>SXGQ01650486.1_pt1 | contig 22587 bp, 14 predicted proteins | sample 3178371 | NCBI WGS metagenome assembly SXGQ01 (sample SAMN11356859, study PRJNA531348) | freshwater metagenome | isolation source: freshwater sample F1-20 | place: China: Fuxian Lake, Yuxi | collected 2017-12-25 | reverse complement strand
CGTCGGGCCAGGCGTGCTTCGGATAGCGGCGGCGCAGTTCCTTCTTCACGGTGGGGTAGGTGTTGGCCCAGAAGCTTGCCAGGTCGCTCGTCACCTGCTGCGGTCGATGATTCGGTCCCAGCAGATGCAGGACCACCGGCACCCGTCCCCCCACGATCCGCGGCGTCTCACCGACGCCGAAGATCTCCTGGATGCGGATCGCGAGCACCGGCCCGCCGACCGACTCGTATTGCAGCTTGTGCCGCTTGCCGTTCGAAAGCTCGATCTGCGTCGGGGCGAGCCGTTCGATCTCCGCGACCCGGTCATGGCCCACCAGACCGTGCAGCCGCGAGGTCCAGTCGGCCGCCTTGAGCTCGTCGAGGGATCGCAGGCCCCGGCAGAGGCTGGGGAGCAGCCCCGCCATGGCGGTGTCGTCGAGTGGCGGCAGGCCGAGATCGGGGAGCGTGGCCGCCAGCCAGCGGCAGCGGGTCAGGAAACTGCCGGCGGTCGAATCGGTCGCCGGCATCACGCGGTCGAGCTGGGGGGCGGCCTCCCGGGCGAGGAGCGCCGCGGCGGCGTCGTGGTCGCGGATCGCGGTGGGCGACTCGTCGATCACGAGATCCATCCACGAGGTTCGCAGCCGCGCCTCGACCTGTCTCCGTGACGGGTGGTAGAGCAGCTCCTCCGCCGTCGAGAAGTTGGCCGTGGCGAGCGGTTCGCGGTCGAGCCAGGTCCGATCGACGGCCGACGCCTGCCGCACGCCGGCCTCGCCCGTCGAGTCGTCGAGGTCGATGGCGAGGAAGAGCGGCTCGCCGCGAACCCGCGACGAGTCGAGCCGCACCCCCCTGCCCCCCACGAGTGTTCCCCGATCCTGCGTCCCTGGCCGCAGCCGCGCGAGCCGGTCAGGAAAGGACTCGAGCAGGGCCAGCATGACCGCCGCGGCGGGATCGGACGCCCGGGGTGCCAGCGGCACATCGACGAGCCGGTAGAGCTGCTCGGCCACCCGCAGCACGTTGCGACCTCCGCCGGGATGCGGATCGAGCGCCGCATCGGCCAGGGGAACCCCCGCATGAAAGGCCTGCAGCGCCGCGATCCGATCGACGATGTCGGAACGGGTGCGGACGGCATGCCGGTCACGGGGGCCGCCGCCCCGCGGCACCCGGAAGGGATCGCGCTCCGAGAGCACCGCCGCCGCGATCGAGGCCTCGCGGAGCACGCCGTGCCGGGCCCCCGCGAGCAGCAGCCGGGCCAGCCGCGGATGGGCGGGCAGCCGGAGAAGGTCGCCGCCGAGGGGCGTGAGGCGGTATCGGCCCGTCGCGTCCGGCTCGATGGCGCCGAGGTGCGTGAGCAGGCCCCGGGCGTTGGCGATCGCCTCCGGCGGCGGCGGATCGAGCCAGGGAAAGTCGCGGTCTTCGCCGAGGGAGAGCAGCTGGAGGAGCGGCCCTGCGAGGTCGCCGCGCACGGCCTCGGGCGGCTCCGCCGCGGCGCGGTGCTGGTGCGAGGATTCGTCCCAGAGTCGCCAGCACACGCCGGCGACGGTGCGGCCCGCGCGGCCGGCCCGCTGGTCGGCGGCCGCCTTCGCGATCGGCACGAGCTCCAGCCGCGGCAGGCCGGTCGCGTGCGACACGCGGCTCTGCCGCGCGAGGCCCGAGTCGATCACGGCCGTCACGCCGGGAATCGTCAGCGACGTCTCGGCGACGTTCGTCGAGAGGATCACCTTGCGGCGGCCGATGTCGGCGAGCACGCCGTCCTGCTGGTCGGGGGGCAGGTCGCCGTAGAGCGTGAGCACGGCGTGCCCCTGCCGCTCGAGCGTCGCGGAGAGTTCCTGCTGGCAGCGGATGATCTCGCCCACGCCGGGCAGGAAGACGAGCACGTGGCCCGTGGTCGTCCGGATCGCCTCGGGCACCGCCGCCGCCACGAGCTCCACGAGGTCGCGGCGGTCGCCGTGCTTGAGATACCGCATCTGCACCGGAAACACCCGCCCCGTCGCGGAGACGACCGGGCAGGCCTCCCCGGCGCGGCCGAGCAGCGCCGCCACCGGCGCCGCGTCGAGCGTGGCGCTCATCACGATGATCCGCAGGTCGGGCCGGAGCGTCTCCCGGAGTCGCACGAGCAGGCCGAGGACGAGATCCATCTCCAACGTCCGCTCGTGAAACTCGTCGAGCACGACGGCTCCGATCGAGTCGATCGTCACGTCGCCGACGAGCCGCCGCAGCATGATGCCGGTCGTCTCGACGACGAGCCTCGTGTCGGGGCCGACGCACGACTCGAACCGCACCTGATAACCGACCTCGCCCCCCGGCTCGCCGCCGCGGAGGCGGGCGATCTGCCTTGCCACCGCGCGGGCGGCGAGCCGACGCGGCTGGAGGAGCACCACCCGCGACTCCCGCGGGAGGTCGTCGAGCACCGCCGCCGGCACGAGCATCGTCTTGCCCGATCCCGGCGGTGCCGTGACGACCACCGCGCCGCGGCGGGAGGCGTGCACGACCTCCTGGAGTACGGCGGCGACGGGCAGATCGGGGGGCAGCCTGGTCGGCATCGAAGGCTCGGGCGGGATGAGGGGGGTGTTGGGCGGGTCTGCGTCAGCCACGGTGCCGGTGTCGCTCCCATGCATCCCGCCAGGTGGTCCAGGGGAGCGGGGAAACGGGCAGCAGAACATCGGCCGGAACATCGGCCGGTGCCGCGGCGGGCGGCTCGGGGGCGTCGGGCATCCCGGCGGAGGCGGCCTCGGCCACGTCCGCCGCCGAGAGCCGCTGGAAGCCGGCGAGCGCGAGCCGCACGACGGCCTGCTGGGCGGGCCGCACCCGGCCCAGCCAGCCCTCCTCGATCACGCGGGAGGCGATCGAGCCGGCCTGTTCGACGAGCGACACCACCAGCGGCCCCGCATCGACGCCCCCTGACTCGACCTCGATCTCGATCCGCCCGACCGCCAGCTGAACGCCGGCGACCCGCAGCGCGAGATCACGTCCGGCGTCGGTCCTCTCGACGAGACCGATCACGTCCCGCTCGACGAAGGCCGCGATGTCGTGTTCGATTTCGTGGAGTTGATGATCCAGCCGCCGCATCCGCGTGGCCGATTTCCGCTGCGTCGTGTCGCGGCCGTGGAGCCGCCGCAGCCGGGCGAAGAGTCGGGGGATCGTGCCCGAGTGAAATCCCGGCGTCAGCAGCCGGCGGACGGTCTCGCCGTGGTGCCCCACCTGCACCGGCCGCAGGTTCGGCGAACGGTTGGCCGCGTACAGCCGCCAGTTCTCCTTGAGCTCCCAGGCGAGAAATCCGAACACGCCGGGAATGCACGTGGAGACGAAGGTCACCGCCGTGAGCGCCATCCCCTTCTCCATCCCGGTCGCCGACACGAGCTGGGAGGCCACCACCGGAATCATCGGCACCAGCAGCTTGTGCGACACCGTCACCACGGGGAAGTGCTTGATCGGGTTGAGCTGCGGCTCGATGAGCAGCGTGATGCAAAACCGCACGAAGGCCTCGACGATCGACCAGACCGCCCCGAGCACCGCCTTCACCGCCAGCACCAGTCCCGACTCGTCGGAGCGGAATCGCAGGCTCTCATCGACCGCGTAGAGCGTGCCCTCGACGAAGTCCACCGCGCGGCGGAAGGCGTCGATGATCCAGCTGACCACCCCCACGACCACGTGCAGATGGAAATGGTGCAGGGCCCGGCCCGTCGTCTCGACGAACTGTTCCTGCATCCGCCGGCCGAAGCGGGAGTTGAGGACGACCGCGCTCGCGGCGAACACCGCGGGCACGACCCAGGGCGTGCGCCGGGAGACCCAGCTTCCCTGGTGGGGCAGAAGCAGCCAGACCGCGAGCGTGACCAGCAGCGGGCTCCAGGCGTGGCGGATGAACCACCGCACGGGCGGACTGCGGACCAGGAGCCCGATGAAGGGCAGCCGCAGCAGCCGCGCCGGCAGCCCGATCGTGATGAAGTGGATGGCCGCGAGGATGCCGCGGACGGCCTGGGTCGCCGCCACCCGCACCGCCGGCAGGTGCATCATCGCCCAGATCGCGATCCCGATGGCAAGCATGCGGCCCCGGGTGTAGACGTGCCACATCTCGCCGAGCGAATAGGCGGTGACCGGCTCGACGACATGCTCGAGGCCGCGCAGGATGATCCACGCCCCGCCGAAGGGGAGCAGGAGGTGCGTCGTGATCAGCCGACCGAGCCCCACGCCGAAGAAGGGGGCGCTGAGCCGCTGCATCGCCGCGAGATACGCCGGCGCCCGGCGGTAGACGCCGTCGAGCGACCGGGCGAGCCGGCCGTCGAGACGCAGCAGTTGATCGCCCGCGAGCCACTCCGCCGGGCTCTGCAGGTCGGGCAGCTTCAACTGGTTGCGGGAGATCGCGTCCCGCACGCTGCCGAACGACACGAACCCCCGTTCCATGATCCCGTCGAGAAGTTCATCGAGGAGTTTTTCGCGGGCCGCCTCCTCGACGAGGCAGTCGGGGACGAGGCCCGCCTCGGCGATCGCCGATTCGACCCGTGGGCGGAGCGTCTCGCGGGCCGCCGCGGCGGTGGTCTTGAGGGCCACGCGCAACAGGCGGTCGGCCCGGCGGCGCTGCGGCTCCGGGAGCCCGACGGAGGGGACGCGGGCGGCCGCGGCGACGGCGTGGCGGTGGATGAGCACGAGCCGTTGGCAGGGCAGCGGTGTCGCCAGCGGACGCCGGCCCAGGGAAAAGAGCCAGCCGAGGAGCTGCGTCCGGAAGCTCTCGCGTTCCGAATCGACACAGATCTTCTGCAGGTCGTAGAGCAGCCGGGCCGGCGGCGTCCACGACGAGCCGCCCGTCCGTTCCACCAGTTCGTGAATCACGGCGCCGGCGTCGTCCAACGACGCCGGGTCGAGGTCGAGGGCCCAGCCGAGCCGCCGGGCGAAGGAATCGACCTGTCGTTCGAGTCGTCCGGTCGCCGGACGCGCCCCCTTCGGCCTTGTCGCCGCGGCCCGCCATTCGTCGAGCGCCGCCCGCACCATATTGCCCCGCAGGGCGGTGCGATCGGCCTGTCGTCGCAGGGCCCCCGGCCGCGGCCGAAACCATTCCGGCCAGCGGAAAGACGCCGGCTGCTCCCGCGGCGCCGGCCGCGTCGCCGCCTCGGGATCGTGCATGCCGGGCAGCGCCGCCTCGAGCAGGGCCTCGCCGCCCACGAGGGCCGACAGCCGTGCGGCGAGCGTGTCGGCGTCGTCGATCGAGGGAAACCAGGCCCACACCGCATCGGGGGCGAAGCACCGCAGTTCGAGGAACACGGCCACGAACTCGGCGAGGATTTCACGGTCGTCGGCCGCGGGGCCGAGGAGCCCCTCCTGCACCAGCACCCGGGCTGCCTCGGCGGCCGTGGTCGGCCCGAGCCACTCGGCCACACGCTGCCTGGCGGCCGCGCCCTCCGCGGGGTCGTCGAGCACCCGGCGGGCCGCGAGATCGAGCAGGGCATGAAAGGTCAGCCGCCAATACTCCCGCAGCAGTCCCTGAAGCTCCGCGGCGTCGAAGCGGTCGGCGTCGGGGCGGGCGATCACCGCGACCGTCTCGGGGAGGTCGGTGGGAAAGGCCAAGACGTCGTCCGCGAGTTCCGCCAGCCGGCGGGGCCCGATGATCGCGATGTCGCGGTGCGGCAGCCGGGCCAGTCCCAGCGGTATGTCGTGCTGGCCGCGGATGATCCGCCGGACCATCCGCGGCGGGGCGAACACGATCTCCGGCAATGCCTCGCGGATCGACTGTTCGACGGCGAACATGTCGAAAACTGGTTGCGACCCGCTCATTCCGCCTCGAGCTGCTTCCGGGCCGCCTCGATCGCCCGCTGCTTCTCGGCATCGACCCGGGGCCACTCCAGGCCGAGGTTGCGGATCGTCCCGGCGAGCACGGCGGCGACGACCGCCCGACTGACCCACTTCTTGTCGGCGGGGACGATGTACCACGGGGCGTGCGTCGTGCTCGTGGCGGCGATCGCCTCCTCGTAGGCCCGCATGTAGTCGTCCCAATGCCGCCGTTCGGCGACATCCGAAGGGGAAAACTTCCAGTGCTTGTCGGCCTCGTCGATCCGGGCCAGAAACCGTTTCTTCTGCTCGCTCCGCGAGACGTTGAGGAAAAACTTGACGATGGCCGTGCCGTTGCGGGCCAGGTGCCGCTCGAAAGCGTTGATGTCGTCGAAGCGATCGGCCCAGGTCTTCTTCGAGGCCGTCACGTCGGGAATCCGCTGCGCCTCGAGCAGCCCCTCGTGCACCCGCACGATCAAAACCTCCTCGTAGTAAGACCGGTTGAAAATGCCGATCCGGCCCCGCTCGGGGAGCTTCTTCATGCACCTCCAGAGGAACGTGTGGTCGAGTTCCTCGGCCGACGGATGCTTGAAGCTCGTCACCTCGACGCCCTGCGGATTGATGCCCGACATGACGTGCTTGATCGCGCCGTCCTTTCCGGCGGCGTCCATCGCCTGAAAGATCACCAGCACGCTCCAGCCATCGGCCGCCCAGAGGAGCTCCTGCATGGTGGCCAGTTCGGCGACGTCGCCGGCGAGCAGTTCGGCCGCAGTCTCCTTCCGCCTCTTCTCGGGGATGTCGTCGTCGCCGGCCCAACCCGGATCGTGGTCGGCAAGACGCAGCCGCGAGCCCTCCGGGACGCGAAACAGCTGCTCAACCTGTTTGAAATCGACCGGCATGGGGTTCGCTCCGGGGGGCACCCGTCGTCCCCGCGGGACGGTCACTGGTGCGGAGAGCATCATACAGCCCCCCGCCCGGCAGAGGTGCTCGTGCCACATTCCCGGCACGATGCGATTCTCGGGACGATATCGCGGGAGAGGGCCGGTCGGGCATGATCACGCGACCCGGTGGCTCGCGACCCGATGGCTATAGTATCCGGGTCTGGTCGCGTGGTCACAGAGAGGGAACTGCAGCCGTGTCCAGGAATCAACCCGTCGCCCGCCGTCGTCGGGCCGTTTCCGCGGTGTGGGCGGTTGCCGCCCTGCTCGTCGTGGTGCCGTTCGCCTCCGCGGGCGAGCCGAGGCTCGCGCTCGAGAAGGGCGACCACATCGCCATCATCGGCAACACGCTCGCCGACCGGATGCAGCACTCCGGCTGGCTCGAGACCTACGTGCACGCCCTCCATCCGGGGCACGACCTCGTCTTCCGCAACCTCGGCTATCCGGGTGACGAACTCGTGGAGCGGATCCGCGAGGAGAACTTCGGCAGCCCGGAGCAGTGGCTCGAGAAGACGCAGGCCGGCGTGGTCTTCTGCTTCTTCGGCTACAACGAGGCCTTTCGCGGGCCGGCGGGCCTCGACCGCTTCAAACAGGACCTCGCGAAAACGATCGACGGCATGCGGTCGCGGAACTTCGACGGCCGGTCCCCCCCGCGGCTCGTCTTCTTTTCGCCGATCGCCCACGAGGACCTCAAGAGCCCGCATCTGCCCGACGGCTCGGCCAACAACACGAACCTCGCCCTCTACACGTCCGCCATGCAGGAGGTCTGCGAGGCCAAGGGCGTCCCCTTCGTCGATCTCTTTTCGGCCACGAAGGCGCTCTACGCCGCCGCCTCGAAGCCGCTGACGATGAACGGCATCCATCTCCTGGAGCATGGTGACCGGGCGGTCGCGGAGGTGATCGTGAAGGACCTCTTCGGGGATGCGGGGGCCGCGGCCGGCGAGCCGGCGCTCGAAAGGCTCCGGCAGGCGATTCTCGACCGCAACTACCACTGGTTCAGCCGTTACCGCGTCGTGGACGGCTACAACGTCTTCGGCGGCCGTTCGCAGCTCGCCTGGTTCGGCCAGTCGAACGCCGACGTGATGATGCGCGAGATGGAGATCCTCGACGTCATGACCGCCAATCGCGACGCCCGGGTGTGGGCCGTGGCGCAGGGGGGCGACCTCGTCGTGAAGGACGACAATCTTCCGGCGGAGCTGGAGGTGAAGACCAACATCCCCGGCACGCTCACAGGGGGCGGGCACGAATACCTCGGCGGCAAGGAGGCGATCGGCAAGATGCGGATCGCGGAGGGACTCGAGGCCAATCTGTTCGCCTCGGAGGAGATGTTTCCGGAGTTCGCCAACCCCGTGCAGATGGCGGTGGACACCGACGGAAGGCTCTTCGCCTCCGTCTGGCCGTCCTATCCCCACTGGAACCCGACCGAGCCGCGGCGCGACCGGATCGTCTGCCTGCCCGACGACGACGGCGATGGCGTGGCCGATCGCTGCGTGACCTTCGCCGACGAACTCAACAGCGTCACCAGCTTCGAGTTCTGGGGGGGCGGCATGCTCGTGGCCGCGCTGCCGGAGATCTGGTTTCTGAAGGACACCGACGGCGACGACAGGGCGGACGTCAAGATCCGCATGCTCCAGGGGCTCGACAGCGCCGACTCCCACCACTCCGCCAATGCGATGCTCATCGGTCCCGACGGCTGGCTCTACTGGTCGCGCGGCATCTTCAACGTGGCCGCCATGGAGACGCCCACGAGGACGTTCCGCTCCGGCGAGAGCGGCGTGCACCGTTTCAACCCGCGGACGTTCGAGGTGGAGTTTCACTTCCCGATCGGCCCCAATCCCCACGGCGACGTCTTCGATCAGTGGGGCTACCAGTTCGCCAACGACGGCACGACCGGCACGGGCAGTTACGTCAACATCGGCAGGGGCGTGGGCAACAAGCAGTGGTTCGAGAAGAGGGTGCGGCCGGTCCCGGCGACGGGGCTGCTCGCGAGCAGTCACTTCCCCGAGAAAAACAGGGGCAACTTCCTGATCTGCAACGCGATCGGGGTCCTCGGCGTGCTCCAGCACGAGATCAGGTACGACGGCGCGGACATCACCGCCCGGGAGATCGAGCCGCTCCTGGTGTCCGACGATCCGAACTTCCGGCCCACCGATCTGGAGATCGGCGGTGACGGCGCGCTCTATGTGTCCGACTGGGCCAACGCGATCGTCGGCCACATGCAGCACAACATCCGCGATCCCAATCGCGATCATTCCCACGGCCGCATCTACCGCATCACCGCCAAGGGGCGGCCGCTCCTCGAGCCGGTCAGGCTCCGGGGGAGGCCGATCAAGGAGGTCTGCCGGCAGGCCTTCTTCGCCAAGGAAAACTCGACCCGCTACCGGGGCCGGCTCGAGCTCAGCGGACGGCCGGCGGATGAGGTGGTGGCGGAGGTCGGCTCGTGGACGAAGTCGCTCGATCCGGCGGCGCCCGACGACGCGCAGGCGTTGCTCGAATGCCTCTGGGTCTTCGAGGAGCAGCGGGTGCCCGACGAGGATCTCCTGAAGCGGGTCTTCACGGCCGCCGAGCCGCGGGTCCGGGCCGCGGCGGTTCGGACGCTCGGCCACTGGGGACCGAAGATTGCCGGCTGGGAGCCGATCCTGCTCGCGGCGGCCGTCGATCCCGCGGCGCTCGTGCGGGCGGAGGCCGTCAAGGCGGCCGTCTCGTTCCAGGGGCCCGCGACGGCGGAGACGATCTGCGAAGTGGCCACGCGCAAGCGCGATCCCGAGCTCGACACGGTCCTGAAATACGCCCGTGGCAGGATCGACGTCGATCGGGCCGTGGCCGACGCGATCGCGGCGAAGCGGCCGCTCTCGCAGGCGGCCCGGGCCTACGCGCTGGCCAACTCGAAGGCCGACCTCCTGCTGGGGCTCGAGCGGTCGGAAGACGTCTGCCGGGCGATCCTCGGCCGTGCCGACGCATCGATCGATGCCCTTCGGCAGGCGCTCGCCGGCCTGGCGGAGATCCGCGGAACGGCCGTGGTGCCGGCGCTCCTGGAGCTGATCCGCGACCGCGATTCGGCCGCCAGCCCCAAGTCGCTCGACGGGCTCTCGAGGCTGCTGGCCGACCAGCCCGTGGCGGAACTCGCGCGGGAGCGGGGAACGATCGAGAGGCTCGCGACGACCGGCGGCAGCCCCTCCACCAGACAGCTCGCCTACGCGGCCTGGATCAGGGCCGACGGCTCGGGTGATGCGGCGTTTCTCGCGGCGTCGAAGAGCAAGGAGAGCCTTCGCGATGTGCTCGCCGCGATCCCGCTGGTCGCCGACGAGGGCCTCCGCTCGGGCCTCTATGCCGCCGTTCGTCCGCTGCTGTCGGAGCTGCCTCCGGGCCTGGAGCGCGAGCCGGCCGGCGGAGGGGAGACGGTGCACGCCGTCGCGATCCGCACGCTGCGGTCGATTCCGGGACACGAGGGGGAGAAGTTCAGGGACCTGGAGGCCCTCGTGAAGGCCGGCCGCTCACCGGCGGCCGCCATCGAAGCGCTGCGGAGCGTTCCCGAGCAGGATTGGGCGGCCGGCGATCTGCCGGAGCTCGCCGACAACGTCGTCGGCTTCCTGACGTCGATTCCGGCGGCGGCTCGAACCGGGGGCGTGGCGCTGGAGGCGACCGCCCTGGCGCGGGCGATCGCCGCCCGGCTCCCGTCCGACAAGGGCCGGGCGATCAGCGAACGGCTGGAGCGGCTCGACGTTCCGATGATCGCGGTCGGCACGGTGCTCGAGCGGATGATCTACGACAAGGAGAGCCTGGCGGTGCAGGCCGGCAGGACGGTGGAGTTTCGGTTTTCGAACAGCGACGCCATGCCGCACAACTTCGTGATCGTTCGGCCGGGAGCGCTCGAGGAGGTGGGGCTCGCCGCGGAGGCCACCGCCCGCGATGCCGACGCCAAGGATCGCGACTACGTGCCGAAATCCGACAAGGTGCTCCTCGCGAGCCGGCTGCTCCAGTCGGGGCAGAGCCAGACGCTCGTCTTCGAGACCCCGCGGGAACCCGGCATCTATCCCTATGTCTGCACCTACCCGGGCCACTGGCGGCGGATGTACGGCGCGCTGCACGTGGTCGCCGACATCGACGCCTACGAGGCGAATCCGGACGCCTACCTCGCCTCCCACCCCCTGCCCCTCCGCGACGAGCTGCTCGCCGGCGTGGGCCGCAACAAGGAGTGGGCCTACGACGACCTGATCACCGCCGTGAAGGCGATGCCCGCGGGCCGCTCGTTCGAGATGGGCAGGAAGGTGTTCGCCGTCGCCAACTGCGTCGGCTGCCACAAGCTCGGCGACGCGGGGCAGGATTTCGGTCCCGACCTCACGGCGCTCGACCCGGCGCGGCGGACGGCCGAGCACCTGCTGAAATCGATCTGCGAACCCTCGCACGACATCGCGGAGAAGTTCCAGTCGAACACGTTCGTGCTCGATTCCGGCAGGGTGGTCACCGGCATGGTGATCGCGGAGTCGGCCGAGGAATGCCGGGTGATGGTCGATCCGCTCGCCCGCTGCGAGCCGGTGGTGGTCACGAAGGGGGCGATCGACGAGCGGACTAAGTCCCCCGTGTCGATCATGCCCAAGGGCATGCTCAACCGGCTCTCGCAGGAGGAGATCCTCGACCTGATGGCCTACCTGCTGGCCGGGGGCGACCGGGCCCATCCGATCTACTCGAGCACGCCCTGATTCCACCACGCCCTGATTCCGACGGTCGCAAGGAGAACATGCCCATGGCCCAGATCGCAGTCGGAGACCGCGCGCCCGCGTTCACCGCCGTCCTCCAGGACGGCAGCACCTTCGACGCGTCGTCGTTGATCGGGAAGAAGTGGCTCGTGCTCTTCTTCTATCCCAAGGACGACACGCCGGTCTGCACGAAGGAAGCCTGTGCGTTCCGCGATTCCTACGCCCGGTTCGTGGACGCCGGCGCGGAGGTCGTGGGCGTGAGCAGCGACACCGCCGCCAGCCATGCGAAGTTCGCCGCGAAGCATCGGCTGCCGTTCCCGATCATCGCCGACAGCGACCGCGCGTTGCGGCGGCTCTTCGGCGTGCCCAACACGCTGGCGATCCTGCCGGGCCGGGTGACCTACGTGATCGATCGCGAGGGCGTCGTGCGGCTCGTCTATTCGGCGATGCTCGCCTCCGACGAGCACGTCAGCCGGGCGCTCGCCGCGATCTCGCCGCCCCGCGACTGAACACGCCCACTGAACACGCCGACTCCCCCGGAGCCTACGGCTCTTCAAACGGCCCCTGGAGCACGGCTTCGGGCTGCTCGCGGCGTCCATCGGGGCCGATGACGATCTTCGCCTGCCGCAGGATCGCCTCGGGCACCCGCCAGCGGGCGCGGTCGTAGCCCGGGGCGTCGAGGTTGACCGTGAGCCGCGGCGGGATGGCCTGCGAGGTCTCGCCGATCGGGATCGTGGCAGGATCCTTCCCCAGGAGCACGTCGCCCGCCACCCGGCCCGCCAGCAGGCCCACCTCGTGAAAATCGAAGCCGACGTCGAAGAGCGTGCCCCGGTCGGGCTTCCCGGGGATCACGGTGAACGTCGGCAGGCCGGCCCTGGCCGCCGTGGCCACCACCGAATCGATCACGCTGGCGACGGTGGTGTCGCCGGGCACGAAGATCACGTCGGCCCCCCGCGAGATCGTGGACTGGATCGCCTCGACCACGCCCGAGGAGTTTTCGACGGCGGCCTCCAGGAGCACCAGTCCCCGCGCCTTGCAGGTGCTGCGGGTGAGTTCCATGAACCGCCGTGAGTTGCTCTCGGCCGGGTTGTGGGCCACGCCCACGCGGACCGCCTGCGGGTTGATCGCGAGCATGATGCGAAACGTCGCGTCCACGGGGGCGAGGCTGCCGTAGCCGACGAGGTGCCGGGGATGCTCGAGGGGCTCGCCGCGCACGAGCCCGACACCGGCCGAGAAGGGATCGGCCACGGCGGCAAACACATGCAGCACGCGGCCCCGCTCGTTGGCGTTGGCCAGCGCCTGCAGCGACGGCGTGCTCGACGTGAGCGCGAGGTCGAAGGCCCCGCCGACGATCTCCCGGGCGATCGCGTTGGCCTGGGCGAGGTCGCCTTCGGCGTTGTAGCGCCTCACCGTGCAGGTGCGGCCGTCGATGTATCCCTTCTCCGCAAGTCCGTCGAGCATCCCGCGGACCGCATCGTCGAGGAGCGACGTGCTCACCTGCTGGAGCACCGCCACCGCCGGCAGCGACCGCCGCGTCGAGGCGCGGTCGGTCAGGAGCAGGAGCCCCGACGCGGCCGACACCAGCGCGAGCAGCGGGAGCCAGCGGCGGGCCGGGGACAGAACGGCGGTTTTCAGCGAAAGCCCGGCCATGGTTCAGACATACGCCTCCGCGAGGGCCTGGGCCGCCGCGTCGTCGAGCTGATCGTCGCGACGGAGGCGGTCGAACCGGGCGGCGAGATCATCGGCCGTGATCCGCCGCTTGGCGGGTCCGTCGATGTCGAGCTCGACCCGGCCGCGGTGGACGAGGATCAGCCGGTCGCCGAGCGCCGCCGCCTGGGCCAGCGAGTGGGTGACCATCAGCGCGGTGAGCCGCTCCTCGCGGATCAGCCGGGCCGTGGCCTGCACCACCCGGTCCGAGGCCGCCGGATCGAGGGCGGCGGTGTGCTCGTCGAGCAGGAGCAGCTCGGGGCGGTGCCAGGTGGCCATCACCAGCGTGACGATCTGCCGCTGGCCGCCGGAGAGCGAGCCGATCGGCTGATCGAGCCGGGTTTCGAGGCCGGGCACGATCCGCGAGAGCCGCGCGGACGCCTCGTCGCGGAGGTGGGCGGTCGTCGCCCAGCGGAGTCCGGCGGGCCGGCCCCGACAGGCGGCGACGGCGATGTTCTCGAGCACCGTCAGGCTGCCCGCCGTGCCCGCGCGGGGATCCTGAAACACGCGGCCGATCAAGGCGGCGCGGGCGTGCTGGGTCCACTGGGTGATGTCGTGGTCCGCGAGGCGGATGCCGCCGGAAGTGAGCCGCACCGTGCCGGCGATCGATCCGAGCAGCGTGCTCTTTCCGGAGCCGTTGGTGCCGATCACCACCACGAAGGTGCCGGCCGGGATCGTCAGCGAGATGTCGTTGACCGCCCTGACCCGCGGGCCTCCCGGCGCGGCGAACTCGACGGTGGCGTGGGTGAGTTCGAGCATGTCAGGTCGCCTGCTGCCGGGGGGCGAGGATGCGCGGGGCGACGAGCGCCGCGAGCACGACGACGGCCGTCGCGGCCTTGAGCCAGTCGGGGTCGAGCCCGGCCCGCAGCGCCGAGGCGACGAGCAGCCGGAAGGTCACGCTCCCCGCCGCGGCGGCGACCAGGGCCGCGCCCAGCCGCACCGGCCCGACGAGCGCCCCGCCGAGAAACACGCTCGCCATGCCCCACACGACCATCCCGACGCCCATCTGCACGTCGGTGAATCCCTGATACTGCGCCACGATCGCCCCCGACGCGGCCGTCAGCGAGTTGGCGAGGGCCAGCCCCGCCACGGTCATCAGCCCCGTGTTGCGGCCGAGGGCGCGGGCCATCGAGGGCGTGTCGCCGCCGGCCCGCATCGCGGTGCCGAGCTGGGTGCGGAAGAAGACGTAGAGCGCCGCGATCGCCCCGCCGACGAACACCACCACCAGCGCGAGCCGGGCGGCCTCGCCGGCGACCGCCTCCTCCATGCCGCAGCGGCCGAAGGCGGGGCCCCAGGCCGCCTCGGCCCGGTCGAAGAGCGTGGTCGTCGTGCCCAGCGGCACGTTGCTCCGGTCGAGCGTGACGAGGCTCACGCTCGCCAGCGCCGTGCTCACGAGAATGCCCGACAGGAGCCGCTCCACGCCCAGGAAGGCGTGGAGAATCGCCGTGACCCCGCCGGCCGCGGCCCCCGCGACCATGCCCGCGGCCGTGGCGACGAACGGATCGACCCCCTTCGTCAGCAGGACGGCCGCGATCACCGCGCCGAGCGTGAAGGAGCCGTCGGTGGTGATGTCGGGAAAGGAGAAGAGTTTGTAGCTCACATAGACCCCGAGCGCGACCAGCGCCAGCGCCATGCCGAAGGTCCAGGTGGAGAGCAGCGTGATCATCGCGGGGCGGCTCCCGGTGCCAGCGGGCCCTTGGGGGCCGCGGTTCGGACGTCGAGGGGGGCGAACCACGCGTTGCCGCGGACAAACTCCGACCGGCCACTGCCGAGCACCGGCTGGGGATCGGCGACGAGGTGCACCACCGTCAGCGGCTCCGACGCCGCGAGATCGGCCACCGTCGCCTCCAGATCACCGCCGCCGCGGCGGATCGGCCGGTAGGGGAAGACGACGGCATGGAAGTGGCCCGAGGCGTCGTGCTCGGGGATCGGCCTCACGAAGGCCGCGAGGTTTCCGCCGTTGCCGCGGCAGCAGACGCCCACGACCAGCGCCGTGTGCCGGGCGTAGGCCGGCTCGCGGGAGAAGCTCAGCCAGCGCACCGTCACGTCGCGGCGGCCGACGAGCGGCGAATCGCCATCCTCGACCTCGGCCAGCGGCCTGATGAGTTCGGCGGCCACGAGCCCTTGGACTTCGCCGGCGACGACCACGGCGATCGCCTCGGCCCCCGTCTGGGCGAGGAGGCCGACGGCCAGGTCGTCCAACCGCACGCCCGGCTCGTCCGACGTGGGCTCGAAACCGCAGCGACCGCCGGGAAGGCCCTGCCAGGCAAGACCCGAGAGGATGTCGGCCTCGGCCACGAGATCGCCTGTGGGGAGCACGAAGTCCACCGCCGCATGGTGGCGGGGTGGTCGATGGAAAAGGGCGCCGTCGAGGGCGGCGAACTCGCCGGCGCGACGCTCGGGGGGATCATTGTCGGCAATGCCGCCGATTCCGAACGCGAAAGATCGCTTCGGCAGCGGTCGCCGGGGCTGAAGGGAAGCCCGGCCCGCGGCGGCTTCGCGCGGGGAGCCGATCAGTTCTGCGGCGAGCGGGGCGCGGCCCGGTTGCTCGAGCGCCACGAGCCTCACGCCCCGGGTTTCGATGTCAACACTGGCCTGTGGCTTCGCGGCGGGCCCTTTCCCCGGGCCGGCCCGGGACGTGCCCATCAGGATCGGGGTGAGTCTGGTCAGATCGAGCACCCTGCGAACCGTCGGGCTCGCCGTGCTCACCAGGCAGGAGCCTCCGGCCGCCTGCACCGACCGCTGCACTTCGAACAGCCCGCGAATGCCCGCCGAACTCAGGAACGTCACGCCGTCGAGGTCGAGCCGGATGGCGTGCAGCCCGCGCCGCAGTTCAGCCTCCACCGCCCGCTGCAACTCACCGAAGCTCTCGGAATCGAGCCGGCCGACGGCCACGAGATCGACCGCGTCACCGTCTTCCTTCCTTGCGATGCTGAGATCCACGCGGCGATCCATGAGGGTCGCGGCCATGTTTGCGTCTGGCCGCCCGGGCCCGCAGTCTCGCGAATCCCGCCGGGTTTCGTCCAGCGTCTTTGATCGGGCTGGCGGCCGCGCTGGTCGCGGTGAAGGCCCTACCGTTCGCGGCCGGCGCGCGGCCATGCCGCCCCGATGATCAGCCAGCCCCCTGCCGCGCCCCAGATCAGAATCAGCCACACTGCGATCGAGTCGGACATGACGCGGGTCTTTCCAGGTCGGGCTGTCGCCTCGTTCTGGAAAAACTCTAGGCCACGATTCAAGGTGCCGCTTATTCCGCGCGGACCGGTCGTAGGGGTGTCGCCGCGGCACGAACGGGGATTTTCTCGGCTACAATCCCCGGTTTCGGCCCTGTCGCCCCGAGGAACCTCCCGATGCACAACACCGCCGGCTTTGGGCTCGCCATTCTCGCAGCGGTGCTCTGGGGCCTGACCTACTGCCTCGACGAGCAGGTGCTCGCGAGCCTTTCGGTCTGGAAGCTCTATTTCCTCCACTGCGCGGTCGGGGCGACGGTCGCGGGCGCGATCCTCCTCGCGCAGGGGCACTCGCCCGCCTCGCTCTTCCGGCTCGACGCCGCGCAGGCGAGCCCGAAGCTGGTGGGGATCACGCTCGTCACGGCCACCGCCGCGGCCCTGGCGATCCTGGCCTCGATCCAACTCCTCGGCGCCGCGAAGTCTTCGGTGCTCGAAATCTCCTATCCGCTGTTCGTGGCGGTCTTCTCGTGCCTCTTCTTCGGCGGGCAGTTGCAGCTGCCGGTCGTGATCGGCGGCGGCTTCATCTTCGTTGGCGCCGCGATCATCGCCCTGGCGAAGTGACGGCCGCGGTCAGCGGGAGCGGCCGTCACGCCGGGCCTGCGAACGCTTCCCGCTCGCCTTCAGATGGCTGCCGCGGCGTGTCTTGGCGCCTTCAACCTTGAGCCGGGCCGCGGTCGCGGCGGAGCGGGCCGACCGCTGACCGGCGACGTCGAACTTCAGCGGCCGCTGGGCCGAGACTGCGGCCGGGGCGACGGCCCGCTTCTGCTTCTTGCCGACCGGCGACGGCAGGACCGTCTCCGCTCGGGGGGCGGGTTTGGCGACGGCCGTGACGGCCGGCTTCGCGACGGGCGTGGCCTTGGGCTTGGCGGCGTTCGCCTTCTTGCGATTGATCCCCGCGACGGCTTCCTTGAGTTCGCCGCGGAGGCTGGCCCGCGACCCACGGTGGGCGGCGGTCCGGGCCGACTTCGTCGGCTTGGATGCGGCGCCGAGCCGGGCCACCTGCTTGGTGACCAGCGATCGCGCGCCGTTGGCCAGTTCGGTGAGCCGGGCCTCGAAACGCTTGACGGCCCCGTCGAAAGCGTCGTGCTTCTCCTTGGTGCGGCGGTTCTCACCGGCGGCCGCCTTCGGCGACCGCTTCGTGGTCCGCGTCTGGGCGGCATGCAGGTCGCGCCACTTGTCGCGGAGCGTCCGCGCCCGCGCCATGGCCGCCTCGACCTGCTCCTTCGAAGCCTTGGCGATCGCGGATCCCAAGCTCGACGAGAGCACCTTCTGCTCGGCGGCGGTGAGCAGCGAGCGAACCTGATCGAGAGCGGTGGGCTGGGGGCGCGACTTGGCCATGGATGATTCCCTTGGTGAACTCGTTACGACAAAAACCTGCGGCGACACTGGCATGAGCGGGACATGGGCGTCAGCCAGGACCGCTCCGGGCCCGCTGGGGACCCGCTCCAGTCCGCAAAACATAAGGAGCGGTGCCGTCGGCAGTCAAAGGCAGAGCCGGCCGACGTCCGCCCGGGAGGCGTTTTCGCGCGACTGTCCGTCGTCGCAATCGCGGCCCCCGGCCGGCATCCGGCCAAGGGCCATGCGCCGTGGCGGATGATCGTGCGAGAGCGAGGGCCCCGCCATGTTCCGTCGTCCACGATTCTCCCTCCGCGCCGCCGCGATCCTCGCCATGGCGGCGTTGCCGATCCAGCTGGCAAACGCCCTGCAGCCGCCGGCAAAAAAGCTGGACCCGCCGGCGCCGACCGCGGCCGAGGCCGATTTCGAGGAGCGGTCGCGAAAGGCCGAGCTGCTCGCGAGCGGCCGCTGGCGGCGGGCGGTGTTTGAGCTCGACGAATGGCTCGCCGTTCAGCCCGTCCACACGCCCGAGCAGGTGGCGGGCATCAAGGCCGATTTCGCCCGGCGTGTGGCGGCGATGTCGTCGTACGAGCTCGACTACCTGCTCGACAACCTCGAGTTGAAGCTGCGGATCCTCGACACGCGTGAGGCCAGGGAGGCGCGTGAATGGCTGGGCCGTTATCTGGCGGTGATGGCGGATCGGAAGCGTGCCGAGGTGGTGGCCGACGCGCCCAACGTGATCGAGATGTCGGCCGGGGAGCTGATCGAGGGCCTGCAAACCCTGGCGGCGAAGCGGGCCGACGTGGAGCGGCGGGCGCAGGACACGCTCCGCGGCCGGCGGGAGTTTGCCGCGTTTGAGGGGGAGTCGCGGCGTGCCGACGAGCGCCTCCGGGCGCAGCTCCGCCGCATCCGCCGGGGCGACGTGTCGTTTTCCCCCTACAGGGCGCAGCCCGGCGGCGACCCGCCGTTCGCCGATGCCTACGGAAGCCCGACAGTGATCGGGGTCGGGCCCTGGGGCACGTTCGTCGGCACCGCCATCGGCGCGTTTTGACGCGCCGGTCTGCGGTTGCGACGCCTACCTCTGTCGGGCTATTCTTCAGGGTTGATTCCGCGGAGGAATCGGCCCTCCAACACGCCATTTTATCGGACACTCGCCCATGCAGGTGCGCGGCCTCCAAGACCTGGCCCATCCCCGGATCGATCGCCCCACGCGGCCTGCGCGGGGCCCTGTTGCCGCGGTGATGCAAGGCCTGATCGCGATCGTGCTCGTGTCGCTCTTTGCCTTCACGGCGGGCTTGCCGGCGGATGCGAGCGGAGCGGAGAAGCCGGCGCCTGTGCCCGCGGCCGCCGACGTCGAGGAGGCCACGAAGCTGATCCAGCAGGTTTACGCGAGCGAGTACGAGGGGCTGTCGAACAATCCCGCGCCGCTGATTGCAAAGTTGCTCGAGGTGGCCGAGAAGACGGAAAACCCGGCGCGGAAGTATGCGGCCCTGCTCGAGGCGGAGGCGGCGGCCGTCAGCGGCGGCCGGCATGCGCAGGCCTTCGAGTTGATCGATCAGCGGGCCGCGGAGTTTCAATGCGATGGATTGGGGCGGCGGCTGGAGCTGCTGACCCAGTGGATTCCGTCGAAGCCCAAGGCGTCGGCCCGCCTGCTCGACGAGGTCTACGAGATGGCCAACTCCACCGCGACGAAGGCCCTGGAGTCGCAGCAGTTCGCAGCGGGCGAATCGGCCGCCCGCATGGCGCTGGGCATCGCGAATCAGATGCACGCGATCGCCAAGGGCCGCAAGGACGGCGACACGATGGCCGAGGCCGACGAGAAGCAGCGGGATTCCCAGCAGCTCATGAGCGTGATCAAGCGGATGGCCGAGCTGCACGCCGAATATGTCCCGGCCCTCGAACGCCTGGAAGCCGATCCGGAGGATCCCGCCCTCAACGGCCGCGTCGGGCAGTTCCTCTGCCTCGCGGCGTGGGATTGGAACAAGGGCCTGGAATCGCTCGCCCGGGGCGACGTGCCCCGGCTCAGCGCGCTTGCCGCCGACGAACTCAAGGCTCGTTCCGGGGGCGGATCCCCGAAGAAAGCGGCCTTCGGGCTGGCCACCGCCTGGTGGCGGGCGGCGGAGAGCGAGGAGAACGCGGGGCAGGCGATTCTCATCAGGGCCCATGCCGGCCAGCTCTACGAGGCGGTGGTCAAGGAGTTGTCCGACCCGCTCGACAAGGAGTTGGCGTTGCAACGCATCGCGGGCACCGAGACGGTCATCAACGACATCCTCAGGCGGCCCGACATCACGTCCGAGCCGGCGACCGAATGGCTCCGCGATCGGCCCCGCAATGGTGTTTCAGGGGCCGAGTTGCAGGGGGGCGATCAGGGAATCGACGCGCTGGCTGTTCCCGGCGGGAGCCGGCCGACGAAGCGGGCGATCCGCAGCACTGCGATCGAGGGGGCGAGCGGCGGCAAGAACTTCACCGACGAGGAACCTCCCGAGGGGGCCGTGCTGAGCGGCTTCTACGTCTTCACGACGGCGAGCTGGGTCGACGCGATCCAGGTGGTCTACCGTCTGCCGAGCGGCAAGCTCCATTACGGTGAGAAGCGCGGCGGCAACAGCGGCAAGAGAAAGATCTTCAAAATCAACCCGGGGGAGCGGCTCACCGGTGTGTCGGGCAGTTTCTCGGAAAACGTCGTGTCGCTGCAGTTTCACACGGACCAGCGGATTTCGGATCCCTACGGGGCCGAGGATGGTGAAACCGGACGGGAGGAGTTTGATCTCCGAATCCCGTCAGGCGGCACGTTCCTGGGTTTTGGTGGCCGGAGCGACTTCAGCCTCAACGCCCTGGGTCTGCGGTATCTGCAGGACGAGTGACCGGGTGGCACGGGCCTGCGCTCCTGGGCACCGGGGAGTGCGAAAGCCAGGCAGTCGGAAAATCGGGCGGTAACAATCCACGGAGCGAGGCACCATGCGAACAGGCAATCCGACCCTCAACGACAAGACGTTTGAAAACTTCGGCGTCTACCGGCGGGACGTGGCCGCGGACGGGTCCCCGGCCGTTGGGATGACGATCAACGGCACGGCCCAGAAGACGCTCTTTCTGCTTCTGCTCGCGATGGGAACGGCCTGCTTCACGTGGTCGAAGACGTTTTCCTCCATCGAGGCCGACCCGGCCGTCGCGATGCCGTGGGCCTTGGGCGGGCTCGTCGTCGGTGCGATCACGGGTCTTGTGATCTGCTTCAAGCACACCTGGGCCCCTGCTCTGGCCCCCGTCTATGCCCTGGCCGAAGGGCTGTTTCTCGGTGGTGTTTCGGCCAGCCTCGAATCCCAGTATCCGGGGATCGTGATCCAGGCCGTCGGCGGCACGTTCGGCACGCTGGCGGGGCTGCTGCTCGCCTATCAGTCGGGGCTCATCAGGGCGACCGAAAACTTCAAGCTCGGCATCGTGGCGGCCACCGGCGGAATCTGCCTCGTCTATCTGATCTCGATGATCGGTGGGCTGTTTGGGTTTCCGGTTCCCTACATTCACGCGGCCGGTCCGATCGGCATCGGGTTCAGTCTTGTGGTGGTCGTGATCGCGGCCCTGAATCTCGTGCTCGATTTCGACTACATCGAGCAGGCTGCCGAGCGGGGAGCGCCGAAGTATCTGGAGTGGTACGGTGCCTTCGCCCTGATGGTCACGCTCGTCTGGCTCTACATGGAGATCCTCCGGCTGCTGTCGAAGCTCCGCAGTCGAAACTGAGCGGCGCTTGGCCTGACTCGACCAGCATGCCCGCAACAAGGATTTCTGGACCCATGCGGTTGTCTTCACTAGCAAAGACTCGAATCTGAACAAGGCCCACGTCCAGCGGCTCGAGTCCCGGCTGGTCGAACTCGCCAACTCGGCCAAGCGATCCGCTCTGGAAAATGGCAACATGCCGGCCCCGCCGTCGCTTTCGGAGGCCGAGGAGGCATTTGCCGAGGGGTTCCTCGACGACATCCTGCTGTGCCTCCCAATTCTTGGCTATGCGCTGTTCGAATCCGCGGAGAACGCCGCGGCAGGCTACACACCGTCGGATCCAGGCGGCGTCACGCTCTACCTCCGTGCCAAGGGGATCGAAGCCACTGGCGCCGATACAGCAGCCGGATTCGTGGTTCGCGTCGGCTCGAAAGCGGTCAGCGACGACAAAATGGCCCCCTCGACCCACGCGAACATGCGAGAGATGCGAGAGGAGCTCATCCGCCAAAAAGTGCTTACCGCCGACGGCGACTGCCTCCGGCTCGTTCAGGACTACCTCTTCGCCTCCCCGTCACTGGCAGCCGGCGTGATGCTCGGCCGGCCGGCCAACGGCCGCGTCGAGTGGAAGGCGGCCGACGGGCGGACGCTGAAGGACATTCAGGACGCCGCCACCGTGTCCTAGCCGAGAAACCTGGAAAAACGTGCTTTTGAGGGCGGTATCGCGGCTTCGGATATTGCGGTTGTTTCTTTTACTGCGAATGGACGACGGGGGCCATTTCACAGAAGACATCGCCCATGGCTGCCGCTATCACCGATTGCGAAGATGCCGTTTCACCCACGGAGGAAGCCACGCCGGTCGCCAAAAAGGCGTCATCCTTCCCATCTCGTCGGTAGGCGCCGTCGCGTCCGCTTCGCCGATGAGATGGAGTAAAGGGAGCGTAACGCGCGCAAGCGTGTCGAAGCCTTGGAGCGACTTTCGGCCGTTGATCAGGAACTCGTCAGCGAGTGACCATGCGACCGTTCACGGAGATTGTGACGGGCGACTGCCGGGAAATCCGCGAGTGCAGGTTGCTGGGCCGATCGGCGCGGGACAGCGGTCAACTCCGCAACCACCGGCCCCAGAAGGCGATTGTGCTGCTCCCCGCGACTCCCTGCCGGAGCCTGCAAAACCACCAAACGGATGGGGTGGGATTTGAACCCACGAGCCGCTTTCGCGACTGCCGGTTTTCAAGACCGGTGCATT
>SXGQ01699593.1_pt1 | contig 22589 bp, 16 predicted proteins | sample 3178371 | NCBI WGS metagenome assembly SXGQ01 (sample SAMN11356859, study PRJNA531348) | freshwater metagenome | isolation source: freshwater sample F1-20 | place: China: Fuxian Lake, Yuxi | collected 2017-12-25 | reverse complement strand
TTATGCAGGTGGCTTGATGACAGATTGGGGCGTGCATCTATTAGATTATGCCATTCAAGGTATGAAAGCAGGTAATCCAAAAAGTGTCAGTGCTTTAGGGGGCAAATTTGCTTATCCTGAATTAGCGGAAGAAACACCGGACACTTTAACTACTTTATATGAATTTGATAAGTTCAATTTGGTATGGGATTCAGCGATGGGTATTGACAATGGCTCTTATGGGCGCGATCACGGTATTGCATTTATTGGCAATAATGGAACATTGATATTAGATCGTGGTGGTTGGGAAGTGATTGAAGAAAGACAAGCAAAAAATAAAGTGGCTATTGCAAGACATAAAAGTGAGGACAAAGGCGTAGAATTACATTGGTTAAATTTTACCAATGCCATCAGAAACAATACACCACAAAGTTTACATTGCTCCATTGAAGATGGTGCACATATTGCGACCATTGCACAAATGGGTAATATTGCTTATCGTTCAGGTAAAAAAGTAAACTGGGATGAGAATAAGAATTTATTTACAGATGCTGCCATCAATAAAGAATATTTTACGAAAGCGTATCAAAATGGATATAGCTTACCTAAGATCTAGTAATGTAAATTAAACTTTGGTCATCATGTACTTTAGGTAACAAGCTATATTTGTATACACTAATACGCGAATTATTTTTTAACTTACCTATACAATTATAGTATATGGCGAATAGACGCAACTTTATCCAACACCTAGGCTTAATGGCAGGTGCCTTTTCAGCAAATAGTTTATTCAACCAAGCACATGCAGCTGAATTTGAACATATCAATTTGCAAAAAAAATTGCTCAGTCCAAAGGAGTTAGCGATGGACGAGGATTATTGGAGTGTCATTCAACAAGGTTACACCGTAAGTCCCTCTTTGATTAATTTAAACAACGGTGGTGTATGTCCAAGCCCTAGAATTGTGCAAGAAGCAGTAGAAAGATTTAATAAAATGTCCAATGAAGGCCCCTCCTATTATATGTGGCGCATACTAGATCAAGGAAGAGAACCCTTAAGATATAAGCTTGCACAATTAGCGGGATGTGATCCTGAAGAAATTGCCATTAATCGTAATGCAACCGAGGCATTAAATACCGTCATCTTTGGATTAAACTTAAAGGCAGGTGATGAAGTAGTGGGTAGTAAGTTTGATTATCCAAACATGATCAACGCATGGAAACAAAGAGCATCCAGAGAAGGTATCGTTTATAAGCAACTGGATTTTAAATTCCCAAGCGAAAACGAGGATGAGATGGTGCGTATTTATGAAAATGCAATTACACCTAGAACAAAAATATTTCACATCACCCATATGGTGAATTGGGTGGGACAAATTATGCCTGTAAAAAAATTATGTGTATTGGCAAAAAAGCATGGTATTGAAACAATTGTAGATGGCGCGCATAGTTTTGGATTAATGGACTTTACAATTCCAGAATTAGGTTGTGATTATTTTGGCACTTCATTACATAAATTTTTATCTGCGCCTATTGGTAGTGGGATGCTTTGGATTAAAAAAGAAAATATAGAAAAAATTTGGCCACTCGTTTGCAATGACAATCCCAAAGGAACCGATATTCGTAAGTTTGAAACATTGGGTACCAGAAGCTTTCCCATTGAACAAGGTATTGGCGAAGCCATTAATTTTCATACTGCGATTGGAAGCAAAAGAAAAGAAGAGCGTATTCGTTACTTAAAAAATTATTGGGCAACAAGAGTGAAAGAGATACCCAAAGTAAAAATTAATACTTCTTTAAAAGATGCATTTTCTTGCGGTATATGTGGTGTGAGCATAGATGGTATGACCCCGGGGGAATTAGACAATGCACTGTATACAAATTATAAAATACATACAGTAGGTATTGTATGGGACAATGTGAGTTGCGTTCGAATAACACCACATGTGTATACTAGAATACAAGATTTAGATAAATTGGTGAACGCGATTGAAGCTATTGCAAAAAAATCCCCTGCAAGTAAATAACTAACAAGGGATTTTACAATTGGGGTTATAACAATAACTTATTTTCTTGCTATTTTAAATGTTTTTGAAAATGACTTGTAAGTTTTACTTACAGGATCTAATGTTTTTGAAGTCACTAATACCGTTGCCGTACAAGGTACACCTGGTAATAAATTATTTATAGTCACTGGATTTGTAGCAGCAACTGTTCCAACTTTAGTATCACTAAATACAGAAGCGTTATCTACATCTTTTTTAACTGTTACATCAATAGTCACGCCATCCTTTGGAAAAGGGGAAGTAGTTACATTCACATTTACGGGTTGCGAAGCACTTAATGCTGCAGTATACGTTGTATAATCAACCTCTTTGTTATCCACTTCTACCTTAAATGCAATATCGGGTTCTGCAACAACCACAGGCGGTGGTGTTGGAGTCACTGTTGTTGATCCACCCCCTTTACTACAAGAAGCAATAACTAAAGTAAATGCAACTATAACAAAACAAAAATTTTTCATACCGATTCGATTTATATTAGAACAAATTTACATAAAATCGGCAATTAACAACCCCTAATCCTAAAATGGTTGGTTTTAAGCTTAAAACATTGGAAAATTGAAAATATTCTCTTAAAGTTTAGGATATTATTTATTTAAATTAGAAATTTTACAATGTGTATTTAATTGAATTACAATATTATATATAATATATTGTGTCATGAAAAGCATATATATAGTAATTGAATTGGGGTTTGTCCTATTTTTTTATTCAACTTCAAATGCTCAAACAAAGTACCCAAATGTCATCAGCGTGAACGCAGATTCAAAACAGATCGAGGGCATCATCTGGGATTGGAGCTTTGGAGAGCAGTTATTGGTTAACACCCTTTATTCTGATAAAAACTTCCTACTAACAACCGGATTTTTACAAAATGATTTTGGTGTTGGTATCGATTTTAAAATTCTTGAAACAACCACAGCTTTTAAAATAGGACCCAACCCCTTTATTAAAAATTTCAAAATTCATAGTGATCAAAGTGGGATCCTTATTTCAAAAATTGAAATAAGCAACGCGCAAGGTCAATTATTAAAAATGGTAGAAGGGCCATGGTCAGGAATTCAATTTGAGCAAAACCTATCTTTTGCTTCGGAAAATACGGGGATATACTTTATTGCGATTCATTATGTTGTTGGGCATTCAATTTTGAGAAAGCAAATTTTCAAAGTAATAAAACAACAATAATTTATGAAAAAAACTATTTTATATCTTTTAATGCTAAACCTATGTTGTATTAATTTAAACGGGCAAAAAAATAAGGGAATCAACTTTCAAGGAGTTGCTAGAAATACTAATGGTATCATCTTAGCAAATAAGATTATCAACCTTCGATTAACAATTAAAACTGATTCTCTTAACGGAGTCATTGAATATCAAGAAATAAAATCAATTACGACTAATGCCATTGGACTTTTTTCGGTAGTGGTTGGAAGTAAAAAAGATCGCCATATAACTAGTATCGGAAATTTTGAAAATATCAATTGGTCAAATACTGAAAAGTTTTTAGAAGTGGAAGTTGACTTGACAGGGGAACTATATTTTTCAAATTTAGGAATTCAAAAAATAAATTATGTGCCTTATGCTTTTTATGCAGACCAAGTGGATGCAGAAAATATCAATGGGATTGTAGGATTGAAAAAAGGAGGTACAGGAGTTAATAATATTAAGGATTTTAAAATTATTGCTGTTTTAGATAAAGTAAATAATACCCCTGATAGTTTAAAGCCAATTTCATTGCATTCGATTATAGCCCTAAATGAGAAGTTAAAAAAATCAGACACGGTTTGGCTTAGTAATAGAATTGAACTGAAATTATCTAAATCTGACACCAATTATTTAAGCAATCGTATTAACCAAAAATTAAATCTTAGTGACACTACTAAAATTTATAATAAAATAAATCAAATTCGCGTATTAGATACTACTAGCCTAAGTCAGCGGATCAATTTGAAACTAAATAAGTCAGACACTAATTACTTGAGTAACAGAATTGACTTCAAGCTCAATAAATTAGACACCAATTATTTAAGCAACCGAATTAACCAAAAATTAAACCTTAGTGACACTACAAAAATTTATAATAAAATTTACGCCATCCCAATATTAGATACCTCCATACTTAGTCAACGCGTAAATTTAAAACTCAATAAATTAGACACCAATTATTTAAGCAATCGAATTAACCAAAAATTAAGTTTGGATAGTTTAACCGCAATTAAAATTACAAATGCCTTAAACTATACCCCCGTTCCCAATGATTACGGCAATTTTTATGATACGGCGAAACAAACTACTGCAATTGCCACTGCCACTGTAGTAAAATTTAATTTTATGAATTTTGCTAACAACATTGCCATCACTAATAACACCAGTGGCCTTCCTACCCGCATCACAGCAAAAAACGCAGGGCTTTATAATATAAAATATACTTTGCAATTTATTAAAACAGATGGGGCTAATGATGAGGTAAGTATTTGGCTCAGGCGCAACAGTAGCGCTTATGCAAATACAAATAATACTTATACAATACTTGGTAGTGGAATTAAAAACACGGTCTCTAATTCATTTTTTGTAGCATTAGGCAATGATGACTATATAGAAATATATTAATCTTTAAAAAATATCAATACAAGTCTTACTGGTGTAAATTCACAATCATCCCCATCCAGACCAACTACACCTGCAGCCACCGTTTTAATACAAAGAATAAATTAATGCCAACTTATCCAAAAGGTTGGTCAATTGAAATACTTTGTTTGGAAAAAAAGTGAGGTCCATCTTCTGCGATGTACAAACAGTCTTCCAATCTAATTCCAAATTCACCTGGAATTGAAATAGTAGGCTCATCACTAAAACACATGCCTACTGCAATTGGCGTTTTATTTCCTTTAACAAAATTAGTCCACTCATGACCCTCGAGTCCTATACCATGTCCGGTTCTATGTGGTAAACCTGGTAATTTATAATTATTACTAAATCCATTATTTTCAATTACCGCACGTGCAGCAGCGTCAACTTGCTCACATGCAACGCCAATTTTTATAGCGGCAAATGCAGCATCCTGTGCCTGCTTTTCTAAATTCCAAACATCAGTTTGTCTTTGTGTGGCCTTGCCAACCACAAAGGTTCTTGTTATGTCAGATGCATAACCTTCGCAACTAGTACCCCCATCAACCATCACCACATCTCCTTCGCGAATGGTTTGTGGTGTTATACTTCCATGTGGCAAAGCCGAATATTTTCCAATTTGAACTGAAGCGCCGCCACTATAGCCCAACTTTCTAAATGCAGCTGAAATGTTACCGCTAAATTCTGTTTGCGACATGCCATCACGAATAGTTGCAAATGCAGCTTGATAAGCGAGTATGGTTATATCACTTGATTTTTGCATTAACGCTAATTCCGCTTTTGTTTTAATCATACGACAACCTGCAGTAATTGGGGTGGCATCTACTATTTCAAATCCTGTGGCCACTTTTTTTACCCCATCTGCGATAAAAAATCTTACTCTCTCCTCCATGCCTATTTTACGATGTTTAACACCTCTATCTTTTACAATACCTACAATGACTGCGTAAGGGCTTTCATGTTCTTCCCAGCATCTAACTTCATCACCAAAAACTGGAAGTAATAATTCACGCGCGCGATCCTCTTCAAACTTAGGACACACATAAGCAATCGCTCCTTTGGCAGGTATCACTACACCAAATGTACGTTCACTTTGACCCCATCGCATACCAGTAAAATAATAGCAGGAAGTGGTGCCTTCTAAAAATATGGCATCTATTTTTTCACGATCCATCATGGCTTGCGCATTTTGGATTCTTTGTTTGCGTTCTTCTATGGTTATAGGAATAATGCCTTCCTTCGCTGGCATTAAATCACGAATAGACTTTGGTAATTCAGCATCCCATTGATGATTATTTGTGTTTTTCCCAAATACGGAACTTGACATTGTAAGGGCACCTGCTGAAAGTGCAGTAAGGCTTAAAAATTTGCGTCTATTATGTGACATAATTGATAATTTTTATAATTTAAAGGTATTACTATTTTGATTCAATCGAAAAACTTTACATTTAATTCTCAAATAATCAACAGAAGTATTTTGAAAATATCTAAACGATGGATGGCTCTTTTTCTTTGCTTACAAATAGGCCAGGTGCAAGCACAGAAAAAAAATGAAAGTGTGCGTTATTCTATACATAAAACTACCCTCCCGATTCTTATTGACGGCATGATGAATGACGAAGCTTGGAAAAAAGCAATGTTGGTAGACAATTTCAATATGGTGTTGCCCATGGACACCAGCAAGGCCCAAATTAAGACCGAAGTTAAAATGACTTATGATGATAATAATTTATACCTTATCGCCATTTGTTATAAAAATGGAGACGGAATTGATGTGGTTGAATCATTAAAAAGGGATTGGGCCTTTGGAAAAAATGACAATTTCATTGTATTTATGGATACCTATGGTGATATGAATAGTGGATTTGCCTTTGGTGTTAATGCCGCTGGCGCACAATGGGATGGCACTATGTTTGATGGGGGTAGTGTAGATTTAAACTGGGATAATAAATGGACTACAGGAAGTACTTCAGATAAAAATAAATATATCATTGAAGCAGCCATTCCTTTTACCTCCATTAGATATAAAGAAGGCAAAATGGAGTGGGGTATTAATTTTAGTAGAAATGATTTAAAGAGTACCGAGAAATCGGCATGGGCACCAGTGCCAAGACAATTTCCAACCGCTTCCTTATCCTATGCAGGGGTATTGGTTTGGGATGCGCCACCACCTACAACAAAAAATAATTTTTCCCTCATCCCCTATTTTAAAACTAGCGTCGCTAAAGAGTATACCAATGCAGCTGGTCAAAAAATTTCACAAGCAAGTGTGGTTGGAAAAGATGCAGGCTTGGATGCAAAAATAAGTTTATCTTCCTCGCTAAATTTAGACTTAACATTGCATCCTGATTTTTCACAAGTGGAAGTAGATCGTCAAGTAACTAATCTAAGTCGATTTGAATTATTTTTCCCCGAGCGTAGACAGTTTTTTTTAGAGAATGCTGATTTGTTTTCAAATTTAGGATTTCCTAATACGCGGCCTTTTTTTTCAAGACGCATTGGATTAAATACAGATATTGATTTTGGTGCAAGGTTAAGTGGTCGCATTAATAAAAATTGGCGGATGGGATTAATGGACATTAAAACAACTGCGAATGATGCTATTCATTTAGCGAGTCAAAACTTTTCAGTGATGGCGCTTCAAAGAAAATTATTTAAAAAATCAAGTATTGAATTATTTTATATTGATAGAACAGCTTTAGCGTTTAATGGAAAAACAAATGATGCTGGTGACTGTAATTGCGTTTATAAACATGATGGCACTGCCTTTAATAGGAATATTGGTTTTGAATATTATTTAGCGCCACCCAATAATACATTTTCAGGAAAAACAATTTTTATAAAATCATTTACGCCAAATGCTACTGGAAATGATTTTTTAAACGCCGCTAATTTCCAATATAATCAACGTAAATGGATATTATCATGGCAACATGAAATTGTAGGTGAAAACTATAATGCAGAGGTAGGCTATGTCCCTAGAAATAATTACATAAAATTGAACCCGAGCATCACACGTTTATTTTTTCCTAAAAGTGGAACTATATTAAGTCATGGGCCACAGTTCACTTCCACTTATTATTACAATACTGATTTTATTACAACCGATTATACCAACGCTTTGATATACTTAATTACTTATAGGGACAAAAGCAGTTTATCGGCGGTTGTACAAAACACATTTATAGAATTACTATCCCCTTTTGATCCAACACGCATTGGAAAACTTCCATTAGAAAAAGGAACAAGACACGAATGGACAAATATTGGATTGGACTGGACATCCCCACCACAGTATCTTTTAACTTATAGCCTGTCCACAAGGGTGGGCGGTTATTACGCCAATGGAAATTTATTAAGTATTTCAGGAAATGTGGGTTATCGTATTCAACCCTATGTAAATATTGATTTTTCAAGTACTTATAATCAAATAAAATTACCCAGTCCATGGGGAAACAACAACTTTTTATTACTAGGTCCAAAACTTGATGTCACTTTTAGTAATAAACTTTTTTTAACTACCTTTTTTCAATACAACGAACAAACAAAAAACATTAACTTCAATACACGATTTCAGTGGAGATACAAGCCCGTTTCAGATTTGTTCATTGTATACACTGACAACTATTATATAGGTCCTGTGTTTGTGAAAAATAGAGCAGTGGTATTAAAATTTACTTATTGGTGGAATAAATAAAAATATAAATAATGAAAAAACAACTTTTAATGATTTCCTTTTTTTGTTTTGTTATAATAGCAAGCAAAGCAAATGTGCGATTACCAAATATCATTGGATCGCATATGGTATTACAACAAAAGTCAACCGTTAAATTATGGGGTTGGTCGGCCCCTGCTGAAAATATCACCATAAAAGTAAGTTGGGATACCACTACTTATAAAGTGGTTGCAGGTAGAGACGCAAAATGGATCACTTCAATAAAAACGCCGGAAGCGGGTGGATCCTATTCAATAATAATCCAAGGAAATAATACGATTAAATTAGAGGATATATTAATTGGAGAGGTATGGCTTTGTGGTGGTCAAAGTAATATGGAATGGTCTGGAGATCAGAATTTACCGCAAAGCAAAGCAGAAGCACCTAATGCCGCCAATAATAAAATTCGATTTTTTTATGTGGCAAAATCAACGTCCGCTTTCCCACAAGATAATGTGGATGGAAAATGGATGGTTTGCACGCCTGAAGAAATGATACATTTTAGTGCAATAGGTTATTTTTACGGAAAAAATTTATTTGAAAAATTAAATTGCCCAATTGGTTTGATTAATTCAAATTGGGGTGGCACGCCTGCAGAAACATGGACACCTGATTATGTTATCAATAATGATCAAATTATAAAAAAAGGGGCCGATGCTTTAAAGCCAACAGACTGGTGGCCTTATAAAACTGGACTTGCCTATAATGCAATGATTTATCCAATTACAAACTATACAATTGCAGGTGCCATCTGGTACCAAGGGGAAAGTAATACACAAACTTATTATGCGTATGAAAAATTGTTCACAGGCATGATTGATGCATGGCGCCAACAATGGAATAAACAATTTCCGTTCTATTTTGTACAAATTGCACCTTATTCGTATGGTTTTAAAAATATTGGCGCATTACTAAGGGAAACACAAACCAAGGCTGCTGCATTTCCAAATACTGGAATGGTTATAGTTTCCGATTTAACGCCTGACACCAATAATATTCATCCAATACTAAAAAAAGAAGTGGCTGCACGCCTTTCTAATTTAGCACTTAATAAAACATATGGTTACAACCAAATTGTTTGCGAAAGTCCCCTATACGCTTCACATAAAATTGAAAAAGATAAAATAAAAATTCAATTTACAAATGCCAACAATGGCATTATTTCAAAAGGAGATGAAATTACCTGTTTTGAAATTGCCGGAGCTGATAAAATATTTTATCCAGCACTAGCAAAAATTGAAAACAATGAAGTAGTCGTGTCCAATAAAAACATAAAATCGCCAGTAGCCGTTCGATTTGCATTTAACAATACCGCAATACCTAACTTGTATAGCAAAGAAGGATTACCGATTAATCTTTTCAGAACAGATGATTGGGAAATGGACAGAAGTGAAATAAAAAAATAATTACAAATGTTTTAAAATAAATGACATGCGTACAAAATTTAATTTTTTTACAATGATAAAAAGTATCGGATTTATAATAGCAAGTTTATTTATTGTAGAAACAGTACAAGCGCAACTCATTGATCCTGCTTTATTGCAAGGATTAAAATATCGAAATATTGGACCCCACCGTGCTGGTCGTACTGTTGGAGTATCAGGCGTTGCAGGCCAACCCAATGTATTTTATATTGGTGTGAATAATGGGGGTGTATGGAAAACCAATGACTATGGACAAACCTGGAAGCCAATCTTTGATAGTGAAAATACAAGCTCAGTAGGTGATGTAGCCGTCGCACCTTCTAACCCAAATGTGGTATATGTTGGAAGTGGTGAAGGAATTCAGCGTCCTGATTTATCCATTGGGAATGGTTTATATAAATCAACAGATGCAGGAGCTACTTGGAAAAATATGGGATTGTTTGATGCACAACAAATAGGCGGTATTAGTATTGATCCCTATAATGAAAACAGAATTTTTGTTGCAGCATTAGGCCATCCTTATGGTCCTAATAAAGAACGCGGCGTTTACCGCAGTTTGGATGGCGGCAAAACCATACAACAAGTTTTATATATTGATGAAAACACGGGTGCTGTGCAAGTAGGTATTGATCCAAATAATACGAACATCGTTTTTGCTACCATTTGGTCGGCGCGACAAGGACCTTGGGAAAATGGTGCATGGAATGGTGAAGCAAGTGGATTATACAAATCCATTGATGGTGGAAATACATGGAAAAAAATTACGAAAGGTTTACCTACCACCAAACAGGATGGTCTAGGTCGTATTGGTTTTACCATTGCGCCTAGTAATTCTAAAAGAATGTATGCAACTGTAGATGCTGAAAAAAATGGGGGAATTTATCGTAGCGATGATGCTGGTGAATCTTGGTACCTATTAACTTCCGATGGCAGATTATGGGGACGAGGTGCAGATTTTGCAGAAGTAAAAGCAGATCCCAAAAATGAAAACATTGTTTACTCCGCAAATGTGGTAATGTGGAAATCAGTGGATGGTGGAAAAAATTGGAAAGGAATTAAAGGTGCTCCAGGTGGCGATGACTATCATAGAATTTGGATTAACCCCAACAACACAAATATAATTGCCATAGGATTAGATCAAGGTGGTACTATTACAGTAAACGGTGGCGAAACCTACTCTAGTTGGTATAATCAACCCACAGCTCAATTTTATCATGTAAGTACTGATAATGCGTTCCCTTATAATGTATATGGTGGACAACAAGAAAGTGGCTCCGTTGGTATTGCCTCTCGTTCCAATGATGGTAATATTAGTTTTAGAGAATGGCATCCAGTGGGTGTTGAAGAATATGGCTATGTGGCCGCTGATCCTTTGAATCCAAATATTATTTATGGCGGAAAAATTACCAAGTATAATAAGTTAACGGGACAGGTACAAAATATTTCACCAGAGCCAGTAAGAACAGGTAAGGTGCGATTTATTAGAACTGCACCCGTACTTTTTTCACCCGTTGATAACAAAACTTTATTTTTTGCAGGCAGTGTAATTTTTAAAACAACTACTGGTGGTGATCATTGGGAACAAATTAGTCCTGATTTAACAAGAGAAAGTTACGATATTCCAGAAAGTGTTGGGATTTTTAATACCCCTGATTTAAAAACAATGGCAAGACGTGGGGTTGTTTATACGGTTGCACCATCCTACCAAGATATCAATACCATTTGGGCTGGTACTGATGATGGCTTAATTCATATTACCAAAGACGGCGGTAAACATTGGAGAAATATTACACCATCTACACTTACTTCCTGGAGTAAGGTTTCCATGATTGATGCAAGTAGATTTGATAATAATACCGCGTATGTAGCAGTGAATAGAATAAGATGTGATGATATGACACCACATATTTATAAAACAAAGGATGGTGGTGTTACATGGAAGAAAATAATTAATGGCTTGCCAAATGAACCTATCAATACAGTAAGGGAAGACGCAGTAAGAAAAGGATTATTATTTGCAGGATCGGAAAATGCAGTTTATTTTTCATTAGATGCAGGTGAAAATTGGCAATCATTAAGATTAAACATGCCTGCAACTTCGATTCGTGATTTAGTCATTAAAGATGATGACATCGTGATTGGAACGCATGGGCGTAGTTTTTGGATTTTAGATAATATCACACCACTTCGACAATTAAAAGTAAACGCACCAACAGCAACTACTTTATACAAGCCACAACAAGCTATTCGTGTTCGATGGAATATGAATACAGATACCCCACTTCCACCGGAAGAGCCAGCAGGTGAAAATCCCCCAGATGGCGCAGTCATTGATTATTATTTAAATAACAATGAGGAGGAGGTACAATTAGATATTATAAATGACAAAGGAACTCTGATTCGTAGCTATAGTAACAAGGATACGCTATATAATATACCTGATGTAAATATTCCATTGTATTGGATAAGACCACAACAAATATTATCTGCAAAACAAGGAGCACACCGCTTTTTATGGGATATGAAATACACTCCCTTAAATATACCTGTGGAATACCCAATGACTGCCGTTATTCATAATACTGCCCCGGTAGTCACCGCTCCATGGGTAATGCCAGGTAATTATACAGTTAAATTAACCGTGAAAGGCAAGGTATATACCCAAAACTTAACCATAAAAATGGATCCACGTGTAAAAACGCCTATTGCTCAGTTACAAAAGCAACATGATTTATCCGTTATTTGCTACGAGGGTCGGAAAAAAAGTATGGTTAATTTTCCAGAAATAGCTCGTAAATTTAATACACTGTTTGAGATACTGGTTCATACAGATATGCCCCCAACCAAACAAACAGAAAAAGCGGTGTTAGAAACACAGCAAGCATTATTAAAATTAAAAACAAATGGTAAATAAATTAAAAAGTTCGCTTTTTATTTATGGGGTAGTTATTATTTCATTTGCTTCCTGCAAATCAAGCGGGATGTTAATGAAAGAAAAGAGTATTGATGATATATTGGCCACATACCAATCCGCTGAACAACCCGGAGCAAGTGTACTTGTTTTTAAGAATGATAAGATTGTATTTAAAAAAGGATATGGGGTAAGTAATATTTCTACCCAAGAAAAAATTAATCCTACGACTAACTTTAGATTAGCATCAGTGACAAAGCAGTTTACAGCTATGTCAATTTTATTATTAGTGCAAAAAGGAAGAGTAAAATTAGAAGATCCATTAACAAAATACTTCCCTTCATTTCCTGCTTATGGAAAAGATATAAAAATAAAAAACCTATTAACGCATACATCAGGCTTAATGGATTATGAGGATTTAATGTCCCCATCGCAAAAAGTGCAATTACATGATACCAATTGCCTACAATTAATGTACAAAGCAAATGGCTTATACTTTGCCCCAGGTTCAAAATATAAATATAGTAATACGGGATATGCAATATTAGCATTGATCGTAGAAAAAGTATCAGGACTGGATTATGGTTTATTTTTAAAAGAAAATATATTTAAGCCATTAAAAATGAAAAATAGTGTCGCATTTGAAGAAGGTAAATCAACCCTACCCAATCGCGCCTATGGCTATTCATCAGGCAATGGAAGCTGGTTGGAAACTGATCAAAGTATTACTAGTGCAGTATTAGGAGATGGTGGAATATATACGAATACCATTGAAATGACCCAATGGATTAAAGCATTATGGGATTATAAATTATTAGGATCTGAAATGCAAGTTCAAACTTGGTCGAGAAAGAAATTAAATAATGGTACACCGATCGATTATGGGTATGGCTGGCATGTAGAAGATTATAAAAACATAACGCACCCCCACCACGGAGGAAGCTCTATTGGATTTAGGAATCATCTTTTATTATTTCCTGAACAAAAACTAATGGTTATTATATTAACCAATCGTAACGAAGGTGATCCAATGAATGAAGCAAAAAAAATTGCAGATTTATATTTAAACTAATTGAATGATAAAGTCATTTAAGTACTTGACGCCCTTTGTATTGTATATATTAACACTATCTGCTTTTAACGGAAATGGGCTTATATGCTGGCTTCCTTTATTGTATACTTTCTTTCTAATTCCATTTATAGAATTATTTATAAAATCTGACCCCAGTAATTTAGATGAAGTTGAAGAGGCGTTGGCTAAAAAAAACAAGTCCTATGATATTATTTTATATGCTGCAGTCATCATGCAATACTATTCATTATGGGTGTTTTTTAATTGTTTAAAGCAGGATGATTTAAGTACAATTGATACCGTTGGTCGGGTAATGAGTATGGGATTGCTTTGTGGTACGTTTGGCATTAATGTTGCACATGAACTAGGACATCGTGTAAATAAAATGGAGCAAACATTTGCTAAGCTACTTTTATTGACTAGTTTATACATGCACTTTTTTATTGAGCATAATAAAGGACATCATAAGCATGTTGCTACGCCACATGATCCTAGCACTGCAAAGTACAATCAGTCCGTATATGCTTTTTGGCCGCAAACATTAATAGGCACCTATTTAAGTGCCTGGAAGATTGCAAATGAGGAGATGGGAAAAAAGGGAAAGCCTTGGTGGTCCTTACAAAACGAAATGTTACTTTTTCAACTAATACAAATAACGTTTGTCTTAGTGATCTTGTATTTTTTTAGCGTAAAAATTGCTATTTTATTTATGGTTGCCGCTTTAATTGGTGGTTTATTATTAGAGTCGGTTAATTATATTGAGCATTATGGGTTGTCACGCTCACAAACCAGTGAACAACAATTTGAACGTGTACAGCCACATCATAGCTGGAATAGTAACCATATTATTGGTCGATTAATGTTGTTTGAATTAAGTCGCCATAGCGATCACCATTATTTGGCATCAAGAAAATATCAAATTTTAAGAAGTTTTGATAATGCTCCGCAAATGCCCACAGGCTATCCGGGCATGATTTTATTATCCTTGTTCCCGCCCTTATGGTTTAAAATAATGCACCAACAAATAAAGAAATATAAATTATAGGCATTGGCCATTTTATGATTTATTCCATGTAATTTTTAAAGTTATTTCTTTGAAATTTTAAAAAATTCGATTTTTCTGATTCATGTTTTCTCCCTTTATGAATAAAATCAAATTTATACTACTACTTGCCTGCATAGGTTTCAATATTAGTATTGTTTGGGGACAAAATTTAACACAGCAATTAAGAGGAACCATTGTTGATCGACAAACAAAAAATGTGATAGCGGATGCATCTGTAATGATTAAAGATGCAAAATTAATTGCGATATCAGATAGTAACGGAAAATTTAGTTTTAGTAAAATTCCGATTGCTAAATACGACCTAGTGATAAGTAAAGTGGGTTATCAAAATACGTTGATGAACGGTATTGAACTAAATAGTGGTAAGGAGGTCGTGTTAGATATTGAATTAGAAGAAGCGGTGACCATTTTGAAGGAAGTAACGGTAAGTAGTAATAAAAATAAGGAGCAATTTCATAATCCATTTGCATTGGTCAGCACCCGCCAATTTGGGCCACAGGAAGCCGTAAGATACGCCGGTGGATTCCAAGATCCTGCTAGAATGGCATTGGCATTTGCAGGTGTTAGTAATGCGGGATCGGATGATAATAATGAAATTGTCATTAGGGGTAATTCGCCCCGTGGATTACTTTGGCGATTAGAAGGGATTGAAATACCGAATCCCAACCACTTTACTGATGGACAAGGTTCAACGAGTGGTATAGTATCTATGATTAATGCCTATAGTTTGGCTAAATCTGATTTTATGACCAGCGCCTTTCCCGCAAATTTTGGGAATGGCTTATCGGGTGTATTTGATTTAAATTTTAGAAGAGGTAATAACCAAAAAACTGAATTCACTGGACAATTAAGTTTAATTGGCCTGGATTTTGGGATGGAGGGGCCCATTGGGAAATCGGGTAGTTCTTATCGTGTAGCTGGAAGATATTCAACTTTACAATTATTATTGAGTAGTAATATTATTAATTTAAATACAAACAATTACAATCCCGACTTCAGAGATTTAAATTTTACAGTTGACTTACCTACCAAAAAGATCGGTGTAATTTCACTTTGGGGATTAATGGGTAATAATGAAACTTATCAAACCACATTAACTGAAAAAAATATTGATAAAGGAAGTTTGAATGTTTTTGGAATAAATCACAAAATTTCATTTCGAAAAATGTTTTTCAAAAATGTTTTATCTATCAGCTATCAATCCCAAGAAAATTTAAAACAAAATTTGTCAGGTGCACTTAATGGTTTGATGACCCGACAATTAATTTATAAATATCCTTCCTTACGATTTTCAAGTGCATTTACCTATAAATTTAATAATCGGCTTACAATGGAATCAGGAATTGTGTTAAGTGATTTATCCTATAATTTAAAAGACAATCGTTTAAATTCAAAAAATGTTTTAATTAATTATTTGAATGATGACGGGGGCACTCATTTTTTTCAATTATATGCACAATTATTAGCTAAATTAAGTTCGAAAATAAAAACAACTATTGGCCTACATCAATATAAATTTTTATTAAATGATGCTACCACCTTAGAGCCTAGATGGGCCTTGCATATTGAAAATAAATGGGGCGGTGTATTTTCAACTGGTGTTGGGGTCCACAGCAGATTGGAGCCGGTCTCTGTGTATTTATTTAAAAGGTATGCAGCCAATGGAAGTTTTACGCAGCCTAATAAAAATATAAATCCAGGAACTGCATTTCACTATGTAGCATCTTATGAACAAAAAATAAATGATAAAACAAAGGTGAAGCTAGAAGCCTATATTCAAAACTTAACAAGGGTGCCTATTGACACAGCATACAATGGTACTTACTCCATATTAAACACCAGTGGTGGTATTCCACTTAATGTTTTAGAAAATACTGGGGTAGGAAAAAATAAGGGACTAGAACTAACGATTGAAAAGTTTTATTCAAAAAACTTTTACTATTTAATAACAGCTTCCTTATTTGATGCTAAATATCAAAATAAAAATAAAATATGGCGCAATACTATTTATAACAATAGTTATGCTGGTAATGCACTCATTGGAAAGGAGTTTAAATTGAAAAAAAATAATAGCATTTCAATAAATATTCGATATTTATTACGTGGTGGTAATTGTTATACGCCTATCAATTTAAAAGAATCAATAGCTAGGTCAACGACGATCCTAGATAATACAAAAATATATAGTGCGCAATACCCAGACTATTGGAGGACAGACCTCTCCTTTAGCTATAAGAAAAATAAAAATAAAAGTACCTGGAGTTATGGTGCAGACATTCAGAATGTAACTGATCGAAAAAATATAGTTTATACCAATTACGATAATACAAATAAGCGCATTAATAATAATTATGCATTACCTCGCATCCCCATCATTTTTATGCGTTGTGAATTTTAAAAATACTACTTCTTAAAAACTATCTGCGTCGCGATAAGCTTTAATCAATGCCATTTCGCCTTCAGGGCCCTTAATAGCGTTGCCATGTTCCATTCCTAAAATTCCTTTATACCCCTTGCCACTAATGTGTTTGAAAATGTTTTTGTAATTCATTTCACCGGTTCCTGGCTCATTACGTCCTGGATTATCTCCAATTTGAAAATAAGCGATTTCATTCCAACACCTGTTTATATTCGTAATGATATTACCCTCATTTTTTTGCATGTGATACATATCAAACAAAATTTTGCAAGAAGGGCTATTAATTGCCTTACATATCGCATAGGTTTGATCTGAATAACGTAAAAATAATTCAGGGGTATCGCTTAATGGTTCTAAAACCATGATTAAATTATTTTTCTCTAAAATTTCAGTGCCTAGTCTTAATCCATCAATTACATTACCAGTTTGAATGCCAATAGGTAATTTACGATCATAATTTCCAGGAACAACGGTCATCCATTTTGCATTACATCTTTTTGCCACTTCCACAGAGTCCTTGCAGGATTGTACAAATTTATCTTTCCACTCTTGTGTGCCTGTCGTTAAATTGATTTTATCATTATTTGAAAAGGCAATAACAAATACACCCATATTCATTCCCAAAGAAGCCAACGTATCGCCTATTTTTTGTTGCATTTCAGGAGTTCTACCCATCATACCATTATCTTCAATACTTCTAAAACCCATACTATGCGCATATTTTATTTGTTCAATAAAATCCGGACCGGCAGTATTTCTAAACATGCCATCGTGAAAAGCATAATTACATTTAAATGGAGCAGTGTTTTCCATTACCGCATTTTTGACATCATTATTTGAATTTGAGGCCAACAAGCTAGTCGTTCCTAATAAAGCACCTGTTGCTAACATATTTTGTTTTAAAAAATTTCTCCTTTCCATAGTGTACTATTTTTTTATAGCTTAAATTTAGGTATAAGAATCAATACCAACAAGTTTGTACGCATTAGTTTATAATTTTCGCCTTGCTATTTTAGCAGTTTTTGTACTAGTTAGTATCACCTCCAATGCACAAAAGACTAGGTTTAGTTTTTCTGAACAAAAAATGGGGTCTCCACTACATATTATTTTTTATGCGCAGGATAGCGTAAAGGCAAATAAACAAGCAAGGGCTTGTTATGAATTAATTGATTCCTTAAATCACATTTTTAGCAATTATGATTCAAGTAGTGAGCTTACTAGCATTAATAATAATGCAGGCATCGCTAAAAATATAGCCTCTCCGCTGATGTGGGAGTTAATTATGCAATCAAAGAAAGCGTACATTAAAAGTAAAGGTGCCTATAATATAGCCATGGGGCCACTTACGCAGTTGTGGAATACAGCAAGACGCTTGAAACAATTTCCAAGCCAAGTACAAATAAAAAATAAATTACTGCTATGTGATTTTAATAAAATACAATTGAATAATGAAGACCATAGTATTTATTTATCAGCCAAAGGAATGCAACTTGATTTTGGCGGCATTGGCAAAGGCTATATTGCACAAAAAGTAGTTGACTATCTAAAAAAAGAAGGTGTCACCGCATCCTTGGTTGATGCTGGTGGAGATATTGTATTTGGAGATGCGCCACCCGATAAAAAAGGATGGATTGTCGGTGTAAATCAACCAGAAAAAACAGACGATCTTTTGCCAGAAAAATTGCAATTGCATAATATGTCAGTAGCAACTTCGGGAGATGTTTATCAATTTTTTGAATATGACGGTAAAAAATATTCTCATATTATTAATCCATTAACTGGATACGGTGTAACATCTCTAAGAAATGTTACAGTTATTGCAAATAATGGCGCAGATGCAGATTGGTTAGCTACTGCTTGTAGTATTTTACCCATCAATGAAGCAAAAAAATTAGCACTCTCATTACATGCAGAACTTTTGATTACAGAAAGTGTCAACAATCAATTAAAACGCAATAATACTAAGGGTTTTGATAAATATTGGGGAATACCGCTCATACAAGAAAAACAATAATATCCCCTGTTTTACAAAATAATTATTAACTTAAATTATTCAAATATTCTACAGTGAAATCAATAACAGCGACACTCCTACTTTTACTTGTTTTTTGCAAGATCGATGGACAAAATAACAACACCAATTTTGTCTCATATCAACAAAAAATAGAAGGGTCAAAATTAGCTTTTAAAATGGTTCCTATTCAAGCAGGTAAATTTATAATTGGCAGTAAAGCAACTGAGAAAAATAGAAAAGCTGACGAAGGACCACAAAAAGAAATTCAGGTTGCTGCTTTTTGGATGAGTGCTTATGAAGTTACTCGTGATGAATTAGATGTGTTTTTAAAAGACGAATCAACAAGTCAAAATATAACTGATGATGCAATTACAAGACCAAGTGCACAATATGTTGATTTAAGTTGGGGCATGGGAAAAGAAGGTGGCTATCCAGCAAATAGTATGTCGCAACGAACTGCGATCATGTATTGCAGATGGTTATATGAAAAGACAAAAGTATTTTATCGACTACCGACGGAAGCGGAATGGGAATATGCATGTAGGGCAGGTACCCAAACCACTTATTATTTTGGAAATGATCCTGCTTTACTTGGCAAATATGCATGGTATGCAAAAAATAGTGAAGACAAATTCCACAAGGTGGGGCTAAAACTACCCAACGCTTGGGGTCTGTATGATATGCTAGGGAATTTAATGGAGTGGACTTTAAACCATTATACCCCAAATGCTTATGTGGATTACAAATCCATAGATATTGTTCCGGTAGCGAATCCCAAAAAATATCCAAAATCAGTGAGGGGTGGTGGTTTTTCAGAAACTGCCATTGAATTAAGATCAGCGAACCGTTTTCATTCTGACCCTGTTTGGAATAAAAGAGATCCGCAAATACCCAAAAGTAAGTGGTGGCTAACGGAAGCTAAAAATATTGGAATTAGATTGGTTAGGCCCCAAGTACAACCCTCCGAACAAGAGATAAATGAATTCTTCAAAACCTACCTTTTTATGGAATAATTTTTTAACTTACAAGTAACAAACGATGCCCCAATCAATGGAGGCATTATTTAAATTTTAAAAATATACAGTATGCACAAGGATTTAAACAATCACCCTTCACGAAGAACTTTTGTGAAAGATACCAGCTTAATTGCAGGAGGAATAATGGCGATGCCTATGTTATCAAAGGCTAACTTTTTTTCAGGCGCTGATGATGTTATCAAAGTAGCAGTTGTTGGTTGCGGTGGCCGTGGTACAGGTGCGGCGATGCAAGCTATTTCAAGCAAACAAAATGTAAAAATTGTTGCATTGGCAGATGCATTTAAAGACAATGTTGATAATTGTCATAAAGCATTAACAAGAGAAATTAATGAAGGTATTGGTGATATTAGTAAAAGATTGGATGTGCCTGAAGAGCGCAGATTCACCGGCTTTGATGCATACCAAAAAGCAATTGCATTAGCAGATGTAGTGATATTAGCAACCCCTCCGGGTTTTAGACCTATCCATTTTGAAGAGGCAATCAAACAAGGCAAGCATGTTTTTATGGAAAAGCCAGTGGCGACTGATCCAGCAGGAGTTCAAAAAGTTTTAGCAACAGCTGCTATTGCAAAACAAAAAAAATTAAACGTGGTTGTTGGTTTACAAAGACATTATCAAAATTCCTATCGCGAACTTTTCAAAAGAAAAGATATGATTGGAGAAATTACATCTGCGCAAGCTTGGTGGAATAATGATGGTGTTTGGACGAGACCTCGTAAAGCAGGCCAAACTGAAATGGAATATCAAATGCGTAATTGGTATTATTTTAACTGGTTATGTGGTGATCATATCAATGAACAACATATACATAATTTAGATGTGATTAACTGGTTTAAAGAAGGATACCCAGTTAAAGCGCAAGGATTTGGCGGCAGACAGGTTCGTAATAGCAAAGAACATGGTGAAATTTTTGATCATCATTTTGTAGAATACCATTATGCTGATGGTTCTATTTTAAATAGCCAATGTAGACATATACCAGGTACCATGAGTAAGGTAGATGAATTACTAGTGGGTACGAAAGGTAAAATACATTGTGGTCAAGCAAAAATTGTTGACCATGGCGGAAAAGTACTTTTCCAATTTGCTAAAAAAGGAGAACCAGATCCATATCAAAACGAGCATGATGAATTATTTGCTGCCATTGCAAAAGGGGAATATAAATATGCGGATGCAGAAAATGGTGCTAAAAGCACCATGACTTCAATCATGGGTCGTATGGCAACATATAGCGGTCAAATGATTGAGTGGGATAAGGCAATTAATTCAGGCATTGATATTCATCCAAAAGTATATGACTTTAATGCAGCACCTCCAGTGTTACCAAATGCAGATGGATTTTATCCAATTGCGGTGCCGGGTGTAACTAAATATTTTTAATCCTATTGTAAATTAGGGTTAAGCAATTCATAAAAAAACCCCATCCCTATTTATCGGGATGGGGTTTTTTTATGCCAACAAGCTTATTAGAATTAAAAGAGTAATAATAACCTATTGTATTTTTTAGCCATTGCGCTAATGAAATCAGTGAGTTTGTATCTATTTAATATATCAGTAGGTAATTCAGCAGCACCTTGAACAAGCCCGACACAAGTGGGCTGACCACAATGGCAATTAAATGTTTGAGAAATTTTCCATTCTGTGGCTGGATAAAAAAAAGTCAATTCATCCCCAATAGCAATATCAGTTAAGCATTCCAATTGCATGGTACTTGTATTAAATAAAACATTCGGCTCACAAGAGTGATTCGTGTATTGTAAATATTCAGGACTTAAGTGTATGTGCTTATCTTCTCCAACTTGAACAGTTAAATAATTCGGTGTGTCTACAATTTTTGAAGAACCAAAATCAATAATGACATCTCCTTTAGAGAAAGCTGTCGTTGCAAATAAACCATTTTGTTCGTTTAATAAATGCTGTTTTACCTCGCAATTAGGATGTGAACTGATTAATTTAAACTGATGTTGATTTGACATTTGTTTCTGAATTATTTTTTTTCTTTAGCGATAGCACGACTGGCTATCCCATTTAATCCATACTTTAATATAAAAGGAATGGTTAATGGAATAAGACGTCCAAAGGTTGGATTATAATAGGTAACCAATAGAGAAATAATAAAAATTGTATGTTGTCAAAGAAAGTGGACGATTTAGTTGTAGAGGGTTTCGTTGTTTAAATGTAGGATTTTTTCTTTTAAAAATAGTTGTTTTCGTCTTTTTAGGGACTGTTGTTTAATGTGTGCTCTTTTCTGTAGGATTTGTTC
>SXGQ01078394.1_pt1 | contig 22593 bp, 22 predicted proteins | sample 3178371 | NCBI WGS metagenome assembly SXGQ01 (sample SAMN11356859, study PRJNA531348) | freshwater metagenome | isolation source: freshwater sample F1-20 | place: China: Fuxian Lake, Yuxi | collected 2017-12-25 | reverse complement strand
GGCCGAAGCGAGCGAGCCGTACGCCGTCGAACTCGATCTGAGTTCGGCCGAAAGTGGATCGGTCGTGATGATCGTCGTCAAGGGCGGAGTGGGACTCGAAACCGATCCCGGTGAGTTCAGTGCGATTCCGGTGATGATCGCTTGATCGAGTTCTCAGTCGGACCGATCACCGCTGACGCGATGCCGAGGGCGATTCCGATCCCCCAGATGACGAAGTAGCCGAGGGGGAAGTTTCCCTCGACGATCCAGTAGAGGGCCGGGAAGATGACGACTCCGGGGGTCGAGAGAATGCCGATCAGAAGTCCCCAACTCGTCCAATCCATCCAGGTTCGGACGTAGCCGAGCCAGAGGACGAAGAAAACGCACTGAGCTAGTAGAAACAGCAAGCCAGATAGACCCGTGCGCGTCCGGCCGAGTGTTCGGGGTCGGTCCACCCGGTCATTCTCTGTCCGTGGCCGTCCCAGTGGCCGTGGAGAGCCAAATCAGTATGAGTGCGCCGAGCGAGGGGGACGTTCCTACCACACCCACGCCGTAAGTTCTGCCGAGTGAATCGATTCCGCAGAGGCCTGGCCACGATCGTTGGCGCAAGTTTGATGTTCGTCTGGCTCCCTTTCGGCGGTGGACTCGCGATGAGTCGGCCGACGGCGCGTCAAGCTCCGCTGATCATCAGTAACTCCACGGTCTCGTTCGAGGTTGGTACCAAGGTCGCCCTCACCACCTCTGGTGGTTCGGGGACGGGTGCGGTGGCGTTCACTTCCCGTGGCACGGGTTGCAGCGTCACGGGCTCGGAGTTGTTGGCATCCAGACCAACTTCGTGTGTCGTCACTGCTCGCAAGTCGGCCAGCCCAGGTTTCTCTGCTGTTAGCTCATCTTCCAAGACTTTTCAGTTCTTCGCGATCGTGAAGGCATTCGACAACAGCAACTGCACCATTGTCGGGACCACTCGTGCCGACTCGCTGGTCGGCACGAGTGGTAACGACGTGATCTGCGGCCTCGGCGGTAACGATCGAATCGATGGGGCTGGTGGTAACGACATCATCGATGGCGGCGTCGGCAACGATCGGCTATCGGGCGGAGCAGGGAACGACCGCATTTACGGTGACACCGGGACCGACACCGTCAGTGGCGATGCCGGGAGCGACATCCTTTCCGGAGGTGCTGGGGCAGACACCACGACAGGCGGAACACAATCCGACGTCTGTCAGGAGGATGGGGCAGATCCGTCGATTGATTGCGAATCGCTCACGACGACACCTGTGTTTGAGGGCAAGTTGCTGTCAGGTACAGCGAGCCGGACGGATGGGCAACCAGTGGTGGGGGCGCGTATCGAAGTCAGCGGCACAACGAGCGTCAGCGCATCGACGGTCACTGATGAACTCGGCAGTTATCAGGTGGTCCTACCGGCCGGTTCCGGGTACCGACTCACGATGACTTGGAATCCTGGCGAAGACCAACCCTTCCCGAGTTTCATCGAAGGTGGCTACAGCAGTATCCGGATCGACGGGGACACTGTCGTCGACCTCGAAGTACCGATGCCTCGGATGCTGACTGTTCACGTCGAAGATGATTCGGGCGACCCTCTTCAGGGAGCGATCATTCGTCCGTACACCACCACCGGTGCCGGGGTCCCCAGTGGTCCTGGCACTCCAGTCATCCTCGATTGGTTGCGGTATCTGACCAATCGGACCGCGGAAACCAATTCATTTGGCGATGGTGTGGTTTGGTTGTACGACAGCCCAACGATGGCGGGCGGATTCTGGGTGGAATACACCACCCCTGAAGGAGGATCGGCGCAGCAGTGGATTTCGCCGGTTATCTCGGGAGACACACGAGTTGACGTCACTCTCAAGACAACTGTTTCTGTCATTAGCGGACGGATCACGCGCCACGACGGCACTCCCATCGAAGGCGTCCAAATCGAACTCTCGTCGGGGGAGACCCAGTCGGAGAAGAGGGTGTACACCGATGCCGACGGCTATTACCGAGCGGTCGTGACTCGTGGAGGGGGCTATCGCTTGTGGTTGACGTGGTTCTCAGCCGGCGAGAAGGAGTACCCGTCGCGAATCGAGGGAATGCGCCAAGATCTCGATGCCTCGGAAAATGTCGTATTCGATGTGCAGATGCCTCGCGCCAACAAGGTAACCATGACTGTTACCGATGAAAGCGGTCACGGCCTCGAGGGTGCCGTGGTGAAAACAGAAAATGGAGGGGGTTACACCCCGTACCTCGGTCTCGACTGGCTTGCCAGCACTCGCGGTCAGAATCGGTGGACCGATTCGCAAGGAGTAGCGGAACTCTGGTTGTTCGATGCGGATCGCTCGCCACCGACCTTGGTCGAATTCACAACGCCCGATGGCACGCTCTTGCGTAAGTCGATCGACTTTGAGGTTCGAGATGGCGCCCAAGTTCAGATCGCGATGCCGACGGCCACCAGTGTCGTATCAGGAACGATGAAGCGCTCTGATGGTCTCCCGATATCCGGAGCGTCGGTCGAAATCTCGGCTGCTCTTGATACTGCTGGCAAGACAGCTGCAATGATCACAGTGACCACTGATTCCAACGGCCGATTTCGGGCAGTGGTGCCAAAGGCAACGGACTATCGCGTCTGGATGACCTGGTACCCGGGGTCGGCCGATCCATTTCCGTATCGGGTCGAGGCATACCGCTATCCAGTTGAAGTTCAGCGTGACACCGTGGTCAACTTCACGATTCCGGTTCCGCGGATCGTCACCGTCACGGTCACAAGTCGCGGTGGGTCTCCATTGTCCGGAGCAACCGTTCGTACGGGTATCGGCACGATTCGTGGCATCGATCCGCCACCGGGTTCGGGGTTCACCTCGCTGATGTATTCGAGTGGTCAGTCGTCGAGGACCGGTGCGGATGGCAAGGGTTTCCTCTACCTCTATGATTTTCCCAATCTCATCGATGCTCTCGTCGAGTACACGACGAGAAGTGGATCCTTCGTCAGAGTGGCGTTCGATGTCATGGTCTCGGGGAACACATCAAAGACAGTTCAACTGACCGACGTCGGCTGAGCTGACCGTCCTCGTTCGGTGAGCTGCTGACCCTTGGTCAGTTTCGGGGGTTAGGGTCCGAGTCTGAACAAAATTCTCGAGTCCCGACCCGTGTTGCCCCGTCCGTTGCTCCGCGGCCACATTCACCGATGGTTCGCCGTGTTGTCGGTGCCGGCCTTCATCGTTCTGATCACGTTGGCCCAGTCGCCCACGGCTCGCGTGGCCATGGTGATCTATGGCGTGGGTGTCGGAGCCATGTTGAGCGTTTCGGCCGTGTATCACTCGGGTCGTTTAAGCGACTCAGCGCAGCGGACCTTTCGGCGACTCGATCATTCGGCGATTCTTCTCGCCGTCACCGGCTCGTACACCGCGGTCACCACGCTGAGTCTGAACGGACGTAGCGAAGTGACACTCCTTGTTTTCGTCTGGACGGCCGCGACCATCGGTGTGATCATCCGCATGGCGTGGTTGCAGGCTCCGCCCGCGGTGATCGCCGGCGTCTACCTGTTGGTCGGCTGGAGTGCACTGATCGAGATCGGTTCACTCTCGGCTGCCCTAAATGCCATCGACACCTCGCTCCTGTGGGGAGGTGGAGCGATGTATTCGATCGGCGCCGTGATCTACGCCGCCAAGCGCCCCAACCCTCTGCCGAAGATCTTCGGGTTTCACGAGATATTTCACTCATTGGTCGCCGGAGCGGCGACCGTGCATTACGTCCTGGTGCTTCGCTTGGCCACCGGCTGACGACGCCGACGAGAGTTGTTACCCGAACCGGGCTTGCGTCCGTCTCCTGGCCGTTGACCTGACGGCTTGTGTCCGTTGGTTGGACGACCTTGCGTCACCGGTTGCGGCGCCGGGATCTTGCGCATACGACGCTCGGCCGGCGGGCCGGTGAGTTCGACGATGATCGGGTGTCCGGGCTGCACCTTGGTGTGCGTGGGCTTGATGCCAGCCCGCCGCGTGAGGACCTCCACATCACCTCGTTGATCGGGGGTCATCACCGTCACGACGGTGCCGCTTGCGCCGGCGCGGGCGGTGCGACCCGAGCGGTGTAGGAACGCTTTGTGTTCGGCGGGCGGGTCGACGTGAACCACGAGGGTGATGTCATCCACATGAATTCCACGAGCAGCGATGTCGGTGGCGACCATCACGAGCACCTCACCCGAAGCGAAAGCTTCGAGGTTCTTGGTGCGAACGTTCTGGGAGAGATTGCCGTGGAGATCGACGCTCGGGATGCCGTTCTTCGACAACTGCAGAGCGATTTTCTTGGCCGTGTGCTTGGTACGTGTGAAGAGCAAGGTGCGCTCGCGACCCGATGCGAGAGCCTGCACGATGGCTGGCTTGTCGTCACGGCTCACACACAACACGTGGTGCTCCATGTCGGGCACGGGTGACTCGGCCGAATCCACCGAATGCACTGCGGGAGAATGCAGATATCGCTCGACGAGCACGTCCACTCCGTTGTCGAGGGTGGCCGAGAAGAGGAGACGCTGGCCGTTGGTCGGTGTCTTGTCGAGCACCCGCTTGACCACGGGAAGGAATCCGAGGTCGGCCATGTGGTCGGCCTCGTCGACGACGGTGATGGCCACCTGATCGAGGCGACACTGACGCTGTTGCATCAGATCCTCGAGGCGACCCGGGCAGGCGATCACGATGTCGACGCCACGCGACAGGGCCTTCACCTGGGGTGCGGCACTGACTCCACCGTGGATGACCACGTGACTGAGTCCGAGAGCGCGGGCCAAGGGATCGAGGGTTTCGGCCACCTGGGCGGCGAGTTCACGAGTGGGAACGAGGATCAGTCCACGGGGTTGACGCGGGGCCGAACCGCGACGATCGGCCGACAATCGGGCGACGAGGGGAAGCACGAACGCGAGTGTCTTGCCGCTTCCCGTGCGACCACGACCGATGATGTCGAGTCCGGCGAGTGAATCGGGAAGTGTCTGACGCTGAATGGGGAAAGGCTCGTTGATTCCGGCGCGAGCAAGGATCTGGATCAGATTCGCCGGTACGCCGAGGGATACGAACGATGCCGCGTCGGAGACGGGTCGCGACGACACGCGAGGAGACGTTTTGGTGGGGGACATGAGGTTCCTTTGTATTGGGGGACGGCATCAACGAGATGCCCGGGAGGAAGCCTCTGACGAACCTGAATGTTCGTCACGTCGCACGCCACTCATGAACGGCAAGACGTGCCGATCAATGAGTCGAGTATGGCGGTGAATCGGGCGAATTCCACCAATTGTGGGAATTCGTCGAATCAGTGATCGATCGATGACCTGCGTTTGCTAAAGGCCACACCGCCGCCGATGGCGGCGATGAGGGCAATGACGAGGATGATTCCGAAACTGAATGCTCTCATGGGGTCAAGGTAGAAGAGCAGTTCGCCCGATGGACACGGCATCCGTCCTCCGTTGGCGATTGGTAGTGATGTCGACCACGTCGTCTCCCCGGGTGGTCACGAGTGCGCTGTGCAGTCGAAGCGTTGTGCGGCGCTGATCGTCACGTCAATGGTCCTTTCGTTCCTTTCGGTGAGTCGGAGTGTGGGTTCGAGGTTGGGAAGCGGGGGTGTCTGCTCTGCCAAGATGTCGGGCGGGGGAGGCGACATGCGCTCATTCGACACGGATCCGACGCAGGTCGTCACGGCCGAACGTGGTCAACGCGTGCACCGATCCGCCCTCGAGCACACCGAACGTCTGGCCCGACGGTTGTACGAAGTCCGACCCGGCGTGTGGAACCTCGTCGGCAACGGACTTTCCAACCAGACGTTCATCGATGCGCCTGAGGGGATCATCGCCATCGATACCGGTGAGTCGAACGAGGAGATGCGATCGGCCCTCGCCGACCTTCGTCGAGTGACCGATCGGCCGATCGCCGCTGTGGTCTACTCGCACTTCCACTATGTGAACGGCACCGAGGAGATCTTCCGAGAGGTTGGTCACGAGGTGCCGGTATACGCCCACGAGAAAGTCGGGTTCAACCGTTCGCGGGCCATGTCGGAGATCGGGCCGTCGTATTCGAGTGGGCTCGTCCATCAGTTCGGCACCACCATGCCCCTCGACGGACCGGACGGCATCGTGAGTGTGGGACTCGGGATCTTCTACCGCAATCCGGATCATCACCCGTTCACCGGTGGATACGTACCGGCCAACATCACTTGGCGCGGTGGTGAGACGACGACCATCGCCGGTCTGAAGGTGGAAGTCACGCACGCTCCGTCCGACGCCGATGATTCTTTGACGCTCTGGTTCCCGGAGATCGGGACCTGCGTGCACAACATCGTGTGGCCGGTGTTGTTCAACATTTTCGCGATACGAGGAGAGGAATACCGCGATCCTCAGATCATCCTTCGAGGTATCGATCATGTTCTGTCGTTGGGTTCGGAGTACTTGGTGGGGACGCACGGCCCGCCCATCGTGGGTGCCGATGAGATACGTCGGCGGGTGACCGGCGATCGTGATTCGATCCAGTTCATGTGGGATCAGACCGTGCGCGGTCTGAACAAGGGGATGACCACCGACGAACTCGCGTCGAGCATTCGCCTACCGGATGCCTACGACGACGACTACCTCACGGCGGAGCTCTACGGCGTGGCCGAACACCACGTACGTCAGATTCACGCCGGTATCCGCGGTTGGTTCGACGGTGATCCGGCCAAGTTGTTCCCTCTCGAACCCCGCGAGAGGGCGACCAGACTGGTGGAGGGATTCGGCGGCGCCGACGAAGTTGCGCGACGCGTTGACGCGGCCGTTGCCGCCAACGATCTGCGCTGGGCTCTCGAACTCGGATCGTGGATGGTGGCCCGGCACGATACAACCGACGACGATCGACGGCGTCTCGCCGATGTGTTGCGCGAGGTCGGCTATCGCTCGGCGGCGGCCAACATTCGTAACTGGTGCATCACCAAGGCCCGCGACCTCGACGGCTCGAACGACCTGTCGCGTCTACGAACGCATCGACTGCGTGAACCTCAGGTTCTGGGTATGCACCCCTCTGATTCGTTGCGCATCCTTCGGGTGATGCTCGAACCCGACCTCGCGTTGGGACTCGACCATCACGTCGGCGTCGATTTCATCGGTGTGGACCCACTCGGAATCCACGTCCGCAACGGAGTGGCGGTGCCTACCGACGGAGTGGGTGCGACGGACCGCATCTGTCTGCCGTTTGCGCTGTGGGCCAAGGTGCTCGCTGGCTCGGTGGGATTGTCGGCGGCGATCGAGGCCGGAGACATCACAGTGTCCGGATCGTCTTTGCGGGTACTCACCACGTTGGCCGCATTCGAGAACCAAGGCCTTCGCAACTGATGCCCCGACTGCCCAAGCAACCGCCCACCTTCGGTGGTCGCATCGAGCGGCTGACCGACGATTCGGTTGCCTCGCGCCTCGTGAAGGATGGTGCCCCCGACGGTGCGCCGAACATCGTGGTGATCATGCTCGACGACGTCGGTTTCGGTTCGTTCAGCACGTTCGGTGGTCCGGTCCCGACTCCGACCTTTCAGTCGGTGGCCGATGGTGGTCTGCGGTACAACCAGTTCCACACGACAGCGTTGTGTTCACCCACGCGTGCTGCTCTTCTCACCGGTCGGAATCATCACTCCGTCCACATGGGTGGCATCCCCGAAGGCGCGAACTCGTTCCCGGCGTACGACAGCGTGATTCCGAAGTCGGCGGCCACGGTCGCCGAGATCCTTCGACAGAACGGATACGCAACCGCGTGCATCGGCAAGTGGCATCTCACGCCGGTGTGGGAGATGGGACCGGCTGGGCCCTTCGATCGTTGGCCCACCGGAATGGGTTTCGAACGCTTCTATGGGATCATCAACGCCGAGGCTTCGCAGTACGAGCCGGCGGTGTACGACCAGACCCGACCGGTGTTCCCGTATCGAGATCGCGACGATTACCACCTCACCGAGGATCTCGTGGACGAATCGATCGACTGGATCGATCGGGTGCGGGCCACTGCCCCCGGCCGTCCGTTCTTCCTGTATCTGCCGACTCCAGCCGTGCATACCCCGCATCACGTACCACCCGAGTGGATCGAGAAATTCGCCGGTCGTTTCGACGCCGGTTGGGATGCACTCAGACAAGAGATCTACGAACGCCAGATCTCGATGGGTGTCATTCCACCGGGCACCAAGTTGACCGAGCGACCCGAAGGGGTTCCGGCCTGGGACGACTACCCCGATCGATTGAAGCCGGTTGCTTCGCGACTGATGGAAGTGTTCGCCGCCTTCCTCGCCCATACCGATCATCACATCGGACGCCTGTTGCAGCACCTTCACGAGATCGGTGCCGACGACAACACTCTCGTCGTCTACATCACCGGCGACAATGGTGCTTCGGCCGAAGGAACCGTGAACGGGGCGTGGGCGGCACCGAGTTTCCAGAACGGAGTTCCCGAGGATCTCGATTGGCTCGTCGATCACATGGCCGACTTCGGTTCGGCCCGCTGCGAGAACCACTTCAACATCGGTTGGGCTTGGGCGCTGGACGCGCCGTTCCAATGGATGAAGCAGGTGGCCTCGCACTTCGGCGGCACGCGAAACGGCATGGCGATCAAGTGGCCCGCCGGCATTCGCAGACGAGGGGAGTTGTGCTCACAGTTCCACCATGTGGTCGACATCGCGCCGACACTCCTCGCCGCCGCCGGCGTGGAGTATCCCGAGAGCGTGAACGGAGTGGACCAGAGTCCGATCGACGGCGTTCCCATGAACTACACGTTCACCGAGGGTGACGGGCCGAGCCACCGAACCACGCAGTACTTCGAGATTCTCGGTAACCGTGCGATTTACCACGATGGCTGGATGGCGTCGTGCTTCCACGGTCGGCCGCCTTGGGTGCGCTTCGTTTCGATGCCGTTCGACGGGCCGCAGGAGAAGTGGGAGCTCTACGACATCGCCCACGACTTCTCGCAGAGTGAAGACCTCGCGGCGCGATTTCCGGAGAAGTTGGCCGAACTGCAACAGGTTTTCGACGATGAGGCTCGTCGATGCGGTGTGTATCCGTTACGCGATCCGGGTTTCCGCTTGGATCCCGAATTCGCCGTTCCGCAGGCTCTTGGAGGGCTCACCAAGATGACCTATACGACGGCGCATGTGCGCATTCCGGAACCCGTGGTGGTGAATCTCAAGAATTGTTCGTACCGAATCACTGCACTCGTCACCATTGGCCACACCGACGACGAAGGTGTGATCTGTTGCCAGGGTGGGAACATGGCCGGGTGGAGCCTGTATCTCGATCACGGCACACCGGTGTTCCTCTACAACGCCTTCGGTCGAGAGCTCACTTTCGTGCGTGGGAAGTCGTTGACGACAGGTGCTCATCGCATCGTCGTGGAGTTCGATTACGACGGAGGTCTCGGTGCAGGAGGTACGGCGTTCCTCTCGGTGGACGAAGCGATCGTCGGTTCGGCCCGTATCGAGCGGACGATTCCGGTCGTGTTCTCGATGAGCGGTGAGACATTCGACGTCGGTCTCGACACCGGAGCACCGGTGGGTCCGTACCCCCACGTGTTCGAGTGTCGGGCCACGATCGAGTCGGTGACACTCGAGCGCTTGAGTGAATTGTCGGCCGAGGACAAGGCCCGATTGGCCGAATGGGAGTTCCGGGCGAGCCTTTCGTCTCAGTGAAAACGTGGAGCTGCTCGGAACTCGTCAATCGCCACGCTGGCGACAAGCCACTGAGCACCAGCGAACGTTTTCCCAGTCGCGGGCCCACTTCTTTCGCCACTCGAACGGTCGACCGCAAGCAGCGCAGATTCGTGGGGCGAACCCGTTCTTGGTGCGAGCCTCGCGAGTCATGACGTCACGACCGATGTGCGGGGCGAGGGGTATCCACGCCGCTTCCAAGGAAACATTCGGCGTGGGCAGAAGCGAGCACCCCTCGATCCTAAGAGTCGGTTTCAGTTCCCCCGAACTAGCCTGAGAATCCGGTCGGTTCGGTCTGCGAAGTGTTTCGTGGGCCGGCTCCGCCCCCGCCCCTTTAGCTCAGTCGGTAGAGCCGCGGACTTTTAATCCGGTGGTCCAGGGTTCGAGCCCCTGAGGGGGCACTGGCTCCGCCGGAGCCGGATGGAAGAATGCCGTCATGGCCGAGTTCCCCACCTACGAGTCGATCCGAGTCGTTCGTGACGGGCGGTTCGTCACGCTCACACTCGACCGGCCGGAGAAGCGCAATTCGCTCGCCATCGACGTGATGCTCGAGATCACCGATGCTCTGAGGCGCATCGGTGGTTCAGATGCCGATGGTGTGGTTCTCGCGGCCAACGGACCGGTGTTCTCCGCCGGCCACAACTTCGCCGACATGGCCGGCGCCGATCTCGACGCGACACGTCACGTGTTCGCGGTGTGTACCGAGATGATGGACACCCTGCAAGGAATTCCGCAACCGGTGGTTGCACGGGTCCACGCTTTGGCCACTGCGGCCGGCTGCCAACTCGTCGCCACGTGTGATCTCGCGGTGGCCGCCGAGTCGGCTGCCTTCGCGATCCCCGGTGGCAAAGGCGGGCTCTTTTGCCACACGCCCCTCGTTGCCGTGGCACGCAACGTCGGTCGCAAGCGTGCCCTCGAGATGGCCATGACCGGCGACACCATCGATGCGCACACCGCTGCCGAATGGGGCCTCGTCAACAAAGTGGTTCCCGATGCCGATCTCGACTCAGCAGTGTTCGACCTGCTCACTCGCGCCACTCGCGGCTCGGTGTACTCCAAGGCCCTCGGTAAGCAGGCGTTCTACGCCCAGATCGATCTTCCACAGGACGAGGCGTACCAGTACGCAGTGGAGGTCATGGCTCGTGCCGCCACGTCTGACGACGCCCAAGAGGGAATCAGTGCATTCTTGGCCAAGCGCCCGCCATCGTTCGGGCAACGGCCACCGGTTGAATGAGGTTCGAGGAGCACCCATGAGCACCATCACTTTCTCGGTTCCGGGCATGACCTGCGGACACTGCAAGCAAGCAGTCACCACTGAACTCGTCAAACTGTCGGGTGTCACCGACGTCGACGTGGATCTCGAGAGCAAAGTGGTGAAGGTCATCAGTGCCACGGAACTCCAGTGGTCCGATCTGGTCGCGGCCGTCGATGAAGCAGGATTCGAAGCCGTCGGTCAGTGACGACCCCGTCGTCCTGGCCGTCACCGGCATGTCGTGCGCGGCGTGCGCGACACGAATCGAGAAGAAGCTCAATCGCATCGAGGGCGTGGCGGCCACGGTCAACTACGCCACGTCGAAGGCCACGGTGCACAGTGACCATGTCGACGTCGATGCACTGATTTCCACCATCGAGGACCTGGGTTACGGCGCCATTGCGCCCGAACCATCCGGACTCGGTGAATCGACAACTGAGATCGCCAATGAGGTTCACCTGGCCGATATCCGCCGGCGACTCGTCGTGGCCGCCGCTGGTGCCGTTCCGGTGATGCTCGTCTCGATGGTCTCGGCGTGGCAGTTCGAAGGTTGGCAGTGGGTGTGTCTGGCACTTGCTCTGCCGGTGACGTGTTGGTCGGCGCTTACCTTCCATCGTTCCGCGTGGCGCAACGCCCTCCACGGCACCACCACCATGGACACGCTCGTGTCGCTCGGCGTGATCGTGGCCATGGTGTGGAGTTTGTGGGCTCTCGTACTCGGTGGTGCCGGATCCATCGGAATGAAGATGGACATGTCGCTCTTGCCGCGATCGTCGGGTGCGTCGATCCACGACGGAATGGTGATGTCGGCCGAGGGGCACCACGAGATCTATCTCGAAGTGGCCACGACCCTCGTGGCGTTCTTGTTGGCCGGGCGTTACTTCGAACTCGTATCGAGGCGGCGCGCTGGTTCGGCGATTCGGGCCCTGGCCACGATGGGTGCCCGTAGTGCAACCTTGTGGCGAGACGGTGTCGAAACCACGATTCCGGTCGGAGCGCTCGGAGTCGGCGAGATATTCGTCGTGCGTCCGGGGGAGAAGATCGCCACCGACGGATTGGTCGTGGAGGGCGCGAGCGCAGTCGATCGCAGTCTTCTGACTGGCGAGAGCAATCCGGTCGACGTGGCTGTGGGCGACGACGTGACCGGCGGAACTCTCAATACGAACGGCCGGCTCTTGGTTCGCGCCACTCGCATCGGTCGCGACACGGTGCTCGCTCAGATGGCCCGCCTCGTCGAGCGTGCGCAGGATGCCAAGGCCCCGGTTCAGCGACTCGCCGACCGCGTGAGTTCGGTGTTCGTACCGACGGTCATCACTTTGTCGATCCTCACTCTCGCGGTATGGCTCGTGGTTACCGGTGATTCCGAGCGTTCGTTTCAGGCCGCGGTATCGGTGCTCGTGATCGCGTGTCCGTGCGCACTCGGACTCGCCACACCGGTGGCGCTACTCGTGGGCACGGGTCGTGCGGCCCGTGAAGGGATCATCATCAAGGGCGCGCACGTACTTGAGGCATCGCGTGCCGTCGACGTGATGGTTCTCGACAAGACGGGCACTCTCACCACTGGTGTCATGACCTTGGTGTCGATCGATCCACCGGGCGTCGAATCTCGGATACTCGCTATGGCCGGTGCGGTGGAAGCCCGCAGTGAGCACCCGATCGCCCGGGCCATCGTGCAGGGATTGCGCGCCCGTGGAGTCGACGATTCGTCACTCGCCGTCGAGGATTTCGTGAATCGGCCCGGGGTCGGTGTGTCGGCCACGGTTGCCGGCCACACCGTGATCGTCCGACGATCGGCGAGTGCCGTCACATCGGGTGACACCGTGGTGGAGGTCGTGGTCGACGGTGCATCAGCGGTTCGACTAGCACTGCGCGACGAACCCAAGGCGGAGGCGAAGTCGGTCGTTGCTTCGCTGCAACGCATGGGCGTGCGTCCGATGATCGTGTCGGGTGATGCGCGTGGCGTCGTGGAGAACGTGGCCCGACAGTTGGGTATCGACGCGGCCGACACGCGCGCCGAAGTACTACCGGCCGACAAGTTGGCGGTGATCGAGGAGTTGCGTGCCTCCGGACATCACGTGGGCATGGTGGGCGATGGAGTGAACGACGCTCCGGCTCTGGTGGCGGCCGATCTCGGTATCGCCATGGGAACTGGTACCGACGCCGCCATGGAGGCCGGTGACCTCACGATCGTGAGTGGAGACCTTCGTCTGGTTCCCACGTCACTGGCCCTGAGTCGTCGAACATTGCGGATCATCCGAGCCAATCTCTTCTGGGCGTTCGCATACAACATCGCTGCGCTACCACTCGCCGTGCTCGGACTCATGAACCCGGTCCTGGCTGGCTTGGCCATGGCGTTGTCGAGCGCGTTCGTGGTCATGAACAGTCTTCGTCTTCGACGTTGAGGAGTTCGCGAGCACGCCGCACGGCGTTGGCTCGTCGATCGCGAAGTGCCCGGGCCGAGATCCCGGCTTCACGCGCCGATTCCGGACTGATCTTGTCGGAGAGCATCTCGTGCAGTGATTCCATGTCGATGGAACGCAATCCGAGGCGTTCGAGGTCGTGGAGCACGCTCGTGATCTCGGCAGCCTCGGCGGTGGGGTCGAAGGATTCGTCGGCGCCGAACACACCGGCCACGATGGAGGTTCGTCGACCCGGAGCAACAGCACCGAGAATCGTCAACGTTGACGCCTCGCTCGCGAACTCAGAGCGGGCCCGCTTGGTACGGGCGTCGCGTACGAAGGCGTGGTACTCGATGTCGCGCAAGAGATTGGCGGCCACCCGACGTGATCGCCGCTCGATCGGATACTTGGCGATCACCACCCACGCCGCCGATGACAACTCGTCGAGTGCACCCGAGGCTCCCTCGTGGACGATGCGCCCTCGACGCAGGGCGGTGGCGATCAGGCCGGGGAGGATCCGTTGCACGACGATACGGGCCGCGAGTTGATCGGACTTGGCGATGGCCGTGAGTTGCGAGAGATACGAGTCGCAGTCCTCATCGGTCGGGCCCTGGCCGTAACCCGACCGCTCCAGAACTTGGTCGAGATGATGGACGGGTGAACCCGGAAGCCCCCACGCATTGACCCGGCGGATGTTGGAACGTCGGGTGGCGAGGTCGGCCCAGTCGAGCCAGAGGCGCGTGGCCGTCGGCAGGCTCGAACCGAAGGGACTTTGCCCCGATCGGTGTCCGAGAGCCCCGAGACGTTGGGCGGCGAGGGAGATGTGCGTGGATGTGTCGGTCATGCGCCCAGCGCATCGTTCGACCATCTCCGATGATCACGGCAGCCGAGTCACACGTGACGAGTGAGACTTCCGGTGAGAGTCGTCGACTCGGATCGAGCCATGTTGTTGCGTTTCGTCGCGGCCGTGGTGGTGTTTGCAGCAGCCACCCGGGCACTGATCGTGTTGTTCGTGGGAAGTGGCAAGATCACTTCATGCGGATCACCCTTCCCTCCGGAACCCCGGCCGAAATCCAGCGCGTCGAAGGTGCCGAGCGCGGACTCGTCGTCATCCCCGACATCTTCGGGTTGCGTCCATTGTTCGATGACCATGTTGCTCGTTTCGCAACTGAATGGGGGATGAGCACGGTGGCCATCGAGCCTTTTCCCGATCTGCCCGCCGGGGTGGATACCGACACTCGCTTTGCGGCGGTGAGAGATCTGAGCGATGCCGACAAGTTCCGTGACCTTCGTGAGGCGGCGGCCGCGACCGGCTGCAGCCGAGTCGGGCTCATCGGTTTCTGCATGGGTGGTATGTACTGTTTCAAAGCGGCGTCACTCGATGTGTTCGATCGCATCGCGAGCTTCTACGGAATGATCTCTCTCCCGGAGGCCTGGCGGGGAGCCGATCAGGGGGAACCTCTCGACTACCTCAACCGTGGTGATTCGTCGCGTGTGTTGGCGGTGATCGGTGGGCAGGACACCTGGACACCCGGTGCTGATGTCGAGCGTCTACGGCAGACCGGGGTGGATCTGGCGTTCTACTGCGAGGCCGAGCACGGTTTCGCCCATGACGTTTCCAGGCCGACCCATCGACAGAACGACGCAGCCGATGCTTTCGGCCGGGCGCGTGACTGGCTTCTAGCGCGCGCGTAGTTCGAGGCGGTCGCGCAGCAGGATCTTGTAGCGACGCTCGTGCTGTTCGATCCAACCCAGGCGAATGAAACTGCTGATCGCTTTGTTCACTCGCTCGCGTGATGCGCCGACCATTCCGGCGAGTTCTTCCTGAGTGACGGGGAGAACGAATTCGTCGTTCTTACCGGCGAGTTCGAGCAACCGCTTGGCGGTTCGGCCGGTCACGTCGAGGAACACCGAATCGGCAAGTGCCCCGTCCATCACCCGCAGGCGCTCGGCGAGCATGCGCACGATTCCACGGAAGACGCGCGGATTGCCGTCGAGGAGTTGTTGCACCGGGTCGTAGGGGATCTCCAGAACCTCACTCGGCTCGATGGCCCGGGCCATGGCCGAACGTGGACCTTCGTCGAGCAGACCCATCTCACCGAAGAGATCGCCGGCTTCCATGAGCGCGACCATGCTCTCGCGCTTGTCGAGTTCGTTCGCTATGGCGATGGCGATGCGGCCATTGAGAACGATGTACATCGACTCGGCTTCTTCACCGGCTTCGAACAGATGGTCACCGCGCGAGAGAACGCGCTTGCGGCCGAGGCCACCGATGCGGGCGAGGTCTTCCGACGGCGCGTCGCCGAAGAAGTCGGTCCGGGCGAGAACGTCCTCGTAGGCCATTGCGAAGAACGGTACTACCCTCATCTGATATGGCGAAGTCCGAGTCGAAGAAAGTTGGCGGCTCGGTGTGGACCATCGTCGTGGCTGGTGGATCCGGTCGGCGGTTCGGCTCGTTGAAGCAGTTCGCCGAACTCGGAGGCCGACGGGTGGTGGATCTGTCGCTCGAAGTCGCGAATCGGTGCAGTGACGGTGTGGTGTTGGTCGTGCCCGCCGAAGACGCCCAGAGGGAGAACGGAGTCGCCGGAGGCCCGACCCGCACTGCGAGTGTCCGCCACGGCCTGGCCGCCGTGCCCGCTGATGCCACGGTGATCCTCGTGCACGACGCGGCCCGCCCCTTTGCCTCTGACCATCTCTATGAATCGGTGGTCGATGCAGTGGCGCGGGGTGCCGATGGTGCGGTGCCCGGACTGCCGGTCACCGACACCGTGAAAACGATCGAAGTCGTCGAGGCATCGTCGATCGGTTCTTCGGCGTCCGGTGCGATACCGAAGGTCGTCAACACCCCCGATCGGGCGACGATGGTCGCGGTGCAGACTCCACAGGCCTTTCGCGCCGATGTTCTCCGCCGGGCGTATCTCACCGACATCGATGGGACCGACGATGCCTCACTCGTCGAATCGATCGGCGGTACCGTCGTGGTGGTGCCCGGCGAAGCCGACAATCGCAAGATCACGCATCCCGAAGATCTCGAGTGGGCGCGTGAGTTCCTTCGGGCACGGGGTAGCGATGAGTGATTTCGCGGTTCGAGTGGGCCAGGGCTTCGATGTACACCGTTTCAGCGACGACGCGTCACGTCGGCTCGTACTCGGTGGAGTCACGTTCGCGGGTGAACGCGGTTTGCACGGCCACAGTGATGCCGATGTGATCGCGCATGCAGCGGCCGACGCGTTGCTCGGTGCGGCCGGTCTCGGCGACATCGGTCAGCATTTCCCCGATACCGACCCGAAGTGGAAGGACGCCGACTCGCTCGCGTTGTTGGCCGAGGTCGTTCGGATGATCACCACCGACGGTTGGTCGGTGGGCAACGTCGATTGCAGTGTGGTGTGCGAAGAACCCAAGCTCGCTCCTCGTCGCGACGAGATGCAAGCCAATCTCTCGCGTGTCGTCGGCGCTCCGGTCACAGTCAAGGGGCGCCGGGCCGAAGGTCTGGGTGCGCTGGGTCGACGTGAGGGCATTGCGTGTTGGGCAGCGGCCGTGATCGTGCGCGGCACCGGACGGGAGTGATCGTGGCGGGTAGGAGTTCAGGAGCAGCCGGGAGAGGTCGACGTGCTGGCGCGCCGAGTTCGCGTGGTGCGGGACGTACTGGTCCGGTGAAGCCGGCCGGCAAGGGAGCGCGCAATACGCGGCGCGATGGCGACACGAAGGGGGGTCGTCCCGGTCATCCGGGTCAGCCCGCCGGTCGCGGCAAGGGTCGCGCGACCGCGCTTGGTTCGAGTCGCGACAAGCGTTCGGACGAGCGTGACGATCTGGGCGGCACTCAAGTGGAGGGCCGGCAGGCCGTGCGCGAACTGCTCATCGCAGGTCGTCGTCGTGTGCACGAGATCTGGATCGCCAACGATCGTGATGCGAGCGACATCGTCGAGGACATCGTCGAGTTGGCCCGTGCCAATCGAGTGCCGATCGTGGAGGTGAGCCGCAAGAAGCTCGACTACGCGGCGCGCAGCGAGGCTCCTCAGGGAGTTCTTGCTCGAGCCGATGCGCTCATGCCGGTGCCGTTCGATGCACTGGTGAAGCGCCGACCGGGTAAGCCACCGTTTCTCGTGGCCATGGATGGTGTGACCGATCCGGGCAACCTCGGTGCCGTTCTGCGTTGCTGCGACGGCGCCGGAGTGGATGGTGTGGTGTTGCCACGTCACCGGTCGGTGCACGTGACTCCGACCGTGGCCAAGGCATCGGTCGGAGCCTGCGAGCACGTACCGATGGCACTCGTGGGTGGTTTGCCCACCGCGCTCGCCAAGATGCGCGACGTCGGTATCTGGGTGGTGGGTCTCGACGATGCGGCCGACAAGTCGTTGTTCGATCTCGGCGAACTCGCGACCGAAGGGATCTGCCTCGTGATGGGTGCCGAAGGTGCCGGTCTTTCGCGTCTCGTTCGTGAACGCTGCGACGTGATCGTGAGCATTCCGATGCGCGGTCGCCTCAGTTCGCTCAACGTGTCGACGGCCGCCGCACTGGCGACTTACGAAGTCGCTCGGCACCGCCGTTAGCCTGAGCGCGATCGCCGGGTTAGCTCAGTGGTAGAGCAACCGCCTTGTAAGCGGTAGGTCGTGGGTTCAATCCCCACACCCGGCTCCAGTCAGTCGATGGCCTGGCGCACTCGGGCGATGAGCATGTCGAGAGCGCGATCGTTGTGACCGCCCTCGGGGAAGATCACGTCGGCGTATCTCTTGCTCGGCTCGATGAACTGCAGATGACTCGGCCGGACCGTGGTCATGTACTGCGCCATGATGCTGTCGGGTGTGCGTCCACGGTCGCGGACGTCTCGTTGTAGTCGGCGGACGAGGCGCACATCGGCATCGGTGTCGACGAACACTTTGAGATCGAAGTTCTCCCGTAACTTCTCGTCGTAGAGAGCGAGGATTCCCTCGAACACCAGAACCCGCGTGGGAGAGACGCTCACGACGTCGGTCGAGCGGTTGTGATTCGGGTAGTCGTACACCGGGACGTCGACCGTGCGTCCACTCAGGAGTTCGGCCAACTGGTGATTCATCAGATCCCAGTCGAATGCGTCCGGGTGGTCGTAGTTGGCCCGGGCTCGCTCTTCGATGGGTTGATGATGACGTTCGATGTAGTAGGCGTCCTGTTTGATGACGGCCAGGTGATCGGGGCCGACGAGCTCCACGAGTCGTTCGGTGACCGTGGTTTTTCCCGAACAGGTGCCACCGGCCACGCCGATCACGAAAGGTCGCACGTTCTGCCTGCTCACCGCCTCGAGAGTACTGGTCGGGACGGACTCATCTTCCATGCGGGGGTGCTTGTAAATGGGCACCCGGAACGGGCAGGCTTTACGAATGGCACTCACCGACCGCGAGAAGGCGATCATCGACTTCGAGCGGGGATGGTGGACCGAAGACGGCGTGAAGGACCTCATGCTTCGCGAACGCTTCGATTGCTCGGCCGACGATTACTACGGAGAACTCAATCGTCTGCTCGATTCCCCCGAGGCACTGGCTTACGACCCGCTGGTCGTGCGCCGTCTGCAGCGGGCGCGCGAGCGACGTCGCAAGATGAGGCTCGATGGCTCGACTGAATCTGGAGGATTACAGGCATGAGTGACGAACAGCCCACTGGTTCCCGCGGCCGACCCGCCTCGACGGGCGTCGGCGTGTCCACGACCCTCGGCATCATCGTGGCGGCCATTGCCGTTCTGCTCGGGTTCCTGATTCTGCGCGACATCAACCGTGATCGTGATTCGAATGTGTCGCCCGGCCCCGTGTCGAGTGAACCCGTCACCACCGACCCGGGAATGTCGGACTCGACCCTCGTTCCGATGGACACCACGACCTTGCCCCGCACCGGCTACAAGGTCCTCGTCGCCAACGGTTCGGGAATCTCGGGTACGGCTGGGCAGATGACCACCGCGTTGCAGGCGCAGGGATTCGTCGTGGTTCAACCGGCGACCAATGCCGCCGAGACGATCGGCAAGCAGGCCATCACCATCGTGTATTACGTGCCGGGTTACGAGTCGGGAGCGGCGGCCGTGTCTCAGGTTCTGGGCGGAGTCGCCACCCAGCCGGTGGCTTCGCCTCCGCCGGTGGAGTCGGGTGACCTCGGCGAGGCCACGGTGCTCGTCCTCCTGGGCACCGACCTCGCAGGCAAGCTCCTGCCGGGCGCGTTGCCCACGGCCGACCCCAACGCCGCCGCTACCACGACCGTCGCCGGCTGAGTCCGTTCAGCCTCCTCGAGAGGTGAGGAGTTCGCGGGCCGCGGCTTCGATGCATGTGCGGGTTTCGTTGTGCGAACGATCGGTGCCGAACCTCGACTCGAGGTCAACCACCCCTGCGTTCAACAAGCGGTGATCGTCGCACTCGATCGCACTCGGATCGATTCGTCCGACGATGGCGGCCACCGACTTGCCGAGTTCGTCCGCCAGATGCGCCACTCCGCCCACGACCTTGCCCTCGAAACTCGTGACGTCGAGTTGTCCCTCGCCGGTGATCACGAAGTCGGCATCGCGCACCCGATCGGCGAGGTCGACTTCGTCAGCCACCAGTTCGAACCCTGGAACGAGCCGACCACCCAGAGCCACGAGTCCACCGGCCAGACCACCGGCGGCTCCCGAACCGGGAACTGTCGACACATCGACTCCGTATTCCTCCCGATACATCTGCACGAGTCGTTCGAGTCGTCCCTCGAGCATCCGCACCTGATTGACGGTGGCTCCCTTTTGCGGTGCGAACACACGAGCCGCGTCGACGAAGAGGGTGTCGACATCGCACGCGACGAGGAACTCGACTCCGCGTAAACGGGCCGGCGCATGGATCGCGCGCACGGCACCGAGGCCACCATCGGTCGTGGCCGATCCGCCGAGGCACACGATGATCCGCTCGGCTCCCATGTCGAGCGCGCGATCGATCAGTTCACCGACGCCTGTGGTCGACGCGGCGACGGCATCGTTGTGCTCGGCGCCACCGACGAGAGTCAGACCGGATGCGCGAGCCATCTCGATCACTGCGGTTCCCCGATGGAACCGCCACGCCGCTTCCACTGCATCGCCGAGTGGACCGGTCACGATGTTGGACCGATTGGCTCCGCCCAGAACTTCGAGTGTTCCCTCGCCACCGTCGGCCACCGGGACTTCGTCGCAGTCGATCCCGAGTTCCCAGCACGCGTGCCCGATGGCCGTGGCGACCTCGGCTGCGGTGGCCGTGCCTTTGAACTTGTCGACTGCTGCCACCACCCGCACCCCGACAGTCTTGTCGTTGCGCCGCAACCGGATGTGGCGAATCCCGACTCGCTCGGTAGGGTTTCGGTCATGTCCGTGACCGTGCGCATTCCGACGACCCTTCGCCCTCTTTCGGGGGGCAACGCAACCGTGCAGGTGGAGGGAGTCACGCTGCGTGATGTTCTCACCGCACTCGATGCGGCTCACCCCGGCTTCAAGGACCGTCTGTTCGACGAGCAGGGAAATCAGCGTCGGTTCGTGAACCTCTTCGTCGCCGATGACGACGTGCGTTATCTCCAGGGTCTCGACACGCCCGTGCCGGCCGGCGAAACCGTGAGCATCATTCCGGCCGTGGCCGGCGGCTGATCAAGCCGGCAGTAAATCGAGGAACTCGGCTCGGCGCTTCGGGCCCATGGGTGGCTCGGCCGGACGATTGTCGCGGTCCTGCCACACGGCGAACACACGATTCATCACCTCGGGGTCCTTGGTCATCGCATCGGGTGCGGTGAGCAGATTCAGATTGCGCATGAAGGCGCGCAGCACCACTGGGTCGGTTCGCAGTGCCGGGAGAAGTCCTTCGCGCAGGACCGATCGCATGAAGGTCTTCGGATCCGAAGTGTCACCGTCGGGGTCGTCACCTTGCAGGAGTGCACTGGCCACCCGACGCGCCTCGGCATCTTGTTCGACGCCGGCCTTGTACCACGGCATGATCTCGCGATTGATCGCTGCGTCGTACTCGACGGCAAGCCGCTGCCAGTCGCCGTCGAACGAATCGAGAGCTTCACTCATGAGGTGTGCACCCCAGTAACCGATGGAGCAACCGCGTCCGTAGAGCGGATTCGTGCAGATCACGGCATCACCCACGGGCAGCATGCCGAGCACGAGTGGTCGGCCATCCACGACGTACTCGCGGTGTCGGTTGAGCAGTCCGGCCATCACGTACACACCGTCGATGATGGGCTCGGCCCGACCATCGAAATACGGAGCCGTGGCCACGAGTTGGCGCGCGGCGGCATCGAAGGTCGCCGCATCGCTCAGTCGCGCACGAAGCTCGGTGTCGTCGGTGGGTGCGGCGAGTGTGATGGAGAACGTGTCGTTGTCGCCGACGAACACGCCGTACTTGATGTAACCGAGGTCGCCACCGATCGGACCGTTGCGCGGCGGGTACGACTCGCCTTTCTTCAAACGATAGAAACGCGATGCGTAGACGATGCCGGTGTCCTCGACGAATTCGTTGACCGGCCCCACGCCGAGATCGGCGAGCCATTCGGGCAGCGCCGAGCGCCGTCCGGTGGCCACCACCACAAGGTCCCCCGTGAGGGTCGATCCGTCTTCGAGGCGAATGCCGCTCACGCGCGGGATCCCCGACTCGTGGTCGGTGGTCAGGAGCCCGTTCACTCCCACGCCGGTCCGGAACTCGACCCGGCCCTCGTCGAGAACGACTTTGCGAAGGACCCACTCGAAGGTCGTCCGCCGACACGTGAGCATCGTCAGTTCGTCGTCGGCTTCTTCCCGTTCGAACCCGACCATGGTGGGCGGGAGGTCGGAGCCAAACGGGAGCTCGGCGGCCCCGGCCTCGTAGAGGGCGGCGATGACGTCGGGTTCGTTGTGCTTCAGGAGGCCGACCAGCCGGGCGAGGAAGGCGTGGCTGTGGCGGACCTGCGGAGCGCCCCGACGGTCCCATTCGAAGGCCTGGTCGGCACTCTGAGGCATGGGGGTGTCGTCCCGTTCGACCACCGTGACCTGGTGACCCCGGCGGCTGAGTTTGAGGGCAGTGGACAGCCCGGAGACCCCTCCACCGACGACGAGTACCTGCATAAGGGCAGAGAATAGAGGGTTCCGGGGCTGGTTGTCGTGTTAGCACTCACCCCCGTAGAGTGCTAGCGCTCGTTCCGCCCGAGTGCGAACGGGAGTCTCTAGTCCACCCGACGAAAGGGAAAACCGATGCCGAAGATGATTGCGTTCGATGAGCAGGCCCGCCGTGGCCTCGAGGCCGGAATGAACAAGCTGGCCGACGCCGTGCGCGTCACCCTTGGACCCAAGGGCCGCAACGT
>SXGQ01619232.1_pt1 | contig 22600 bp, 42 predicted proteins | sample 3178371 | NCBI WGS metagenome assembly SXGQ01 (sample SAMN11356859, study PRJNA531348) | freshwater metagenome | isolation source: freshwater sample F1-20 | place: China: Fuxian Lake, Yuxi | collected 2017-12-25 | reverse complement strand
CTACTCAGCCTTCACCGCTGACCGCTACAACAAAGCATTCGCTTTGATTGGCGGCACAGGATTAGTCACACCGACCTTCTAACCTGGCGGTGCGTCAGCACCTTCAGCGAGTAGTGTGTTGGTGGTGGTCATGGATATCTATGCCTGGCCACCATCACACATGATTGGAGCGCCCGTGGACAAGAAAGCACAACTCATAGCATCCCTGAAGCATGAACGCCAGGGTTATGTGAACCGTGGTCTCCATGAGCGCGCGGCGCTGGTGGATGAAGTGTTGGCTCAGTTCGGTGTGCGTGAACTCGCGAGCGTTGAACCAGCAGTGGAAACTGCGGTAGTGGCGAAAGGCAAGAAGCGCAAGAAGTCTGAGAGCCGCTGATGGCCATCACGAACGGCTACTGCGCCCTGAATGAGTTGAAGGCGGCGTTGCGGATTACCGACAACACGGATAACACGCTGTTGGAGAACTGTATTGAGGCCGCTTCACGCCGTATTGACGGTTACTGCGGTAGGTATTTCTACCAGCAAAACGCCACCGTCAAGTTGTTCGCGCGTAATGAACTCCAAGTGTTCTTGCGTGATGACCTTGTTTCAATCACGACGCTGAAGACAGATAACGCTGGAGACATGACCTTCAACACGACATGGACTGCGAACACGGATTATGCGTTAGAGCCATACAACGCCGACTTGCTTGATATCCCTTACTTCCGTATCACGGCAGTTGGCGGTAAGACCTTCCCAATCTTTGTAGTGCCAGCGTTGCCAGGCGTTGAGGTGACGGGCGTATGGGGTTATCCATCGGTTCCTGATGATGTGCGTGAGGCGTGTGTCTTGCTTTCCGCCAGGGGTTTCGCGCGTTACAACTCGGCGCTTGGCGTGGTTGGTTTCGCGGACATGGCTGTCCAGGTGCGCGCTGTGGACCCTGATGTGCGTGACTACTTGAACCGTTATGTGAAGATGGGTATCGGCTGATGCCAGCGACGGCAACCCAGGTTCTCACAGGGTTGAAGGACCGCCTGGCCACCATCAGCGGCCTGCGAACCTTTTCGTTCCAGCCTCCGCAAATCAATCCGCCTATTGGTTTCCCTATCATCAACCAAGTGAACTATCACCGGGCGATGGGCGGTGGCCTGGTGGTTTATGATTGCGTCGTTTATGTGATTACGGGTCGCTACACGGATGACCGCGCGAACGCTGACATAGATGACTACCTTGCGTATTCTGGAGCGAAGTCAATCCGTGCGGCGCTGGAAGGTGATGAAACGCTTGGTGGCGTGGCGCAAAGCCTTACGGTTGCTACGGCCACGGATATCACGGCACTTAGCCAGGCGGATGCCGAATTCTTTCAGATTGCGACACAAGTGACTGTGAACGGCTAAGATGTACGGCATGAAACAGTTCAAGGTGATTTCTCACAGGATGCCAGGATTCAAGCAAGGTGCGACGGTGAGCGAAGATGACCTCGCTGGTGCTAATGTGGAGGCGCTACTTGATGGCGGCCACATTGCTGAAATCGGTAGTAAGTTCACCAAGAAAGACAACGACAAGCAACCGAAGGTTGAGGAATAACAATGGCCATTATCGCTTTCAAGAATGTTGATTTCACGGTCAATGGAATCAATCTCAGTGACCGCATGAACGCGGTGACCTTGACCTACGAAGTTGAACAGCAAGACGCAACCGTGATGGGCGGCAACCGCGCCTTCGTTGGTGGCATCCAGAACAACACGCTGGAAGTGACGCTGTACCAGGATTTCGCCGCGAGCGAAGTGGAGGCCACGATTTTCCCACTCGTTGGCACCACAACGACTGTGACCGTGCGCCCAGGCGCGCAGGCCACCGCCGCTGACAACCCGTTGTACACCATCACGGGTGCGTACCTGGCTTCGCACACGCCCATTGCCGCTGGTGATGTTGGTTCAACCTCTCCCGTGACTTTGACCTTTACGGGTGGAACGCTGGTCAAGACCACTTCCTGATAGTCTTCAGTAACAAGAAGGAGGCCATGTTATGAAGATTGCTTTGACCGTCAAGTTCATCAACGGTACATCCGCTGATGTTGATGCGATGTTCCCAGACTTTATTGCGTTTGAGCGTGAGCGCCGCCGTAGCGTCGTGAAACTTGAAGGTGATATGCACCTGACTGATTTGGCGTGGCTCGCGTGGCATAGCGAGAAGCGCCGGGGTGGTACAGCGTTGAAGTTTGAGCCTGATTGGGTTTCAACCGTGGAATCCGTTGAGGTGCGCGACGAGGGAAAAGCGTCGGCATAGAACTATTGCGTGAGTCAGCGCATTGGCAAATCGCTGGCCTCGCGTGTGAAACAGGCATCGCGCCACAAGTGTTGCTGGAGGCTGGTGATGACATGATTGCGGCGATGTTTGATTACCTTCAGTATCGTGCCGAGAAGATGCGACGGAAGTAGCACTAAGATAGGCGACTATGGCGGCAACTCAATCCACGATGCTGAATTGGGACATCAAGGTAGATGCCACCATGCTGAAGCAGTTGATGGATGACCTACGCAACTACGATAAGGATTTGTACAAGGAAGTGGAGAAGGCGTTGAAGTCTTCAGCGCAACCTATCGCTACCGCTGTCGGGGCGAGATTCCCTGGTAAGCCACCGCTGGAGAATTGGCATACAGGCAATAGGCGTAGGGGTGAAGCGAAACTGCCTGGTTACAACGCGATGAATGTTCGCCGGGGTGTGAAGGCCGTGGTGCCACGCCAGAAGTTCCGCGGTGGACAGTTCCGTACGGTAGGTATCTTGCGTCTCCAGCAGATGAATGGCGCTGGCCAGATATTTGATACCGCTGGTTCAAAGATGGCGAACCCGAAGGGTGACCGATTCATCCAGAACCTTGATAAGCACTCACGCATCAAATCCTCTGGTAACGGATTCCGTTCACGCGTCATGTATCCGTTCACGAAGAAGTACCTGCCGCTGGTTGAGCGGTCTGTCGCGACAACAATCAAGGCGCAGAACGGGCGGATACGCGCTCGCCTGGTGCGCGGTAAGGCATAGTCATGGCATTAGGCGTAGACATCATCTCAGCGTTTGATGGCAAAGGCATCAAAGAAGCGCTTGAAGAGTTCAAGAAACTAGAAACCACGGGACAGAAGGCTCAGTTCGCCATCCAGAAGGCGGCGTTACCAGCGGCGGCGGCGCTCGCCGGACTTGCGGCGGCGGCTGGCCTGGCGGTCAAAGCGGCGATTGAAGACCAGCAAGAGCAAGACAAACTAGCGCTGACGCTACGCAACACGGTTGGCGCAACTGATGAAGCGATAGCGGCGAACGAGAAATACATCGCGAGCCTGGCGCGTGGCACAACCTTCACGGATAGCCAGATGCGCCCAGCGCTGGAATCGTTGGTACGCACCACGGGTGATGTCGGAAAAGCGCAGGAATCATTACGCCTCGCGATGGATATCTCCGCCGCCACAGGACAAGACCTCACCACCGTTTCGCAAGCGCTCGCGCGCGCCCACACAGGCAACTATCGCGCCCTCCAAATGCTGTCACCGATGTTGCGCGACAACATCAAAGAAGGCGAAAGCCTTGACCAAATCTTCAAGGAACTGACGGAGACATTCGGTGGTTCCGCGGAAGCGATGGGAGAAACAACCGCTGGCCAGATGACCAGGTTGAAGAACCAGGTGGGGGAACTTCAGGAGAGTTTCGGTGCGGCACTACTACCGATAGTGGAGGCCATCCTTCCGGTCTTCCAATCGTTGGCAACCTTCGCTGAGGAGAACCGTACGGCGTTCCTAGCGCTCGCTGGCGTCCTCGCGACACTCTCCGCTGGCATCGTGGCGGTTGCCGCCGTCACGAAGATTTACGGGACATACCAGAAGTTGATGGCGATTGACACCGTCAAAGCGGTACTCGCGTTGAAGGACGCGGATGGGCAACTCACCAAACTAGGAAACACGGTTCAAGCGGTTGGTAAAGCGTTCGCAGTGGTTGGCCTGGCTCAAACCTTCTTCGCTATCGGTAACGAAGCAGGCAACATGGCCGGCAACATCAAGAAGTCAGCAGAAGCCACCACCATCGCACTCGCGAAGTTCGCGACAGGTACGCAACAATCAACGGATGATGTGGCGACAGCGTTCATTGATACGGCGCGCAACATCCAGAATCAGTTGCGTTTGAAGGATGTGTTCCAGGAGTTTGGGCGCGACTTTCAGTTCGTGGTTGATGGAGTCAAGGTAACTATTGAAGCGGCGGATGAAGCATTTGAGAAGTTCCTTGACCAAGACCCGAAACTCGCGCAGTCAATCATTGACGGATTGAAAGCGCAACTCGCGGTCACCGACCCGACATCCAGGGCATACCAAGACTTGACGGAAGCGGTGGCCAGGTATGAGTCGCGATTGAAGTTGGCAACAGGCGCACAGAACGCGTTCAACACCGCAGTTAGCCAAACGCCAGGCGCGGTGTTCAGCGGTGAGATGGCGCGTTTGGAAGCCGCAACCATTCGTGAGAACAAGGCGCGCCTCGCGTCAGCGAACGCCATTCAGGAGTGGAATAAGAAGGTTGAGGAATCACGCAACAAGGCTGGTGGTGCGGCGGCCAGCGTCAAGACATTCGCTGAGAAGTTGGGTGAATACACATCTGCGTTGAAGACGAATTATGACGCGCAACGCTCACTCACCAGCGCCACCAATACGCGTATCTCTGCGGAGAAGGCACTAGGCGCGGCCACGGACAACACGCGTAAAGCGCAGGCGTACTTCAACCAGGTGGTATCAGGGTTCCCGAAGACCAGCAAGCAAGCGGTGGCCGCGACGAAGGAATACGAGAACGCGCAACGCCGTTTGCGTGACAGTCAGTTGTCCCAGCGTGACGCGATTCTTGAAGTCAAGAAAGCGGAAGAAGCGCTCAATAAGTTACGCGCTATCAAGGCTGACCCAGAGAGTGTCGCTGACGCGGAACGCGGCCTAGAGCGTTCCAAGTACGCGGTTGAAGAAGCGAACTTCAGCGTTATTGAAGCGGAGAAAGACCTGGCTGAACTCCGCCTGAACCCTGAAGCCAACCCCGTTGAGATTCGCCGGGCTGAAATCAACCTGGCGCAAGCCAAACTCGCAGTCACGGAAGCGGTCAATGGCGTCAAAGACGCGGAGAAATCACTCGCTGAAGAAATCAACCGTAAAGCCACGGCGGAAGAAATCGCTGACGCAGAACGCGACCTAGAGAAAGCGAAGGAACGCGTCACGAAGGCTACGGAAGAAGTGCGTGATGCCACCTATGAGGAAGGCGTAGCACAAGCGTTCCTGAACCAGGTGTTGAACGGCGCGACGAAAGAATCTGAAGCGTATGAAGAAGCGTTGCGCGATTTGAATGACGCGAAAGATGAAGAAGAACAATCGCGTATCCGTGTCGCGGATGCGATACTCGGTGAAGCGGAAGCAACCCTGGCGCTCGCCGCCGCAATCAAGGAACTGAACAAGGTGACTGCGGCCAGCCCACCGAGGGTAGTGTCGCGTGGCCAGGCTGACCTCGCTGGTATCAGCACCAGCAATCCTGCTCTCGCCGCGTTGAACACAGTCAATCAGCCGAACCAGGTTGCCGCACCGATAAATGTGACTGTGAACGCTGGCCTCGGTTCTGACCCTGATTCAATTACGCGTGGTTTGATGGATATGTTCAAGCAGTATGAGCGCGCGAATGGGTTCTTGCCGTTGAATGTTGCGAGCGCTGTCGCGTTCGGGTAATCATGGCAACCGTACTCCCCTGGGGTGAACAACTGACCGTCTTGATGGAACTTGGGTTCCCCGTGAACCCGTTTACGCTAGATAGTCCGACGCTGGGTGTCCTTGATTCAAACTTCTTGGATGGCACCCTGCTTGGTGACGATGTTGCTTCCTACACGAAACAGGTGGTGGTGAACCGTGGCCGACAAGACCAACTATCCGTCTTCTCCGCTGGTAACGCGTCAATCACCCTCTTGAACAATGACCGCCGCTTTGACCCGACGAACGAAGATTCACCGTATTGGGATAGCACTTTGGGGCAATCTGGCGTTACGCCACGCCGCAAAGTGACAGTGCTGGTTGGCGGCGAAGCAATCTTCACAGGCCGCATCACCGACATTGACCTCTCCTATGCGACAGGTAAATCAACGGACATATCTGAAGTGACAATCAACGCCGCTGATGACTTCGTGCTATTGGCGAACGCGTACACCACCGCCGACGCAACACCAACCAGCGAACTATCTGGCGCACGAATGAATTACCTGCTGGCGCTACCAGAAATCAACTACTCAGGAACCACCGATATTGACGCTGGTACAGCCGTACTCGGCGCATACCAGATTGACGCCAATACCAACATCCTGACCTACGCCCAGGCCATCTCTACCGCGGAACAGGGTGCGTTCTTCATGGCGCGTGACGGAACACTCACCTTTACAGACCGTACAGCCGCCGTATTCGCCGCGTCCGTTGGCTCATTCTCAGATGATGATGGCATCGGCATCAAATACCAGGAACTCGGCATCATGTACGGCCAGGAGTTCCTCTACAACAAGGTGGTTGCTACGCGTGAAGCAGGAACACCCCAGGTATCCAACGACGCGGCCAGCCAAACCGAATACGGCATCAGCACCCTGAGCCTAAGCAACTTGCTTCTAGCGGATGATGCCGCCGCGCTCACCCTGGCGGATGACCTACTCAATCTCTACGCCCAGCCCGCGTACCGCTTTGACAACATGGCGCTCCTACTGTCTTCATTCGCGTCTGGTGACCGCCTGACCTGTAATCAACTTGAACTCGGTGAAACCATCACCGTTGAACGCAACTATCAAACGGGAACCCCGGCAACCGTCAGCAAATACCAAACGGTTGAACGGCTACGCCATGTGATTACGCCATCTTCACACCGTCTAGAAATCGCCATGTCTGACGCCTACATCCTGAACCCGTTCATCCTTGATGATGCCCTCTTTGGCGTGATGGATGCCGACAACGCGCTGACTTAGTTGCTAGGATACGAGGCACTATGGCTGGTGCTGGCGCGAAACTCTTTACTTCTGGCGCGGTGCTAACAGCCGCCCAGGTGAACACCTTCCTGATGGACCAAACCATCATGCGGTTCGCAACCACAGCGGCTAGGGACGCGGCCTTCGGTGGCGCTGGTGAACCCACCCTGGCGGAAGGAATGTTCGCGTACATTGACGCCGACAACAAACTGTATTTCTACACAGGTTCAGCGTGGGTTGAGTTCGGCATCACCAACGACAACGACCAACTTGTTCTCGCGGCATCACTTTTCAGTTAGAAAGGCACTATGGCTACATACAGCAAGATAGCGTTCCAATCCACGACGATGACCACGGGTACGGGCCGTCTGGTGAAGGTCGCCGCTACCGCTACCGCCGGTACGACGATTCACACTTGCGCCAATGTCGCGACCACGGTTGATGAAGTCTGGTTGTATGCGGTGAATAGCGATACGACAGACCGCAAACTGACCATTGAGTTCGGTGGTGTGAATTCTCCCGATGACTTGATTGAACAAACGATTACGGCAGAGTCAGGTTTGATTCTCGTAGTCGCTGGTCTAGTGCTTCAAGGGAACGCTACGCCGCTTGTCGTTCGTGCTTTCGCCGCTACTGCGAATGTCATCAGTATCGGCGGCTATGTGAACCGCATCACCGCCTAAGGGTAAACGATGACTATGTTCGGTGAGCGCACACGGTCTGGTGTTGCTGTTTCTCAGTTCACGAAACGACCTTCGGCTGGCACGACTTACGGTGTAGCGACAGGTGGTACTTCGTCGAGTATTACGGTGAGCGGTCAGAACTACACGCTTCTCACTTTCACTTCCGATGGCAACCTTGTGGTGTCTAAGGCTGGTCTGTTTGACCTGTTGCTCATCGGCGGTGGCGGCGGCGGTGCGGCAGGCGACTCATCTACTCGTGTCGGTGGTGGCGGTGGTGGCGGTGACATCGTTGGGTTGGACACCGTTATTACGGCTTACCTATCGGCTGGCACATACTCGGTTGATGTTGGTGCTGGCGGTGCGGCACAGAAAAACATCGGTGATAGCGGTCTGAACTCAACGCTGGCAGGTTTCGTTGCGCTCGGTGGCGGTGCGTCTGGCGGCTACTCAACTATGCCAGACGCTACTTACAACTATCTGCGAACGCCCGTCAAAGGTGGCAGTGGTGGTGGCTCACCGATGTACTTCCTGACTGGGTATGGGCGTGGATTTAAGGCGAATAACGGCGGTGGGAATAGCGCAGTTGATTTCGTAACTCTTTCTAGTTCGGCGGCAGGTGGCGGTGGCGGTGCTGGTTCGGCAGGCGGTTCTATCGCTGGTGGCACGACAGGTGGCGCAGGCGGCGGCGGCGCAGACATCTCTGGCTGGATAACAGGCGCAACCTATTATGCGTCCGCTGGCGGCGGTGGAGGCGGTACGGGTGCTGGTGGTGCGGCTGGGAATGGTGGAGTCGCAGGCAGAGCGGACGGTGTGGACGGCAACACGGGAGTGAACTACGGCGCAGGCGGCGGCGGCGCAAGAGGAAACGCTTTCGGTGGTGCTGGTGCGGCTGGCGCAGTGTTCGTAAGGTTCAAGGTATGAGCGATACACGCACTTATTACGCCAAAGTTGAGAACGGTATCGTCACCGATGTTCGTGTCGTCACCTACGAGTTCCTATCCGCCAATCCTGACCGCTACGGTGACGCTTCACTGTGGGTTGAGTGCTTTCAGGACGGTTCGGGTCGTGGCTACTGCGGTGTCGGCTGGTCGTATGACTCGGTGAACGATGTATTCGTGACACCAACCCCCACAGAAAGTGAACCAGAATGAAACTGACCTGTAAGCACCAGGCCATGCTCGCGTCGTATGCGCGTAGCGTTCTCGGCGCAATCCTCGCGGTGGTTGCCACAGGTAACTACGCGCCTGATGACCTCGGTAAAGCGGCGCTGGCCGCGGCGCTACCACCGCTTCTACGCTGGGTGAACAAGAATGACCCGTCGTTCGGGCGCGGTTCCTGAACCGCTAACCGGGTGGATATGTGGTCATGTTGCCTGTTGAACGCATCATCCTGCCAAATGACCTGAAAGGCGTTACGCCTGGCGCGCTACCGCCAGCGTTATTGAGAGAAGTGAAACCGTATGGCTGGCTACACCACCTGGCCGCTGACGCGTATCATGCGTTGCGTTCCGCGGCTGTATCCGATGGGATAAAGCCGTTCAAACCGACTTCCGCTGGGGATACCTACCGTTCCCTAGCGATGCAACGCGCCGGGTTCCTGGTGCGTTATCAGAAGGAACCGATTCCTGGTGCTTCTACGCGTACATGGGATGGTGTGAAGTGGTATCTGAAGCCTGGTAACGCGCCGATGGCGGTACCTGGTTCAAGTAATCACAACCTGGGGATTGCTGTGGATATCTGGTCTGCTTCTGATGAGCGCCTGGCGTGGATGTTGAAGAACTGTGCGCGCTTCGGTTGGTCGTGGGAAGTTCAATCTGAACCGTGGCATATCCGTTATGTGGCCGGGGATAGTGTTCCTGAAGCGGTCAAAGCGTGGAAGGAAGCAAATGGATAACGGCATAGCGATGGTTGTGGTGGCCGTGATTACGGCGGTTGGTGGCGTGGTGGTCGCGATGATTCATTCCGCGCGTAAGGAGAACCGCGCCGACCATGCGGTAGTCACCGACAACCTGGTTCGCCTAACTCAGATTGCCCTACGGACGGAGGGAAAGGTTGATACTGTGAAAGATGAACTTCACGCACACCTTGATTGGCATACGGGAGAAGACAATGGGAGAACTCGGCAATCAACTGCGGAATGAAGGTAGTCCGCCGCGGAATGCGTTCCGTGTTGATGAAATCCTTGCTCAGTTGAGTGAAGAAGATAAGGCTGATTTGCTAGCCGCCATCCAAGATGCGGCGATTAGTACGGCGGCGATTACGCGTGTGTTGCGGCGGAACGGTCATGCTTTGAGCGAGAACGCGATTCGTAACTACCGAAGGATTCATTATGGGTTTCGCTGAAGAGTTAGCGTCGGAGAACCAGGTGGAAGATAAGCGGTTGCGCCGTGAGCGTGACGCGGCGGTTCACCGGGCCGAAGAACTTCAGAAGCAACTGACGGAAGCGAACCGTGCTTTGACGGTGATTGACCGTAGTGAGAGTTTGGAGTTGTCACCGCCACGCTGGTTGTCACCAGAAGTACCGAAGAAGAAGGCGGCCACCGTGGTCGCGATGCTTTCAGATACGCACTTTGATGAGGTCGTGTTGCCAGAAGAAGTGGATTTCTTGAACTGTTACAACCGTGAGATTGCGGTCAAACGGTTGGAAGCCTGGTCGCGTGGCCTGGTGAAGATGTCGCGTCATTACCTAGCCGGGATGAAGTATGACGGGTGCGTGTTGATTCTTGGTGGTGACATCTTCTCTGGTGACATCCATGAGGAACTAGCGGAAACGAACGAAGACACGATGATTGGTTCACTCTTGTTCTGGAGTGAGCAGATAGCGGCGGCGGTGGAAATGTTGGCCACGGAGTTCGGGAAGGTTCATGTCGCGTCTGTGGTCGGTAACCACGGGCGAACCAGCAGGAAGCCGCGGATGAAACTGCGCGCGAAGACGAACTTTGATTGGTTGTTAGCGAAGATGGTACAACGCCATTTCGTTTCGGATAAGCGTGTCACATTCGTGATACCTGAAGGCGCTGATGCGTTCTTCCATGTGTATCAACATGGGCAACTGATTACGCACGGTGACCAGGCCACGGGCGGCGCTGGTATCGGCGGCATCTATCCGCCCATCATGCGGTTACGCGCACGGAAGGCGCAACGGTATCTCGCGACGGGGCAGAACTTCAGCACACTTTGGATGGGACATTGGCATCAGTACCTTCCGTCACCGTCGCTGATAGTGAACGGGAGCCTCAAAGGATTGGATGAGTACGCGTTCATAAATAACTTCGGCCACGAAGTGCCGCAACAAGCGATGGCAATCATCACACCAGAACATGGCATCACGGTTCAAGCGCCTATCTTCTGCCAGAACCGTAAGCGAGAAGGCTGGTAGCCGTGTGCCGCTGTCGGTTTCAACGGTGGGTTATCACTTGCGAAGGCGCAGATGAGGATGATGGTGGCTGACTACGCGAAGGTTCTGGTCATTTGGTTGGATGCTCACGCGGCCAGCGACGGATGGATGATGGCAGATGACATGGACAAGGAACCGTGCCGGGTCAGCACCCTGGGCTGGCTGATTCCAGACGCGAAAGCAGGTCATGTCACGGTGGCGCAAACCGTCGCACCAGACGGTGACTGTTACCATCTGTTTTGCGTACCCGTAGGCATGGTTGAATCCTTGACTGTCCTGTGAAGGATTGCGCGCACCCCATTCAATAGTTGCGCCGCAACAGGAATACGGATAGGTTGTTGTCGCGCGGTGTCCCCCTTCTCCGCCGTGTGGGGTGGCCAGCGGCGTTCTCCTCCTTTGGCGTCGCTGGCACCTCGTCATCTGGATTACAGAATGCGTTCCGATTGACGCCACTTCGTAACACCCCTGAGGCATGATGAACCTGGTGGCAATTCCGCCACCACAAAGGAGACATCATGAAACTGATAGAGAAACCTGAACACGGCAGTCTGGAATGGTTGCTCAAACGCCACCGCGACGGAGATGGCCGCGTCGTATTCGGTGCGTCGGAAGCGCCAGCGTTGATGGGGCAATCGCCCTGGTTGTCGCGTCCTGAACTGTTCGCCGCGAAGATAACCGAACCGACAGTCGGTAAGGAGACTGCGGCGTTCCGCCGCGGCAACCTGATTGAACCCGTGCTGGTAGCGGAGGCTGGCGTGGTTCTCGGCATACCGTCAATCAAGACACCGCCGTTCATGTATCAGCGTGACCGCTGGATTATCTCGCTGGACGGTGTGGATGATTCGTTCACGCCATCCGTAGTGATTGAAGCGAAGACCACCAGCCGCCACCGTGTACGCGATGCGGAAGACCTACCAAACGAATGGTTATGGCAGGCCTGGGCGCAACGCCTGGTGACGGGCGCAGATGTCTGGTTCTCGGTGCTTGACGCTGAGCAGAACATCACCGTCGTTCAATGCCCTGACAATCCACAAGCGTTAGACTCCCTCGCGGAAGAAGCGGCCAGGTTCGCGGAAGCGATTGAAGCCAACGAACCGCCAGCAGACTTCGCGGAGGCCGTGATTGACGCGGATACCGTCGCGAAGATTTGGCGCGCCAAACCAACGGAGATTGAAGTGCCTGAATCCGATATGTATTGGCTTCAGCAGATGGTTCACGCGAAGGAACTGATTGCGGAGGGTGAAGCAATCAAGAAGAACGCGGAAGACCACATCGCGATGCTCTTGAAGGAGAACGAGGTCGGCACTTACCAGGGTGTCAAAGTCGTGTCTTGGAAGGAACAGGCCGGGCGCAGTTCGCTGGACACGAAGGCGTTACGCGAGGCGCACCCCGACATCGTGGCGCAGTTTGAGCGCCAGGGGAAGCCGTTCCGCGTTATGCGTACCCACAAGATTGCGAGTCCAACAGCATGATGATGTTCTTCAGCGTTGATGGCGCGTACGGTTCCGCCGAGACACGCGACCTGCTCATCATTGACTGCGCGCAGTTCACCGATGAGGATTGGCAACGCATTCAGGAATCAACGGATTCACGCCGCATAGAAGTGGCGTGGAGTATCGCGTCATCGTATGACGCGGTGGAATACCAACCAACCAACACAGAGGAGGAATAGCAATGTCATTCGACCTACAGGGATATGTGGATGTGGCTGAACGCATCCGCATCTTCAAAGAGAAGTATCCGAATGGTTCACTACAGCCACTAGACCACAACAAACCGTACGATGTGATTACGGTTGGTGAACGCTCGTTCGTCGTGTATGTGGCCGCCGCTTACCGCACCCCGGATGACCAGAGGCCAGGTGTCGGAATGGCGTGGGAACCGTTCCCCGGCAAGACCCCGTACACGCGTGATTCGGAACTGATGAACGCTGAGACATCCGCCTGGGGACGAGCCATCATCGCGGCGCTTGCTTCTGATACGCAGAAGATTGCGTCAGCGGAAGAAGTGCGTAACCGCCAAACGCCACAGGGGGACGCTGATGTGATACCGATGCCCACCACGGGACTCGCCACACCACGGTCTTACCAGCATGACAAGCCGACATCCGTTGGTTCGCGTGAGGCCATGATTGAGGCATCTGAACGGAAGTCGCAGGCACTCAAGGCCAGCGCTACTTCCCCGTATGTGAGTGAGGCGCAGGTGAAACTGCTTCAGAAACTTGCGAAGGAACGCAACCTTGATTTGGTTGAGTTCGCTGGTGGGGAAACGGGCCGCAACATTACGGACATCAAGGCGCTGACGAAGAAGGAAGCGTCTAACTTGATTACGGTTCTGATGAACATGAAGGGTGCGTCATGAACGAGACCTACCTTTACGCGACAGGCCAGCATCCACGCGACCCTGAAACGGAACTGACCTATCAGGTTCAGTCACGAAAGCCGGGTGGCAAGTATGTAACCAGGATGACCACGAAGCGCCGCCTACAGGCGTACTTCTGGTACACATCCCTGAACATCGGTTACGGCTACGCGAAGCGCCTGCTTTGCGATGGAACAGTCATGGAACGGGCGCAATCATGAAGCAATATTGGTTGCGTTGTAATCATCAAGGCCGGAAGTGGATTCACTCATTCAACGCCAACAGCGACTACGAAGCGATTGAAGTCGCCGCGGCGAAGATACAGAAACTCGCGCATAAGAACCAGGCTGGCCTCAGCGACTTTGAGCGCCGACAGGTGGATGATTGGTACAACGGCATCGTGGAACTCATCAACGAGGTCGGCGTAGTCATCCATGAAATGGCGGTGCGTGATGACCGTTGAACTACCTTACGCAGGCACGGAAGGGTTCGTCGCGCGGCCAGCCAGCGCTGAACGCGCCAGGAGCAACGCACAAGACGGCACTTCCCACGACAGGCAACACAAGGTACTGCGATACCTGGAAGAACACCCCGGCGGATTGACCTGGGTTGAACTAGGTGAAGTGCTACGGCTACATCACGGCCAGGTATCTTCTACGCTGTCGGTGCTTCACCAGGCTGGGAAGGTATTTCAGTTACGGTTGAGGCGTGGCCGTTCACATCCGTATGTTCACGCGCAACACCGCTATCTCTACATCGCTGATGAGCGTTATGACCAACCGACACGCACCAACGCGTCTATGCTTCAGTCGCGGATTGACACGGCGGAAGCGGTGTTAGAAGTCGCGCTTGACCAGGGTGAGAGCAGGGGTGCGCCTATCGCTGAACCGGAAGCGCGGTTGATACGGGCGGCATTGAGCGCGCTCAGGGGTGAGGATGCGTAGGCATTGGCGCGACGATGCGGCGTGTCGTGGCCTACCGATGGAATGGTTCTTTCCTCAGAAACCAAATGGTGAGACCTCGTATGACCAGGGGAAGCGCGTCTGTGCGACCTGTCCCGTAACGGAACAGTGTTTGGCGCTGGCCGCTGACTTCGTTGCGACGGGCGATAGGTACGGGTTATTCGGTGGACAAACGCCAGCGGAACGCAGGTTCGCGCGCCGCGTAACCATCAACAATGTGTTATGGCAAGGACAATCATGGTGAAAGGGGATTGTTATGGAAGAACGCAAAGGCGATTGCCAGGGTGACGCTGAGCGTTGCTCGTTGGGTGAGAAGTGTCCTATCTTCGGGCTGTTGGGGAAACCTGGCCGCGACGGTAAGCGACGCGTCCGTGGATGCGGTGACCCACGCGCCAGGGGGAAACGCAACCGCGCGAAAGGGGATAGCAAGGCGCGGCGCGCACGGAAGAAGTTAGGCATCACGGGCGCGAACACACGCCACGAAGAACATTGGGGAGGCCACCTACGGATGGAAGTGAAGGCAGGCGCGCAGGTTCAGCCGATAGCGACTAGGTTCCACCAGGCGGAGAAGCAGTCCGCGCAGGCAAAAGCCATTGGGGACATCCGCCCGTTCGTTATGGTGGCTATGCCTGATGATACGCAAGATGGCATCGTGTTGATGCGGCTGTCGCAGTTCGCGTTGCTGTTCGGTGGCCAGGAATGAGTATCCGCATTATGGCGATTGTGTGGGCGAACAGCCCGTACCGGGGTGAAGCGCTTCTGCTCCACCTGGCGCTTGCTGATTTCGCTAACGATGAGGGTAAGTGTTGGCCATCGCAGAAGACGCTCGCGAAGAAAGCGCGGTGCTCCGAGAACTATGTGCGCGTGGCAATCAAGAAGATGATTACCGATGGCCTGGTGGAGATAACTGAACGGTCAAACGGGCGCGGTAACTCAATCTCGTATCAACTGAAACCCCATTCAGCGAATCCCCATTCGGCAAATCCCCATTCGCCAGAAGGAGAAACCCCATTCCCCACGATTCCCACACCACTTACTAAGAACCATCATGAACCATCACTTGCGATTGAGTTCAATAAGTTCTGGGAAGCGTACCCTCGCAAGATTGCTAAGGGTACGGCGATGAAGGCGTTCGCGAAAGCATTCGCGCGGTACCCTGGCCTCAAACTTGAGGAACTACTTGCGGCGGTGAAAGCGTACGAGGCCACCATCAGCGACATCCGCTACTGCGCGTATCCAGCAACCTGGTTGAACGGTGAACGCTGGGCGGACAACCTTGAAGCGAAATCCGCTAGTGTGGTCATCACCGACCACGAACACGCACGGAGTTTCGGAGCCGCCATGAGGCATACGGGTCGCACGGAAGAACAACTACTCGCCGCAACAGAACACTATTCCACCGCTGAACGGCAAGCGGCCTTAGATGAATATCGGAGTTCACGATGAAACTGAAACTCGGCATCCTCGCCATAATCCTGGTAATCGTTTGGTTAGTGACCGGGACGAACGCGCAAGCGCCCGTAGCGACAACCACCCCGACTACGACCACGGTTGCCGCCAGCACCACGACAAGCACCACTACGACAACCTTGCCGCCGTACACGCACCCTGAGTGCGTTGAGTACCTGGCGCTGGCCGTAACGCTCGGATGGCAGTCTGAGCATCTACCGATGTTGGAACGCGTGATGTGGAAGGAATCGCGTTGTCAGCCGCATCAGTTCAACGCATCTGACCCAAACGGCGGAAGCATCGGTCTTACGCAGGTGAATAAGTTCTGGTGTCTGCCATCTCGCTACTATCCAGATGGCTACCTACAGACATACGGTGTGCTGGCCACTTGCGATGACTTGTTCAATCCGTCAAGGAACCTGGTTGCGGCGCTTACCATCTTTGAATACGCGGATGGATGGTCACAATGGGGATTGTGATGTGTCTGAGGCGCGTTGCTGTGCGTTCTGAAGCGATGGAACGGTAATCGGGTAGCGCGGTGGCGCTGAACACGGGAATCGGACGCGGTGGGGGGTTACGGCCAGGTGGAGTCCAGCGGATGCGTGGTTACCGCATCCTTAGATGGCTGGCTAAGGTACGCCAGGGGTGGTAGGCTGAACCTAACGGTTCAAAGGAGGGCCATGATTGAAGTGAGGGTACCAAAGCGGTTCATTGAGGACCACGATGCGCGTCAATGCATACGCATAGAGGACGGAAGCGCGGAAGGCGCGTGTGGAAGTCTCTCCGACATTCTCGTACGCGAGTTGAAGCATCACTACATCGTCAGACTGACGGAAGCCCAGGCGTCTGAGTTGTTGAGTGACGCGAACTACTACCGCGATGGTGGCGGCGGTGGGATGGAGATGGGTGAGTTCCTCGGTCTCATATCAAGCGCGAAGGCCACCTACGCCGCGCTTATCAAAGCAGGTTGCCAACCAATCAAACAGTCAAAGTGGGTGTACTAATGAATAACCAACCAGAGAAAGGGATAACCATGAATACCGCAATACCAACCATAACCAACCAATCAACAAAGGAGAATGCCATTACTACCATCACAACCAGCAACACATACACAGTCGTTGCTGAGACCACCACCAATAACCGAACGAAGCGCGCGCGCTGGGCTAAGAACCTGGCAACCAACCCCGGCGTCTTCGCAGTCACTCTCGGAGACATCCGGGTTCATGACGGTGAAACCAGCGGATTCGCAACCTTCGGTGGCGCGGAAGTGGTATTCAACTTCACGATGGCCAACAGCGCTCAGAATGCTGGCGCGCCGTGGTACATCAATGCGGCCTGGCTCAACGGTGACATGGAACTCATCGCGGCTGAAGTAATCCAGACCAGCGACGGTGCGCGCCATCAGTGGAACCACTATCAGAAGACCGATGACATGCCAGCGTGGCTCATCACCAAAGACGGCTATCCACAGCGCGCGTATGAAGCGCAGAGCAACATCAGTTACGCGTTCAATGACGGTGACCAACACGGCTACTTCCAATACGAGGCGGCGAAGCGCGCGAAGGCTGACGCTGAACGCGCTGAGCATGAGCGCCGTATCTCCGAGGCTCACCTGAACAGCACCGGGTCAGGCTGGCGTTCACGCCACCTGGCGGAGATGGCGAAATCCATGACGCGTGATGAGAGCATTGAGAACCAGGCGGCAGTCAAAGCCGCGGTTGGTGAAGTCATCCGCTTGATGGAACGCGAACTGTGGGACATCTGCGCGAAGTCCGTAGGCAAACTGCGTACCGAAGTGGAATGCTCTGGCCTGTGCGACGATGAGGCTGACCGTTATGGCTTCGTGACGCTGGCTGAGGTTGAGCGCTACATCTTGCGCCGCTGGGCTACGGATGGCTGGGCTGACCAGGCTGGCATCCGTGAGTTCGTGGCTCGCGAGTTCGTACGGAGGAACTTCTAGTCATGGCCAACCAGGTTCACGCCTGCGTCTCCTGCGCTGAGGTCTTCCCTTCAGCGCAGGAGAAGGCGTCACATTGGGCGGCGGTACATCACCGTGGCCGCGTGGCTACCAGCCAGCGGTTGCGCCGTACCTCGTTCTGCTGGCGTTGCGCCAGCGAGTTACCCGTGGGCGTACTCAGTTGCGCCTGCGGTTTCACACACCAACCAAACAAGGGAGACAACAAGTAATGAGTACCAACGAAATAACCACGGCGTTCAACCAATGGGCGGAATACCTGGTCGCGAGAACCAGGGTTACGCGCAGTAACCCACCCCTCATCTTCTCGTACTGCCGTGATTGCGGTGCGGGATTGGGTTCTTCCAACGGGATGCGCGTAGGCCGTTGCGCCGATGCGCCAAGTGCCTATTACCAGGTGAACGACAGCGGTGAACCATGCCAAATCAACCAAGAAGGGAACAAGTAACCATGACGGCTACACCACGGCCATTCAACAGCCTTTACACGAACGCCCAGGGGGAACTACACGCGACATACAATCGCAAAGACGCGTTCCCATGCCCTGAATGTGGCGTACCCGTGAAGTGGGCTATCTATGACGGTAACTCAACGAAGACACTCAAAAAGCCCGTGCGATTCCTTCAGGACATTGCCAACCTGGTGAACCACCGTAAGGGTGGCCAATACCAATGCCGCGCAACGGCGCTGGAACATTACCGCCAGCAGTTAGCAGAACTTTCCACAGCAACCGCTGGGGAAGTAACAACCAACAACAAAGGAGAGAACAAGTAATGACCACCAATCAAATCACCGACCCGGAGGTGTTGGCGGAACTCGCTGACATCCGGCATCGGTACAACCTGGCGTGTTACCACCTACGGCAGGCCGCGAACCAACTGCTGACAATCAGCAAGGAGTACGGCCTCACTTACGGCGATGACACGGAAGACGCCGCTGGTCTCATCAAGAAGGCACATGAGCAGGTGGCGCATGACCGTGAATACTTCATTGAGTTCCTGGAAGCGATGGCTGAGTAATGGTCACCTTCGCATACAGCCCAGCGAAGGCAATCGCTGACGCCATCACCGACATCATCTTTGAGGGTTGCCACAACTGTATCGTTGCTGGTTCAATCCGCCGTGGTGCGAAGCGCGTCAGCGACATTGACATCGTCGTTGTTGCCAGCAACTTCAAAGCAGTGAACATACCTGGTTACCTACGGCTGGAACGCGGCGGCGATAAGTACCGCCGCTACTCCGTCCCCCTGGGTGACGGTAAAGACATCGGCGTTGATATCTGGCGTTGCCCAAACGACGAGCAGTTCGGCGGCTTCACGCTGTTCGCGACAGGTACGGCGGAATACAACATCATGACACGCCAGGTGGCGCGACTCAACGGCTACCGCCTGAACCAGGCTGGCCTATGGGAAGGCAAGAAGCACCTGGCGCTCAGCGAGGAAGGAATCATCAGGCGGCTCGGCCTGCCATATCTCACGCCAGCGGAACGCAACCGCTGGAAGAGCGATACCAACCACAACAAGAAAGAAGGTAAGTAACCATGAAGTACCGCTACTACCAGGTCACGGCGCTTGTCGCTGTGGCGCAATACGACCTGGAGGATGTGTGCGACGAACACGCGCAACTCATTCCCCCTGGTGGGCGTACCGCGCTAGACGCGGTGGAACTGCTGAGCGACAGCGAGGACTACTTGCTGGAACTTGACGAAGTGGAACTCCACCTGGTTCCGCGTCCACGCGTCACCGTCACGGATGACGGCCAGGGTCCACTACTCCCAAAGAGGCGCTCATGAGGGTAACTAATTGGCGTAGGTGGCAGGCCACCAAACTCGTAGTCGTATTCATATTGGTTCTCGTTGCCATCGCTTGTTTCGGTGGCACAGAAGACGCTGACGGAACGCAACCGATTCCGTCACCGTTAGGGGTGGTGGTGGCAATGTCGTTCGCCGCCATGCTCCTATGGAACATCATCCAGAACGACAGACAAGGGAGAAGGTAACAACTTGAGTACCGAGACAATGGAGTGGCTCAATCAGAATGTTCTGATTGGGTTCACCGAAAGCCGTGGCCAGGCGTGGCATTACCGCGCGTCTGACCAGGGTGCTGAAACCAACCACTATGAGAAGGCCATCCCGATTGACGATGTCCGTCGCAGGCTGTTCTCATGGAAGGCGATTGAAGTGCCGATGTTCGTTGAGGACAACGCGCAGACCAAGCACACCGTTCCAGACCGTAAGGCCATCGTCCGCGATGACACCTACGGCGTACTCGGCGTGGTCTCGCAGTCATACGAGCCACATCAGTACGAGGAAGCGCTACTCACGCAAATAAGCACCATCATCAGCGACAGCGACCTGGCTATTGGTTCCGCTGGACTGTTGAAGGGTGGCGCGATTGCCTGGGTTCAGGTTGAGATGCCAGAGAACTTGAAGGTTGCGGATGTTGAGTTCAGGCCACACCTGCTCGCAACCACTTCCTTCAACGGCAGTATCGCCACAACCTACAAACGCACCGTCACGATTGTTGTTTGCGACAACACTCGCGCGATGGCGTTGAAGGAAGAAGGCCAGGAGTACCGCGTCCGCCACACGGCGAACAGTCAGATGCGTATCGCGGAAGCGCGTGACGCTTTGAATGTGGTGTTCCGCCTGGGCGAATCATTCACGAAGGAGATTGAGCAGATGCTCGCCGTAAAGGTGGCGGATACTCAGTTCACTAAGTTCGTGGAACGCCTGGTTCCCCTACGGGAAGATGCCAGCAAGACAGCCACAACGAAGGCTGACGCTGACCGCGGCGCTTACCACCGCCTCTGGAATGATGACCCACGGGTGACACCGTGGAAAGGTACGGGTTTCGGCGCTATCCAGGCCGTGAACACTTACCGTCAGCACATCCGCCCGACGCGCGGTGGAACCATCCGCGTTGAGCGTAACATGATGGACACCCTCACAGGACAGACTGAAGTGAGCGACCAGGAGGCGTTCAAGAAACTACTCGCAGTCGTGGGGTGATATTCCGCCCGATGCCCTGGTGTTGGTGGTACGCCGCCAGCACCAGGGCATTACTTATTATGGAGACAAAGATGACCGTCACGGATTTGAAGAACGCAGTAAGGTTTCTAGAGAAAGTATTCGTAGGCCAGGCCGATGAAGAAATACTCGTAGCAACCATTCACAACATCAAACAGGAAATCAGAAAGAGGGAGAAGAATGAACGAAGGACTCGCTGAAACGATTGAATGGCAGGCGCGCTGTTCAGACCTACAAACGGTGAATGAGGAGTTGCGCGCACAACGCGATGGCGCGCTGGCCCAATGGAAACAGGTTTGCGAGGTACGCGACTTGTATTGGGAACGCATCGTGGAACTTGAAGCCGCGTTGAGTAAGGCCAACGCTTACGCGCAACGGATACGGCTACATCTCCAACAGGGGATTGAGTTGTGAGTGCGTTGTGGAACATCACGCCGCGTAATCTTGAAGAAGCCATCATCGCCGTAGAAGCCGTGAAGTGCTACGAAACCATTTACGGTGAACCGTGTCCGTTTGAAATGTCAATCGTCCTTACGAACGATTTGATGTTGGATGTGATGCGACGGATAGTAAGGCTGGAATCTCGAGATGTCTAGTTATCTCGCGTTGTTCATAGTCGTGGTCGGTGGCCTACTGATTGGCTCATTCACCAAACGGTTATGACGCGACCAGCGGTGAAAGAAGTGTGGCATTGCCCACGGTGTAATCGCCGGGTGAAACTATTCGTACACGCCAGCGAACCGCCCATCTGCCGTAACGAAGAACAACACAGCCAAACAGCCGTAAGGATGGTGAGCGATGCCGCTTCTGACACAGAATAGGGAACTGAAACCGCACGGTATTTGGAACTTCTCCATACCAGCCTGGTACACGCGTTTGACGGATGGTTCATTGTTCGTGACCTGCCCGAACGCTGGCGCTTGCGCGAAGGTGTGCTACGCGCGGAACGGCACATACTTGTTCCCGAAGGTGAAAGCGGCTCACCGTCACCACCTGGAACTATTTCTGACATCTCCTGTTGTGTTTGAACAAGCACTTTTGGGAGAACTTGGACATAAGCGGTTTAGGCCTACGGGTGAACCACGGGTTCTACCGCCTGGCGTGGATATGTCCCGTCTTGAACCTGGGCTACGGAAGTGGCTGAACTCTGGTGGCCGCGCCGTGCGTATTCATGACAGCGGAGACTTCTTCAGCACCGACTACTTACGCACCTGGATAAGCATCGCGCGCCAGGTTTCCGATGTGTTGTTCTACGCGTACACGAAGGAAGTGTTGATGTTCAAGGCGGAACGCAACCGTGACGGCGGCGGATTCCCACCAAACTTCCGATACCTGTTCAGCACGGGCGGCCTTCAAGATGACATGATTCAGGAACATGACCGTCACGCGGATGTCTTCCCGAACGAAGAAGTGATGGAAGCCGCTGGTTACACATCGCAAGACGCGTCAGACCTGATGGCTATCTTGCTTCCCACGAACCGTATCGGTATCCCAGCGAACAACATCCCACACTTCAATAAGAAGATGGATGGTAGGCGCTTCTCCGAGATGTAGGCTACGGTGGTAGCAAGGAGAGCCATGAACATACGAGAAGAAATCGCGCACCTCGCGCAACCCATCACCGACTTCACGACGCACCCGAAGAATGTGCGCCAGGGTGATGTCGGCGCAATCACGCAATCACTTGAATCGCACGGACAATACCGCCCGATAGTCGTACAACGCTCAACGGGTCACATCCTCGCTGGTAACCACACCTAT
>SXGQ01104140.1_pt1 | contig 22604 bp, 16 predicted proteins | sample 3178371 | NCBI WGS metagenome assembly SXGQ01 (sample SAMN11356859, study PRJNA531348) | freshwater metagenome | isolation source: freshwater sample F1-20 | place: China: Fuxian Lake, Yuxi | collected 2017-12-25 | reverse complement strand
GCAGTCGAACAAAAGCACCACCTGGACCAAGCTACAGGAAAAAGCCCTGTCACTGCTCCTTTCCGCAAAAGCCACCAAGGCTTTCGATGTCGGGGAGGAACCTGCCAGCCTTCGTGAAAGATATGGCAACAATACCAACGGCATGTCGCTTTTGCTTGCACGAAGAATGGTGGAGGCGGGGGTTCCCTTTATCACCGTGTTCTGGCTTGGTGATGAGAACCTCAACAAGAAATGCAAAAGCGGTGGCGGTTGGGACACCCATGGCAATAATTTCAACTGCCTCAAGGAGGATCTGCTCCCGGGTTTTGACCGGGGCTTCTCCGCCTTGATTGAGGATTTATCCCAACGCAACCTCCTTGATTCCACATTGCTCATGGTCACCTCTGAGATGGGAAGGAAACCAAAGGTTGGTGATCCCAGAAGTGGGGGTGTCAGCGGGGCAGGGCGGGATCACTGGACCCATTGCCTGAGCGTGCTGATGGCGGGTGGCGGGATCCAGGGCGGGCAGGTGCATGGCTCATCCGACAAACGCGGTGAATTTCCCGAGCAGAAAATCGTCACCCCCGCCGATGTCACCAAGACCGTCTACCATGCCATGGGTGTTACCGACCTTGAAGCCCATGACAAGGAAGGGCGACCATACAACCTCCTTGCGGAAGGTGAGCCAATTCTCGATTTGTTCTAGTTTTAATATTTTCTTTCCGGAGTCTCCATCCAATGAAAAGGGCATTTCTGTATTCTTTGATGTTGCTTGCCATCTTTGTGAATGGAGTTTCCGCGCAGGGCGACAAGCCAAGTCCCCAATTGAAATCGGCTATTGACAATCTCGAGAAAACCATCGTGACAAAACCAGGCTTGGTTCCTCTTGGGAGCCTGGCGACCTTGGATCTTCAACCAGGCTCTTGTTTTGTTCCTCCTGAGTCAACCCGGGAGTTCATGACAGCGCTTGGAAACAAATTTTCGGGCGAAGTCCTTGGCATGATCATTCCCGGATCCAAGGATGAATGGGCCCTCGACATCATGATTGTGCTTGAGTCCTCCCCATCCGGGCACATCCTTGATGCAGATGCCAATAAGTTGGATGCAAATGCGATTTTGGAATCGATCCGTTCCAGAACCGAGGCTGCGAATGTTGAAAGAAAAAAATTAAACCAGGGTGAATTGAAGGTTCTAGGGTGGGATGAGCCTCCCTATTATGATCAGCCGAAGCGTCTTCTTGTCTGGTCCATCAATACTGTCGATTTCGACAATGCAGCGTCAATCAATTACAACCAGAATATGCTGGGAAGAGACACATTGCTTCGGATGGTTGCCTTGGGCAGCGTTGATAATTCCAAAATCAAACAATTTGCAAAGAAGGCCGCCACCCATATCTCCTACAATCCTGGAAAGCGTTACGAGGATTACCAACCTGGAGTTGATAAGGTTGCTGAATATGGCCTGGCTGCGCTGATAGCGGGTGTTGCCGCCAAGAAGCTTGGCTTTTTCGCGCTTCTTTTCGCTCTCTTAGTCAAGGGATGGAAAATCATCCTTGTGGTGGTGTTTTTTCTGGGTGGAACAATCTATAAACTATTTGGTTTCAACAAGGCACCCGCCCCGCCTCAAGATGAAAATGTGAATCCACAATAAATTCTTTGAACTTATCGCCTGAAAGATCTTTCCATGATGATCAATCCCATCATTTTAGCCACTGCTTTTGTTGTCACGATAGGGCAGGCGGATTACGCCAAGCTTCAATCAATCAAGCCCACTCAATACGCGAAAGCCCCGGGGTATTCCGAGGGCCCCACTTGGAAGAATGGTGAACTTTTCTTCTGCAGTGGTTCACTGCTGCGGGTGAGCAGGGAAGGCAAAGTTGAAAAGTTCCTGGATATAAATCCGGCGGGCACTGTTCTTAACGCAAAAGGTCATCTCCTGATTTGCGATAACAAAAACAAGGCCATACTGGATTTTGCCCCTGATGGTTCACTTAATGTCCTTGCTGATGCGTTTGAAAACAAGCCTTTGAACAGTCTTAATGACCTCACAATAGATGCCAGGGGTAACATTTACTGGACTGATCCCTCCGGATCATCCCTGCAAAAACCCGTCGGAAATATTTTCAGGTTGACTCCCAAGGGGGATGTCACAAGGATTGCAACAGGCCTAGCTTTTCCAAACGGGCTTGATGTTGATCCACAAGGCAAGTTCCTTTATGTGATTGAATCGCAATCCAAGAAAATATTGCGTTACATTATTCCAGACGAAGGCAAATCGTTTGCTGAACCCGAATTCTTTTACGATCTGGGGGGCAGTGGTGGTGATGGTTGTGCCTTCGATAACCAGGGTAATTTGTGGGTCGCTGATTTCCAACGCCCGGAAACCAAACAGGGTCGCATCCTTGTTCTTTCACCCGAAAAGAAAGTGCTGGGCCATGTTGATATCCCCGCCCAAGTGGTTAGCAACATCGCTTTTGGCGGCCCCAACCATGATGAGATTTTTTGCAGCACGGGTGGCCCCAATGGCATCTTCCATGCCAGGGTTGGCATCCAGGGATTCAAGGGTCATCCCGGCGTTGAAAATAAAATCCTAAGGAAGGTCCCCATCTCACCGGAGGGCGCTGCCTCGGTAATCCACCCTCGCAAGTTCGGTGTTCCCGGTGGCATCGGTACCACTCGGGGTTGGTATATCTGGAAATCATTCGACCCCGATACCATGACCGCGAATGTCACCCGCGAGTCTTCCGATGAAATCATCAAGACCAGGGTGCTGCCCTGGGCGACAACCTACAGGTATCTGGTTTATGGTGCCAGCCCCTCTGATTTACTTCCCGGTGAGAGGGTCAACCTTTTTTTCAACGCGGATGAAAATCATCCCCGGGGTTATCTGGTTCATTACCAGGATGAGCTTTGCCAGATGAAGGGGCATAATCACATATGGGAGGTCACCGAGGATGCTGTCGAGGGGAAAACCTTCAATGCCCGAGTTCTCGCGGATAAAAAGCCGTTCGATAACAACATCGCGGAATTCAATATCAGTCCCGATTGCAAGAAATGGAAGCAAGGAAAGTTAGTAGATACTCTTGCGATGAAAAAAGGAGACACCTTTTACCTTACCTGGTGCCTTAGGGACAAACAAAAAGTTGTCATGCAGATTGCCGATGAGGCAAGCCTCGAGGAAGTCAAAGCCAGGCAGATGGCGTTGGTGAACTTCAGGTTGGCAAAGATGGGACTTGAGGGTTACATCGATGGTGTGGATGGAAAGAATGTTTCATTCACGGTTTACTCAACCTATTGGTCGCAAGCCAGCCAGTTGAAGCCGGGCCAGATGGTCCAAATCATCACCCCTCCAGAAAAAGGCAAACCCCCGGTGGAAATCAACCTCAAGGTGATCTCCCAGAAAAATCGTGGCACCTATGGCTCAGGTTTCAATGAAGTTGCGCTTGAAACCACCCGTGATGCTGATACAGCTATTCTTTCACGGTTGGAAAATATCCAAGGGATCCGGATCGTGCCATCCAAGTCAAAATGATTGTCACTTGCAAAAGATCCATGCTGCCCGGGTGATGTGTTCGATGGTTTTTTACTTGCTGAAAATAAAACGGTAAGTTAGTTTCAAAAATTGCTTATCCAGGAAATTTCAATGCTTACTTTCAAATCAAGAAAAGGTTTCACGCTAATAGAACTTCTTGTTGTGATTGCGATCATAGCGATTTTGATAGGGTTGCTGCTGCCCGCGGTTCAAAAGGTAAGGGAGGCGGCGGCGAGAATGCGCTGCCAGAACAACCTTAAGCAAATCGGACTTGCCATCCACAAAACCCATGACACCAAGGGCTTTGTCAATGGCCATGAAATTGATGTCACCAAGCATTGTGCAACCGATTGCAGGGGCAACTCGATGTGGGTCATGCTTCTGCCAAGCATAGAGCAGGATAGCGCGGAAAAACTTTACGATTATTCCAAGGGTTGGGCCACAGGAGTTGGCGGTAATCTTGGGTCACTTAAATTGCAGGTCTATCAATGTCCATCCAATTCCAAATACGAGGATTTTCCCTATCGGAGAGATTTCTTTGGCATTGCAGGCGGGGTTTCGGGTGGGCCGGGCTGGAGTCATGGCTGGAGAGGTGATGTCTGTGTTGATGGAATGTTCAACATGAACATGCCCAGGAAATTCACTGATGTGATTGATGGCACCTCGAACTCCCTGGCGGTGGGGGAATCTGTTCATGCGCAACTTTGGGGAAGCGGCGCTGGATATGGCATTGCAACCAAGGGTGGACCCGTGTCACCTTGGACCCTGGCCAGTGCCTGTACCGCTCCCGCATGCCCTCCCACCAACCGCTCTTATGGCAGGGATTTTCGCAACACCCGCTTTCCCATCAATTCCACGGTCGCCCTCCTTGCTGACAGTGAAAATGATTCCCCATTGGGAAGTTTTCACACCGGCGGGGCTAATTTTCTTTATGTTGATGGGCATGTTGGTTTTGTCAACCAGTCCATCAACCAGACCACATTGGGCCAGCTTGCGAGCATCAATGGTGGTGAAGTTGTCAACTCCTATTAGTGAGGCCAGGAACATGCGGTTGATCATTTGCATTTTTTTGCCCCTTTTTACCGTCGCATGTTCCGGTGGCCCGGTTATCGCTCCTGTGAAAGGCAAAATTACCTACAAGGGAAAAACAATCGATACCGGCATTATCATGTTTAATTCCGATAACGGCCCGGCGGCGGTGGGTAACATTCAAAAAGATGGTTCCTATGTGTTAACCACCACCCGTAAGAATGACGGCGCGATCGTTGGCATTCACACGGTGACCATCCAGGCAACAAGCGTGGGTGCAGGCACCATGGAAGAGCCAAAATCCCTGGAGGATGAGATCAAGCAATCAAGGTCCGGTAAAATACTGGTGCCCGGTAAAGTCACCTTTTTGGTGCCGGAGAAGTACGCCACGACGGTGACTTCCAGTCTCAAGGCGGAAGTGAAAAACCAGGAGAATATGATAGATTTCGACCTTAAGGACTAAGGCTTTACTTTCTGTCGGTGGCCTTGATCAATTTAGGCTTGGGAAGTTTCTGCCAGGCTTCCACCTCGGATTTCAAAACCTCGATCCCTTTTTCCAATTGCCTGTCTTTGCCTTTGGGAAGTTCCCCGGGTTCTGGCCATAAAATAACATGGGGCATCGCGCCATGGAGTTCCATGTCCTCCCCGTCATTGATTCCATACCAACCGCGGAAAGGCATGCGAAGCGTGCCAAGATCCATGATCTGTGTTGCCCCAGTGCTGATGACACCGCCAGCGGTGGGCACACCCACAAGTTTTCCGCGCTTGAGCGCGAGGATCGCATGCGAGAAAATCTCAGCGTTGGAAAAGCTGTTCTGGTTGCAAAGCACCACGATGGGTTTGTTCCAGGTCGCATAGACTTTGCGGTCCTGGGGATATCCCGGAGTGCCCCCCCTCGGGACAGCAATTGCATGGACTGGCTGGGTAAGCGCGGTGAGGAGATGATCCGCGGTGCTTCCTCCCCCATTTTCCCGCACATCAATAACCAATCCATCCTTGCCAGCGGCTTGTGAATACAGCTCTTCTTCAAACTTGTAAAAACTGGGCATATCCATGGCACTGATATGGAGATAACCGAATTTTCCCGAGGAGAGTTTATCCACCATCGCCTGGTTGTCATCGAGCCATTTTTGATAAAGCATGCCTTTCACATTAAGAAAACTGGTGGGAAGGATGGTGACTTCGCGGGTTTTTCCATCCGGTCCCTTTACCAAAAGAGTCAGTTCCTTGTCAGCGGTGCCGTTAAGAACCATGGTGGGATCCATGCTGGGAGAAAGATCAATGCCATCGATTTTAAGGATCACTTCACCTGGATTAAGCTTTGATTTGGCCCTGGAAGCGGGGCTGTTGGGTAGCACATCACGGATCAGCCAACCGGGGCCCGCGAAATTTTCAACAAAGCGAGCGCCGAGATGACGGGTCGATTCAATCCAGCCTCTTTGTGAAGCCTCAGGCCTTGAGGGCAGGCTCGGCATGAATCCCAGGTGCGACCCATTGATCTCACCAAGCATCAACTGGACAACAGTGGTGAATGTTTCCATGTCAATCGCCTGGGAAGCGAGCGGGCGATATTTCTCCCTAACTTTGTTCCAGTCGGATTTCCCTAGTTTTTCATCATAAAAGTGGTCCCTCATCGCTGCCCAGCAGTGGTCAAATCCAACGGCATATCGATCCGCTGTGTTGAATTTTTGATTTGCCTGGAAACGATATCCCGAGGGATCGGGATTGATATCCGTGGTCGCTGCGGGAGTTGATCCCCGCCTTAATATTCCAGTGATTGCAGGGATTGAAGCGACTGGGGTTGGTGTTGGCGAGGTTGCGCCCGGTGTGAATGATGCGGGAAGTCCACCGGAGAGCCAGACCACCTGTCCATTTTTAAGCCATTTAGCCTGGGAACCGGTCCGTGAGGAAATCTGCTTGGGGCTTGCGGTTCCCTCGATCGGGAAATCAAATGTGTATGTTGCACGCTCGCCTTTCACCGTTCCAGCGAATGCCAGTCGCCTGCCATCGGAAGACCAGAATAAACCTGCCTCCGTGGAATCAGGCAGGCTGAGGCTACGGATTCGCCTATGAAGGTTGTTCCATTCGATGTTGACTGTGATATTCTCATCCTTCTTTTCTTTTGAAGCGGGGGCTTTTTTCTCCTTTTCCCCCACGGGTTGCTTCTCCGTATCCTCAGAAGACTTGGTTTTGGGCCTTGCTTTTTCAACTTTCTCGATCGCTTTTTTAAGCTTGCGTTCCCGGGAGTAAACCTCATCATCCTCCTGGTTGAGATAAACATAATAAATATCGACTTCTTCGCCACCACTGCGTTTTCCAGTAAAGGCAATCATTTTGCCATCGGGGGACCAGACAGGATTTGATTCATTGTCGGGATGCCTGGAGAGGTTGAAAGCAGGGCGGGAAAGATCAACCGGTAGGATCCAGATATCGCGATTGAAATCGCTGTCGTATTGCGAATAGACAAGCCATTTTGAATCTGGGGACCAGTCGTATCCGACATGGTTCCATGATGAGATGATTTTACGGGGGTTATTCCCGGAAATATCACTGATGTACAGGTCACCACGCAGTCTGCCGTATGCGATGCTTTTCCCATCCGGGCTGAGCGTGAGATTTTCCTTGGGTTCACCATCCCTGGTGATTTGTTCGTGGTTGAATTTGTTGTTAAGCCACCAGAACTTTGATTTGTCATCACGGGTTGCCTTGAAAATTTCAGCGGAGTGCCCGCCATCCCTGATGTAAAGGATGGAGTTGCCATCGCTGCTCCATATGGGTTCCTTTTCCTCCTCGGGGGTGGAAGTGATCTGCCTGGGTTCCCTGAGTTCGGTATCCATCACCCAGAGATCCCCACCCGCGATGAAGGCGATCTCGAGCCCATCGGAGGAAAAAGCCACATTGGTAGCGGAGGAAAGAACGCGTTTTTCCTCCTTCATTGGTTGAAGATCGGCGCTGATGCTGAGGTCGATTTTTTTGGGAGTTTCATCCTTGCCTGGCTTGATGGAGTATAAATCCGCGAGTGCGCGGAACACCAGCGTGGATCCATCCCTGGAAAGCGCCGGTTGAAACACATGGTCGTCGGTGAAGTTTGTGATTTTACGATCCCTTCCCGAGGCGATATCGTACTCACGCAGGTTGAAGGTACCATCCTGCGCTCCTGTGTAGTAAAAGCCCCTGCCATCAGGTTTCCATATTGGGGCCCTGCAACCTTTTTCATGGCGAAGGATGGGATAGAACTTTGTTGAATCACGGTCGAACATCCAAATTTGGGCAGCCTGCGACCCGGCATAATTTTTCCGCCACCACGCTGGCCCCTCCCTCACGAACAAGATTCTCTTGCCATCAGGGGATAGGGAACCATCATTTCCATGATCATCGAAGAGAAGGGCCTCAGCCTTTCGTTCACCAAGGGGAAGAAGCAGGAACCTTTCAGCATGCCTCCAGAAATGATCACGGGATGCCTGCACTAGAAGATGTTTGCCATCGGGGTGCCAGCCATTGAGAAGATAACCGGCGGTATGGTGGGTGATTTGAGTGGGAACATCCCCGGAAGCAGGCATGGTGTAGACCTGGTTTGAACCCTCTCGGTCAGAGACGAAGGCGATGGACTTGCCATCAGGGGAAAAACGGGGTGAGCGATCACGCGCGGGGTTTCGGGTGAGCGGCTTTGCCATCCCTCCTTGAACCGGGGCAACCCAGATATCACCATTCCAATCAAAAGTTATCTGGCTTCCATCCGGTGCAACATCAACATTGGAAACAAACCGGATGGGCTGGTCCGCAAGTGAGTCGCCTGCGAATAACACGATTAAAGCAAGGGATAAAAAAATTCGCATGATGAGGGGTACTCAAAGAAGAAAAGTTATAAAGGTTCATTATAACCTTGCCATTTGAGAGATGCGAATATTTTGCACGGGCCAGTGATGGCAACCATTTAGAAAAATCAGAATCAAAAGTCGGTAGGCTTTTTTAAACCAGTGCGTGAACTATTTTATATCAGACTAGTAAATAAATTCTGCAAGCAACCTTACAGGTGGTGGTGGTAAGGTGATTTCGTATCCTCCATTTCGAGCAATATTCACCATGTCACGGAAATCATTGATGACGAATTCAAGATGACTTTTTTTGAATTCAGGATCTTCAAGCCAAAGAAGTAACCCCAGACAAGCCCGCAAGTTGGGACTGTAGTGTTCATGCCCCGGAGGTATCACCTCCCTGACCTTGCCCTTTTCGGTGAGAATAACAAGAAAACAACTTGCCGCTTCCTCAATGCTAATTTCATTTAGTTTGAAAGCTTTCAACACATCTGTTTTCAAACAGATTCTTTGGACAACAACTTGGTCCTCGATAGCCATTTGATCAAATGCGGTGCGCATGGTGACCATTTCTGCTTGAATATTTTCAGGGTCAACCAGGGATAAAACCAATTCGGGGCCGCCAACAAACACATACCCCAAAGTGGAAACCAAGGCAGCCCAGGAAAAAGTCCTGATAATAGCGAACATGAAATATTCCAGTCAGGGACAGTATTAGAGTCCCCATAAGATTTTGATTTAAAAATTTTTAATGAGGAAATCAATTTGAATGGCATGAAGTCATGTTGTAAATCCATCTTTTTGCCTTGAGCCAATGATTGATTGAGAGAAATATTCTTGGGTTTGAAGTTTTAGTGGGATTTTTCCGGGAATGTTGCAAATTAAAGGAATGAATTCTACCGTGAGTAAATGAATGGCTTTTATTCATCTGGAGATTGATTTTGATAGCGACCGTCTTTTGAAAAGTTGGGATTCTCGGGGAGCGAAATTTTTCATGAACAGTTCTCTCATAAGTTATGTTCATCACTTTACTCCTAAAAACTAGTCATTCGAAGATCAAAAACTCACGCTAAAATCTATATTGCAAACACCATGCCAATACCGCTTTATGATTGAAAAAATAAATACTGTTTGATTTTCATTTCAAACATAAGCTCTTAAAACAAACAGCTTATAAAATGCATGATAGCAATGCTTTAAATGGCTGGTGTTAGGGTTGGATGTGTTTTTAATGAAGAGTTGAAGTCAATGGCATGGCTAAAAAGTGAAGTGCCTGTTTTTGGGAAATCTGCCTTATCTTTCAGCAGTTTCAAAAATACTCAGTTTTTCAACAGCAAAGCCATGATGATTAAAATTGTGATTCCTGTGAAAAGGCTGATTGAAACAAGCCAAATTTCAGCTTTTGCCATGGGCTCATAGGGTTGATGTCGCATTTCATCAACTAGTTTTTCAGAATCTTGGTTCATGGGTTAACTCCGGTAGGTGGCAAAATGCCATGAAAAAAGAGCCATGAAATTCCCAATCCTATCCAGATCACAAATCCGAAAAGGCATACGACATAAACCAGGATGAGTTTCCCCAATCCTTCCTGCCACAGTCGTTTAAAGTCCGCTGATAATCCAATGCTGAAAAAGGCGAGTGCAAAGAAAAATTTTCTAAACGCATCAAGATTGCCCGCGGACTCCTTCAAGGCGTTGGTCTTTTCCGGGAAACAGATTCCCAGGGTGACAAACAGCGCGAATGCGAAAAAATAACCGAGTACAAATTTTGGGAATCGGTCCCATACCTCTTTCAATGAAACCTTGTCTCCGGGCTTGCGATCTATCCCATAAACCCAGACACACGCGAGGATGAAGCACCAGACCCCGATGAACAAGTCAATGAAGATTTTCACCGTGGTGGTGGTCATCAACATCCAGCCTTTTTGAAAACCTCCCTGTGCCATGTAAAGCGCCTCGGTGATGGCACCGCTTGCGATCGCGGCCCCATCGGTTTTCACCGCAAGTCCCATCCATGCCGCGGCAACCATGGGCTCCCCCGGAATGATCGAATGTGCGAGAAAAGGAAGCACCAAAAGTTCAACAACTGAAAAAACAACCACCAATGACGAAACCATGATTGGAACCACGGGCCTTGCCCGAATCGATGCCCCCGTAGCAATAGCAGCGGAAACGCCGCAAATGGAAATACCTGATGCCAAAGGCGCCGCCCACTCCCTGCTGAATCCAAAGACTTTTCGCGCCATCAGGTAGACAAGCGCCCAGTAAATCAAGTAGGCCTCCACGATGGCAGCGAGCCCGCGGAAGAAAACCGTGCCAGCAAGGTTTGCCTGTTCGAGGGCCTTTAGGCCGACCCCCGCCCCCACCAAGACAATCGCGGTCTTGATGAACCATTCAGTGCGGGCAGCCATGGAGAGGAATTTCGCAAAAGGCGTGAAGAAATTTCCTATCACCAATCCAATGAATAATGCCGCGAGGTAACCAGCCTCCCCTGTGAGCCCCATGGACCAGGTAAGTCCCAGTTTTTCCCTTTCATTAGGTACTGCAGCGATAATTCCGGCATGGCCCAACACCCAACCCAGCATGGTTAGTGCCAGCACAATGAGAAGGGCGGTTAGGAAGGATTTTTTATCTTCCGGATATCTCCTGCGTTCCCAAAGCAGAAGAAGTGAAATGAAGCCGAGGGTTGCGGCCAGGCTTACCCAGCCCGGGATGTTTGAAAAAGATTTACCCAGGGGAGCGAGGGCATTTAGGGGATCGGTCCAAACCTTGACACCCAGCACCCAGCCGAGGAGGTTTCCCATTCCCAAAGGAAGGCAAAGTGCGAGCGCGATGAAAATAAACGCCAGCCAGACTGCCGATCGATCCTCATTGAATGGACTTTTCTTCATGGTTGATCCCTGGAAAGTTAATCACAGTCCAAGGATAACTTTTTTTGAGGGGATGCACAGTCATAAATTTGAAAAATGAATTGAATAAGAGGCCCTGATCAGGCATGAAGGGCGTTGCTTTCCTCGATGCATTCGGAAGCATCCATGGGCCTTACCATCAGCATGTACTTGGATGCGTGGGGGGCGTCAAATCGTATGCTCCAGAATTTGCTGCCCGCATAGCGAAACCAAGGGGACCCAATCGCAAATGACTCATTGAAAATAGTCTCGTGGTTTTCATCCATGGCCATGACCCTGACCTTGGAAAAAGGATAAGTGCGATTTGGAAAAAGAAGAGTGATGCTTTCCTCCCCGGATTTAATCGAGCGTTTCATCCGGACGGGAAAATTACCCAGGATGATGTTTCTAGAGGAGTCACCATTCATCTGCTTGATTGGAAAAGGAATGTTGTTGGGGGTTCCCGGAGTGGTGATGACATTTGGATCGGGTTGGGGATTTGTCTTATCTTGAGAGTCGTGGGGAACAATCCATGTTTTCGAGAAGGCAAGATGGCTGAAGATGTTCATCAGTCTCGCCCGTGGCAGCTTTTTAAGCATGGCCATTCCCGGGTCCTGGATCATGGCTTTCATCAGCCTGATGGTTCGCGCGCATTCCAGGGTTTCAAGATGGTAATGAATGTCATCCTCAAGTTCCGAAGTTATTTTCTGCTGGAAAATGAAATTGAAAAGTTCCATCGGCCTTGGATACCAGAGGTTATCCTCGATCTTGTCCAGTTTTTGGAATATATCCAGGTGATCCATCAGGGAGTTGATTTCCCTGGTGGTCCAGTTTTCCTTGCACAAGGCATCAGAAATTCGATAGGAGGAGATATGGTCCGAAGGTTCCTGGTAAGCCATTTTGGCCATCCTTAGGGGAATATCATCCGGTTTGTTTTTAAAGCCGGAATTATCCTTTAAAATTTTCACGCTTAAAAAACCCGGCTTGGGCGTTGCCGGGTCGTGCTGGGATCAAACATCCCACTAGCTATTATTCGTTGGCGGGCTTGCAATATTTCCATAAGTGTCCAAAATTATCGACAAAAAGGGAAAAATATTAATCCATGATGTTTTTAAGTAGTGCAGCGAGGATTTGCTCCCCTTTTTTCAGTCTCTTGCTGATTGTACTTTCGGATATTCCCGTCTGGAGACGAATATCCCGTGATTTCATGTTGTCGATATGCTTAAGCCAAAAGATTTCCCTGTATTTAGCGGGCATCATTTTGATTGCGCTTCGAACTTTTTCCGAGCTTTCCGAGCTGATGATTTTATCGAGGGCCATTGGTTCTGAATCTTCACGGTAAAATTCAGTCTTGGTATCATCGTCCTTGATGGTGTGGACATAAATCACACGCTTTTGCTTTTTGTACTGCCGGAAAACATCTGTGACTTTTTTGTACAGGATACCTATCGCCCAGGTCTGGCAGGTGGTGTTGCGTTTGATATCCCACCGTTTTGATGGCCGGTTGGCATTCTGCCAAAGAGCGTTCCAAAGGTCGTCGAGGATCTCATCCTCCTGTTGCAACAGATAGGGGCTTTGGATTTTCGAGTGGATAAAACCCCTGGCTGCCGGGGTCAGCATCACGATAATTTCATTGAATGTCCGGTCCGCCAGTTCCATCTCCCTGCGGTCAAGTTGCTGGTACATCTTGATTGTGAGTTCATTAAGCGGGTTGTTTTCATTATTATTTTCAGCGGAAATCATATTGTTTCTCCTTTAAGATTGAAAGTTTGGACGCAGCTTTCATGCAAACAGTTGTCACGGGTCAACCAGGTTCCCTCATGCAAACGCAACAAGTGAAAGGCAAGGGAACAAGCAACCCTGCAGGCCTTGTAATGGTCTGTAATTCAAATTCGCTTTTGGGAAAAAATAGTGCAGGGGCAAATTAATCAACCCACGCGCTATTTGTTCCTTGTTAAAACCGGGAGCGCCATGATAAATGAAGTGAAACAAACCTCATCGGTTTTGTGAAAACCAAGCTTTGATTCACCAGATTATCTTCAGAGGCTGATCAGATGAAATCTTTAACTCGAATGAACATAGACAAATAAGGTCTTGCGTTTCGGACTTGCAATGGCTCTAAATCTTGAGGCATGTATGGACTTCATGTTTTGAGCTGCGGTTGTGAGAATTGCGCAAGCATGATGGAAAGCCATGTATACCTCCTTATGTAGTGGTTGTTCAGTCAATAATTAGTATTCGTAGTTGGGTTGAAAATATTTCCAGAAAAAACAAAAAACCACAAATCCTCTAGAAAGGAAGGGTTACATCGTCAGTCTTGTAATCCTTTCTTTCGGTCTTATCGCTGCGGTTGCCATTTCTCTGTGCCTGGAAATAGGATTCCGAGCATTTTTTCAACGCCATTTTGTTGAATTCCATGACCATAAGTTCCTGGTCATTGATTGCTTTGACAGCGGGTTCAAGCAGGACATAGGGGAATTCAACGCCAGCAATCCGGTAGGAATGGCCCCAAAGGTGCTGCCTGGGGAACTTACTGTGATGCATGATCACAAACATGCCCACCTCGAGGTCATCCGCCTTGAGGAACCTGTCGTTGAGCTTGAAACTCTCGCCTGAAAGGTATTTAAGGGCGTCTTCGACGCTCAATTGCTTGAGTCCGGGGAAACCAGATTCGACCCAGGAATCCCTGCCATGGGCCTTGATGATCTGGTCAACCAGGTCGGTAAGGATCTCACTTTCATGGATCTTGATTTTCCCCTTGGAAAAAAGCGCCAATTGTGACTTCATTATTTCAGCTAAGTCAAACATATGGTGTCCCCCTGAAAAAGATGGAATAAATGCGACCCCAATAGTCCGCCAAGGTTATTCGACCGCCAACGCAAAAGATTTCCTGCGAAATAAAAAAGATTGTCGAGGCATACTAACCTGACTTTTCAAAATGAAAAGCCCAGCAGCGGGAAAACTTTGATGGAAGTTGTTTCCACACGGTAAAAAGCAGGGAAATAAATTTATTTTTTTTGGGAACCGGGTTTGGGCCAATCTTTTGAATCTTCATGGGCCTCTTTCATGAATTTAAGCAAACTGGCTGTTATTTCCGGCATGACAGAGGCCAGGTTGTTTTTTTCCTGCGCATCTTTATCAAGATCGTAAACTTCCAGCTGGTTTTGACTGAATGGTTTTGAGATCCCTTTCCAGTTGTTCATGCGAATCGCGCGGGCGCCATTTCCCTCGTAAAACTCCCAATAAAGGTATGGATGTTTTTTTTGGGAATTGTTTTGGCCCATTAGGGTAGGTTTCATGCTGATGCCATCAAGCCCGTTGGGGATTTCGATTTCCGCGAAGTCACAAGCGGTTGCGAGAAAGTCACCATGATATGAAATATGAGTCGAGGTTGCTTCTTTTGGAATCTTTCCCGGCCAACGGGCAATCATGGGCACGCGGATACCTCCATCATGCAGCGACCTTTTGATGCCATTCAACCCGCCTGATGCGTCAAAGAAATCGGGATTATTACCACCTTCCTTGTGTGGTCCGTTATCCGAGGTGAAAAACACCAGGGTGTTTTGTTCCAGTCCGTGTGATTTCAAATGGTCCAGGATTTTCCCGACCTGGGTGTCGAGATAAGTGATCATGGCAGCCTGTGCCTTGTTTTGTCTCGTCCAGTCCTTGTCCTTGTAAATTCCCAAGTCCGGTATTTCGCACCCATCACCTGTTTCCCGTGTGGCTTCATTGTTGGCATGGGGCAGAGTGGTGGAGAAAAAAAGAAAAAATGGCTCTTTTTTATTCCTACTGATGAAATCCAAGGATTGTTGAAGGATCAAATCGGGAGCGTAATCTACCTTTTTGGTTGCAACCCCGCCCCCATCTTTACCTATGGGCTTTACTTCATTGTTTAATGGAACCCGTGATTCACCTTTTATCAGGAAGGTTGGCCAGTAGTTATGCGCATGATGCTGGTTTAGGTAGCCATAGAATTCATCAAAACCCTGCCTTATTGGGCTGCCAACAATCGCAACCCCCTCATCGCCCAAGCCCCATTTTCCGAACAAACCTGTTTTATAACCACTTTTTTGGAGCAGTTTCGCAACCGTGACATCCTCCGGCCTAAGAGATTGGCTAAGCCCCCCTCCATTCCCCCTCACCCTGCAATGCCCCATGTGTTTTCCTGTCATCAGCACGCACCTGCTTGGAGCGCAAACCGTGCAACCCGCATAATAATTGGTGAAGCGGATGCCCTCCCGTGCCATGGAATCAATGCGTGGGGTTAGGATTTTCTTTTGTCCATAGCAACCCAGGTCGCCATACCCAAGGTCATCCGCCATGATGAACACAATGTTTGGTTTTGCTGTTTCTGCTTGAGGCAAGGCAAGAAGAAAATTTAAAGAGGCAATAAGATAGCATGATGAAAATGAAATCATTACATTCCCTTGGCTTATAGCTAAAAAATCGAACAAGCTTCAATATAAAACCATCTTAATTCAAAAGAATCCTGATATTTTTAAAAAATTTGAGATTTAATTTTTTTGAGATGCGGGTGACTGGCTATTAATTTGTTTGTGTGGTGGTCATCAGGTGTTCTTTTTTAAACACATCCTTTTGAGCACTTTTTTAATACATTTTTCATCGATAAAATTGTTTATCGATTCAGGGAGATCAGACATGAGTTTATCAAGATTTTGTGCGTTTATGGTTGCATCAGCATTTGTCACAGCTAATCTTTTCGCAGCAGCGGAAAAAGACATCGTAGACACTGCTGTCGAAGCTGGTAGTTTTAAAACCCTTGCCGCAGCCTTGAAGGCCGCTGATTTGGTTGAAACCTTGAAGGGCAAGGGCCCATTCACTGTGTTTGCCCCTACAGATGAAGCCTTTGCAAAGCTGCCCAAAGGTACCGTGGAAGATCTTCTCAAGCCTGAAAACAAGGCAAAGCTCGCAGGGATTTTGACCTATCATGTTGTCGCGGGCAAGGTTGAAGCCAAGGATGCTGTGAAGCTCAAGTCCGCAAAGACTGTCAATGGTGCATCTTTCAAGATCACTGCTGGTGATGCAGGCGTAATGGTTGACAAAGCCAAAGTGGTCAAGACGGACATCCAGTGCAGCAATGGTGTGATCCATGTGATTGACGCTGTGATAATCCCAGCCGCAAAGAAGTAGTTTGAAGGGCATTTATGCTCAAAGGAAGCCTGGAGAAATCCGGGCTTTCTTTTTTTAATCAAAGACGATGGTTCTGTTGCCTGAGAGAAAAATTCGATCTTCACAAAGAAGTTTAAGCGCCTTTGATAGGACAATCTGCTCAACATCCTTTCCAGATTTCGCCATGTCCACAGCGTTTTGTGTGTGATCAACATTAATGACCTGCTGAACGATGATTGGGCCGTCATCAAGTTGCTCCGTCACGAAGTGGGCGGTGGCCCCGATGATCTTGACGCCGCGGTCAAAAGCCTGCTTATAAGGCTTTGCCCCGATGACTGCAGGCAGGAATGAATGGTGGATATTGATCATGCGTCCGGAAAATCGATTTACAAAAGCTGGGGTAAGAACCCGCATGTACTTGGCCAGGACGATATAGTCGGGTTTCATCGCTTCCAGCAAGGCAAGTATTTTCCCCTCATGATCTTCCCTGGTCATGTTTTCATGGGGTACAAAATGGAAAGGCAGATCAAATCGGTTGACAAGTTTTTCAAGGGAATTGTGATTGCTTAACACTCCGAGAATCCGGGCCTGCAATTGATTGAATTCATGCCTTATCAAGATGTCACCCAGGCAATGGGGCTCGTTTGATGCCATGAGTACGATGTTTTTGGGTTTCTGTTCCCCAAGTCTGACTATTGAGCCCTTTGGAAGGATTTTGGAAAGTTCGCCAAGGATCAGGCCATCCGCCTTCGGGCCTTCGAACTCAGTGCGCATGAAAAAACTTCCAAAACCTCCATCAACAAATTCCTGGTTCATCGTGATGTTCATGCCATGCTTGAACAGAACGCCCGTGATGGCATGAACCAAGCCAGGAATATCCCTGCATTCCACCAGCAGTACATTTTTGAACATGATGAGCCGGGCTTTCAAAATTCTTGGGACAGGATCAAGCGATGATTTCCTTGACAACATTGCCTGCGACATCGGTCAGGCGGAAATCCCTGCCGTTGAATCGGTAGGTGAGCTTGGTATGGTCAATGCCAAGGAGATGCAATATGGTCGCATGAAGGTCGTTCACGCCAACCCTGTTGACAGCAGCCTTGAAGCCCACTTCATCGGTCTCGCCATAATGGGTTCCTCCCTTGACCCCCCCGCCCGCCATCCAAGTGGTGAATGCGTGTGGATTGTGGTCACGGCCAAGGAAGTTTTTATCCTTGGTTTTCTGGACAATGGGTAATCTTCCAAACTCGCCACAGCAGATGACCAAGGTCGAGTCAAGCAATCCGCGTTGCTTGAGATCGGTGAGGAGGGCGCCTATGGGCTGGTCGGTTTCGCCCGCAAACTGCCTGTGGTTACCCTGGATATCGCGGTGCCCATCCCAGCTTCTTTCGTTTTCCATGCCACCCGAGTAGATTTGCACAAAGCGTGAGCCCCGCTCGACCAGCCTGCGAGCGACCAGCGCCTGCCTTGCAAAATGCGAGCACTTCTTGTTGTCCAGCCCGTACATCCTGCGGATTCGCTCTGGTTCCATGTCGACATCAAAAGCCTCCGGGGCCGACATTTGCATGCGATAGGCAAGTTCAAAACTTTCAATCCTTGCGGCAAGGGCGGCTTCATGCGGTGCCTCTTCCTGGTGGATCCTGTTCAACCGGGTAACGAGGTCAAGCTGGTTGCGTTGTTCCTTTTCATTCATGTGGGGAAGGCGGGAGAGGTTATCAATCGGCTGGCCCTGCGGATTCAGAGCGGTGCCCTGGAAAATCCCGGGCAGAAAACCCGCCCCCCAATTCGATGCATGGCCCTTGGGCAGCCCTCTTCCCAGCGTATCGTACATGACCACGAAGGCTGGCAGGTTCTGGCTTACCGAACCCAGGCCATAAGTCACCCAGGAACCCACGCAGGGGAATCCCATCCTGCTGAAGCCTGTGTTGATCTGGAAAAGGGCTGGGGAATGATTATTGGTCTCGGTGAAGCATGAATGAATGAACGCCATGTCATCCACATGATCCACCATGTTGGGGAAGATCTCGGGAACCCAGCAACCGGACTTGCCTTTTTGCTCAAACTTGAAAGGCGACTTCATCAGGGGGCCGACTTCCCCCGAAAAGAAACCTGTGAACTTATCGAAACCCTTGAGTTCCTGCCCATCGTGCTTTTCAAGGGCGGGCTTGTAATCCCAGGTGTCAACCTGGCTTTGGCCGCCATTCATGAACAGCCAGATCACCGACTTGGCCTTGGAAGGGAAGTTCCCCTGCCTGGGAGCGAGGGGGTTCAGTGCAAGATCAGGCGCGGCCTTCACCTCGTTTTCCTGAAGCAGGTTTGCAAGGGCGAGCATGCCGATACCCTGGCCGGTACGACGCAGGAAATCGCGCCTGCGAGCAAAGCAGGGGTTCGCATTGAAATGGGGTATGTCATTGAATGCCATGGGATGATCCTGGTTAATCGAGAAAAACAAATTCATTAAGGCTGAACAATGCCTGGCAGAAGTCCGCCAGCGCCAGCGACTCAGGTTTCTTGTCGGCTTTGTAAAACCCTTCTTGTTCCTTCAGAAACTCAATACCTTCTTTTAATTCAAGGGATTTTGCATTCCTTGACAGCACCAGTTGGTAGGCTCTTTGAATCCTGGCCTCCAGACTTTCACCGGCATCCTTGGCCACTCTTGCAGCCAAAGCGTCGGCATAACCCCGCACAATGCTGCTGTTCATCATGAGCAATGCCTGGGGGGCTATGGTTGTGGTGGGGCGCAGCGCTAGATCCTGCAATGAATCGGGTGCATCGAAAAGCATCATCATGGGAATAAGCTTGCTTCGTTTTACAAAGAAATAAATGCTCCTGCGCTTGTGATTGGGATCCAGGGTCCCTGGCCCAAAGGGGGTTGCATCAAGTGTGCCCGAGACAGCCAGCATGGAATCCCGGATGATCTCGGCTTCAAGCCTGCGCGATTGGAAATGCCATACCAGGTTGTTTTCACGATCCTTCAAAAGCCTGGGTTCGTCCACGCTGGAGGATTGCATGTAGGCGGCACTGGTCATGATCAGCTTGTGAAGTTCCTTGAGTTTCCAGCCTTTATGGATGAATTCAGAAGCGAGCCAGTCGAGCAGTTCCGGGTTGGAAGGCTTTTCGCCCTGAACGCCAAAATCACTGGGCGTCGCTACAATGCCCCTGCCAAAATGATAATGCCAGACCCGGTTAACGATAACGCGCGCAAGCAACATCCCTGCGCCCTGTTCGGTGTCAGTTATCCATTCAGCAAGGCTTTTTCTTCTGTAAGAGGTTTTACTGCCCTCGGGGGCCTTGGTGATCCAGTGTTTCTCAGCGTCACTGGATTTCATCAGAACCTGGGGGAAGCCAATGGAGGCGACTGAGACTTTCTGGTTGAGATCGCCCCGTTTTAAAATGTGCACCGGGTCGTAAAAATCCGCACCTTGCGTGTGAAGCCTGACCGCGGGAACACCCTCGCTTGATATGAGAGCTTTAACCATCTTGGGCTTGGGTTCTTTCGCAATGAAATCATCCACCGCCTTGTTCAGCTTTTGCCAATCTGTATCCTTGGTTCGATACCACATGCCCAGGTCGGTGATTTCGGAAGCGGCAAGCTTCTGGCCGGCTTTGAGCTTTTCAAGCGCGGCAAGGGTTTTTTCGGGCACGGGAGTCACCGCAAGTGCAGGTTTATCCATCGAGGAAAATGTGACTCTCAATTTTCCAATGTTGTGCTGGTTGTTTCCGTTGAAATCCAAAGTGATAACCCACTCCGCGCCATGGGGAAGATCAAGCGCCTTTTCCAATTCGTAAACGACCTGGTGGTCTTTGCCAAACTGCGGGTCAATCGCCCAGGAGGATTTCTTGTCTTTATCGATGGTGGCGGAGGCGGGAAGCCCTTTTTGATCAAAGGATGACCGAACTGATTTCAATTTTACAGGTTGGGGAGTGGTGAGATTTTTCTTGGAATCAAACGGATTGACTGTGACTTTGAAATCGCTGAGGGCGAAGTTCCCATTGGGCGCGCGACCCGGCCCACCCTTCACCAGTGAGGCATCTCTAAGCGCTTCAAGCCTTAGAGCGGTGACATGGTTGGTGTTGGAATGCAGGGTGATGGTGTAGTTTTCAAAATCAGGATTTTTTCCAGTTGCTGTGATGATCCCATTGGAAAGGATGCCAAGTGATGTGCCATTTTTCGCAACTGCAGATTTAACCTCGGCGAAAAGGAAATCGCTTTGTGGCGCGTCCTTCGCCCCCGCCTTCACCCATGCTTCCAATTTTGCGGAAAGATTGTCACGCTCCCAATTGGCTCGTGCTTCCTCAAGTTTCTTTTTGCCCGCATCGAACTCGGCTTTTTCCTGGGCGTAATTTCCGGTGCTTAAATTGAGATCGTAGTCTGATCTTACCGTGGTCGAAAAAGTTGAAGCCATGCGGTAATAATCGGTCGCGCTTATCGGATCAAACTTATGATCATGGCATCTCGCGCAGGCGATGGTTAGGCCAAGCATGGTTGTGCCCACGGTGCGAACGATGTCATCAAGTTCATCGTAGCGTTCTTTTTCCGCCTGGCTTGCGGTGATCTGTGTCGCATGTGTTCCTGCTGCAAGAAATCCTGTCGCCATCATCGCCAGCGGGTTCGAAGGTTCGTATTCATCCCCTGCAAGCTGCCATTTGATGAATGTGTCATAAGGCAGGTCCTGATTTAAAGCCTTGATGACAAAATCACGATAATGGTAGGCGTTGGGCCTGTCATAATCCTGTTCATAACCATGGCTTTCAGCAAAGCGCGCGACATCAAGCCAATGCCTACCCCAGCGTTCGCCATAATGCGGGTTTTGTAACAAGCGATCCACCATCCGGGAATATGCATCATCAGATTTGTCTTTCAGGAAAGTTTCGACTTCCTCGGGCGTGGGCGGGATACCCAACAAATCAAGGTGAGCCCTGCGAATTAGTTTGGTTTTATCTGCGATAGGGTTGGGAGTTATCCCTTTGGCTTCCATGTTGAATTTAAGGAAGTGGTCGATGGGGGTCTTGCACCAGCTTTGATCTTTTAGTTTTGGGGGTGCAACTTTCTTCAGAGGTTGCCAGGCCCAATACTTCTTCGCGCTTTCGTAATCGATTTTCTTGGCAGCAATCGCCGGGGCAGATCCCTTGCGTGGATCAGGTGCGCCCCGCTTTACCCATTCGGTCAGGATCGCAATATCTTTGTCCGCCAACTTACCCTTGGGGGGCATTTGAATCGTGTCATTGTAGCTAAGCACTTTCACGAACAAGCTTTTCTCGGGATTGCCAGGTATGATTATTTGTCCGCTTTCACCACCTTTCATCCAACCTTCCTTGGAATCGAGCAGTAATTCTCCACGGATTTTTTTTGCATCCTTTGCATGGCATGAATAGCAATGATCAATGAGAATAGGGCGAACCTTGGATTCAAAAAAAGCGAAGTCATCTGCTTCCCCAGCGATTGCAAAACTTGCAAAAAGGAAGACGGAAAGGGTGGTTATTTTTTTCATTGATATTCGCATGGTGGGACTACAATCAAAACGGGCCGTTTTAAGGCAATTTGGATAACTTTGATACTACTTTATATTACCGTTGATTGTAACTTGATGCAACAGCTTGATTTTGTTTATCAAAGGGACTTTGCCCAATCTGATGTTATTTTTTGATGGGGATGCTGATTACCAGCGCTGCAAACTTTGGAGCTTTGCTTGATGGTTTGAAAAATCCCTCATGGCAACTCAGGCAACCGCCAACAAGATGAAGCTTAATAGCCGCAATAAAGTTTCCGGTCCCTGAGCATGTCGAAGGGTGAGGGGAAAAGGCTAGCCAGTTCGACAGACTAAAGAGTTAATTCCTTAAGCATATAGAAGTTTCGTGACCGTTCGGTAAAAACCCTCCTTGCATGCCATGTTAGCCTTTGAGTTTTAATAACTCGAAGGAGAACAAGTGATGTTGGATGAACGAAAACGAGGAACCGAACAACGCTGGCGGGATATCATCAAGGATTGCATGGAAAGCGGTCAATCGATCAGGTCGTATTGCCAGAGGCGAGGGATTTCAGAGGGATCATTTTATTACTGGCGCAAGAAATTACCCCATCAAACAGAACCGAAGTTAAACCAGATCATTGCCCCAACCTTTGTGCCGATGCGTTTGCTTAATCCAATAAGTTTCCGGGTCAAGGTAGATTGCCCATCGGGTCATCGGGTGTCAATCGCGAGGGTAGACAGTCAAACTTTGAAGGCAGTATT
>SXGQ01802210.1_pt1 | contig 22620 bp, 20 predicted proteins | sample 3178371 | NCBI WGS metagenome assembly SXGQ01 (sample SAMN11356859, study PRJNA531348) | freshwater metagenome | isolation source: freshwater sample F1-20 | place: China: Fuxian Lake, Yuxi | collected 2017-12-25 | reverse complement strand
AGTTGCTGTTGGAGTTACTACAATTGAATTTGCTGTACTACCGGTATTCCATAAAATACCACTGGCTGCATTGGTTGTTAATGTAACAGATGATCCTAAACATACTGGGTTTGAGGATGGATTTAGTGAAATATTACATAATGGGATAATGATAACCAGTCCATGACCAGATCTAACGCCTGAAGCGTTATTTTGATTAGTACCGCCGTTAAATGAACCACCACCACCACCACCATCTGAATTATTAGTTCCACAACCTCCGCCAGAAAATCCACCACCACCCGCTCCTCTGTCTCCACAACCGCCTCCACCTCCAAAGCCACCTTGAGAAAGCCCGCCTGTAGTAGATTGATTACCTCCAAGTCCATTATTCAAAAAAGATCTGCCACCTGGAGTGTTGCCATTATTACATGCGCCACCATTAGTATAAAAACCACCACCGCCTGTTGCCCAGTCGGATGATGGTGAGTTACCTCCAGGAGTCAAACTTGTTCCTCCAACTACTGAAGCACCAGCTGCACCTCCACCACCACCTGTTCCACCGGGAGCGACTCCAGATAGAGGTGTTTGACCATTTGTTACAGTTGTTCCGTGAGATGTTGATTGAAGTACACTTGAACTAGCACCTCTTCCACCCCCACCTCCAGCAGCGATATATAAATTATTTTGAAGATCAGTAACAAAAGATCCACCGCCACCGCTACCATGAGATTGATTTCCAGAAGCACCACTTTGACCAACTAATATTCTTAAAACTGTACCTACTGTTAATGTAAAATCACCAGCCATATTTGCTCCTAACCCTGAAAAATTATTTCCTCCTCCCTGAGCACCAAATGCTTGAATTCTATATCCACCAGAAACTGGAACCGTCCATTGTTGAACACCAACAGAATTAACTGTTACTGCTCCGTTTAAATTAGTAGCACCATAAGCTGCATTTATTTGTAATTGTGTTGGACCGGTTTGACCGGTTGCTCCAGCATTAGTAAAAGTATAGGATTGTTGTGCTTTTGACAAAAAATTGGTGAATAAAGCTAAAAACAATACAGTAATTTTAGTTATTTTTTTGATATAAAAATTCATTTGTCTTGAATAAGTTAATTATTTTATTAAAATTTAATTCTATCATTTATTTATTATTATTTTTCGATTTATTTTTAAGTTATCTTTATCGCTTACAATAAAATAAACACCATTACTTAATTCATTTACTTTAATTTCATAATTATTTATTTTATTTAAATTAATTATTTTTATAAGTTGCCCTATGTCATTTATTATTTTCAATTCTATGTCTAAACCTTTGGAGATAATTTCAAATTCTCCATTATTCGGATTGGGATAAACTTTAATCAATTCTGATAAATTATTTAATTCTTCTTGTCCAACACATGCAGATATTTTTATCTGAATACTTGTAGTATCTTTACATCCATTTGCATCTGTTCCTATCATTGTATAATTTGTGGTACTAAAAGGAGACACTGCTACTATTGAGCCTGTCGTTTGTAATGGTGCTAACCAATTATATGTAAAAGCCCCATTTGCTATTAAACTTGTTGTTTCCCCTCTGCATATTAGAGTACGTGAACAAGTTGCTGTTACTGTTGGATTTTGATTTACTGTTACTCCAATTGTATTTGATGCTAAACAATTCAAAACATAGCCTGCCACTACACTACTTGTAGTGGCTGTAACCGAATATGTTGTGTAAACAGATGGACCTACTGATATTGTTGAGCTATTTCCTGATGCAACAACTCCTGTATTCCAAGTGTACGAAACTGCTCCAGATGCGTTTAACGTTACTGATGTGCCTATACAAACTGAAGTGGCTGTTGTCACAACTAGAGTTGGTTGAAATGTTACAACCATTACGGTTTGTGTAGTTTTGCATCCAGTATTTGAATTTGTCCCAGTTACCGTATATATGGTTGTTGTTGTTGGACTAATTGCCGTTATGGATGATGTGGAACCTGTACTCCAAGTATATGTATTTGCTCCTGTTACTGTTGCTGTTGATGCTCCGCCAATACATACAAAACTTGGAGTTGTACCTGTTATTAAGATTGGATTTGGATTAACTATTATGATTTGTGTTTTTCCTGATATGCAACCTACTGAATTAGTTCCACTAACTGAATATGAGATAGGTGCTGTTGGACTCACTGAAATACTTGCAGTATTTAAATTTACAGGAGCACTCCAAGTATATGTTACAGCACCACTTGCTGTTAAACTAGCTGTTTGTCCAAAACAAATAACACTAGATGATGGAGTAACTATCAATGTTGGTGTGGGCAATGTAAACATGGTAAAAGTTGGTTTAGCTATACACGTTCCATTTGAAGCGGTAATGGTAAAAACCGTATTTGCGGTAGGTGTTACCACAATATTTGCACCTAACAAGGTATAGGTACCTTGAGTCCAGGTATAAGTTAATGCTCCACCTGCTGTTATTGAGGCGTTCTTTCCCGCACAAACTATTGAAGGTGTAACTAAGGTAACAACATTTGGTAATGGATTTACAATTATAGATACAGATTGTATGGAAACACAATTACCATTAGCCATGGTGCATGTCCATACACTTGTTGTTGTTGGTGTAACAACTATACTTGCCGTATTAAAATTACCGGGTTGCCAGGTATAATTTGTTGCACCACTTGCTGTAATGGTTGAAGAGTTGCCGTTACATATAGATGGTGGTGATGGTAAAGGCATTTGATTTGGTGTATTTACTACTGTTATTCCAACAACTGCTGTGGCTGTACATCCTAATGCACTTGTACCAGTTAATGTATAAATATTTGTTATAACAGGTGTATAACTTTGGCCATTGATAACTCCGTTACTCCATGTATATGAAGAAGCGCCTGAACCAATTAATGTTGCTGTAGCTCCCGAGCATAAGGAGGCTGTACTTGCTATGGCAGTTATTGTTGGGGATGGATTAACAGTTAAATTTATAGCTGCAGTAGCTGATCCACAAGAATTTATTCCTAATACGGTGTATGTGGTATTGGTAAAGGGTGCAGGCGCAATTGTATTAGTTAATGCTCCTGAACCCCAAGTATAAGAGGTTGCGCCATTTGCAGTTAAATTAACTACCGAACCAGCACAAGCAATGTTGCCTGCAGTAATTGAAACACTGGGCAATGCTGTACTAGATACAACAGCAAAAGTTGAAGGAGGCGAAACACCACAAGAATAAGTTGCTGTTATTGACAATATTCCGGACGCAGATGCAGTTGTTAAAATTGAATTAGTATTACTTGAACCTGTCCATCCTCCGGGTAAAGACCAACTATAAGATGTTGCACCTGCTGCTAATGGAACAGAATATGTATTTGAAGAACCAACACATACAGCAGTATTACCAACAATAGAACCTAAATTGGCAGGAATAGAACCAGAAGGTGTCCAACGAAATGCATCACCATTAGTTGTCCAATTTACAGCATTTCGACCAACTACAGCAAAACCTGCAGTGCCTGAAAGATTCATAATACCTTGAGTTTTAGTTCCACCGCTTCCCACAGAACCATTATGAATTTCAATTAAATTTGAAGTCTCGAATAGTTTTATTTGACCAGTTGAATATGGTGCACTATTCGTACAACAAAAAGGAATTACAGAATATGTTAAAACAAAAATTCTATTTGGTGCTAAACCTAAAGTTTGGTATCTGATAAATCCGTTACCAGGAGGATAAAGATCGCACCAAGCCCATGCAACATAATTATTAGGGTTACCATTTAAAGTTGGACAAGTTTGCCCTGAACAACATCCATTTCCTACTGAAGGATTAAATGATAAAAATCCATTAGAAGAAACATAACAATTAGTATAGGTTGAACACATAAAAGAAAATGAAAAACCTAATGGAACCGATCCCGAAACTTGATCGTCAGATAAAAACAATTGATTTGAACCTGTATTTCCGGCTGCATTAAAAGAAAAAGCTGGGGAAACTGATGAAATGGTGTACAATGAGCAATTTGAAACACATGGTTGAGAAAGGAGGGTAAGAATTGAAATAAAAATAAAAAGAAATGTTAAAAGTATCTTTTTCATAATTTAATATTTAAAATGATTTTATTTTACGACAGCGTTTTCAAATCTCCATAGCTCTTCCCTAAGCATTATAACTTTTAATGAGTCTTTTTCGTTTTTGACAATTTGGGAAATGACATAGTTTTTTTTACCAGGAACACGATTGTTTAGATCTTCTTGAGAAGAAAAAACATAACCTAAACCATCTAAAGGTTTTAAAGAGGTAAAGATATTTTCTGTTTTTGATTTATTATTTATTTTTACAGATTTATTTTGTGCAAAAGAAAATGAAGGCAATACACATGCAAAAAATAAAATAAAATTTGTTTTCATGATAAAAAATTTAAATTTATAACAATTAAAATTACAAAAATATAATTATCAAATCAAGAAATAGTTAATTAATTAAAATTTTAATATGAAAAAATAAAAAAAAATTACCAAGAACCACCTGCCCCACCGCCGCCAAAATCTCCGCCACCAAAACCACCAAAACCACCAAAACCACCAACATTAGAATTTCCACCGCCAAAACCTCTTCCTCCCGAAAACATAGAACCTAAGAGAAAACCTGTACCCATGCTAATAGGACTGTTACCTCGACCACCTTTCATAATTCGAAGCAATAAAAAAATAAGAAGTATCCCTAAAATAATTAGTGATTTGATATTACCCGAATTATTGTCTTTAGATTTAGCTCCATAAGCATCCGAATTATATTCTCCAATAGATAAAGACATTAATACGTCTGTACCCTTATCTAAACCCAAATAACCTTGACCTTTTTTAAAAAAAGGGAAGATTTCGTTTTCTCTAATACTTTTAGCAGTAATATCGGGAATAGCCCCTTCTAAGCCTTTACCAACAGCAATTTCTAAATATCGTTGTCCTTTTTTACCTGTTGGTTTTACTAAAATAACAATCCCATTATCTAGTTTTTTTTGGCCAATTCCCCATTGATGACCAAGTTTTGTTGCAAATTCCCATGGCTCCATATCGCCTATATCGTCGATGATAACAATAACTATTTGGTTGGACGTTTTATTGGCAAAGGATTGTAACTTATTTTCAAGTAATAATGCCTCCTCAGATGAAATAAAATTACTTGAAGAAAAAACATTCACTAAGCGCTCGGGCTTAGGTCTTTCTGGAATTTGAACTACTTGAGCCAAAAAAAAAGTTGGTATTATTAACACCAAAAAACAAATACTTATTCTCATTTAATTTAGAAAGTTATTTTCCAATACTTATTTCATTTGTTAATTCATTGGTATCGTTTGATTGTAAGGGAAAATGAGTTTTAAGTTTTTCTCCTGCCATTTCAATACCTTTACATAATCCTTCAGTAAATTGTTGCTTTTTGAAATGGTCTAACATTAACTCTTTGATATTATCCCAAAAATCTTCGGGTACTTTTTCATTAATTCCTTTATCACCTAAGATGGCAAATTTTTTATCAGCGACCGCTAAATAAAATAAAACGCCATTTCTTAATTCTGTTTTATGCATTTTTAATTTACGAAAAATAAGAGTAGCAGAATCTAAGACATTAACTTTACAATTCGAATCAATATGAAGTCTAATTTCGCCTGATGTTTCTAATTCAGATTTAGTAATTGCCTTTATAATTGATAATTTTTGATCTTGGGTAAAGAAATTTTTAGCATTCATTAAAAGGAAAATAATCTTAAATAAAAAAAATTAAAATTTAACTTCTGGCGCTTTTTCGGTGCCAGCAGATTCTTTAAAGCCTTGTTTTTTGGCGAAAGTTTCTTTATTTAAAAACATACTATTAAAAAATCCGCGGATATGAGTATTATAAGATTTAATTACTTCATTATAATTTTGACGGGCTGTTGAAATTCTATTTTCTGTCCCTTCTAATTGTGCTTGTAAGTCCTGAAAATTATCGGTTGACCTAATTTGAGGATAAGCTTCAAAGGCTAAATTGATGGCTGTATTTATTTTTTTACCCATTAACTCCATATCTTCTGGTGTTTTAGCATTTACTATGCCTGCACGTGCTTCGGTAACTTGAGTTAAAATACCCCTTTCATTTGCTGCAGCACCTTTAACTGTTGCAACTAACTGAGGAATTAAATCAGCTCTTCTTTGATAAGTGGCACCAACATTGCTCCATGCCTCATCAACTCCCTCTTGTAAGTTGATTGCAGTGTTATAAGATCCTCTGTATATCATAAAAATAATGAATACAAATAATACAATTGAACCTAAAATTATTAATCCTTTTTTCATTTTTTTTTATAAAGGTATGTTTAAAATCATGATTTATTAAAAAACTTAAAAAATATTTTAGTTAATATTTTTAAAAATTAATCAAATGATTGCGTGGATTTTTTGGAGCCATCGATTAATATTTGGTATTCTTGAGGAGATAAATCGTTATAATAATAGTTAATTGGATTTACCTTTTCATTATTTTTAATAACTTCGTAATGTAAATGAGGTGCTGTACTCAAACCTGTGCTTCCAACGTATCCAATTAATTGCCCTCGAATTACTTTTTGATTGATTTTGACAGCTATTTTACTCATATGACCATACAAAGTTTGATACCCAAAACCATGATCTATTACTACATGATTTCCATAACCTTGAGCTAAATTATCTGCACGAATTATCATTCCATCTCCAGTTGAATATATTGGTGTTCCCTGTTCAGAGGCAAAATCCATTCCGGGGTGAAATTCTTGTGTTTTATAAATTGGATGGGTTCTCCAACCAAAACCACTTGTAACTGCATGAGTTAAATCTTTTTGGTTTACAGGCATAATAGCGGGTATAGAAGCCAATAATTTTTCTTTGTTTTTAGCTAATTTAACCACTTCATCAAAGGATTTTGATTGTATATAAATTTGATTTATAATTTTATCAAGTTTTTCAGTTGATGATTTTAACAAATCAGCATTTTCATAAATATCAAAAAATGAATATTTATCGGTTCCACCGGTACCAGCATACCTAACTGATTTGGGTAATGGATCGCTTTCAAAAATAGCACGATAAATATTATCATCTCTATCTTCTAAATCGGATAATACTTTTTCTGCAGTACTCATTTTTGTATTTAATAATTCATATTGAAGTTTTAAAACTTCCAACTCACGATTCTGTTTTTTCTCTGATGGAGAAGGTAAAAATTGTCTTGATAAAATTATAGTAATAGTTGCAAATACAATACCTGTAGCCAAATAAGACAAAGCATATAAAAAGCTAACTTTGAAAGAAGTTTTAACTTTTTCATAAGTAAGTGATTTATTGTTAAACCTATATTTTGTTTTTGACATAACTAAGTCTAATTGTTAAAAATAAAGAATTAAAACTATATTTAAAAATTAAAAAAGTATAAAATACTATTTGAAATGTATTAAAAAAACCAAGTGTAAAACAATTCTTTTAATAAACATACTATTTGATTATCTTCGTAAAATGATTCTTAAATGCTAATGAATTCGAGTAAAATAAGACAAATATTTTTAGATTTTTTTAAAAGTAAAGGACATTTAATAGTACCGAGTTCTCCTATGGTTGTAAAAGGTGATCCTACCTTGATGTTTATTAATAGTGGCATGGCGCCTTTTAAAGATATTTTTTTAGGTAATGCTCCAATCAACAATTCTAGAATTGCCGACACTCAAAAATGTTTACGCGTGAGTGGTAAACATAACGATTTAGAAGAAGTTGGAGTTGATACTTATCATCATACAATGTTCGAAATGCTGGGTAATTGGAGTTTTGGAGATTACTTTAAAAAAGATGCAATATCCTGGGCTTGGGAATTATTAACCGAAGTTTATAAAATCGATAAAGATCGTTTGTACGTTACAGTTTTTGAAGGTAGTAAAGATGAAGGATTAAGTTTTGATCAAGAATCTTATGACACGTGGAAACAGTTTTTAAATGCTGAGCGAATTTTAAACGGGAATAAAAAAGATAATTTTTGGGAAATGGGAGATATAGGACCATGTGGACCTTGCTCTGAAATTCACTACGACGGCAGAACAGAAGAAGATCGTAAAAAAATATCTGGTGCAACATTAGTAAATAATGACAATCCACAAGTGATTGAAATTTGGAATAATGTGTTTATTGAATTTGAAAGAAAAGCTGATGGTTCTTTGGCAAAACTACCAAAAAAACATGTTGATACCGGGATGGGTTTTGAAAGATTAGTAAGAGTTTTGCAAGGGAAACAAAGTAATTACGATAGTGATATTTTTAGCCCATTAATAAATAAAATCGAAGAATTGAGTGGATTAAAATACATTGTAGAAGAAGAAGAAAAACATAAAAAACAACAATTAATTAATATTGCTATACGTGTAATAGCTGACCATATTCGAACAATTTCTTTTAGCATTGCAGATGGTCAGTTGCCAAGTAATACCGGCGCAGGATATGTTATTAGACGAATTTTAAGAAGAGCTATTCGATATGGATATCAAACTTTAAATCTTAAAGAACCTTTTATGTACAGAATAGTGCCCACTTTAGCGCATCATATGGGTGAGGCTTTCCCAGAATTAAATATACAAAAAATACTTATTGAAAAAGTAATTAAAGAAGAGGAATTATCATTTTATAAAACATTAGAAATAGGTTTAAAAAGAATTGACCAAGTTTGCATTGATACATTAGCAAAAGGAAAAACAATAATTGATGGTAAAATCATTTTTGAATTATATGATACATTCGGATTTCCTTTAGATTTAACCTCACTAATTTCAAGGGGCTATAATTTAAGTATAGATGAGCAAAATTTTGAAATGTATTTATCTGAGCAAAAAAATAGATCTCGTTTGGCAACAATTGTAGATTTTGATGATTGGATTTATATAGAAGAAAATAAAAAAAAATTTGAATATCAAGAAAATGAAACTGAATTTATTGGATTTTCAGAATTAGAATGTCAAACTTATATTATTAGGTATAGAAAAATTAAAACAAAAACTAAAGAACAGTTTCATCTGGTGCTAAATAAAACTCCTTTTTATGCAGAGAGTGGTGGACAAATTGGCGATGCCGGTGTTTTAACTAATACTAATGAAACATTCAATATTATTGATACAAAAAAAGAAAATGGTGTTATTATTCATTTCTGTGATATATTACCAGAAAAATTAAATGCTGAATTTACTGCTAAAATAAATAAAACTAAACGTTTATATACAACCAATAATCATACTGCTACTCATTTGTTACATGCCGCTTTAAGATATACATTAGGAACACATATTGAACAAAAAGGCAGTTTAGTAAGTGACGATTATTTAAGATTTGACTTTTCGCATTTTGCTAAAATTTCTAATGAAGAAATTTTTCAAATTGAAAAAATAATAAATAATAAAATTCGAGAAAATATTATGTGTAATACACAATTAATGGCCATTGACGAAGCAAAAAAAACAGGAGCTATGGCTTTGTTTGGAGAAAAATATGATAAAATCGTAAGAGTTGTTACTTTTGACAAAAACTATTCCATTGAATTGTGTGGCGGATGCCACGTAATAAGTACCGGACAAATTGGCTCATTTAAAATTATTAGTGAAGGTGCTGTTGCAGCTGGCATTAGAAGAATTGAAGCAATTACTTCAATAAAAGCAGAAGAATTTTTTGATAATCAATCTAAATTAATAGAAGAGTTTAAAACTATTTTTAAAAATCCAAAAGATTTAATAAAAAGTGTTTCTAACTTAATTGATGAAAATAAAGAACTTAAAAAACAAATCAACTTTTTTTATAAAGAAAAAGCAAATGAATTAAAAAAAGAAATTATTTTAAAAATTAATAAAAGAGGTGAAATTAATTTTGTAGTGCATTTTATAAAATTTGATAGTGCCGAAGAAATAAAAAATTTATTATTTGAATTAAAAAACGAAATACCTAATTTATTCTGTGTATTAGTAGCCGAAGTATCAGGTAAACCAAGTATATCGATAATTATAAATGATAATTTAGTAAAAAACAATAACTTGAATGCAAATAATATTGTGAGAGAACTTGCTAAAGAGATTAATGGTGGAGGTGGAGGTCAAGCCAATTATGCGCAGGCAGGTGGAAGTAATATTTCTGGATTAAATTTAGTCATTGAAAAAGCAAGGCAATTAATATAAAATTTTTCTTTTGGGATTACAAATTTTAATCTAACTATTTGAATCATCCAAAAAACCACAAAAAAATCTTTTGGTTTTAAAAAATCAAATTGAAGCTATTCAGCTACTACTTCAAATTTAATATTTGCAGAAAGATCTTTGTAAAGGCGAATTTTAGCAGTATAAAAACCTAATTGTTTAATTGAATCTTCGGTAATCTCAATGTTTTTACGCTCGATATTGTAACCAGCTTTTTGTAAGGCATCAGCTAATTGTATTGAGGTGACAGAACCAAATATTTTACCAGACTCGCCTGTTTTAGCACCAACTTTAATGCTTATACCAGATAATTTCTCAACGTATAAAGCCGCTTCTTTACGTAACTTATCTTCTTTAAAAGCTCGTTGTTTAAGAATCTCAGAATGCATTTTTTTTGCACTTTCGGTAGCCAAATTAGCCATCCCTTTAGGAATTAAAAAGTTACGACCGTAACCGTTTGCAACGGTAACCTTGTCATCCTTGTAACCTAATCCTTTTATATCTTGTTTTAAAATAACTTCCATTTTCTTTTACATTAAATTATTTCATTAAATCGGCTACATATGGCATTAAAGACAAGTGACGAGCACGTTTAACAGCTTGTGCAACTTTACGTTGAAATTTTAGGGAAGTTCCGGTTAAACGGCGGGGTAATAATTTACCTTGTTCATTTACAAACTTCAATAAAAAATCTGGGTCTTTGTAATCTATATATTTGATGCCATTTTTTTGAAAACGACAATATTTTTTCTTTTTAATCTCCGCTGTTGGAGGGTTTAAATATCTTATGTCTTTGGATGAACTCATTTTAATATTATTAATTGTTAAACCATTAAGAATTTGCTGTTTCTTTTTTCTTTGTATTTGCTTCAGCTACTAATCCTTTTCTTTTGTCAGCATAAGCAGACGCATGCTTATCCAAAGCGACTGTTAAAAATCTTAAAACTCGCTCATCACGTTTGTAAGTAATTTCAAGATTATTTACAATTTCTTGCCCTTCGCCTGAGAATTCGATTAAATAATAAAAACCAGTTGTTTTATTTTGAATAGGGTAAGCTAATTTTTTTAAGCCCCAGTTCTCTTCATTTACGATTTTTCCTCCCAAATCGATAATGGTTTTTTTAAAATTTTTCGCGGTCTCCTTTGTCTGATCATTAGACAAAACGGGAGTTAAAATGAAGACCGTCTCATAGCGTTTTTCCATTGTTATTGTTAATTAGGGTTGCAAATATACAAAATTAAATAAGAAAACAATAAAATAGGTATAAATTACTGAAAATCATATTATAAAAAACATTAATTGTAAAAATTAATGAAAAATTAAACAATAATTAATAATATTGGTTTTTATTTTAAATTTAATAAATGAATATAAAATTTATAAAATTAATCATGTTTTTAGCTTTATTTAATTCTATTTTTCAAATTAATGGTCAGCCAACAAGTAGCATTTATCAATTTTCTGCAACTTCTATTGATGGACAAAATATTGATTTTAAAAAATTCAAAGGTCATAAAATAATAATTGTAAATACCGCCAGTAAATGTGGCTTTACTCCTCAATTTAAAGATTTACAATTAATACATGATTTATACAAAGAAAAAGGATTAATTATAATTGGATTTCCGACAAACGATTTTGCAAATCAAGACCCAGAAAAAAATAATATCATTTATGAATTTTGCCAAAAAAATTACGGAGTTTCATTTTTAATGATGGAAAAAATTAATGTTAAAGGTGATAATAAACATCCAATATTCAGTTGGTTGAGTTCTAAATCTGAAAATGGAGTTTCAAATTCAATTGTGAAGTGGAATTTTCAAAAATTTTTAATTAACGAAAAAGGAGAATTTGTTAGAAGTATTAATCCATGGATTAAACCAAATAGTAAAAAAATAATTAACTGGCTTAACTCTTAATTATTATATCTAATTAACAAAACCATAAAATTTTTACTGTAAATAAAGATTTACATTTTACTTTAAAGTTTCTTTTTGGTGTCTTAGCTTATTTATTTTAATTTTGTCTATTCTAAAACTTTAATTTCCACCCTTCTATTTGCTTGTTCGTCATTGGAACTTTGTTCTGGAAAAACTTTAGGTTGTGTGTGTCCAAATCCGATGAAACTTAATCTGTTTGAATCAATGCCATTTTTTATTAAAAAATCATAAATAACTTTTGCTCTATTTTCTGATAACTTATTATTATTAGAATCAAAATCAAATCCGTCATCGCTATCACCTTTACAACAAATATGACCTTGAATTTCAATTTTTAAATCTTCTAATTTTTTTAATGTTTCCAGTAAATTATCTAAAACTGGTCTTGATTGTGGCAACAAATAGTGTCTTCCTGGTTCAAAACTCAAACCTTCGAGTATTACAGTTTCTCCTTTTTTTAAAGAAATAGTTGCTTTTATATTATTGTTTGAAATAACACTTGGTTTTTGATTTTGATGGCTATTTATCTTTATATTATTTAAGATTATCACATCTACTCTGCGTTGATTTGGTTGCCCAAGAAATAAATCAGTTTGTGATTTTGAATTTATTTCTCCTAGGGCTTTAATTTCTTTAATTTTTGTATTTATTTTTTTTGATTGAATATATTTTTTAACTGATAACGCCCGTCGGTTTGATAAAAATAGATTGTATAAATTAGAGCTTAAAAAATCGGTATATGCATTAATATTTAATAAAAGTTCTTTATCACCAGATTGATTGAACAGAGAATCTAATTTATAAAATTGAGCTGATGATTTATATTGATTAATAGAATAATATAATCTCAAAGTATCGTTTTCATTTTGAGAAAATCCATATTTAAATATTAATAACGAAAAAAAAAGATAACTAAATTTTAATTTCATTTAATGTTTTAATTAAAAAATAGAAATTGGTTACATCAATTAGTTTGATGTTTTATTCTAATTATTCAAGTTACTTCTTTTTTTACTGTAACTAAAATATACAATTAGGCCTAAAATCATCCAAACGCCAGCAGAAGCTAAGGTAAAAATATCTAGTGCAATTATCATAAACGAACAGACCAATATTCCCAAAATTGGAACCAAAGGGACCAGAGGAGTCTTAAATGGACGAGGAATTTCTGGGTGTTGTTTTCTCATAATCCAAATACCACCGCAAACGAGGATAAAAGCAAATAATGTTCCAAAAGAAGTTAAATCGCCAGCAACACTTCCAGGAATAAAAGCTGCAAAAAAACCAACAAAAAGAAATAAAATCATATTAGATTTATATGGGGTTTGAAATTTTGGATGTAATTTAGAAAATACACTAGGTAGTAAGCCATCCTTAGACATAGAAAAAAATACGCGAGACTGACCCATTAACATTACTAAAATGACAGAAGAAAATCCAGCTAAAATAGCTATAGTTACGCTTGTACCAAGCCATTCATAACCAATCATATATTTATTGATTGCAAAAGAAACTGAAGCTTCTTTTCCTTCAGCTGCAAACTCGCTCCAATTGGCAACACCTGTTAACACATAAGAAAATAAAACATACAAAATAGTACAAATAGCTAACGAGCCTAAAATTCCTATTGGCATATCTCTTTTTGGGTTTTTTGCTTCTTGAGCGGCTGTAGAGACAGCATCAAAACCAATAAAAGCAAAAAATACAACTGCAGCACCACCCAAAATACCACCGTAACCCCAAGTAAAAATACTATCGTGTCCAATTGTTCCTTCGGGTATTAAATAAGGGGTATGATTAGCAGGATTTATAAAGCCCCAACCAATTGCAATAAAAATTAATACAATAGCCATTTTAATAAAAACAATTAGACCATTAACAATAGCAGATTCTTGGGTACCTTTAATCAATAATAATGTAAGAATTAATAAAATACCTAATGCTGGTAAATTAATTAATCCTGAAAAAGTTATTACGCTTGCTTTTAAATTTTCTGATAGCGATAAATATTGATGCTCAGAAAGTACCAAAATCCCGTTTTTTGCAGTTTTAGAAAGTTCTTCGGGAAACTGAGAAATAGTAGAGCCAATAACTTTATAAGCATGCTCAAAAGGGGAATGACAGAGCTCATAAGGTATCCGCCCACCTAAAAGATTATTTAAATATTCGCTCCAAGCAATTGAAACTGTTGCTGCTCCCAAAGCATATTCCATAATCAATGCCCAACCAATAATCCAAGCAATCATTTCGCCCATAGTGGTATAAGCGTATGTATAGGCACTTCCTGCAATAGGAATCATTGAAGCAAATTCAGCATAACATAAACCTGCGAAAGCACATCCAACTGCGGCAACAACAAAAGACATTGTTACACCAGAACCAGCATTATCAGCAGCTGCGGCTGCAGTTCTTACAAACAAACCCGCACCAATAATTGCACCTATTCCTAAGGCAATTAATGACCACATTCCTAAAGTCTTTTTTAATCCTTTTTCACCTGAAGCAGCATCTGCTAATAACTTACTTAACGATTTTGTTCTAAATAGTTCTGACATTATTTTTAATAATTTATATTATAATCAAATTAACTAATTATAGTTTAATTAAACAAACCACATTAAAAAAAAGAAAAGGTAATCAAAAAAGAAATGTAAAGTTAATAATATAAATATTAGATATATTTTTAAACTATTATATTCGTAAATACAAATGAGCGAAAACTTAGTTATTATTCCAACCTATAATGAAATTGAAAACATTGAAAAAATGGTCAGAATGGTATTGTGTTTGCCTCGAGAATTTGATATTTTAGTTGTAGATGATGATTCACCAGATGGAACTGGAATTGAGGTAAAAAAACTTCAAAAAGAATTTCCCGGTCGTTTAAATATTGAAGTACGAAAGGGCAAAATGGGTTTAGGTAGCGCTTACATTCATGGATTTAAATGGGGATTGAAAAATAATTTTGATTTTATTTTTGAAATGGATTGTGACTTTAGCCATAATCCTGACGATTTATTGAGATTATTAGATGTTTGCGAAAATGGTGCTGATTTAGCTATTGGCTCTAGATATTGTAAAGGTGGAAAAATCCATAATTGGCCCATAGGAAGGATTTTAATGAGTTATTTTGCATCAGTATATGTTCGTTTAGTTCTGTGGCTTCCTGTAAAAGATACTACAGCAGGTTTTAAATGTTATCGTAATCATGTTTTAAAAAGTATCGAATTAAACGAAATTAAATTTAAAGGTTATGCTTTTCAAATAGAAATGAAATACCGTGCCTACAAAAAAAAATTTAAGATAGTTGAAGTCCCTATAATATTTACTGATAGAATATTTGGTGAAAGTAAAATGAATACAAAAATTTTTAAAGAAGCAATTTTAGGTGTAATTAAAATGCGATTTAGTATTTGATGATATTATTATTGCTTTTATAAAAAATTGTAATTATGAGTAATACTCCAAATACAATTTTATTTTTAGTAAATTCTTTTGCAGGAAAAGGTAATGCTTTATTAATTGCAAAAAATGTAGTTGAAATTATTAAACAAAATGGATATAACACCGAATTGTTTGAAGGTAAAAACAAAGATGATTTTTTAAATTTTACAAATATTTTCGAAATAAAAAAAATAAAAAAAATTGCAATTTTTGGTGGCGATGGAACAATGCACGATATGATAAATTCTATTATGCATAAACCCGAATGGCTAATTCTTCCATTATTACTTTTTCCTTGCGGTACAGGAAATTCATTTAGTCGTGACCTCGATTGCATAAGTGTTGAAAAAGCTACCCAACTATTAATAAATGGAAAAGAAATGTTAGTTGATTTAGCTGAAATTAAAACAAGCGAAAATATCATTTGGTCTTTTAATATTATAGGATGTGGATTGGTTTCTCATATCAATATTTTAGCTGAAAAACTACGTTGGTTTGGTTCAGCTAGATACAACATAGCATCAATTATAAAAATAATTTCAAATCCTATATTAAAAGCTAAAATTTATTTTAACAACGAAATGCATGATAAAGATTACTGTTTTCTTTTAGCTTGTAATACCAAATTTACAGGAAAAGGGATGGAGATGGCCCCGTTAGCTAAATTAAATGATGGATTAATTGATTTTATAATAGTAGAAAAGACAAGCAGATTAAAATTATTGATGCTTTTTCCTAAAATATTTAGTGGGAAACATTTAAATAGCCCTTATTTGAGATATGTTCATACAAATTATATAAAAATAGAAACTCAAAAACCAGAAAGACTAAATATAGATGGAGAAATGAAGGGAATTACCTCCATTGAAATAATAGTTCATAAACATAAACTTAAAGTAATTTGCTAATTAAAAAGGCATCATTTCAATAATTAATTTTTAATCTCAAAATATTTTTAACCAACAATTAAAAAAAACTCAATTTTTAAGAAATACTTAGGTAAGTTAATAAATTAATTATTATTTTTTTTCGTAAAAAAATAAATTAACTTCTATTTAACTAGTAATTTATTAATTTTACGGATTATTTTAAAAAATGAAAATTTACATAATTATTTTAAGTTTGATAAATGGATCAATAGCTATTAGTCAAAATGAAACGCACCTAAAAAATTTAAAAATGTTAACACATGGTGGAGATAATGCAGAAGCTTATTTCAGCTATGATAATAAAAACGCTACATTTCAAAGTAATAATTCAAAATGGGGTTTAAAATGCGATCAGATATTTAATCTAGATATCAAAAAAGCTGAAAAAGACTCTACATATAAACCCAAAATGATAAGTAGTGGAAAAGGACGAACCACTTGTAGTTATTTTTTAAAAGATAATAAACATATTTTATATGCTTCAACCCACAAAGGTGGCGAAGATTGTCCGCCAATGCCTGAAAAGAACGGTAAATATTTGTGGGCCATATACAAATCTTTTGATATTTATATAGCTGATTTGGAAGGAAATATTAGCTCACAACTTACTAATTCAGAAGGATATGATGCTGAAGCAACAATATCACCAAATGGAGATAAAATCGTATTCACGAGTGACAGAAGTGGTGATTTAGAATTATGGTCTATGGACATTGATGGAAAAAATCAGAAACAAATAACATTTGGATTAGGTTATGACGGGGGTGCTTTTTTTTCGCCAGATGGAAAACGAATAGTTTTCAGAGCTTCCAGACCAACTGAAGAATTGGAAGTAAAAGAATACAAAGAATTGTTAGCACAAGGATTAGTAGCACCAACAAACATGGAAATATATACATGCGATATTGATGGAAAGGATTTAAAGCAAATAACTCATTTAGGTAAAGCTAATTGGGCTCCATTTTATCATCCAAAGGGTAAAAAAATTATTTTTTCAAGTAATCACCATAGTAAAAAAGGTTACGATTTTCAACTTTTTTTAATTAATGAAGATGGAACTGGATTGGAACAAATTACAAATAAAAGTATGTTTAATGCTTTTCCTATGTTTTCGCCAAATGGAAAAAAAATAATATTTTCCTCAAACAGAAATAATGGTGGAACACGAGATACTAATTTATTTATAGCCGATTGGGTTGATTAAATTATTTCAATTTATGCAATTGTTGAAGTAAATTTTTAATTGTTTTTTCCCAAACAAAATTATCTTTAATTAATTGCAAAGCAAACTGCTTTTTTTTATTTATTTCTTCTTGTGGAGTATCTAAAACTAAACAAATTGTTTTATAAATATCAATCATACTAACGTGTTGAATTAACCAACCTGTTTTCGAATTAACCAATAGATTAGTTGCGCCAACATCTGTTACAATAGATGATAAACCACTAGCCATAGCCTCTAAAATTACATTAGGCATTCCCTCACTCCAACTAGGACAAATTAAAACATCGTTTTGTTTAATAAGTTTATATAAACTATCAGAATCTATTATTGTGCCGTGATAGATAACTTTATCATGATTAATTTTTATTTTATTAGGAATAGGTCCTATAAAATTAAATTCACACTTTGAATTAGGATTTAGTTTAAAAAATAAATTAATTGCCAAATTAAGTTCTTCTATTCCTTTTCTACGCTCATATCTTCCTAAAAATAAAAATTTAATATTTTCAGAAGTTGGTTGAATGTTATCACTCACTATTTTTAACTCAACGGCAGAAGGTAATTCAATAATTTTAGAAGGAATCACTCCTATAGACTTAATTATTTCAGAAATTTTTCCACCATAAGAAAAAACATAATCTGCATTTTTAGAGATAGATTTTACAAATCGCTTTAATAAAAAAATATTTTGAAGTTTAATTTTAAAATTAGGTGAAAGTTGAAACATTTCGTAGCCATGAAACATAACTCCAATAGGCATACAAGAAATTAATTTTGATTTTTTTTGATTGATCAAATACCAGCCTGTAAAACCTTTAGTATAAATAAAATCATAATTTGATAGGGTTGGTTTAATAATCTCAAAAATTAGACGAGAATGCTTAAAAGAATTGTAAATATAGTTGCCCGGGAAATAAACTGATTTTGGGAAATCGACTATTGATGATTGAATATATTTTCGTTCTTCGTCCGAAAAAAACTCTAATTTATTAATATCGTAACTGCTCTTATTAAAATGAAAGAGATGTATATTTACTTTATTTTGAGCTAAATATTTACATAAATAAAAGGAATGTTTTTGCATTCCACCCAAAACATAAGGCCATATTCCGTCGGTGATTAAGGCTATTTGCATTCTCTATTTAGAAACGTACATCACATCTTTTACCGCTTTAATTATTTTTGTCACACTTGGCAAACTTGCTTCAATTAAAGAAAAAGCATATGGTAGAGGGGTATCAGCAGTAGTAATTCTAATTATTGGAGCATCTAAAAAATCAAAAGCATCTTTTTGAACTTTATAAGTAATTTCGGTTGAGATACTAGCTAAAGGCCATGCTTCTTCAACAATTACTAGTCTATTAGTTTTTTTAACCGAATTAATTACGGTATCGTAATCAATAGGACGAACAGTTCTCAAATCGACTAATTCAACAGAAATACCTTCTTTTTCTAATTCTAAAGCAGCTGCCATTGCAACTTTTAAAATTTTTCCAAAGGAAACAATCGTAACATCAGAACCGTGTTTTTTGATATCAGCAAGACCAATAGGAATTAAATATTCCTCTTCAGGTACTTCACCTTTATCTCCATACATCTGTTCGCTTTCCATAAAAATTACAGGATCATTATCTCTAATAGCACTTTTTAATAAACCTTTAGCATCATATGGATTGCTGGGAACGATGACCTTTAAACCAGGACAATTGGCAAACCAATTTTCAAAAGCCTGAGAATGCTGAGAACTAAGCATGCCAGCACTTGCCGTTGGACCACGAAAAACAATAGGAACAGAATATTGCCCGCCACTCATACTATGCATTTTAGCGGCACTGTTTATAATCTGATCAATAGCAACTAAACTAAAATTAAACGTCATAAACTCAACAATAGGTCTTAAACCATTAGCAGCAGCTCCAACAGCTATTCCGGTAAATCCTAATTCAGCAATTGGGGTATCAACGATGCGTTTAGAACCAAATTCTGCTAACATACCTTTACTAACTTTATAAGCGCCATTATATTCGGCGACTTCTTCACCAATTAAAAAAATTTTATCATCACGACGCATTTCTTCAGATAATGCTTCACGTAATGCTTCTCTAAATTCAATTATTCTCATAATAAGGATCTATTTTAGAACATTTTCCTCAAAATTAATCAATTATTTATTAAGATATTTAATTAATTAAAACAATTAAAAAAAAAGGTAACAATATTAAAAATAAGATTTTTTAAACCATTATTATTTATAACAACTAATTATGTAAAAATCTAATTATTTTTATAACTTAACGTGATAAAATAATAATGAATTAAAATTATAATATTAGGGTAAAATTATAATATTAGGGTAAAATTATAATTGACAAAACATATCGAAAAATATTATATTTACATAAATTTTAGAAAGTGAAGCTAGTTTCTTTTTATATATTAATAGTTATTTCAATTCTAATACTCATTTCATGTATTAAAGAAAAAGAAGTGATATGTACAATGGAATATCGTTATATTTCAATAGATGTAAAAGGAGGCATATTAGATGATTTTTACACTATAAGAAAATACACTGGTGATACTATTCGCTATGAAAAAGACAATATATTAGGAAATAATAGCTACATCATTTTAAGCGATAATTATCAAAATAAAATTAAAAATAAAGAAGAGATTTTTATATTTAAAGGATATATAACTGACTCATTAGTAGTGAATGAACAATATATTATTAAAGCTGATGAATGTCATATTAATTACGTTAGCGGGAAAAAAGAAATTAATTTATAATTTTTTAATTCAACATAAAACCCATACGTAATTAACCATCAAGAGTAAATTTTTTAAATAGTTGACAAAAAAAATTATAAATTCTTACCTACAACACATTCTAATAAATCTTTTTCTTGTAAATAATTGTTGGCTAGATCAATTATATCATTAGGAGTAACAGTTTTAATCGCATTAAAATAAAAATCAAAATAAGAGTAATCAAGATTATATTCCCAAATAGATTTAAATTTATCGGCCAAAGCAAAAGGACCATCAACACTTCTTAAAAATTGACCCAAAATATAATTTCGTACAGTTTCTAATTCATCAACACCTACTAATTTCTCTCTGAGAAACTTAATTTCTTTATAAATTTCATTTAAGGTTTGATTTGTAAAATTATTTCCAACTTCGGTAGCAATAAAAAAAGATCCTGTATTTACTAAATTAACTAAACCACTTCCAATTCCATAAGTATAACCTTTATCTTCTCTGATATTAGCCATTAATCGTGAACCAAAATAACCACCTAAAATAGTATTTAAGACCTGAAATTTAAAATAATCAGGGTGTGTTTTATTAAATAAAACTCTACCGACACGAATAGCAGATTGAATGGCATCATCCTTATTAATAAAATGTTTTTGTTGATTATTAGTTTTAATTAAATAAGTTTTAGGTAAAATTAAATCGTTAGTCTGTCCCCATTTTTTTTCTCCAAAAAAAGAATTAAGTGTTTCAGTAATAGAATTTGGAAGATTACCACTAGCAATAATAGTACAATTATTAGAGGTATAATATTGACTAAAAAATTCTTTAATTTCAGAAATATTAATTCTTTCAAAATCAGTATCATCAACTGCTAAACCATAGGGATGTTTTTCGCCATATAATAATTGACTAAATTTTCTTCTGACTAAAACATCGCCTTTCTGAGAATTAATAAAATGATTTTGTTTTTTATTAGCTATGTATAATCTAAATTCCTCATCTGGAAAAGTTGGATATTTAATTAATTCTTCGATAAACTTTAAACTTTCTTTTAAGTATTTATTTAAAGAAAATAAACTAACAATAGCAAAATCTTGTTCAACATGTAATTCTAAAAAAGAACCATAAAAATCTATCCCATCACTAATTTGATTAGCGTTATATGACTTTGAACCAAATTCTAATAAATTATTTGTAGAAGAAGCAATAAGAGATGCAGACTGGTGATACATGCCAGCTTTAAAAATAAATTCAATCTTTACAATTTCTTGACTTCCCGCAGACAGAGAATAAAAATCAATGCCATTAATAAATTTGTAATGATTAGCTTTAATTATATTTATAGTATCAATTGTTTTATATGATGGAGCTTGGGTACGATTTAACATTTTATAGTAAAGGTTTTTTAGTAATTTTTTCTATTAAAGGGTAAAATGAAGCAGGTATTTCAAAATTAATACCCTTTGCATTCAATTCATTTAACTGCAATATTTTAAGTTTAAATATAAGGTCTTTTTTATCAATATTCCATAAATAAACTACTAATGATGAAAAATTAGAAGGTATTTTACCAGTTGTTAATTTAAAATACTTAGTATTTTTATTTAAATTAAAAGCGACCCAATTTAATGGAACTCTTTTATAATAAACACATTGTTTAAAATCGTTTTCAACGCTAAAAACAATAAATGCATTTAAAGGTTTAGGCACTTTAGAAAATTCAATTTCAATATCAGCTTCTAAACAATTTTTCGAACGTAAAGATGAATCAGATAATCTTAAAAACTCAAAATATTCACGATTGCCATCAAAAACTAAAGGTAGTTGATTAACATTATGAATAGAGGTTCGATTAATTTTACTTTTTCGTTTTAAGAGGACCCTACCCCACTTTTCATCCTGAGCTATTTCATTGTAAAAAAAATCATAATAGGGTTTTTCATTTTTAAGAGCAAAATAATAATCACAATTCATGTGCATATTTTCAGAATCATCCATATGATTTAAAATTGAGCCGCCTCTATAATTTAAAAAGGCATAATTTAATTCTCTAACGCGATGACCCCCAATAGTAAAAATTTGTTTTGTTTTTTTATATTCAGTCATT
>SXGQ01150825.1_pt1 | contig 22628 bp, 19 predicted proteins | sample 3178371 | NCBI WGS metagenome assembly SXGQ01 (sample SAMN11356859, study PRJNA531348) | freshwater metagenome | isolation source: freshwater sample F1-20 | place: China: Fuxian Lake, Yuxi | collected 2017-12-25 | reverse complement strand
GTCGTCTCCGTCTGCGGCACTTCCATCACCTTGCCATACATCTCGGAGGAGGAGGCTTGGTAGAAGCGCGGCTTGATGCCGACTTCGCGGATCGCCTCAAGCAGTCGGATGGTGCCGGTGCCGACGATGTCTGCTGTGTATTCCGGCGCGTCGAAGCTCACGCGCACGTGGCTTTGCGCGGCCAGGTTGTAAATCTCATCCGGCTGGATTTTCCCGACGAGCCGCGCCAGACCGCTCGCATCGCTCAGATCGCCGTAATGCAGGAAGAGCTTGTGCTTCGGCGAATGCGGGTCCGTGTAGATGTGGTCGAGCCGGTGCGTGTTGAACGTGCTGGCGCGCCGGATGATGCCGTGGACCTCATAGCCCTTGGCGAGCAGGAGTTCCGCGAGGTAAGAGCCGTCCTGGCCAGTAACGCCAGTAATCAAGGCTTTTTTGGACATATTTGGTGCTCGCACGATGGGCCAACGCCGCGCGACGTGGCAAGAATAGAATCAGCCGCGCGCGGCAAAATTGCTCGTGGATCATCACGTCCCGCTTTGCGTCCTTCGCGTCCTTTGCTTGAGGAAACCTTTGCTACCGCTTCACCCCGACGCGCGGGCAAAGCTCCTTCAACTCACAGCCAGCACAATCCGGCTTGCGCGCATCACACCTCCGCCGCCCGTGCCAGATGAGCCAGTGACTGAACTGCGCCCACTGCGGCCGCGGCACGAGCTTCATCAAGTCCGTCTCGATTCGCTCCGGCGTCGTCGCCCGCGTCAGCCCGAGCCGTTGCGAAAGCCGGGAGACATGAGTATCCACCACCACGCCCACATTGATGCCGAAGGCATTTCCGAGCACCACGTTCGCCGTCTTGCGCCCTGCCCCGTCCAGCGCCGTTAGTTCGTCCATCGTGCGCGGCACCACGCCGCCGTGGCGCTCAACCAGCTTGCGGCAGCACGACTGGATGTTCTTCGCCTTGTTCCGGTAAAAGCCCGTGCTCCTCACCGCCTGCTCCAAATCCGCCAACGGAGCCTCCGCGAAGTCCCGCGCACTCCGATACCGCTTGAACAACTCCGCCGTGACCATGTTCACCCGCTTGTCCGTGCATTGCGCCGAAAGGATGGTCGCGACGAGCAGCTCCACTGGGTTTGCATGGTTCAGCTCGCAATACGCGTCCGGGTAAGTGCGCTGCAACGCGGCGATGATCGCGGTCGTGCGACTGGCTCTAGCTTCGGCTGATTCGCGTGACATGACTTGGCGGCGAAGCCTAGTGTCCGCGCCGCTCTCGTCAATGCCACCGCGCCGCGACGGCGACAAACCCCGGCTTGCCTGCCGCCCGCGCCAGCCTACAGTGCCGCCATGCGTATCCTGCTTGCACTCGGCGCGGTTTGTCTTGCGGCGCTGTCGGCTCCCGCCCAGCAGCCGCAGGCCAAGACGGCCAACTCCCTGGTGCGGTTCCAAATCTCCCTCAAGCAAAAGCTTTTTCTCGCCGGCGAATCCATCGAGCTTGAGGTCGCGATGCTGAACAACTCCGGCGGGCCGCTGACTTTCCGCCCGGAGGACGGCTGGCTGGAATTCACCGTCTGGAGCATGCTCAAGCCGACTGGCGAGGGCAACCCGGTGGCCCGCCTCAGGCCTGTGACGGTCGAGGAAACCTTCACCGTGAAGCACACGGATGCGGCGCGGACCACTGTGAACCTGACGCCGGGCTTCGATATGCGGCGGCCGGGGCTTTACCGGGTCACTGCCTCCATGGTTTACCGGGGCGCGACTGCGCCGGTCACGGCCGAGCCGGTCACATTCAATGTGGTCCCGGGGTTCAAGCTGACGGAGCACGTGTTCGGCCTGCCGCCGCGCGCGGATTCAGACGCGCCGCCCGAGGCCCGGAAGTATTTGCTTCAGCAGTTGACGCTTACCGAGCCACGGGAGATGCGACTCTACCTGGCTGTCACGGATGTCTCGGAGGCGACGATCATCCGCCAGTTGAAGCTGGGCCGGATGGCGGGAAGCAACAAGCCGCCCACTCAACTGGACCGCCTGAGCAATCTCCACGTGCTCCACCAGACGGAGAACGGACGGCACTTCGTCCACAGTATCGTGAGTCCGCGCGGCGACCTGCTCGTGCGCGAGACGCATGAATCAATCGGCTCGCAGCCGACGTTGCTCTTGGACGACGAGGGTGTGGTGACGGTCAAAGGCGGCGCGCGCCGCGCGCGGCCCGATGACATTTCGCCCGCCAAGCTTCAGCTAACCCCAGCCGAAACGCGGGCGAAGCAGTGATCGCGGGCCGGTCGTTGCCGGCGTGGCACGGGCGGCGTTGAGGCTGCGGATTATCGAGGTGATCGCTGCAGCGATCTGACTTCCAGCCACTCCTCTCCTGTTCTTGATCCTGATCTTGCTCCCCGGGAGAAAGGGACCGAGCAGGATTAGGATCAGGATTACGAGCAGGAGTCCGAGTCAGCGTAGGGAGCGGAGGAGTTGCTCGACGCGGTCGAGGTCTATGCCGCGCGGGCGGTTTTCCAGGAGCCAGAGGAGGTCGAGGCGGCCGCCTTCGGGGTCTTCGTTTTGCAGGCGGAGCAAGGCGCGGCCGATGCGCTCGCCGGCGGACTCGGGGGAGAGGGCGACGATGAGTTCCTGATAGCGGAGCATGGCGGCGGCGTCCTGCGTGGCGCGCGCGCCGGTGATGAGGTTGCGCACCATGCGCACGATGATGGAGCGCTTGGTGGCGGGTTGAAGGTCTTCCTCGGTGAGCTGCATTTGCTCCTGGCGTTTGTCGGGGACGAGCGCGCCGCCGTCGAAGACGTCGAGGAGCTGGCGGTTCCCCATCTTGGGGCGATGCAACACCATGAAGTGGCCGGGCACGGGCGCGCCGCTCACGGTGTCGAGGCCGATGCGGCGGGCGAGTTCGAGGAAGACGACGGAGAGGGTGATGGGGATGCCTTCGCGGTCGTCGAGGACTTCGTTGATGTAGGAGTTGGCGCGGTTGGCGTAGTCGCTGCGGCTGCCGTGGAAGCCGTTTTCCTCGAAGAGAAACTTTTTCAACGCCCGCAGCTTCGTGTCGTCGTCGGGCATGGCGGCGAGCTGGGTGGTGATGTCCTTGGCCATGTCGTCGAGCTGGCGGCGGTAGGCGGCGAGGTCGAGTTCTTCGTTGTCGAGCTTGGCGAGGAGGAGGGCGGCGTGGAAGAGGTCAGTCTTCGTCTCGGGCTGGTCGAGTTCGCGGAGCAGCGCGGCCTGGATGTCGCGGCGGTGGACGGTGCGCGCGAGTGTGCGGAGCTGGCCGACTTCCTTTTCGAGGCGGTCGGCGCGCGCAGTGAGGACGGCACGGCTGGCGGCGGCGTTGGTTTGGAGGGACGAGAGGAGTTTTTCGGTCGGCGGCGTGGTGAGGGTTTCGAGCTTTTGGAGCAGGTCTTTCTCAACGGCAGCGCTGGCGGCGGCGGTGGGAATGGACTTGGCGACCTGGAAGTTTTTGAAGGCAGCCTTGGTGTCGCGGAACTTGGCGAGGCCGACCTTGCCGGTGCGCAGCATGGCGTCGTCGGACTCGATGGTGAGCTGGTCGTTGACGTAGCAGAGGAGGCGGTCCTTCTCGACGCGGACCTTGATGGTGTTCCAGTCGCCCGCGCGGTAGTGCGGCGAGGGGACGGTCTTCAGAATCGCCCACGAGTAAACCGTCGGGCCGTCGAAGCGCGTGAGGCGGAGCTGGCCGGCGGTGGGATAGAAGCCGTAGTGGAGGTCGCCGCCGTCGGCGGAGAAGACCAGACCGGCGGCACCGCTCTCGTTGTCGAGCTTCACGGTCACGGCGATTTCGTAAGGCACGGCGGGGACTTCGCGCTGGTTCAAACAGAGCGCGCGTCCGCCGAAGCCTTTGCCGAGTCCCTCGACGGAGACGCGCCCGGCCTTCTGCGACCAACGCGCGCCGAGCAGCGGCTGCCACTCGCGGGGGTTGAGGTTGCCGATGGTGAGCCAGCGGGCGATGGGAACGGGGTTGGGCTTGGCGAGGAGGGGCTTGAGGGCGTTGATGGGCATCGCGAAGCCGAGGTTTTCAGTGAGCGCGGACTTGAGTGTGAGGATGCCGTGGACGCGGCCTTGGAGGTCGAGGAGGGGGCCGCCGCTGTTGCCCGGCTCGATGGGGATGGCGAGCTGAATCATCGCGTCGGCGTCGAGGTCGCCGGTCTTGACCTCGCGGCGTGCGGAGACGACGCCGGAGACGACGCTGAAGTCGAGGCCGCGCGGGTTGCCCATGGCGACGATGGGCGAGCCTTGTTCGAGTGCGTCGGAGTCGCCGAGCGGGAGCGGCGTGAGGCCCTTCGCGTCAATGCGGATGAGTGCGAGGTCGGAGCGGCGGTCCCACGCGTGGACTTCGGTGACATCGAACTTCTGGCCGTCGGCGAACTGGACCTTGATGGGCCGCGCCTCGCCGATGACGTGCAGCGACGTCGCGATGAGGCCGTCCGCCGCGACGACGAAGCCGGAGCCGGTGCCGTCCACCGAGCCGTCGCGCCCGGTGAAAGTGATGGTGACGAGCGAGGGCTTGACGCGGGCGGCGATGTCCTTGACGGAGAGGGCGGGGGAGTTGGGCGGGGCGGGAGTGGGAACGGATTTGGCGGCGGGCTTGGCGGACTTCGTCTGGTTCAGCAGCGTGCCAGGTTTGACTTGGGCGCGAGCGACGAGAGTTGCGAGAAACAGGGAGGCGAGTGCGAACCGCGTGATGACGGGAAGAGTCACGGTGCTTGGATGGGCGGAGGGCTTGAAAATTCAGCGGTGGCATTCCATGCTTCGGGTGTGCCGACCACGATTGAACTGCCGGAAGTTGCCCCGGACATTTTCCGAGAGGACGAGACGGAGTCGAAGGAGAACCTTGACCCGGGCTACCTCGTGATTTGCTGGAACGACCCGGTGAATTTGATGGACTTCGTCACGCACGCGTTCCAGCAGGTGTTCGCGTGGAAGAAGGAGAAGGCGGAGTTCCACATGATGCAGGTGCATTATCAAGGCAAGAGCGTGCTGACGCGCGAGACGATGGAGCGCGCGGAGTTTTACGTGCATGAGCTGCAAAAGTATCAGCTCCACGCCACCATGGAGTCAGGCGAGTGAGACTCGTGGAGGCCAAGGACGGGTTGTTCGTCTTCAACCTCGCGAAGCAGGAGCGGGCATTGCTCATTCATGTGATGAAGATGTTTCCTGTGAGCGGCGGACCTGTCGCGCCGCTCTCGAAGAGCGGGGATGAGAAGAAGTTGGCCGAGCATGAGCGCTCGCTCACCGAGGCGTTGGCCGAGCAACGCGCGGAACACAAGCGCCTCGTGGACGCGTTCCTTGGCGAGCAGGGCCGCTTCGCCGAGGACGCGAAGGGCGGCTTCCGCCTGCGGTTGACCACGGCGCAGGTGGACTGGCTGCTCCGGGTGCTGAACGAGGTGCGCGTCGGCCTGTGGCTGAAGCTGGGCAGGCCCGAGGAGCTGATCCCGCTGGCGAAAGGCGGGCAGCTCGAAGCGGTGGCGGCGATGGAGATTTGCGCACTCTTCCAGTCGCGGCTGTTGGAGGCGTTGGGAGGAGGGGAAAGTAATTAGTGCTTAGTGATTAGTTGGCGGCTGTGACCGGAACTGCGTTTCACCAATTACTAATTACTAATCACTCCGGCCTGTGCCCGCCCCCGCTCCCATCCTCCTCGACGACCGCCTCTGGTTCCCCGACGCGAACGACGCCGTGAAGCACGGCCCCCACGCGGGCTTGGTGGCCGTCGGCGGTGATCTCTCCGTGCCTCGCCTGCTCCTGGCATATTGCAGCGGACTGTTCCCGTGGACGGCGGACCCGGCGACGTGGTGGTCGCCGGACCCGCGCGGGATCATTGAACTCGACCAGTTCCACGTCTCGCGGAGTCTCTCTCGCACGCTGCGGAAGGGTGTTTTTGAAGTCACCTTCGACCGCGCCTTCCGCGAGGTCATCACCGCCTGCGCCAAGACGCGGCGGCCTAGCGGTTGGATCACGGTGGAGTTCATCAACGCTTACACCGAGTTGCACGAAGCCGGACACGCGCACAGCGTCGAGTGCTGGCTGGCGGGGAAACTGGTCGGCGGAGTCTATGGCGTGGCCGTGGGCGGGCTGTTTGCCGGCGAGTCCATGTTCCACCGCGCCGACGATGCCTCGAAGGTCGCGCTGTTCCATCTGGTCGGGCGGCTGCGGGAGCGGGGCTTCACACTGTTCGACACGCAGATGGTCACGCCGGTGACGCGGTCGTTGGGGGCCGTCGAGATTTCCCGAGCGAGTTATCTGCGGCGGTTGCGAGCGGCGGTGAAGGTCCGCGCGAGCTTCTGAAACGGCGCGACCAGGGCTTTCGCAACTGTGACCGCAAGCGCGGCCTTTTTGTCTTGCGCCGTCCATAGCCGAAATCCACCTTCTCGAAGTCCGCCGCCGAAAAATCCTTTTTCGCTGCGCGACAAACGACCGAGCACTGATATGAGCGACGAAAAAAAGCAGTTTCCCTACCCTGGGATTCCGACCACGTCAGACGGAGCGGGCTGCGTTGTGTGGGTGGACACGAACATCACCAACGGCGCTTGCGCTTACCCGATCACCTCCTCGACCACGATGGGGACCGGGTATCAAACGGAGGTCTCCAACGGTAAGAAGAACCTCTGGGGCGATGTCATCACCTTCGTCCAGCCGGAGTCGGAGCACTCGGCGGCCTCGACCTGCGAGGGCTACGCGCTCGCGGGCGGGCGCGTGACGAACTTCACTTCCGGCCAGGGCCTCGTGCTGATGAAGGAAGTGCTCTACACCATTTCCGGCAAGCGCCTTCCCGCCGTCTTCCACATCGGCGCGCGCGCGCTCACCAGCCATTCGCTCAACGTCCACGCCGGCCACGACGACGTGATGAGCTGCGCGGACTGTGGCTGGGGCATCGTCTTCGGTCGGAACGCACAGGAGGCTGGCGACCTCGCGCTCATCGCACGCCGCGCGGCGGAGAGCTGCGAGACGCCGTTCATGAACGTGCAGGATGGCTTCCTCACCACGCACACCATCGAGAACGTCCTGCTCCCCGAGCTGGAGTTCATGAAGGACTTCATCGGCGACCCCACGCTCAAGCTGCGGTGCCTCTTCGACCCGAACAACCCGCTCATGTCCGGCGTGGTGCAAAACCAGGATTCCTACATGAAGGGCAAGGTTGCCCAGCGCAACGTGTATGACACCGTCCCCGCCGCCGTGCAGGAGGCGATGGATACGTTCTACAGGAACACCGGCCGTCGCTACGGGATGATTGATTGCTACCGCATGGAGGACGCCGACTACGCCGTCGTCGGCATGGGCGGCATGATGGAGACAGCGGAGGCGGCCATTGATTACATCCGCGAAACCACCGGGGCGAAGGTCGGCGGCGTCCACGTCACCTGCTTCGCGCCGTTCCCGGCCACGCAGCTCGTCGCCGCGCTCAAGAACGTCAAGGCGCTCACCGTCGTCGAGCGCATGGACAACCCGCTCGCGCAATCGAACCCGCTCGTGCAGGGCATCCGCGCCGCCTTCTCGGACGCGTTCACCGGCCTGAGCTACGGCTCCTTCGGCGAGTTCAAGTATCCCGCCATCACGGGCATCCCGAAGATTTACGCCTGCGTCGCCGGCCTCGGCTCGCGCGACATCCGCGGCGGCCACTTCAACGCCATCCTGAAGAACATGATGTCGGCCAAGCCGATGGAGTTCTCCTGCGTCGGCGTGAAGCACAAGCTCGAACTCCCCGGCGCGGAAGACCCCGACCTCCGGCCCGCCGGCGCGTTCTCCATGCGCGGCCACTCCGTCGGCGGCTTCGGCTCCGTCACGACCAACAAGCTCATCGCCTCCTTCGTGGGCGAGCTGTTCAACCTCCACGTTCAGGCCTACCCGAAATACGGCTCGGAGAAGAAGGGCCTGCCCACCACTTACTACCTCACCGTCGCCGACGCCCACATCCGCACGCACAGCGAGCTGGAACACGTCGAGTTCATCCCGCTCAACGACGTGAACGCCTTCAACCTCGGCAACCCGCTCGCAGGCATCGCTGCCAAGGGCTGCATCTTCATTCAGAGCGACAAGCTCGACCCGCTGGACGTTTGGAACGCCATCCCCGCCTACGGCCAGAAGATCATCCGCAACAAGAAGCTCAAGGTCTTCTACCTCGACACCGTGAAGATCGCGCGGCAGATCGCCACCGACCCCGACCTCCAGCAGCGCATGCAGGGCGTCTGCCTCGTGGGCATCTTCATCAAGGTCACGCCCTTCGCTAGCCGCTCTGGCATGGGCGACGAGCAGGTGCTCGCGTCGGTCGAGAAATACATCCGCAAGTATTTCGGCAAGCGCGGTGAGAAAGTCGTGCAGGAAAACATTACCTGCGTCCGCCACGGCCTGACCGACGTGATGGAAATCCCCGCTGAGGTCACCGGCAGGGCGACGGCAGTTGCCGCTGGTGAACTAGTCGCGGCGAAATAACTCTTTGCCCGGTGGACAACCATCGGGAGAACCAAACCCAAAAACTCAGGACAACCTGACCCAAAGCAAATGATTCAACCCACCGAAAACGTAGCTGGCGCACCCGCCGCCGTCCCCGCCCCCGTCGTTGACCGCTCCAACAAGCGGCCCATCACCAAGGATGTGCTCGACGTGCAGGACTTCAACGAGCGCATCATCGGAGCTTACAACGACGGCAGCGCTGAGATGGAGCTGCCCGCCGACCACAGCACCCTGCGCTCGCTCATTCCCGCCGGCACCGGAGCGCTCCGCGACTTCAGCTATATCGCGCCCGAGATTCCCCTGCTCCACAGCGAGAACTGCGTCGCGTGCATGGACTGCGTCGTCGAGTGCCCGGACACCGCCATTCTCGGCAAGGCCGTCCCCAAGTCCGTCCTCGAGGCCGAGCTAGCCGCCATCGCCGACCCCGTCGAGCGCGAGCACCTCGCCAAGCAATTCGCCAAGACCACCAAGTTCTGGACCACCTACGAGAAGAAGGGCAAGGAACCCGCCTACTTCGGCATCTTCATTGACCCCACCAAGTGCAAGGGCTGCGCCGAGTGCGTGGACGCCTGCGGCAACCACGGCGCGCTCTCCATGTTGATGAAGGACACGGAAATTCTCAAAACCTCCCAGCGCACCTTCAACTTCTACCGCAAGCTCCCCGAGACCCCGAAGGAATACATCAACGAGAAACTCCTCAGCGACATGATGCTCGCCGAGCGCAGCCTCCTCTACGTCGGCGGCGCGGGCAGTTGCATGGGCTGCGGTGAGGCCACCGCCCTCCGCATGATGCTCGCCGCGACCGGCTTCCAATACGGCAAGGAAAGCGTCGGCATCGTCAACTCCACCGGCTGCTCCACCGTTTACGCCTCCACGTATCCCTACAACCCCTACCTCGTCCCCTGGACCAACTCCCTCTTCGAGAACGGCCCCGCCGACGCCATGGGCGTCCGCGCCCGCTGGGACCAGATGGGCTGGGGCGACAAGAAGCTCTGGGTCGTCGGCGGCGACGGCGCGATGCTCGACATCGGCTTCCAATCCCTCTCCCGCATGCTCGCCTCGGGCATGAACATCAAGGTGCTCATCCTCGACACGCAGGTTTACTCGAACACCGGCGGCCAAAGCTCCACCGCCACCTTCAAATCGCAGAACACCAAGGTCTCCGTCCACGGCAAGGTCATCCAGGGCAAGACCGAGCGCCGCAAGGAAATCGCGCAGATTGCGATGATGCACCCGAACACGTTCGTCGCGCAGACCTCCTGCGCCATGTCGAACCACTTCTACAAGTCCATCATGGCGGCCAACGAGTTCGACGGCCCCGCGGTCATCAGCGTTTACACCACCTGCCAGCCCGAGCACGGCGTGGGCGACAACCTTGCCATGAACCAGTCCAAGCTCGCCGTGGACACGCGCACCTTTCCCGTCCTCATCTACGACCCGCGCAAGGGCAACAAAATCGCCGAGCGCCTCAGCCTCCAAGGCAACCCCGCGCCGAAGGACGACTGGTATAAAGACCCCAAGACCGGCGACCTCTTCGACTTCGTCATGTTCGCCCGCACCGAAGGCCGCTTCTCCAAACACTTCGACAAGGACGGCGTGCCCTCCCCGCTGATGCTCGAAGCCAAGCAAGACCGCCTCGACAACTGGCGCGTGCTCCAAGAGCTAGCCGGCATCATCTGAGCCGCGCAGGCCAACGAATCACCCAAGCCCCGGTCGCAAGACCGGGGCTTTTACTTTGGCGGAACGATGCAATTGACGGAGCGCCGGTGCGGGTGAGGTGCCTCCCTTGGTGGCGGGCGACCAACACGGCTGACGGGTGGCAGGGCCGAAGGGCGGAGTCACGCCAGCGCCGGATTCTCCAGTCGCACCTGCTCGAAGTGCTCCTCCGCCACCATGAAGCCGACGCACGCCGGCGTGCCGCAGCGACACGGGGAGGCGCGGTATTCTGCAACGTCGTAGCCGTAGTTGAAGGTAAGTTCCTCGCCCGCCACGAGGTCCCTCAACGCGACAATCCAGATGCGGCCATCGTCGTTGTCGGCCTCGCAGTTGGGCGCGCAACTGTGGTTGAACCAGCGCGCGGGATTGCAGTCCACGTTGCCGTCGAGGTCGGTTTCCTCGTCGAGGTAGAAGATGAAAGGGTTGTCTGCCCCGCAACGACGGTCCGCTTCCGCCTTGTTGATCCGCTCGCCGAGATACTCGATGAGCCGCGTGCCGGAGGGCACGTCGCGGGCGGCAAACCCGCCGTGCCCGTGGATGGGTGAGGATCGAAACTCGGCGAATCCGACTGTGGTGGGGGTGCTCATTCGTCCTCTTCCTTCGCAACGTGAAACAGCTCCGCGACCTGCGCGAGCTGGTCGCCGCTGCCCAGCAGCAGCAGCTTGTCGCCTGCGCGAAGCTCCTCGTCGGGGCCGGGATTGACGATGCTCTCGCCGTTGCGCTCGATCCCCACTACGCTTGCGCCGGTGCGGGTGCGCAGCTCCAGTTCGCGGATGAGTTTCCCAGCGACGGGCGAGCCGGGGTCCACGAGCACCACTCGGATTTGTGCATGAGACAGGAGCCGGAAAAACTGGGTGGTGCTCTCGGGTCGCGCGGGTGGCGGGCGCTCGAAGGTCTCGATGAGCGCGACCTGCGCCTTGGAATGCCATTTCACAAACGCGCGCCACCAGACCCACATCACCAGCGCCACGATGAGCACGAGCACCAGCAGCACCTCCAGCGGCGGCAGCAGCGTGGAACTCAGCGCCAGCACCAACAGGGCGAGCGCCACCGCGCCCGCCAAGGGAATGGCTTGCGCGATGACGGCGCGGATGCTCGCGGTGCGTTCGCCCGCCGCCTCGGGCCGCACGCTGATCTCCGCGACCAGCAGGCCAAGGGCCTGGAGCTTGCGGAAGTTCGCGATGAGCAGCGGCAGCGAGAGCACCGTCGCGCCGAGCCAGAGGAAGGCGTTCATCCCGATCTCACCGCCGGGAAATTTCGGCAGCCACGCGGGTTTCCGCTGCGCGAGGAACACAGCGATGATGAACACCCCGGCCGTGAGGGCGACGTTCAACCCAATCTGCCAAAACCATTTCCGCACCATCCGGCCGACGAAGCCCGACCGCCGGCTCTCGCGGAAACGCCCCAGCCACTCGGTGTAGAGGTCGAGATAGTTCGTCAGCGCGCGCGGCGCGTGGCGGCCCCACCATTCCACGAGGTCGTCCGAGTGCTTGAGCCGCAGCGGCGTGAGGAACGCGGTGATGACCGAGACCGCGACAGCGACGGGGTAAAGGAATTCGCTCGTGACCTTCAGTTGCAGACCCAGCGCCGCGATGATGAAGGAGAACTCGCCGATCTGTCCGAGGCCGTTGCCCACGCGCATGGAGGTCCAGTTGTCGTGCCCTGCAACAAACGCGCCGAACGCGCACGCCACGGACTTGCCGATGACCACCGCCGCCGTGATGACCACGATGGGCAGCCAGTGCTGCGCGAGCATGCGCGGCTCGATGAGCAGCCCGATGGCGACGAAGAACACCGCGCAGAACAGGTCGCGCAGGGAGCTAGTGAGTATCTCGATTCGCCCGATCTCTCGCGCCTCCGCGATCACCGCGCCGATGATGAACGCGCCGAGCGCCACGCTGTAGCCGAGCTTGAGCGCCAGCAGCGACACGCCGAAGCACAGGCCCAGCACGGTGACGAGCAGGACTTCGTTGCTGCGGAACTTCGTCACCCAGCCGAGGAGTCGCGGCACCACGAGCAGGCCCAGCACGACGACGACGACGAGGAAAATCCCAAGCCGCCCAAGCGTGCCTGCGACGTCGGCGGCATCGAGCGCGCCGGTCATCGCGATGCCGGAGAGCAGCGCCAGCAGCACGATGGCGAGGATGTCCTCCACGATCAGGATGCCGAAGATGACCTGCGCGAACGGCTCCTTCGTGAGCCGCGCCTCTTGCAACGCCTTCACGATGATGGTGGTCGAGGAGATGGAAATCATCGCGCCGAGGAAGACCGAGTCCATCCGCCCCCAGCCGAACCACTGGCCGATCTGATAGCCGACGAGGATCATCAACAGGATTTCCAGCGGCGCGGCGATGAGCGCGGTCGTGCCGACCTTTCGCAGCCGACGGAAGCTGAAGTCCAGCCCGAGCGAGAACATGAGGAAGACGATGCCGAGTTCGGAGAGAGTCTTGATGGTTGCCTCGTCCGAGATGAGCGGCGAAGGCAAGACGTGCGGGCCGATGAGCACGCCGGCGAGGATGTAGCCGAGCACGACGGGCATGCGGAGCTTGTGGAAGAGCACCGTCACCAACGCCGCCGCCATCATCACGATGGCGAGGTCTTGGAGGAAGGTTGCGCCGTGCATCTTGCCGCGGAGTCTGAGGACGGGCTGCGAAGCGGGTCAAACTCTCCTGCGCGGAAAAGCACCGCGCTTTGCTGGCGCAGGCTTCTGAGGAGGAGTTGGGGCGACGGCGGTCGGTTGGGGCCCAGGCTTCTCTTCGTGCGCCGTCCATCCGTAGGTTTTCAGCCACTCATCCGCCGACGCTTGGATGCGCACCGGCCGTTTCGTGAACGGGTCGCGATACGCCAGTTCGACCGAGCGCAGCGCCAGCGGCGGACGGGTGTAAGGCATTTCCTCCGCAGACGGCCCGTAGAGCGGGTCGCCCATGATGCCATGGCCGGTCGCGCTCAGGTGAACGCGGATCTGATGCTGCCGGCCCGTGAGCGGATGTGCCTCGACGAGTGTGAAATTTCCCTTGCTCCGCAGCACACGGAAGAACGTCTCGCAGTCCTTGCCCTCTTCGTCATCCACGTGCACCCGGCCAATTGCCTGCGGATCAGAGCCAAGCGGCAGGTTGCATGTCCAATCGGGGCTGCGCGGCTTCCCGTGAACGATGGCAAGGTAGCGCTTCTCCATCTGCCTCGACTGGAACAGGTCACCATACGTCTCCACCGCGCCGAAGCTTTTGCCGAACAGCAGCACGCCGCTCGTGTCTGCGTCGAGCCGGTGGATGTAGCGGAGGAATTTCAAGTTCCGCGAGCGCGCCCAGTAGTGGCCGGCGTTGATGGAGGAGGAGATGGCCGCCTGGAGGTTCCAGCCCGTGCGCTGCCACGAGTGAGGCACGAGCATCCAGCCGGCGGGCTTGTCAATCGCGATGACCGACCGGTCCTCGAAGAGGATGGGAATCGGCGGGGCGTCGGCGAGTTCGATGAAAGGCGGTTTGGCCATGTGCGCTGACAGAGTAGCGCACGGCGGGAAAGGGAGAAGTGATTAGTGATTAGTAAAAGGTCAGACCTTACGCCGACTAATCACTAAATACTTCTCTCCCTCCGCCTCCTCACCTCGGCGGCTACACCGCCTTCGCCAGCACCGCCAGCAACCGCCCCACATCCTGCGCCGTGTTGTAGCCCGCCACCGCGATGCGGATTCGGCCAGCGTGGTGCATGACGTGGATGTGCTCCTTGTCCAAGGCGGCGAAAATCCCCGCCGTGTTCGGATGCAAGAAGGCGAGGATGCCGGTGGGGTTTGTGGGCTGAGCGGGGGCCATTGGCTGCAAGCCGAGCTTCAACAAACCGGCGTGAACCTGTCCGACCAGCGGGTTCGCGTGTCGGGAAATGGCTTCGACGCCGACGGCCTCCACGTAACGCAGCGCGGCGTTCAGCGCGTAGATCGCGGCGAAGTTCGGCATCCCGACGGAGAAGCTCGCCGCGCCGGCCTTCGTGTCCGCGCGCTGAAAGCGGTCGGCATCGAAGGCGTTGCGCAGGTGGAACCAGCCACCCGCGTGCGTCGTGAGCCGCGCCGCCGCACGCTCCGGAATGCCGACGATGCAGCCGCCGTGGACGGCGAGCGTCCACTTGTGCGTGCTGCTGATGAGGCAGTCGGCGTCCGAGCAGTCGAGCACGACGCGACCGAGCGCCTGCGTCACGTCCACGGAGATGAGCGCGTTGGGCGCGAGTTGGCGCACGGCGTCGCGGAACGGCTCCCAGGCGAGGCGATGGCCGTTGTAGAAACTCACGAGCGAAACCTGCACGAGCTGGGTTCGCGCGTTGAGCAGCGGCACGAGGGCTTCGACGCGCAGCTCACCTTGCGCGGCCTTCCACACGCGCGTCTGCGGGCGTGTGGAGGCGGTGAGCCAAGGCGTTGCGCCCGCCGGGAAGTCGAGGTCGGTGACGACGACTTCGTCGGTCGGCTGGAGGTTCAGCGCAGTGGCGAGGAGGTTGTAAGCCTCCGAGCTGCACGAGCAGAAGGAGACTTCTGCTGTTTTGAATCCCGTCATGCGCGCGGCGACTTCGCGGCAGTCCTCGACTTGCTTGAAGTGCGCGTCGCGACCCTTCATGCCGCGCAGCTTGTCTTGCCAGTAGGCTTGCAACGCCTCGCCTACGCAGAGCGGCGGGATGCTCTCGGCGGCGGTGTTCAGGTAAGTCATCGAGTCCAGCGCGGGGAAATCGCGATGGCGTGTGGCGGGTGTCAGCATGGGAGGGATTTAGCCGTGAGCCGGCGTAAAGGACACAAAGAAAATTTGCCGAGTGGCGTGGCAGCGACGCTGGAGCGCGGCGTTCACGCCGCAGAAGGCGAGCAGGCTGAGCGCGCTTCGTGATTTGAGCGCGCCAGACAAGCGGACCTTTCTGCGGCCTGAAGGCCGCGCTCCTAGGCGGCGGGCATTAGTGATTGCGCGAGCCGCACGTAGGCGTCGGTCCCGGCTTCCAAGTCCGCCAGCGCGATGAACTCGTCCACCGTGTGCGCCTGCGCGATGTCGCCGGGGCCGAGGACGATCACCGGCACCCCGCGCGCGGCGATCTTGCTGGCGTCGCAGCCGAAGAAGACGACGTCGGGCGTGGGTTGGTTGAGCACGGAACAAGCAGTCATCACCAGTGGGTGATCGGCGGGAAACTCGAAGCTGGGATCAACGACGCTGGCTTCTGGAAACTGCCACTCCACGTCCGCCACTTGCTGGCACCGCTCGCGCAGCAGGGCATGAATCTCCTCCTGCGTCGCACGCGCGTCCTGGCCGGGGAGCAAGCGGATGTCCACTTGGACGGTGCAGCGCTCTGGCACAATGTTCACGCCTGTGCCGCCGCTGATAAGGCCGATGGACCCGGTGCTGGCGCCGAAACCGGGCGCAACGATCTGCGCCAGCCGTGTGGTGAAGTGGGTTTCCAACGCGAGGATGGCGTGCGCCATCGCGACCACGGCGCTGCGGCCCTCGTGCGGCTTGCTGCTGTGCGCCGCGCGGCCCACCGCGTGGATGGCGAAGCGCAGGCAGCCCTTGCATCCGCGCACGACGTGGAGGCGCGTTGGCTCACCCACGACGGCGAAATCCGGCAGCCGTGCCGGCGACTTGCAATCGCCGTCGGGTGCGTCCTGTGCGTCTAGACGGCGATTGGAAGTCGCCGACACGGGTTCAGCGCGCATCTGCTCCAGCATCGCATTCACGCCCCGGAAGCGGAATTCCTCGTCCGCCATGCAGGCGACGGTGAGCGTGCCGCGCCAGGTGGACGGCGAGTTCTTCAGCCGCAGCGCGGCTGCCATCATGCACGCCAGCGGGCCTTTCATGTCGCTGGCTCCCCGGCCCCACAATCGCCCGTCACGCACGTCGCCGCCGAAGGGCGCGATGGTCATGCCACCGACGCCCACGGTGTCCGTGTGGCCGTTGAGCATGAAGTGCGGGTGGTCCGCACCGTTGCGGAACTGGAGGATGACATTCTCGCGGCCCGGCAGGACTGGCTGACGCCAGACGGTGAAACCATTCGTGCGCCCCCAGTTCTCAATCCAAGCCGTCACCGCGCCTTCGCCTGTGCTGGCAGGATCGTAGTCCGGATTCACGCTGGGGATGCGGACGAGGGCGTGGGCGATGTCGAGGGCGGTGGAGGTCATGCGGGCGGATGCGTCTCAGTCGAGAAAACTACTCAGGAAATCACCAAGCCCAGACCCGACCTCGCCGCCTGCATCGATCGCGACTAAAGCGAAATCGGTCTTCGGTTGCTTTGCCCGGACATCGAGTATTTTCTCCACCTCCGCCTTCGCCAGCCAGATGCCGCCGCAGTCGCGACAACGGCTCGCCTCGATGTCTCCCTGCGTGCGAGTCTGCAATTGGCTGCCGGCGCATGCCGGAGAGGCAAGGCGTCGCAGCATGAAGCCTGACGCGGCGGAAGGAACCGGTGGCTCGGCGGACGCGGGCTGCGGGGACTTCTTGGCAAGCGACTCCAGTGCAGCACGGGAAAACTACACGCCATGACCTTAGTGCGGCGATGTTGTCGCGCTTGTTTGCAATGAGCGGCGTGCGATCCAGCGGACAGATCATCGAGACAACCTATTTATCTGCGTCGGGTGGCACGTCCTTCTCCATCGCCTTCTTCAGCGCGGGGACCTGCGCCAGGAGCTTCTCGAACTTGATGCCGGTGAGGCTCTCCAGCACGGGCGGGAGCTGGGCCATGATTTGGGTGACGTCGCCGGTGAGCTTGCTCGCGCCGCCGCCGGGGCCGCTGCCGGAGTTGATGATAACCATCTTCTCCATCTTGGAGAGCGGCTCGCTGATGCGGCCGGCGATGTCAGGGAGCACCTTGACGAGCAGTTCGATGACAGCGGCTTCGTTGTATTGCTGGAAGGCTTCGGCCTTGAGGCGCGTCGCCTCGGCGTTCGCCTTGCCTTGCGCCATGATGATATCGGCTTGGGCGAGACCCTTGGCCTTGTTCGCCTCGGCCTCGGCGATGCCGGTGGCTTTGCTGACGTCGGCGTTGGCGAAACCGGTGGCCTTCGCAGCGGAAGCGGCACCGGCGGCCTCGGTTTCGAGCTGGAACTTCCGCGCGTTGGCGAGGGTCTCGACCTTGTAGCGCTCGGCGTCGGCGGGCTTCTGCACGGTGGCTTCCAGCTCGCGCTGCTTGCGGAGGATTTCCTGCTGCTGCAACTCGATCTGCTTCTGCTTGGCGATGATCTCGACCTGCACTTCTTCCGCCTTCACGAGTTGGCCGGTTTTGTATTTCTGGAGGTCGTAGGCGAGGTCGGATTCGGCCTTCTTCTGGTTCACGGTGGCCTGATAGGTGGCGACGTTGCTTTGGTAATCGCGCTGTGCCTCGGCGATCTTCGAGTCGGCGGCGAACTTCGCTTCCTGCCCGGCCTGCGTGGCTTGGGAGGACTTGATCATCGCATCGCGGTCGGCCTCGGCCTGGGCGATCTGGGCGTCGCGCTTGACCTGGGCGATGCGCGGTTTGCCGAGGGCGTCGAGGTAGCCTTGGGTGTCGCGGATGTCGCGGATGGTGAAGCTCACGATGCCCAAGCCCATGTTGGCCATGTCCCCGGCGGCGACCTCCTGCACGCGCGAGGCGAAGGCGTCGCGGTTCTGGTAAATTTCCTCCACGGTCATCGTGCCGAGGATGGCGCGCAGGTGGCCTTCCAAGGTTTGTGTGGCGACGTTCTTGATCTCGTCGGTGGATTTGCTGAGGAACTGCTCGGCGGCGGTGGCGATGGAGATATCGTCGCCCTTGATCTTGATTTGCGCGACGCCGTCCACCTTCACCGGCACGCCCTTGCTGGTGTAAACCTCGGGCGTCTGCACATCAATCGTGAGCAGTTCCAGCGAGAGGATGTCCACCTTCTCGAACACCGGCCAGACGAAGACGCCGCCACCCTTGACGATGCGGAAGCCGACCTCACGCGTCTTGCCGTCGGGGTCGACGACGCGGCGTTTGCGGCCGGAGATGACGAGCACTTCGTTCGGGCCGACCTTGGTGTAGCGGCTGGCGAAGATGGCGAAGATAATCACCACGGCGACCAGCAGCGCGAGCATCGCGGCCACGCCGAGGGCGGCACCCGGGGAGGAAACTTGGGCGAGCAGAGGAATCATAGTCATAGGCTGGGTTGAGGTGGGGAGAGTTAAACGGGTTTGACGAAAAACTGTGAACCGACGATGCGGGTGACAATGACGGCCGCACCGGTGGCGATGGGCTTGCCGTCCTCCGTCCGGGCTGGCGCGGTGTAGCGCGTGCCGCCTTGGACATAGACTATTTCACCGACGCCATTCTCCGGGATGCCGGTGCCTAAGGTTGCGGTGCTGCCAACGACGCTGGCGACTTGGGACTCGCTGGAGCTTTGCGTCTTGCGGAACACCAACCGCAAGGCTGAGACGATCACATTTGCAAAGGCGAAGGCTCCCACGGCAGCGAGCGGGGCGCTGAGCAGGGGAGATTTGGTGGCTGGCACCAGGCTCAGGAGATAGCCGAACGCGCCAAAGCCCGTCATGAAGGCCGCAATGATCATGGGGCTGAAGGCCGAAACGCCGCTGCCATCCGTGCCATCTGCGCCCGTTTCGGCGTGACCCCCGCTGCCCACGTCATGCTGTCCGGCACCCTCGAAGAAATGCCCCAGCAGCGCGAGGACGACGAGGAAGAGGAAACCGCCGCCGAGGCAGAGAAGGTAGATTAGTGCGTCCAGGCTCATAGCGACCTCGTGGTTTTTGAATGGGGGTTGAGTAAAGTCGGCGGCGAATGGCCTAGCAAGCGTGAAAGCGGCTTCACGCGCCCAGTTCCCTCTTTCGCTGCGGCCTCCGGACGAAGAGGTAGATCAACGCGCCGAGGAGGTGAGTGAAGAGGATGACGAGCACCCAGATGAGCTTGTCGTTTCCAGCGCTCGATTCCTTCGTGGCGCAACCCACAAGCATCCAAACCCAGAACCCCGTCGCCAGCAGCGTCAATCCCGCGAGGGGCAGGAGGAGGAGAAGTTCAAGCATCGCCATCACAGTTTTTTTCCTTGCCGGGCATCGTGGAGCAACGCGGCGGCGGCTTCACCTACAAGCTCCCTGCGGGTTTGTAGAACGAGCGGCCGGAGATGCATTGGACAGGGAAGGACGGCGAGTTTACATCGGGCTTCTCGGAGTGGCGTTGCCGTGGCCGCTGCGAACTGGTTCACTTCCGCCGACAGATTTGCCCGACTATGAACTTGACCGCTGACTACCTCGCCCGCTGCCGCGCGCTGGTGGACACGGTGGAAGCGCAGGCCGCGCCCATCGCGCAGGCCGCCGACTGGTTCGCGCAGACCATTCTCGCGGGGCGGATGGTTCACCTCTTCGGCTCGGGGCACAGCCGCATCCTCGTCGAGGAGATGTGGCCGCGCTACGGGTCGTTCCCCGGTTTCAACCCCATCGTCGAGCTGTCGCTGTCGTTTCACAATCTCGTCGTCGGGGCGAACGGGCAGCGGCAGGCGATGTTCCTCGAAAATGTCTCCGGTCTCGCCGAGCGCATCCTGCGCAACTTCGATTTGTCCGACCGCGACTGCGCGCTGGTCGCGTCGTCCTCCGGCTGCAATGTCGTGCCCATCGAGATGGCCGAGCAGTTTCGGAAACGCGGCGTGAAGGTCGTTGCCATCATCAGCCGTGCGCACTCGGAGGCGAGCACGAGCCGGCACGCGAGCGGCAAGAAACTTCAGGACTTCGCCGACCTCGTCCTCGACACCGGCGCTCCCGTGGGTGACGCGATGGTGAAGGTGCCGGGTCTCGATACGGCGGTCGCACCCGGCTCCACCATCGGCGGCTGCTTGCTCATCAACTCCATCAAGGTCGAAGTCGCCGCGCGGCTCACGCAGGCCGGCTACCCGCCGAAGGTGCTGACTGCGGGAGCTGTCGTCGGGGCTGCGAAGGCCACGGAGCTTTTTGAGGCAGCCTACGACGAGCACGCGCGCCGGATGGCAAAACTTTACGAGCACTTGGGAATGAAGACTTAGCCGCGAAAGGGCGCAGAGAGCGCAAAGAGATTTCTGCTTTGTGACCTTTGCGCCCTTTCGCGGCTCATCAAGAAATGAAAACGCAACCCTTGCGGACCACGGTCATCGGCAGCTACCCGTTTCCGGGCTGGCTGGAATTCGCCTGCCAACACCTCGGCCAGTTCGGCGACGCGGACCGCGCGGAGATGGTGGACGACGCCGTGGCCATCGCAGTGAAGGACCAGCTCGACGCGGGCCTCGATGTCATCAGCGACGGCGAGCAGACACGGCTGGACTTCAACCTGAGCTTCTACGGCTTCATCGAGGGCATCGAACTGGAGAGCGCCGCGCCGCGCCGGTTCGGCCCGCCTGCGCACGACCAGCGCGGGAAGCACAAGGTCATCGGCGAACTGCGCGCGCCGCGTGGGTTTGGAGCGGTGGAGGATTTCGAGCGGCTGAAGCGGGTGGCAGCGGTCAGCGGTCAGCTTGAAGGCGTCAGTGCCGGGGCCATACACCTTGAGCGGACGGCTGCTGCCGAACGATCAATACAAGAACCGCTGGGAGCTGACGGAGTCTTTGCTGCCGCTTGTGCGCGCGGAGTTGGAGGCGCTGGTGCGCGCCGGCTGCACGGAGATTTGCGTGGATGAGCCAAGCATAAGCTGCTACGCGCACCGCGAAGACCCGAAGCGCTTCGTGAACATCTTCAACCGCACCGTCGAGGCGGTCGTGGGCAAGTGCCACCTCAGCACGCACCTGTGCTTCGGGAACTACAAGGGCCGCGCCGTCGGGCCGCGCCGCTACGCGCCAATGTTCCCGGCGTTCCTCGACATGCACCTGGACGAAATCCACGTCGAGATGGCGAGCCGCGAGTTTGCGGAGTTGGAGGTCATCGCCGAGATCGCGAAGCGGCACACCGCCGCCGTGGGCATCGTGGATGTGAAGAGCTACTACATCGAGACGCCGGAGGACATCGCGACGCGCGTGCGTGCCTGTCTGAAGCACGCGCCGCCGGAGAAGCTCGCCTTCGCGCCGGACTGTGGCCTCTCGCAAACCGCGCGCTGGGCGGCGAAGCAGAAGCTGGGGAACATGGTTGCTGGCGTGGCGAAAGCGAGAGCTTCAATTTAAGCCACGGATGAAACACGGACCGAACACGGACAGAGGCAATTTCACCCGTAGTTGTTTCCTATCCGTGTTTGTTCTGTGTTCAATCCGTGGCTAACACCAACTCATGATTAAGCCCTTGCTCCAAGACGATGCGTTGCTCGCGGATGTTGATGCCGCGAAGTCCGATCGTCCGAACTTCCGACTCTGGTGGCTGGGGCAGAGCGGGTTTCTTGTCCAGTTCAACGGGCGGCACGCGCTGGTGGACCCGTATCTCTCCGACTCGCTCACTGTCAAATACGAGCAGTCGGACAAGCCGCATGTGCGCATGACGGCGCGGGTGATCGCGCCGGAGCGGTTGGGCTTCGTGGATGTGGTGATAAGCAGCCACAACCACACGGACCACTTCGACCCGGACACGCTCAAGCCGTTGCTCGCGGCCAAGCCTGCGCTGCCGCTGGTGTTGCCGGAGGCGAACAAGGGCGCGGGGGCGTTCCGCATCGGGCTGAGTCTCAAAGCACCAAATCTCATCGGGGTGTGCGCGGGCGAGGTGAAGTCGGCGGGCGGGTTCACGTTCAACGGGATTCCCGCCGCGCACAACGAGCTGGAGGTGGACGCGGCGGGCAATCACAAGTTCCTCGGCTACCTGCTCCAGTTCGGCCCGTGGCGCGTGTATCACGCGGGCGACACGAAGCACTTCGAGGGCATGGAGGACTGGATTCGCCCGTTCCGCGTGGACGTGGCGCTGCTGCCCATCAACGGCGACAAACCGGAGCGCAAGGTTGCGGGGAATCTCGACGGGCGCGAGGCGGCGCAACTGGCGAAAGCCATCGGTGCGCGGCTGGCCATCCCGATGCACTACGACCTGTTCACGTTCAACACGGCGTCGCCGGACGAGTTCGTGGCGGAGTGCGGGAAGCTCGGACAGAAGTGCCGGGTGTTGCAGGCGGGCGAGCGGTGGAGCAGCGCGGAGTTGGCGGGCTGAAAGGGAGGAGTGCCCGCGGATAACGCGGATTCGCGCGGATAAGAAAGCGCTGCGAAGGGCGCGGCTTTTCATCCGCGTCATCCGCGTTATCCGCGGGCAAAAACTAGTTCGCCGCCAGCTTCTCGAAGCTCTCTTCGATGAAGGTGGTGTTCTGGATGCGCGCGAGCTTGGCGTAGAGGCCGTCGGTAGCGAGGAGTTCGTCGTGCGTGCCGCGCTCGACGATCTCGCCGTGGCGCAGGACGAGGATTTGGTCGGCCTTGCGAATGGTGCTCAGGCGGTGCGCGATGACGAAGCTGGTGCGGCCGGTCATGAGCCGTTCCAGCGCTTCCTGAATCAGTTTCTCGGTCTGTGTGTCCACGCTGGCGGTGGCTTCGTCGAGGATGAGGATGGGCGCGTTCTTCAGCAGCGCGCGGGCGATGCTCACGCGCT
>SXGQ01201300.1_pt1 | contig 22631 bp, 18 predicted proteins | sample 3178371 | NCBI WGS metagenome assembly SXGQ01 (sample SAMN11356859, study PRJNA531348) | freshwater metagenome | isolation source: freshwater sample F1-20 | place: China: Fuxian Lake, Yuxi | collected 2017-12-25 | reverse complement strand
TCTTCGGCGAACGCATGTATTTCTTCTTCGGTCATTTCTGTTGCCGGTCTATTTGGCTTCATATAGACACGCTTTTTGCCGTTGCTTTCACTCATATATTCCTTTCATCGAACTTGGCGTTACCACCGACTTGAGATCGGTTGGTGATCTTCAACGGGCCAAGCCCCTCAGATCGTCTGGATGATTACAAGAGACACTATAGATAAGGGGTGTTCAGAGTTATGTTGTGCAACACCTTTCTGTCATAATTCGGATATGTCTATTGACGCACTTGAAGACGGTCAAATTTGTACTTATTGCGGTACGCCAGTGTTTTTCTATGGCGAAGGTATGACCGATTGCCCAGGTTGCGGCGCCGAGTGGGTGAATGCAGAATTCGACCTAGCAGACGAACTGGATGGCCCGGCCGTTGACGAAATTGAATTTGATAATGATCCAGACACGCTCGAAAGCGATGAGCTCGAAGATACAGATGACTTTGAAGGTGAGTAGTTATTGACACTGCTCATCAATGGCGAGCCGTAATTCGCCAGAAGCAAAGTCGAGTAAAGCATCCGTAGTTGTTATAAAGAGCTTTGCAGTTTCTGGATCAAGTGCTGCCACAACTAAGTTATAGTCATAGAACTCGAGTTTGTCGATAAACCGCCTCAAAGCCGATCTGAGCTGCGATACAGGTACACCAAATTCTTCTGAGCTAGAGTCTGCAATTTTGCCCAAAAGCTGGTCGAGGTCTTGCCAGAACATAGCATCAAGCGCGCTACTCAGCTTTTCAATACGAATCTGATCTACGGCCAGCTGAAGCTCATTTGCCGACTCACAGATTGAGGACTGTTTCTCCCCACAACCTGCCACCACCATGCCGACGGACAGGGCAAAAGTTATTCCAAAGCTGAATCGTCGGATTTTCATCGAAGCGGGTTATCTGTAGTTTTTTTGAATTCGTTGTCGGTGATTTGTAGGGGATCTGACATTTTTTATTAGCCGCCGAGGCCTAAAACCATTTCTTGATTTTAAAGTAAAACCACTGGCTCATCGCCAAAGCAGCAAGTAGTCCGGCCGAGATCTCCCACGCCAAGGGCGACTCGGTCCACGGATTGACATTGAAGTTTTGGCCAAAGAAACCTACGACTAACGCCGGTAGAAGAAGAATGCTTGCGATTGCGGCGAATCTCATTTGGGCAGCTGTCTGACGCCGGTTCTCGAGGGATTCCAACCGTTCGTAGAGTATCCGAACCTCTTGCTCGAGGCTGTTGCGTTGAGCTTTGAGGCTTCGTGTTCGCATGAGGAGGTCTTCAATCCAAATTCTTTGGTCCGCAGAAAATGGTGGTACATCTGAGTCTCGCAAAGTGAACGGTGCCCGAATGATGACATCTCTTTTTGAAATTGCTTTAAACACATTCTGCGTTTCCGAGATCGTTGAGGAAATTGAGAGAATCTCAAACTTTAGTCGGCTTATTTCTTCGTATGTGCTTGCGGCTTTGTCTGACAAAGATTGATATTGCTTATTGAAGATTGCACTCTCTATTTCAGTCATAGACCTCTGCACGGCAACATGAAGTAAAGAAAGAAGATCTTGAAGGTCAGCAACAATAACTCGTGAGATTCGAACAACGACTTCGCCAGGGTCTTCCTCAGATGTCTTCTCGCGAATTGTTATCTCATTGACGTCGGCACAGATTTGACCAAATAGTCTTGTTGATCGATCTTCCGCATGTTCTTCAGGGCCCCAGAGCACGGTCAATGCCATAATCTCGCTTACGACAAATTGGATATTAAAAAATTCACTGCGACCGTCTTTTATGTCCGTCGGTGTCGCAAGCATCCCATACAAGTAGGCGTCATGTGATTCGATCTTTGGGAATGGGTCCTGAAAAGCAAGAAAATCAACACCCGAAAGTCCAATTCGCGCAGTTTCGTGTAGGGATCGACCATTGAGGCCGCGCTCGAATTCGGCTAGAGCCAACTCCAACTGCGACTCTGTTGGATGGTTGAGATGGATACATCTAAATTTTGGGTAAATATCAATATCCCAATATTAGTACGAAAATTTTTTGATAGCTCTCGTGACTTTATTAGAGAATTGCAGTGGGGTGGCATTCAAAATTCGGAACATTGAGTCATGGAAAAGCGCGATTAGCAGGATTTAGGCACTTTTGACTACTCTCAGACCGTGCCAGTTCGTGGATCTGAAATGAGATGGTGGCATGTCGAGCACGATTCACTTGAGGCTCTTCGTGACGAATTTTTTTCTGTGGATATTCCGAATCTTCCGATGGGTGTAGAACCGGTAGTTGAGCCCGATAGCTTCGCAGTCTGGCGACAGCGTTCTCCTAGAGATCGCGGGTTCACCGCTTTTGGTCTTATGGCGCCAGGCGCAATCGGAAAGTTCTCAGAAGACGCGCCTCCGCTTTTTGGGTATACAACTGACTCAAATGGTAATACTCGTATTGCAGCTGCAGTATTTGACGGCATGGGTGGCGCAGGATCACGAGTAGTGACGGACTCTGACTGCAGTCTGCTCAAGCCAGGCCGAGAGGCCTCGATGGCTTATCTTGCATCTCGAATAGCAAGACGCGAGTTGGAGCATCTTTGGTGGAGCGAACCAAAGCTACTTGTTGACAGAGAAATTATAGAGAGGGGCTTTTCGCGTGCACTTGCAGATGCGTATACGGAGCTCGGTTTTGTGGGTACAGGTCGGCTGAGCGGATCGATGGTTCGGAATTTACCAACGACATTCGCTTCAATTCAGTGTGAGAAGATGAGCGAAAGTGAATGGGAAGTAGTCTCCTGCTGGGCAGGCGACTCGAGAGCATTTGTTCTTACGCCTCACTCTGGTTTGCAACAAATTACATCAGACGACGTTGATGAATCTGACCCCCTTGAACAGTTACGTGGCGATTGTCGTCTTTTAAATACCCTTGATGCATCGCGAAAGTTCAATGTTAATTTGAGTCGTATAAAAGTTGTTGCGCCGGCATTACTAATAGTTGCAACTGATGGGTTATTCCACTACCTACCCACGCCAGGGTCACTTGAGTATCTATTGCTCAAGACTCTCCGTGACGCCGATCTGGTGACTGCAAGAAAGTTGACCGAAATTTCTCGCACAGGCGCAAACGACGATGTAAGTCTCGCGGTAATAGCTTTGGGGTTTACGGAATTTTCGGACATTCGATTAATCTTTCGTAGTCGTGAGGCCGAGCTTGAAAGTGCTGGTTATTCCGAACTGCTGTCGATGGCGCCAGGAGAAGATCGAACAATCGAACTAGCCGATGAGTTTTGGCAGCGCGAACGCAGCCGATATGTAGCGTTGATGCAGCGGGCATGAAAGAACCATCAATTCAGGGCAGCGGCCGAGACCGTCGCGAACAAACCTCCGATGTTGATAACCCGCTGCGCGCGGAGGACAAAAGAAATTCTGAAGATGGCTCAACCGCTAGCAGGATTGAGCCGACTCGATCTATTCGACAGAATTCGGTCCGACGGCTTTTTCGAAGGCGTGGAATTGGCGATATTTATCGGCTTAATGAGATTGAATATCGATTGGAAAAATTAGTTGGGTCTGGAACCGGCGAAGCGAAGGGTAAAAGTGAAACTTGGCGAGCGACACAACTTGGATCGAGCCAGCGCGACGTATTCCTTAAGGTCTTTCAGTCACCAAAGTATCCGAATGATGATGAACGCGATGATCCCGAACAGGGTCCAGAACTTCGTAGGAGGTGTGAGAGATTTGAGGCACGACACCGTGAAGTTGGGAAGAGGTTAACTCGCAAACGATCTGGCACTGGCGCTTTAGTTGAACCTCTTGATTTTGGTCGGCCCAACGACTCGCTTAGCTATATGAAGGTGTACCCATGGATCCCAGACGCAGTTACCATCACACGCAAGACAGCGAGTAGTTGGTCACGTTCTGAGCGTCTTGTATTTATTCGAACACTGATGCTTGCCATCTGGGAACTGCATGAGCTCGGGATTGCACATGGAGACATCAAACAGGACAATATTCTCGTTGCGAAAATGCCCATCGGTCCGGTAGCACGCCTGATTGACTTTGATGAGGCGTTTCTTGCTGATTCACCGCCACTTTCACTTGATGAAGTAGAGGTTGGCACTACCTTGATGACGCCTGAGTGGAAAGTATTGGAAAATCCTGACCGCGCTCGCGGAATATCTGGAATCTCCCTTGGAACTCGGACAGATCTTTTCCAGTTAGCAGTGGTTTTGGAAGCAGTTTTTGGTTCTGGCGAGATTACTTGGAGTAAACCAGGGTTCGGTGATCTTGACGGCGATGCGGATTACGCCCTGGCGGGGGCGTCGCCAACATGCAGTGATCTTGGGTTGTCGCTACCCCGGGTCTCCTATCTGATGAGAGACTGCTTAAATCGCCAGTCTTCACGGCGTCCTTCCATTGAAACCATTCTTTCGACTTTGGGTGTGAGCGCACCATGAGTGGCTTGGCCAACCGAGGGGGTATTCAAGAAAAGGTGCGACCGAGTGGCGAGCGCTTCCCAATCGATGTCGTATTTGTAGTAGATGCGACAGAAAGTATGAGTAGTCTGCTCGAGCGAGTCAAGATACGTGTACTAACTCTTGACGCTGCGCTCAAAGAAGAGCTCGAGCGGTCCAAACGAGTTTTAGATTCTTTAAGGGTGAAACTAATTGTCTTTCGTGACCTCTATGACGATCCGCTTTCGGCCTTTGAAGTGACAAACTTCTTTGATCTGCCAACACAAAGATCAGAATTCGAGAATGCTGTTAGTCGAATTGAGGCTTACGGGGGTGATGACTTAGTTGAATCTGGTTTGGAAGCATTATTTCTTGCCATGCGCTCTGCTTGGCGAAACGAGCCACAAGACCTAAAGCGCCGGCACATTATTATGTTGTTTACGGATCAAGATGCTCATGACTTTGGTGCGTCTATTCCGACCAAGTACGCCCAGCCACCACACCCACGAACAATTGCTGACTTAAAGAAGCTTTGGGGGCCACCGATACGCGGTGGTCTGATGAACGAACGAGCCAAGCGCTTGGTGCTTTTTGCTCCTGACTCAACAACTAGTAACGACGGAATTGTAGCCAGCACTCTCTGGGCGGAAATGAAAGAGGAATGGGAGAACGTCTGGCTGGAAACCAGAACCGATACGGGCCTTTTAGATCTGACCTGGGAAGAGGTTGTCAAGACCTTAGTCGCGACTATATGAGCAAGGTACATTCCCATGATCTGGTATGGCCATGCAAGTGGTGTGGTACCGTAAATGCCTTCACCGGAAGAAAGAGTGATGAACGGTGCTTGGCTTGTCGAAAGTTCCGAAGTTCGCCAGCCTGGACTTCGGTTACTGGCGCAGACTTACTCGATGATGAAGTGGTGCGAGACGCTTATTTGCTTGGGCACTATGGGGAAGTAGCTACAGCGGCGACAAATGAATTGCTGGTAAGTACTGAGTCGCGGTTTGTTCGCGACTCCATAAGACTGGCTCTTACAGCAGAACTTGGGTCCATGGCGAGCTACTGGGGATATGCCGACGAGTCAAAGTCCCGTCTTGCAATGGGATGGGTCTGGCCGCAGCAGCCGTATGTGTCGGGGTTGACTCTTCATCTGGAACGTGACGGCAAGCGTGCAAAAAATTCCATTGATCGAAAACTGGGCAAAAACAAGATGGCGCTGAATCTTGAATTCGAGAAAGCGCTTGATCCTGACCTAATGACGCTTAGTGTCTCGCTGTTCTATCGTAAAGATCGCAAAATTGAGACTAGGCCGATTGAGATTAAGTTTTCGAGAGAAGTACAGTAATGCAAAGTTCGAGAGTGAGGAAGTAGCAATGTCTGATGAAGTTGAAGAAAGTAAAAGTGCTAAGTCGTTAGTGGAGAAGAGTGCTGATCGTGATCGCGTAGGCGCAGCTGATGCACTACGAAAATGGATTGATGAAAGATCGCCTACAAACGTTCACATTCTCGAACAACTCGAAAGTGATCTAAGAAAAAATCAGCGTCTAAATGAGTGGGGGCAGTTCGCTCTTGAAGATCTTCTTCGACCACCGCGCCGTGACGCCAGTCGATTTATCGCACACAAAATTGCAGCTGTTGTGACCTTCTTTCGTAATCTTATTTTGTTTGTTCCTGTGGCGGTCACTTGGCTCGCGATTGAACGTGCAGCTGTGAAGTTTGCGGGCAAGTTGGAATTGGGCGTTAACACGACTTTCTTGGAGGTTTGGCTCAAAGAGGCCGATCTCACTCTTGCCGAAACAGCCGCAATTGACGCGGGGCTTATTGGTCTTCTGATAGTTCTGACGCTCGTCGCACAGTCGTTTGAGGTGGTTGCTGACCGAAGTGCTCGTCAGGCCGATGAAAACGACGAACGCGATTTTCAGTCGGTGCTGGTTAATGTCGGTCTGTTTCTTCACGGCTTTAGATCAATAACTCCGTCGGCTCTCAAGTCAGGACTAGCCGAGGCTGTTGATAACTTGCGTAAGTCGTCAGAGCAACTTGCCGCAGTCTCGGAAAAGGCGACCGATACCCTGTCGATGTTTGCGCAGGTCTCGGTCAATCAGCTTGAGCCAGCTGTTCGTCGTATTGACGCAATCGTTTCTGCTCTTGGAGGTGCAGATACTTCTCACGAACAGATGACGAAACTTGTTAGTGGTCTTCAGGCTCATCTTGGCGAGTCGCTGTCACTTCTAACTATCCGCATCGATGACTTGGGGGACAAACTTAAAGGGAGTCTTTCAGAGAACAATTCACTACTTGAGTCATCTCTCCGTGGACTTCTTCAAGAGATAGATGCGGTGGGCCGTAATCTCAACCAGGTCGCCGCAACAGCGCGAGAAGTTGCAATTATGTACCGAGAGCAGGTGTAAAAGGTGGCGTTTTCGCGAAGTCACCGACAATTTGGTAACCCCGATGCGCCGCAAGGTCGTGACCGGCATGCGATAGTCGGTTTATCTGGTTGGTTGTTTGCTGACTTGCTTTTGGCGGTGGCTGTGGTCTTTTTGGTCGCCGAAACCACGCCAGTCGGTGGAGAAGAACTTCGGAAGACAGATCTAAATAGTCCGGCAGTGACTATGAAATTCAGTCCTGAACTTTCGGAGAGCGAAGATGACGGACTGCCCGTGTGGCGACAAGTTGACGCTGAGGAGAGCGGAAGTTTTGCGGTTGGTATTGAAGTTGAGTTCACAGAACCAGTCAAAGATTTTGGCGGCTCTCTTGAACAGATAAACAACGACATTTCAATTTCTGCAACAGTAGGGGGTAGCAAGTTTGAAGGTGCCGAGGCTGGATGGAGTGTGAAGTCTTTGACGCCTGAACCCGGTGGAAGGTTGTATCAACTTCAACTTGAGCCTTCAGTTGGTTTTCAATCAGCAACAGTGCAGATTGTCATTAATGAGCGCGCCGCACGTGATGAGGACAATAATTCGAATCTCGCGTCTCAGCCATTGATCTTCTTGGTGCAGCGTCGCCCAGACACAGTGATTGATACTAAAAAAGCCTCACAATTGAGAATCCCAATTGGAAGCGACTCGTGTGATTCGAGTAAACCAGAAGCAGTCTTGGATTTGGTTAGATCAATTAAGCAAGTAAGAGTTTTTGATGTCAATGTCGCAACCGCTGGACAAAAACGAGAAACATTGGCGCGAAACTTTGTCGATTGGGTGGCGAGTGACGAGGGTTTCGGCTCAGCAGCAAAAGTCGGGTTTGTCTTCATTTACGGATCGGGTGGCGGTGGTGTAGAAATCGCTGAAGATTGGACGAACTGTGTTGTGAAGGCAATTGAAGACCTTGGCTGGTTAGGAGAGACCGACTCATTCGAAGCACAATTACCGGTTAAGCAGTTTAAGGCTGATGGAATTACATCACGCCAGCTTCAACTTGAGCTGTATTTCTTCTCTGGAGTCTCGGCTTCCGACTAGCTCTCATGGCGGTAATATTTTGCACTTCTTGTGGTGCCCGAAATCGACGGAAATCACTCAATTGTTTGCTCTGCGGGGATGTGCTTGAAAGTGTCGAGCGTTTAGATACCCGTGTGTGGGAACCAGAGACCGAACTTCCAGGCGCAATCGATGAAATCGAGCCATTAAGTATTTGGAAGCGAATTTATGCACGACCTGTCCTGTCAGGCTCTGTCGCAGCAATCTTCGTTGCAGTAGTTTTCGCAACCGTTTGGTCATTCAGTTATCTGAATCAGCCCCCGAGGTGTATTGAGTATGAGTCATACGGTTGTTCAGTAATTGTGCTTGAGAGACGAGTAGACAGTGGGGTCCTCGCGAAAGATGCAAACACTTCATACCAGGAACTTAACTATCGGCAGGCGGAGGTCATCGACTGGCTGATACTTCTACTTCTCGCGCAGGAAAGCGATCGTTCACTCGAGTTATCAACGCTCTTTAATTTCTCTGCTGGGGGAGTAAATCGGTCTCGTGCATGTCACAGTTTGGCCGACTGTTCAGAAATTCCCGCGAATGAAGACATTGACTACGACGGATTAACTGGCACGCTTGGTCTGACTGCTGAGGGTCTAGTTCAGCGTGTCACGCTCTCGTCAGATAGCAGTGCCTCTGAATTTTGGGGGCTTGAAGGAAGAATTGACGCGGGGTATCTATCTAATGGAATTGAGGCGAGTTACTTTGAAGAAATTCATCTAATTCCAACAACATCAGAAGTTGTCGATGACCTTGGGAATGTTGTTTCCCTCTTTCGAACCGAACTCGCTCAGAGTGATTCCAGAACAGAAGTTATTTTAATGTCAAACCAAAGTTCAAGACTTTCGAAAGTTCCAGCTGCCCGGATTTTGCTTGGGCCGAGCGATGATTCCTTGAGTCCCGATGGTTTGATGGTGTGGGTCGAGCTACCGATTCGTCAAAGAGCCGCGCCTTGGGTTGGCTCTTTCGCGACAACAGCTGGGCATCTTCTCGCTACAAGTCGTAACCAACTTGTCGCTGGTCAATTAGCGGCAATCGTCTTTGACTGCTCTCAGTATCCGACTCTTGAGCAGACTGATATTAATTTTGAGAGCGCCACGGTCGAGACAATTTGTTTTAACTCTCCCAAATTTCAAGAAACTTTTAGATCGCCTGAGTTACTCGATCGGGTCATTGTGTTATCGGGTCTTCGCGAATCACAACTGATCTCGTCGGTTCGAGCTTTGGTTCCTGCAGGGTTGAGCCCGATATTTTTGGTGCGCGGCTAATAGCGGTTTTGGGACCCTACAAAAATTGCTCAGCTGTAAAGGCTTGGCGGATTCCCTGTCGAGGTAGGGGCCACCACCGAACTTTGTTTTGCTTTGACGTCAATAACCACAGTGCCAAGCATTTTGTCAAGAACTCTCTGCTTTTTGTCATCAAAAGCCGGAAAAATTAAGTCAATGATGGTGAAGATGCCTGCTGTGATCGAGCCCAAAAGTTGAGCAAGAAACCAACGCAGAAACGAATATCCACCGCCAATTGGTTGACCAGTTTCTTCTTTGACGAGTTTGATGCCGACCCGTGCTTTGCCAAACGTTTGGCCGGACTTGCCTTGTTTAATTACGTAGTTCCAGATTACGGTAACCGGTATCCAGAAAATCGCGACCACAATTAACACAATGCCTACGGGGCGCGCCATATCTGAGAAGAGAAACGCAACACCGAGACCGCCAATGATGAACGGGGGCACCCAAACCAGTAACGAATCAATTATGAAGGCTCCTGCCCGTCGTCCGTAGGAGGCATAACTATTAGCCATGATTTATCCTTTGAGTCACCTTTGGGTCATTTTGAAGTTTGACACTATCATTTGGTGGTCGGGGGCACTCTTGGGCGAATATGACACTATTGGGAAGCGGAAGGAGGGCCGTCCGACCGTCGACAAGAATCAAGCTCCGACAGATGCAACCGGTGCGCGTAAGTCACGTAGTCGAGCGAAGAAAGAAGTTGTTCGTGCGCCTAAAGAATGGCTGGTCATAGGCGCCACAATTCTTCTAATTAGTTACGTTCCTGCAATCATATTTGGAACTTTCTGGGGCTACCTCGCATCGTTCACAATTGCGGTTGCAGCGACTCTCTCCGCTCTCTTGGCTCTGCTCGAAGACCAGCGTCGAATGCGCCTGCCCGCCTACTCGCTGGACAAGAGCTTTCGGAAACTTGGAGCTGTGCTTTACGGACTCTCAACTGTGGTTGTGCTTTCTGTGATCGCACTGGTTGCTTTTCAGTGGGTGAAATCTCAATGAAGTCTTTTTTCGCTTTACTAATTGTGGGTTGTCTTGGATTTGGCGCTGGTCAAGCGACAGCAGAGCGGCTTTCAAGTATCGATTCCCTTAAGAGCCGCTCGGCAAGTTCAACTGGCTTTGAACAGACGCGCAAGTGTGCAGCAGAAAAGAAGCGACTCGCCGTTGCCTTTTTAGTCGACGAGTCTTCAAGCATAAAAAAAGCAGACCCGGCTAACCAGCGCGTTCAAGCGATTAGTAGAGCTATTTCAAGACTCTCTCTCAACCTCGCACTCGTGTCAGGCGAAGATCAACCAGTCATTGATGTTCTTGTTGCTGTCTTCGGAGAGAGTTTCTCAATTCTTGGGGCGGGCGACAACAAACAAGCTGAAAACTGGATATCGCTGAGCGAGAATGCCGGAAAAGTTGATGAGCGTGTTAAAGAACTCGCAGGGCGAAATGATTCGAGCATCACTAATTATCAAAAAGGACTAGAGGGAATCGAAGATCAGTATGTTCGTTACACAAAAAAGAATGGTGCAACATGTTTTGCATTGGTTTGGTTGAGCGATGGCAAGATAGATCTTGACAATAATTCAAGCACGGATAGTTCCGAGGCTGATAGCTACGCCAATATGTGCACAAAGATCGGTGTCATTAATCGACTCCGAGGTATGAAGATTTTTGTCTTCGGGATAGGCCTTGGCGGTCAGGCAAAGGACGGCGACTTTGATCGCATGCGACAACTTGTCGAGGGTCGTAATGATTGTGGCAATGTGCCACCAGGAGACGACTCGACTTTTGGATTGTTTATTCCGGTAACTTCAGCAGATCTTTTAGAGAGCGCGTTTGATGGGATCTTTCCGCCGCCACCTCCACCACCAGAGCCGTGCGAGGGGCCCGGCCCAGATCCTCTTTGCAACGAGTTTCGAATCAACGTGCAAAGTCCAACAAAAACGGCGAGGTTGTTGGTTTCGGCCCCGGGTGCCATCACATTGGTGAAGATGATTCGACCTGACTCATCCGAAGTAACATTGCGTGACGCGAGCGGTTTTATACCCAGTTCAGCCGTCGACATTTCGTTGCAAGACCTCGGTGGAAGTGCGCAAATTGAAGTCGACGTCGCAAATCAGCTTGGACAATGGTCGCTTCAAGTTATTGGAGAAGATTCAAAGAACGCATTAGTTTCACTCTTTTCCCGTGTCAAACCGGTGGTGGCTGGTTTACCAATTCGAATCACTCGTGAGTTACCAACGCCGATTCAGGTGACGGTCAAGGATGCTGACTTAGAAGGAATTTCCATCGTGAAAAAAGGCGAGTCCGCAACAGCCTCACCCGTTAACTATTCTCTCACGGCTAACGCAAATTTTGGCTCAAGTCAAGTTCCTGTGACTGTGACCAAATCAGCAGGTGGCGGATTCAACGTCGCACTCATGGGTAGTTTAGAGAATTTACCGGCTCAAGGCTCTCTCTTTCTGGAAGCTTCTGCATTGCTCGGTTCAACAGAGGTGTCACTCGTCGACGTACAAGTGCCAATCGCGTTGAACTTCGGTGACTCTTTTCCTAGCGCGAAAAGCATCGTGGCAACTTCGATTGATTCAGGAAACGGCAAGGCCAATTTCAGCACGATTACGGTGACAGTTGTCGGGCCGAAAGATGGCGAAGGCAAGGTGCGGGTGAAGTCCGACGTTGTAGTGATCCAAAGCCCACCCGCTCGCGGCGATGAACTACCCGAGTTAGTTTTTGACAATGACAAGGAAGTCGCTGTTGCGGCAGGCGATGAGGGAACTTTGGTGTTTCGCCTCGACCCAAGAGGTGAAGCAAACGGCGAATTAGAATTTAGTATTGAACTCGAGTATCAGAGTCGAGATGGTGAAATCAAGAATGAGACTGTCAATCTCAGTATTCTGATGGAGAAGCCGTTTGACATTGTCAAATGGCTTCTGCTTCTTGTCATCATGCTTCTAGTGTTCTTTGCACTTCAGGCCGCAGTGATCTGGCCAGCTTGTCGTTATGTTGCAAGAGTTCGTGGTTTGCCAGTCTCTACGCGCGTCGTAAGCGGTGACATCCTCATCAATAACGTCGATCAAATCAAAGGAGTCGACAAAAAATTTGATGACCTTGTTGCTGATCATAGAAATCTTGGCAGTGCTACTGCAACGAGTTTGTCGCAGACGATTCGGGGGTTTACCCTGAAGGGATTCCCTGACGTTATTTATCGGGGACTTTTCAAGCCACGACGCGTGCCAGTATTCATAAAGCGCTCAATCGGCAGCGAATCCGAGTTGACAGTCGGGCAAGGTGGCTATGAGAAGTTAAAGGAGACCACCTGGGGTCTCGTCAGTCCGAACCTGAATGGAGTATGGGCGGTCTCATTCCAAGAGAGCGATGTACGACTCGTGCAGTCAAATCCCAATCGCGAACTAAAAGCCCATCTGCTTTACATATTCCCAGAGGCTGCAGGGGCCGATAGTTCTGCTCTGGCCCAAAAGCTTTTAGCCGAACTCGAGACCAAGCGATTTCGCAATCTGATGCCGAAACTATTCGATGAAATCAGTGTCGCAAAGTCAGTGTCTGATCGGGTCGTCGTTGGGACCGCAGAAGATGTGGGCACAGGCCGTGAGAAGACGACCTCGACCGAAGGCCAGAAGCGAAAGGACTTGTATACGTAATGAACACTGGGGCCGATTATCTGATTCGAGCAAATGAGGCCTACAGTTAGATACCGAAAGTGGGATTGTGGTTTCAATTGAGGGGGTAATTATATGAGTTTGGCACCATTTATTCTGATTGGTTGCGGTGGTTCGGGTGTGTTGTCTGTCCGCCACGTGCGCGATGAGGTTAAAGCTCGTCTTCGAGTTCATGGCATCGACAAGATCCCCGACGCATGGCAATTCATTGGTATCGACGCAACTCCCGTGCAAGCCGATCTCACTGAAGCATCGCCGCTACCCCCACTCGACTATCTGCAGATGAAGCCAGGGGCAAGCACGCTGGATGAGCTAGACAAAATGCTTCAAGCGGCTCATCCTCCCGCAATGCGCCGAGGTTACGTAGAACTCGTTGGGTGGCGTCCAAATCCGAAAGCAATTCCTCAAAATATCGAAATTGGGTTGACCAACCATGCAGTTGGTCGAGTCGTTGGCACCGTCGCCCTTCAAGCATCTCAGATTCGACGCCGATTCGAAGCCGCTCTCACTTCAGCGGAAGCGAGTGGTCCAGAGTTAAACACCGTAGCGAGACGTATGGGTTTACCAATTGGTGGTCTCGGCGTCATGGCTCCGAACGTTCTTGTTGTTACTTCAATGGCTGGCGGCTGTGGTAGTGGAATCTCGATTGACGTTGTTGACCTTCTAAAGCACCTCGGCGGCAACAGCATTCAGCCAATTTTGATCGCTTATGGCACCGACATTTTTGAACATTCGCAGCAGTACATGACGTCAAACAATCTTGCCTACATGTCGGAGCTCTTGAATGCTGTCTGGTCGGAGAACGGTGGACGAGCGGGTTTGTTCCCAGCTCCATTTGGCCTACCAAGTCGACGAGGACCCCGAGCAACCTTTGTGCTTGGTCGAAAGAACCTTGATGGTGTTGATCTACAGGGCTCACGAAATGTCTATCGTTCCGTGGGAATCACGATCGCGGGCTGGCTAACCAGTCCACCAGTCCGCCAGCGATTCCAGGATTACATCATTGGTAACTGGACTCAGTTCCCGCAGAGGCTCGGAGGTTACGGTTTCGCTGACTCTGCTATCACCGGAGAAATTTCATCATTCGGCTCAGCGACTCTCGCGGTTGGGCGCAAGCGCTTCCGTGATTATGCGCGAAAGTACATTCTCCGCGATTTGTACGAATTTCATTTCCGCGGATTTCGCAAAGTTGCTACTTCTGTTTTCGGTGAGGATGGCGACAGAGGTATTGACGTAGCAATTCGTTCCCGTCTCGTTGAGAAATTTCTACCAGAGGTGTCGACTGCATTTGGGTTGAGCAACTCCTTTGACAAGCAGATGGGAATCATCAGTGATGGATCGGCCCAGATTTCTGACGAATTACTTTCGGTATCACATATTCAGCGGTTTTCGGGTGATGTTAGTGCGGCCCTTACCGCACGTCTTCCTGGAGAGTCACTTAAGGGTGCAGAGTGGTCGTCGATAATTCATGATGAGATTGCGGCGATTAAGCGTCAACTCTTACTGGATGCAACTGGTGCATATCGAGCAAGAGAAGAGTTGTGGTTAAAGGAGACCGTTAAGCGTGTGATGAAACAATCGAATTCGTATCTAACTCGCCTGACTTTGCCAATAATGATTGATTTGTCGCAGAGTATCTCAGAGCAAGTTGGACGCACGGCGACAGACTTCCGCGGATCAGCTCGTGTAGCCGAGGAGAAAGCTAGGGAGTTCGCTATGAACGCGAATAATGAACTTGCCGATGTGGCCTCGAATAATCTTATGAAAGATTCACCGCAGGTGCGGGACGCAATAGAGTTGTTTGCCGCTTCAATCGGGCAGGAGCTCAAGGCTCAACTGTCTACAACGGTGTCGCAAACGCTCGAGCAAGTGATAATCAATCTTCTGCAACCACTGAACTCTGCCTTTCGGCGAGCCATAGACGATGTCGGCGAAATGGCCGATAGTTCGCGCGCGGGGGAAGCTGCGATCATAACGAAGTGGCCAGAAGGTTCGATTGTTCCTCGTTCGTTTCAACCAAGCCCTATCGAACACCTCCTTGAAGGTCACGACGAATGGCCAACGATTATCGAACGTCTGATGCGCACGGCCGAGCCAGCGGTAGCCGGCGAGTCGACAGCCGACGCGGTACGGCGCGGAATATCCGAGGGTGTTGAGGTGGACGGCGAAATTGGAGTCAATGACCTACGTCCACTTCTCTGGACTCGTAACAACGCGCCGCTCGAGTTCGTCAAGTCGCAGCCCTTGGCAATAGATCTATCGCTTGATCTGTTGGCACTCGAAGAGCGAGTCGACCGATGGTTGGGTAAGCCTGGCCGCGAATTGGGCGATTATTTGCGCGAGGGTCTTGGTCAGTACTTAAAAGATGAAATGCACCCTGATCACAAAGTGCGGCTCCGAAAATTTCGAGAGAAGTTCCAGAGCGCTCTCGAGCAGGCAAGCCCATTCGTCTCAGTCGATAATGTGTATTTCGGGACGGTCTATCCAGGAGAGAAGCCTGGTCTCACTTTTACCGTTGAGCCAATTCCTTTTCAAGCCGGCCATCCCGCACACACAATTGCAGAGGATTTGATCCGGAATCGAGTTCAAAACGTCGATAATGTGATTAATTACTCTGACCAAGACCGAGAGTCGGTGACTGTTTCGTGCTTCTTTGATAAGCCAATGTTCCCAGGCGTCATCTCGTCAATGTTCGACGAGATTGCACAACATGGCATCCAGTACGGCGGCAACCCTGACGGCTTGCGGGGATGGCTCGACTTCAAGCGAGGTCGCACACTTGACGAGTTCATACCATTGCCCCCAAATGTAATACGCGCTCTCATTCGTGGTTTCGTCGTGGGGCGCCTGACTGGGCTAATAAAGTTACCGGTTCAGCCAGAGGAGCCCGCGAGTATCGCGGGCGAAGGTGAACCTGCACGTTTCCCAAGTCCGTCATACGCTTCAATCTCGAATCAATTGACTTCGATGCTTCTGAGTTTCACATTGTGCTTCCTCACGGTGTCAAGGAATCGTCAACGAGCGTTCGATGCATATGGTCGAATGTTTCGGCTCGGGGTCGTTACTGAGGGAGGAGACCTTGGTCCCGCTCGATTCGCGATCGGCGGCGAGTTAGCTTCATTCCTTAATAATGGTAAAACTAACACAGCGGCTATTGATAAGCCTCAATGTCAAGGCGCAGATCGAGACTCTCGAATTAGCGATGCAATCGCGTATCTAAGTGAAAATATCGACCGTTTGACCAAGATGAACAGCGAACCGTACACCGGAAACGAACTTGTGAATCGACTCGTGTCTTGGTCCGACGACAATATTCCTGTTAGGGAAATCGCACCCATAATCATCGAAGAATATGACCGCATCAGAAGTGCATTGCAGGCTTATCAGATAAACGATGGCCGTGCTGGCGGAGAACGACAATAGGTTCATGTCTGATACGGGGGAGAGGGGCATCGCACGGAGGCAACTCGTCCTTGTCGGTCTGGATTTTTCGTCCGAGTCAAATGAACGGATGCTCTCCGAGTGCATTGACGCTTGGGGTGCAGCTGGGCTTTTAGAAGACGTTTACTTCGTTGACCTGGGAACGGAGGTTGGGTCTGCACCAGACTTCCAAGCGGCGGTCCAATTCCAGTGTGCACGACCTGGCCAAGACGAACTCATCCCGCTTGAAAGAGTTTTGTCATCTCGCATCTGGGTCGAGATTGTTTTTGTTTCGATTCGCCTATCTCCACTGGCCCGAGTGTTTAGTGAGAGAGTGGGACAAGAAGAGAAAATAAAGCGAGACGTTGTTCGCGCGTTCCCGCGTGATTCTGGTTGTAGAACCGGATTTTTTACATTGTCTTGGCTTAACGATGAGTCCTTTTCTGACAGTGTTTTCCCTCAGGGGTTCACAACCAACCTCTTGCACGATCGGTCAATTTATGTTGGCGAAGAACTAGCAGTTGCACCGTTTGATGAACGTAATAGACATTTGTCGCTTGCATTTACTGCACTGATTGCAGCAGGTGGCTTCGTCGGTCAGGAATCGAGTTCCCTAATCAATCTCGTCGAACCCGATGGTCGGATGGGTCTTGGTTCCGTAGTGCGACCCATTCGCGCAATTGCCCGTGCGGCGTCGGGGGGTTGGTTTTTCAGAGATGCTTTGCGGCAATCTATGTCTCGCGAAAACTTTATTATGCCAGGCGGAGTTGTGAATGCAGTACCAGACAGTGGTTCACCGGTGGTGATTGACAATTTGGTAAGTCAAGTGGCCGAAATGTGCGAGTTTAAATATTTGCCTCATAAGAGCCAGACCAGCAAAGGAAGGAAGATGGGGTTCTTCCAAGCCCTAATACACTTTGCGCGAAACATTTGGCCTTACGTCCGCCGCTCAGGCCGGCATGTGGTCGCTGAGAAACTTTCAAAAGCTTTGGAGCCGTTTGCTGACGCTCTTCAAAGTGTCTACGGCTCCAACTCAATTATTACTATTCGCGGTACGAGTGAGGTTGTTGACGATGGCATGAATAATGACATCGTAAGACTCCTCCAATATCTGGTTCAAAATCCAAATGAACTGGATCTAGAGCCTGTTATTAAACCCGAGGTGTGGAAGAATCTGGCGAAGGTTGTAGTCGGAAGCTTGGATGGCTCCGATCTTCCTGAGCAGATCACGTGCCTAAGTAGAGGAAGTCGGATTATTTTTAATGATCCGACAATCGTTGCGCCCTCGGCTGAGGCGTCGGTATTTCGACTCTCAAAGACTGACCTTATTACATTAGGGCTAGAGGAGTCCACCCGACTTAGGGAACCCGATGTTTTGTTCCCCGAAACTATTGAAAACTTTCGTTCGATCATTGCTAAGGCAAAACAAGAAAGTATTTTTACAGCTCCCATCTCTTCCCCCTCGACATTTGAAACCCCTGACGAGCCGTCGGCGACAAAGATTCGGTCTCGTTTAATAGGGGGCAAACAGAACTTGAACAACTCATCTAAGCCAAATGAGACTTCGGCCTATCCAAGCGGTGGTCGCGATGCTCGGAAAATATCTGAAGAGTTTGAGAAGTGGTTGCCCGCTGCTAAAGAGCGAGCTCGTTCGAGCTTTTTCTTCAAGCTGGCTGATCTTTTGGAAACGCAATCGCGTAGCGCTATGCAGGACGTGAAGGTCGAAGAGCTGAAGCGTCTGTTAGATGAGATGATCCAGGACGGCTCAAAGAAGAGCCGCTCAAAGCTTCGGTTGGTGCTCGGTGGCATAGGAGTGGCGGGAATTTTCGGCGTCATTGCTGCGACCCAGTTGAGTTGGGTCAGCCTTGCGCTTGTGCCCCTCTTGGTTATCTGGTTGGTTATCTGGCTTTTTAGTGCTGCAGTTGGCTTAGTAGCAGGAGTTCTTAAGCGAGCAATACGTGACTATCGCGAGGATCACGGAAAGGCGGAGGAGTCAGGCGTGCAATTCCTCTTCAATTCCTCGAAGACGGCGATGCGCGAATACATAAGGCTGCGCTCATTGCAGAGTCAATTCTTTGCGTGGAGTCGAATACTTCGAGAGGTCATTCATAGTCCTTACGGGGCACAAACTGACGATTCTGAAAAAAGCGGTGACATCACTGACATCCCGCACCCAAGACAGTTCGCGATAGCGAAAGTTGAGCCGCTGCCTCGACAAATGCAAACTTTATTGAATTCCATTCGAAGAACGCTCCTTGTTCGTGGCTATCTTGCATCAGTGCTCGAAGGCACAATTGGCGTTTGGCGTGAGAGATACAGAGAGTTTTCGTTGCAGGGCATAAATCAGGACCCGTACGCCGATGTCAAGCAAACTTGGGGTCAAGCAGTTTCAGAGAGGGTGAACGGTGAACTTGTTTACTACCCTCTGCAGGATTATTTTGAAGATTTGGTGCATCGGGACATTCGTGAAGTAGCAGCACGTGCCCTACAGGGGGAAATAGAGAATCGCTTCAACTCTTTAGAAGTTAGAGAGGTCTTCGGACGAATTACGGATGTAGACCCAGATCATCTTGCGCTCAAGGATTTTTCTCCTGAGGAATATCTTTTTGATTATCTCGGTCGAAATGGTTATGTGCCAGGTGCTCTCCGCCAAGATTTCAATATTGACCTGTTTAACATGCGCTCACCTCGCGCCCTCCAGTTGAGGCAATCCAATGTTGATCAAGCTAGGTGCATCAGGTCGGCAACAGATAATCGGAATCTTCGTAACTTTAGTTTGCGTCGTAATCGACGATTCATCATGTTGACTCACCTTGTAGCGATTGGTGAACAAGCAGGTCCTCAGGATATTTTGGGATACGAGTCACAGTCGCCAAGTCGCGAACAAGGCAGTTCGTGGAAGGAATGACGTGCTTGACTCGTTGACATTTGGAGTAGTTCTTGCCATCTTGACTGCGTGGGTGTTCGCTTGGGGCTTGATAGCGGCAGTCGTGGCGACTTCGAAGCAACAAGATCCCATTGGTGGTCTAGTTCAAGGGCTCACTCTTGGTCCGGTAGGCGTTCTCTTTGTGGCGCTCTCTAGTAGAGCAAATTCTCAGCTTGAGCCAGACAGAGTGAGCGAAGCTAGCAACTTGCGTAGCAACAATGGCTCTCGGCAAAAGTCTCGCAATAGTGATGAGTTGTACAAGTGAGTGAATACGGCCCGGCAGGTGAATACAGCAGACCGCGACCGCGACTAGAAGACAACCGCGGGAGCAAAACAAGGCGCACGGCTGTATCAAGCGGTAAATCAAAGCGCGATGTAGTGACGATTGTCGGCGCAATGTTGTCGGCGGTCGCAATGGTTGCATCGGCTTTTGTGCCATGGCTTTCAGTTCGGCTACCCGGTCTTGAACACCGATATCTATCGCTTAACGATCTTGCGGGCGGCAAGTTCCTTGTTGGGTTAGTGACGGTCTTGCTAATCATCGGAATTCCGCTTTCCGCAGTGCGCCATCGTTCGGGCTCTGTCTTAGTTGCGATGGGTGCCGGCCTCTACGGATGGTTCGCAGGGCTAACTGTTCTCACAATAGGTCTAATTCGAAGTCTCATTCCTGATTTTGCACTAGGGGGTATCGACATCGCAGACGGTCTGCTAGGTCAAGGACCTGGTGTCGTACTCGCGCTCGGCGCTGCAGTCATATTGTCAATAGAGGTTTCGCGTGGCTTCACTGGGACGGTAACAGTTGCGCGCGGGTCAAACCTTTTTGGTTTCTTTGCTTTGATCATCACTTTAGGTTTGGCTGCTGCAAATCACTCGCAATGGGTAGTAGCCGATTCACAAACTATGAAGAGCCAAATCGCCATTTCGGGTGACAGTCTCTTCGGTAGTGTCATTGTCTCTATTCTCACTTGGGGTGCGGCAGTATTCGCAGCAGGACTACTCGCTGGAATACCAGCTGCTAGACAGCGAGTGTTGGCTGTGGTAATGATCGTGATGTCACTCTTTAAAGCGCTTCAGCTAGTGGTCGTTTGGGCTGGCACAAGCTTTCTGGATTGGACATTGCCGAATAGTGTTGGCAATGTCGCGAGTTTAGATTTACGTACGGGCTTCTTTGCTTCAAGTGCGCTCACGGCTGCAGCGATTGCCATCGCCCTATTCGGGCTTGTGAATCAAGAAGTGGCTTCAAAAAATGTCACGCTTCGCCTCTTTGCTCTCGTACCATCTTCTGCGCTGCTTGTTGTGACGATCGCAATGAGTTTTTTCTTTAAACCCGAGGAGACTAGGGCGGGTCTGAGTGAAGTAACAACTTCAACGAGTTTATTAGCAGTGACAACGACGACATCGACGGTTGCGCCATCGGCGACAACGATAACCACGGGTATATCAAATGAGTCAAGTTCAACCGATACTCAAGTCGCGCTATCGACTGCTTTCGTTGTTATTGCCGATGGTGAGGACAACATTTGTGCTGGTGGCAGTGGCGCATTCGTTGGAGATGGCTCTTACGTCATCACTAACGAGCATGTGATTTCGACAGCCGATCTTTCGTCCGAATGCTCGTCGTTATGGGTGGGTTTCGGTGCTGATCCTGCTGCTGAACCTGACTCGTGGTTTGCAGCCGAAGTGCTTTGGAGTGATTACGACCTCGACCTTGCGATTCTTTCCTTGGAGGATTTTCAAGTCGGCGACACTAGACCGCTTCAGATTCGATACGACCAACTGAAACTCGGGGATGAGATAAGCGTGTTTGGGTTTCCCTCAATCGGTGGTGACACGTTGACGCTGACAAAGGGCATCATTTCGGGCTTTGACAATGTCGAAGGTTTCTACAAAGTATCAGCGGTGATTAATAAAGGAAATAGTGGAGGCCCAGTTCTAGATGCGCAGGGCAAACTAATCGGTATAGCGACAGCCGTTTATCAAGCTCAGGTACGATGCGAAAAACCCAACCAGTGCTTCACTGACGGGACTAACATTGGATTAGTTAGACCCATCAATGTCGCTAAAGCAGCGATACAGGAGTATGTGAGATGAATCAAATGCCATCACCACCATCAGGCGGGAACAGTAAGCGTGTTTCGGCCGGAGTTCTCGGGATCCTTCTGGGCGCTCTCGGAATTCACAAGTTTGTCCTTGGTTATTCCAAATCTGGCGTCATCATGCTGCTTGTAACGATAATTGGCTCCGTTTTCTTATTTCTCGGTCCGATAATCATGGGGATCATCGGTTTTATTGAGGGCATTATTTATTTGACAAAAAGTGATTCTGAATTCCACAATACTTACGTCTTGAACAAAAAGGAATGGTTCTAGTAGGGCTGCCTTCCCGCAAGGGTGTTCAATACTCTCTAGCTTTATAAGAGCTGGGGTGTGCTGTAGGGGCGAGACTGTTCCACAGGGAGTTGTTTAATTGCAGAGTTGTCAGTTAGTTTTCCTTTGGGGAAAGGGGAGCGGTGACAACAGTCGAACCTGCGTCGCGCGTGAAGCTGACCGTCGACTTTCTTTCATCGCCTGTCTGGACGTATGCGTACGCCGGCACGAGGCGGCCGATCGTTCAACAGATTCGAATTCTTACTGATGGGTCGCTACCTGATGCTGACTTCGAGGTTTTCCCACGAGTTCGATTTAATTTTCCGCTTCCAGAAGAAGTAGCTAGAGAATGGTGCGGACTTCCACGCACGATCGAGTCCCGCGGCAAACATGTAGGCGAGCCGATTGTCTTTGAGTCAGTGGGTCTGACTTTAAACAACTCGATCATTGGTCGCCTTCAAGAGCATATTGATGGTCATATCACGGTCGAGGTCGTGGACTCTCGCTCAAATGAGGTTCTGGCTACAGCGTCGAGGCCACTTCGTATTCTTGCGGCTAACCAATTTCTTTGGGAGCCGGGCTATCTCGACACATACGCTGCCTTTGCTATTCCTACTGATCCATTTGTTGCGGAAATACTTAAACGAGCTCGAGAGATATTAAAACAGCGAACTGGCGACTCCTCAACACAGGGTTATCAGTCAGAAAATCCGTCGTCGCCTGCTGAGCAGTCACGAGCCCGAAAGATCGTAGAGGCAATATATGACGCAACTTGTTCATTCAATATCGCCTATAGCGACCCCCCCGCAGCGATGGCTGGACTGGGCCAACGGATACGAACGCCATCACAAATAAAAACAGAAGGTTGCGCTACGTGCCTTGACTCAACAGTGCTCTTAGCAGCATGTATCGCTCAGGTCGGACTTGAGCCTGTCATGTTTATGATTAGTGGGCACGCTTTCGTCGGGTATCTGACGGGTGGGCTCCTTGGTGAAGCCAAAGGCTCTATTCTCTTTGGGCAGAGGGCTGTTGACCTTATTCGGCAACAGGCGCAG
>SXGQ01079291.1_pt1 | contig 22638 bp, 15 predicted proteins | sample 3178371 | NCBI WGS metagenome assembly SXGQ01 (sample SAMN11356859, study PRJNA531348) | freshwater metagenome | isolation source: freshwater sample F1-20 | place: China: Fuxian Lake, Yuxi | collected 2017-12-25 | reverse complement strand
GATGCCGGCGGCCGGCCCGCGGCGGCCACGTCGCCCGAGGCGTCGACGAGCGCCGCCGCGATGCCACGGTCGCGCAGCAGGCGGATGACGCGGTCGGCGGCGTAACCCATCGCGATGCCACCCAGGTCGAGGCGGGCCCCGGCCCGCGGCAGATGCACCGCCCGCTTCCCGGCGTCGAGCACGAGGGCGTCGGGACCGACTGCCGCACGGGCCTGCGCGAGCTTTTCGGCCGTCGGCATCCGGCGGGTCCGGCGGGCCTGCCGCCAGAGGGTCGTCAGCGGGCCAACCGTCGGGTCGAAGGCACCGGCGGATGCATCTCGAAAGACCACGGCTGCGTGCAGCACCTGCCACAGGTCGGGGCCGACGGGCACCGGCGCGGATGTCGGGGCTGCAGCCGACAGCCGAGACAGTTCGCTGGCGGGATCGTAGTCGGAGAGAATGGCATCGAGCCGCGTTACCTCCGCGAAGGCGGCCGCCAGGGCCTCCCGGCCCGCCGGGTCGCCGGGGGCGAAGAGTGTGATGGTCCACGGCACGCCCATGGCCCGCCGCGAGTCGGTCAGCCGCACCCGGCCGGATGACGGGCGGCAGGCGAGCAGACAGGCCGCCGGCAGCACGGCTGCCAGGGCACCGCGGCGCGTGTAGACTCGGAGGCCCATGGACTCGGCTCCTGCCCGTCCCGCCGTCGCCATCACGTTCGAATGCACTCCCCTACGGACCGTGCCGCGGTTCGACGTGCCGCTGGACGCCTCGCCGGGCTACCGGGCGCGGCTCGAGCGGCTCCAGCGTGCCGTGACCAGCCACGGCACGCGGAACACCTATTATCTCACCGAAGGCGCCTGCACGTTCCAGTTTACGAACGATCCGGCGGTCGGGTGGACCCGGTTCACGTTCGAGGGCACGATGCTCACCGACGAGGCCGACGCCCGGACGATCGGCAGCGACCTGGTGATCGACCTGGCGGGCGAAACCTGCGACTGGCTGACCCAGCCGGCAGTAGAGTGGCTCAGGCTCTCCGTCAAACACGCCGTGGAGGTGGAGTTCGACCGCTACATCGCGGCCGGCGATCTGTCCCGGGCCCTGGAGCGGCTGGCCCGCGAACAGGCGGCCAGCGACGCCGCCGGTGGGTTTTTGGGCATGAACCTGTGATCATGGTCGCCAGCGCGGCCGTCTGCCATCACGCCCGTTGGCGAATCTCGAGCAGCACGCTCTCGTTGTCGCTGCCGCGGATCGGCCACGCGGCGAGGCGGCGGACGAGCACCTGCCTGACGAGGCCCCGGTGCCGGGCCTCGGCCTTCTCGGCCTCCCACCGCGGGCCCTTCACCACGAGCATCCGTCCATACGAATCAGCGAGCGGCTCGAACCAACCGAGAAGCTTCACGAGCGGAGCCACGGCTCGCACGACGAGCGTGTCGAACCGGTCGGCCCCCCGGCTGCGGGCCGCCACCAACCCCTGACCGGCCGCGGCATGCACGGGGAGATCGAGGCGAATCTCCCGCAGGATCTCGCCGACCGCCCGGGCCTTCTTGCCGACGCTCTCGGCCAGCTCCACCCGCAGGTCGGGACGCAGGAGGGCCAGCAGCACGCCCGGCGTGCCGCCGCCAGTGCCCACGTCGAGCACGCGCTCCCCGGGTGCCAGGTGCGCGGCGATCGCGAAAGCGTCGCCCACGTCGCGGGAGACGAACTTTTCGACGTCCGTGTGCCTGGTGAGATTGAGCCGCTCGTTCCACGACCAGAGGCTGGCGGCGTAGGCCGCCAGCCGTGGCACGGCCGACGCCGGCACGACGATCCCAAGGCGGTCGCACTCCGCGGCGATCGTCCCCGCGAGGTCGGCCGTCACTTGATGAACAGCATCTCGCGATAGGTCGGCAGCGGCCAGAGGTCGTCGGGGAGGATGGCCTCGATCTGGTCGGCGGTCTCCCGCAGCGCCGTCATCGCAGGGACGATGTCGCCGTAGAAGTGCTGCACCTCGGCCCGGAGATCACCGCCGGCATGGTGGCCGAGCGCCTTCTCGAGGGCCTCGATCCGCCCCTCGAACTCACCGACGAGCTTCGTCAACTTCTCGAGCGTTCCCATGTGGGGCGCCTGGCCGAGGCCCTTGAGCTTCGTGGCGATGTCGACAAGCTCGCTCTGGTAACGGTAGCCGGCCGGCAGGATCATCGTCTTGGCGATCTGCAGGGCCGCCTGGGCCTCGGTGTTGATGTCCTTGCAGTACCGCTCCAGGTAGATCTCGTAGCGGCTCTGCATCTCCCGCTTGGAGAGCACGCCGTACTTTTCGAACATCTCGAGGTTCTTGGGTGCCACGAGCTGGTCGAGGGCCTCGGGGGTGGCCCGATTGTTGGGCAGGCCACGCTTCGCCGCCTCTGCGTGCCACTCCTGGGCGTAGCCGTTCCCGTTAAAGATCACCGCCTTGTGCTCGGAAACGATCTTCTGGAGCAGTTTTTCGACGGCACCGGGCAGCTTCGACTGGTCGCCGCCCGTCGCCTTCTCCAGCTCGGTGGCGATCGCGTCGAGGCTCTCGGCCATGATGGTGTTCAGGGCCACGAGCGGACCAGCAATCGACTGGCTCGAGCCAACGGCCCGGAACTCAAACTTGTTGCCGGTGAAGGCGAACGGGCTCGTGCGATTGCGATCTCCGGCATGCTTGGGCAGCGACGGCAGCGTGTCGACCCCGACCGTCAGCGTGCCGGTGCTCTTGGAGCTGGTCGCCTTCCCCTTCTCGATCTGCTCGAAGACGTCGGCGAGCTGCTCGCCCAGGAAGATCGAGATGATGGCCGGCGGTGCCTCGTTCGCCCCGAGGCGATGATCGTTTCCACTCGAGGCGACCACGGCCCGGAGCAGGTCGCCGTGCTTGTGCACCGCGCGGATCACGGCAGCGCAGAACACGAGGAACTGCATGTTGGCGTGCGGCGTCTCGCCCGGCTCGAGCAGGTTGCCGAGCCGGCAGCCGAGCGACCAGTTGACGTGCTTGCCGGAGCCGTTGATGCCCGCGAACGGCTTCTCATGGAGCAGGCAAGCCATGCCGTACTTCTGCGCCACGCGCGTGAGCGTCTGCATGATCGTCGGCTGGTGGTCGGTGGCGATGTTGGCGTTCTCGTAGATCGGGGCGATCTCGTACTGGCTCGGCGCCACCTCGTTGTGCCGCGTCTTCACCGGCACGCCGAGCTTGAAGAGCTCACGCTCGGTCTCGAGCATGCAGGCCAGCACCCGCTCGGGAATCGCGCCGAAGTACTGGTCCTCGAACTCCTGCCCCTTCGGCGGCTTCGCGCCGAACAGCGTGCGGCCGGTCATCGTCAGGTCGGGCCGGGCGAAGAAGAAGTTGCGGTCGATGAGGAAGTATTCCTGCTCCGGGCCGGCCGAGGCCGTCACCTGGCCCACGTCCTTGTGCCCGAAGAGCGCGAGCACGCGGCGGGCCTGCTTGTCGACCGCCTGCATGGACCGCAGCAGCGGTGTCTTCTTGTCGAGCGCTTCGCCCGTCCAGGAGCAGAACGCGGTCGGGATGCAGAGCGTGGTGCCGTTGGGATTCTCGAGGATGTAGGCCGGGCTCGTCGGATCCCACGCGGTGTAGCCGCGGGCCTCGAACGTGGCCCGCAGGCCGCCCGAGGGGAAGCTCGAGGCGTCGGGCTCGCCCTGGATCAATTCCTTGCCCGAGAACTCGGCGATCGCGTCGCCATCACCGGTCGGCGTGAGGAAGCTGTCGTGCTTCTCGGCGGTGAGGCCGGTGAGCGGATAGAACACGTGGGCGTAGTGCGTGGCCCCCTTCTCGATGGCCCAGTCCTTCATGGCGAGCGCCACGGCATCGGCGATCGAAGGGTCGAGCGGCTTGCCCTGCTTGATCGTCGCCTGCATCGCCTTGTAGACGCTCTTCGGCAGCCGATCCTTCATGACCGCGTCACTGAAGACATTGGCTCCAAAGATCTCGCTCGTGGGGGTCTCGCGGAAGTTCCACCCCTGACCGTTGGACTTGTAGGTGTTGATGGCGGCGATGGCGCTGGAGCGAGCACTGGTCATGGCAGAGTCCTTCTTCCTGGGCTGGAGGGGATTGGTCGCAGGCAGCACCCCGCAGTGCGCAGCAGCGCCTGCGGCATGGTCCTGTTCGCCCGACGCAGCCAGAAGAAGAAATCAGCGCCGGGCGGATCAAAACACTTCTGGCCAGACTAGCGGGGCGGGAAAGGCACTTCAAGCCTCTCAGACCGCCGCCCGGCGGCGGCTCAGCGGGAAGCCGTCGCCCGCGGTGTCGGCCTGGCGGCGGCCCGCGCGGCCCGCCGGGCCACTTCGGACGCCGCATCGAGCGCTGGGTCGCCGGCAGGTTGGCCGATGGCCCCGTCGATCGGTCGGGCGGCCGCATGCACCGCCAGGTCCGGCTCCACGCCCACGCGACTGTAGGGCAGGCCGCGGGGCGAGTAGAACCTCGCCGTCGTCAGCCGCATGCCCACGCCCGCCGACTCCAGCGGGAAGATGCCCTGGATCGATCCCTTGCCGTAGCTTCGTGATCCCACGATCGTGCCGCGGCCGTGGTCGCGGATAGCGCCGGCGAAGATCTCGCTCGAGCTGGCCGACTCGCCGTCGATGAGCAGCACCAGCGGCATCCGCCAGGTGCCGGGGCGGCCGGCGGAGTAGTTGAAATCCTCCTCCGGGCTGCGGCCCCGGGTGGCGACGACCAGGCCGCGCTCGAGGAACAGGTCCGCCACGTCCACGGCGGCCGAGAGCAGACCTCCCGGGTTTCCCCGCAGATCCAGGACGAGCGACCGCATGCCCGCCGCATCCAGCCGCCGCAGCGTCGCCTCGAGGTCGGCGGCGGTCGTCTTCTGGAACGAGGTGAGTTTGAGATAGGCGACGCCGGCGGCGGGCTCGATCAGGCGGGCGTTCTCGATGCTCGGCACGTCGACGTGCTCGCGCCGCACGGTGACGGCCCGCGCCGGTGCCGGCGCCCGCAGGATCGCCAGGGTCACGAGCGAGCCTTCCGGTCCCTGGAGAAGCTGGGCCGCCTCGTCGACACCCATGCCGCCGATCGACCGCCCGCCGACCCCGACAAGGTGGTCGCCGGCCCGGATGCCGGCCCGCTCGGCCGGGCTGCCCGGGATCACGTGCACCACCAGCAGGCCGTCGCTGGCCGCCTTCAGTTCCACGCCGAGCCCGACGAAGTTGCCCTCGATCTGCGCGTAGAGGTCGTCGAGCTGGCCCGTGGTGAGGAATGCCGAGTACTCGTCGAGGCCACCGACGGCGGCGGCCGCCATCTCCATCAGGGTCACGGCCGGCGGCACGCCCAAGAGGGAGTGGGCGGTCCGCGCGATCCAGGATGCCTGCGCCTCCGCATCGCCCTGTGTGGCGACGGGACGCGATGCCGTGAGCCGCTCCACCTGCTCGCGATACAGCGCCCGCCGATCCGGTGTCGCCTGGCTGCCATGCAGGGCGGTGAACGTCGGGTCGTCGAGGGCGATCTCGACGGCCGTGCGGCCGCGGGCGGACAGGCGGCCGAAGTCGGGGGCATCGACGTGGTGCGATGCGATCCGGGCCAGCACCTCGGCATAGACCCGGCGGGCGGCGGCCTCGTCGAGTTCGGCCAGCTGCCGCTGGAACGCCGGCTCGGCGTGACGGCGGGCAATGTCGCAGTGCAGTTTCGCGAGGTCGTACCGCGGCACGAGCGCCGGAGCCAGCGTGCCCTTACGGGCTGCCGTCTCGCACATGCTCACGACGTCGGCCCACCGCCCCTGGTGGACGAGCGTCGCCGTCCGCGACGCGAGATCTTCAGCGGGGGCGTGCGGGGCCGGGGGCGGCTCTGGGGCGACGGGCCCCCAGCTGAGGCCGGGATCCGCCAGTGCCGTGCCCGTGACGAACGACAGCAGGACCGCGGCGACTCCGCGGAAGAGTCCCAGCCGCGCGGCGAGAGACGTCGGATACCAGACGCCGATCACGGTGCAATCCGTTCGCGGGGAGCCGCAACCTGTCGCGGCAGCCAGCGGTCTCTCCTTCGACCGCTCGCGATTATGCAACACGTTTCCAGGGTGGGCAAAAAACGCCTGCCCGCGGACGACCGGAAAAGCGTGGCCTGCCCCGGGGCAGGCCGCCTGCAGGATCGGCAGGGGCGTCAGCACCCGCACGGGCGACACGTTGGTACGATGAGGGTGGCCCGGGCCAGAGGATGTCACCACCCTTCCCGTCCGCACGACCCCCATGACCCCCGCGTCAGGCACCCCTGCTTCCCCGGTCGACGGCCCGGCTGCCGCCGTCGAACCGGCACCGACGCTTGTGCTCTTGGAACGGGCCCGGCGGGGTGACGGCGGAGCCGTCAACGGCCTGCTCGAGCGGCACCGGGAGGCGATCAAGCGGATGATCGACCGGCGGATGGACCGCGGCGTGCAGCGGCGGGTCGACGCCAGCGACATCGTCCAGGACGTGCTGCTCGAAGCCAATCGGCGGCTCGGGGAATATCTCTCGAATCCCACCATGCCGTTCCAGCTCTGGCTGCGCCACATGGCCCGTGACCGGCTGATCGATGCCCACCGTCGCCATCGGGTTGCCGCCAGCCGCAGTGTCGATCGGGAAGTGCCGCTGGCGGCCGATGACGACCGCTCCGGCGTGCAACTGGCCGGCGTCGCCGCCGACCGCGACCTGACGCCGGCCGCCGCGGCGACCTGGCATGAATTGGAGCGGCGGTTCGCCGCAGCCGTCGAAGCCCTCGACGAGGCGGATCGCCAGATCGTGCTCCTGCGGCACTTCGAGCACCTGTCGACCGCCGAGGCCGCGGAGGTGCTCGGGCTTTCCAAGCCGGCGGCCGGGATGCGGTATCTGCGGGCGATGCGCCGGCTCCGCGCCCTGCTGGAGTGATTGGCGGCCGCGTCCGGCCCGCCGTCGCCACGGACCGGCGCCAGCCTACGATTCACCGACTGGACACCGCGGAACTGATCTGATGAGCACGATGACAGGCCGCCCGCTCGCGATCGACACACCGCTCTCGCCGGAGCAGGAGGAGCGACTCGCCGACCTCGTCGAGGCGATGTCGGAACTCCGCGGTCCGGAAGCGCAGGCACAACTCGAGTCGCTCGCCGCCGCCCATCCGGACCTGGCCGGTCAGCTCCGCGAGTTGTTCGCGGCGATCTCGGTCGCCGAGGCCGTCGCCGAGCAGTCGACGATCTTCGCGGTGCCGGCACGGGACGCCGGGCAGGACCGCGCGATCGCCGCCGCCTGGCGGGCGACGGCCACGGGATTCATGCCGGGAAGCACTCCCCTGCCGGTGTGCTTCGCCGATTACGACCTGCACGAGGAGATCGGCCGCGGCGGCATGGGCGTGGTCTATCGCGCGACCCAGCGGAGCCTGGGGCGGACGGTGGCGTTGAAGATGCTCCTGCGACGCGATCTGGCGAGCCCGGCCGACCTGGCCCGCTTTCAGAGCGAGGCGGAGGCGGCCGCCCGGCTGGACCATCCGGGCATCGTGTCGATCTTCGAGGTCGGCGAGCATGACGGCCACCCCTTCTACAGCATGCAGTTCGTCGAGGGGACGACGCTCGCCAAGCGCCTGTCCGGCGGGCCGCTGCCGGCCCGCGAGGCCGCCGCGCTGGTCGCGAAGGTGGCGGATGCCGTGCAGGCCGCGCACGACCGAGGCATCCTCCACCGCGACCTGAAGCCGTCGAACATCCTCATCGACTCGGCCGGCGAGCCGCATGTCTCGGACTTCGGGCTGGCGAAGCGGCTCGAGGGCGACACGCTCGTCACCCACACCGGCGCGATCCTGGGCACGCCCTGCTACATGTCGCCGGAGCAGGCGGCTGGCAGCCGCGGCGACGTCGGGCCGACGAGCGACGTCTGGAGCCTCGGCGCCATCCTCTACCAGACGCTCACCGGCCGCCCTCCGTTCCAGGCCTCGAGCCCGATGGACACCCTGCTGGCCGTGCTCGAGTCGGAGCCGCCGCTGCCGCGTTCGCTCGCCAGCGGCGTGGACCGGGATCTCGAGATGATCGCGCTGAAATCGCTGCAGAAGCCCCAGGATCTGCGGTACGCGTCGGCGGCGGATTTGGCGGTGGACCTGCTGGCATTTCTCACCGGCGAGCCGGTGGCGGCCCGGCGGGGCGGCTTCTCCGATGTCTTCTCGCGGCTGTTCCGCGAAACGCACCACGCGGTCGTGCTCGAGAACTGGGGCTTGCTCTGGATGTGGCACTCGGTGGTGATCCTGGCCTTGTCGGCCACCACCGACGTCCTGGCGTGGCAGGGCGTCACGTCCCGGTGGCCGTACCTCGTGCTCTGGGGGGGCGGGCTCGCGCTGTGGGCGCCGATCTTCTGGGCCCTCCGGCACCGGACCGGGCCGGTCACCGCCGTCGAGCGGCAGATCGCCCACATCTGGGGTGCCAGCGTGATCGGCAGCGTGATGCTTTTTTGGGTCGAGGACCTCATCGGCCTCGACGTGCTCACCCTGTCCCCGGTGCTCGCCCTGCTGGCGGGCATCGTCTTCTTCGCCAAGGCCGGCATCCTTTCCGGCGTGTTCTACATCCAGGCTGCGGTGCTCTTCGCCACGGCGCTGGTGATGTGCGTCGCGCCCGCCTGGCAGCACGTGATCTTCGGGCTCGTCAGCGGCGCCTGCTTCTTCGTGCCGGGACTGAAGTACTACCGCCAGCGCGGGCGGATGGAGTGAGATGGGCGGCCGCCTCCTGCTCGTCTGGCTCGTCCTGGCCGCGGCGTCGGCCGCAGCGGGTGACTGGCCGCAGATCCTCGGGCCCGAGCGGCGCGGCGTCGCCGCCGGCGACGAGAAAATCGTCGCCCGCTGGCCGGCGGCCGGTCCGCCCGTGCTCTGGCGGCGGGAGGTCGGCGGCGGCTATGCGGGCGTCGCCGTGGCCGGGGCCCGTGTGGCCCTGTTCCACCGCCAGGGCGACCGCGAGATCGTCGCGGCCCTCGACGTCGCCACCGGCGAGCCGCTCTGGGAGGCCGGCCACCCGACGACGTTCCGACCGCAGGTCGGCGGCGGCGACGGCCCGCTGTGCGCGCCGGTGATCCACGCCGGGCGGGTGATCACGCTGGGCGCCCAGGGGGTGCTCTCCGCGCACGACCTGGCCACGGGCGCCGAACGGTGGTCGCGGCGGACGCACCGCGACTTCCGGGCCGCCGAGGGTTACTTTGGCGCCGGATCGACGCCCGTCGTCGCAGCCGGGAGCGTGATCGTCAACGTGGGCGGCCGGGGCGACGCTGGCATCGTGGCCTTCGCCCTCGACACGGGCACGACCGCATGGCAGCGGACCGCGGAGGCGGCGAGTTACTCGGCGCCTGTGGCCGTCGACGTGGGCGGGCGGCCGCACGTGCTCATGGTGGCGCGGCTCTCCTGCCTGTTGCTCGACGCGGCCACCGGGGAGGTGCGCTGGACGTTTCCCTTCGGCCAGCGGGGGCCGACCGTCAACGCCGCGTCGCCGGTCGTCATCGGTGGCGACCGGCTCCTGGTCACCAGCGCCTACGGCGTGGGCTGCGTCTGTGCCGCCTTCGACCGCGCCGCGGCCAGGCCCATCTGGCAGGGCGAGGGGCCGCTCGCCTCGCAGTACTGCACGCCGGTGCTCGTGGGCGACCACCTGTACTGCATCGACGGTCGCGATGACCTGCCGCCGGCCGACCTCGTGTGCGTCGAGGCCGCTACGGGCCGGGAGATGTGGCGGGAACGGAACTTCGGCTACGGCACGCTCATCGCGGCCGACGGGAAATTGCTCGCCGCCAAGACCGACGGCGAACTCCTTCTCCTGCGGGCGACGCCCGCGGGCGCCGAGACGCTCGCTCGCTGCCGCCCGCTGTCGGGTACGCTGCGGGCCCTGCCGGCGCTCGCCGCCGGCCGGCTCTACCTGCGGGACGACGCCACGCTCATCTGTCTTGACCTCGCGCCCTGACGCCGATCCCAAAGGGCCGCGGCAGGAAGTCCACGAGGCGGAACGTGCCGCCGCCATCGACGAGAATCTCGGTTTCGGGCCCGCCGAACTCGGCGATCACCTGCAGGCACGCGCCGCAGGGCACGATCCCGGGCACCGATCGCCCGTCCGCGTCGCGGCAGGTGACCGCCACCCGCACGAGCCGCCGGTGGCCGGCGACGACGCCGGAAAAAATCGCGGTCCGTTCGGCGCAGATGGTCAGGCCGTAGGAGGCATTCTCGACGTTGGCTCCCACGAACGGCGGCCCGGCAGCGCTGGCGAACTCGACGGCCGCGCCGACCCGCCAGCCGGAATACGGGGCGTGCGCGTTGTCACCCGCCCGCCGGGCGGCGGCCACGAGCGGATCGACGGGATCGGTGGCATGCATGGGCGGGCTTCCGGTCGGCGGCGCGGAGTGCGGGTGACAAGGCTCCTGCAATGGATATGATCCCCCGACGGGGATGACAAGGCCGTTTCCCGGAGACATCCATGGCCAAGGTGCACGTCTCGACGCATCCACTCGTCGCCCATCACGTGGTGACGCTGCGGGATCCCGCCACGCGGCCGCCCGAGTTTCGCCGCGTGGTCCGACAGCTGGCACAACTGCTCGGATACGAGGCGACCCGCGACCTGTCCGCCCGCGAGGTCCGTGCGGCCACGCCCCTCGGCAGCGCCGCCGGCCGGCGGGTCCTGGATCGGATCGCGATCGTGCCGATCCTCCGGGCCGGCCTGGGCATGGCCGACGGCCTCCTCGACGTGCTTCCTGATGCCGAGGTCTGGCACGTCGGTCTGTTTCGCGACGAGCGGACGCTCGAGCCCCAGGAGTACTACAACAAGCTGCCGCGGAACTGCGGCGCCTCCATGGCGATCGTCGTCGACCCGATGCTCGCCACGGGTGGGTCTGCGGTCCGCACCTGTGCGCTGCTCCGTGAAGCCGGGGTGCCGCGGATCACGTTCGTCGCCCTGATCGCGGCGCCCGAGGGAGTCGCCCGCCTCGAGCGGTCCATGCCTGGCGTGACGATCCACGTGGCCGCGATCGACGACGGTCTCGACGGCTCGGGATTCATCGTCCCGGGCCTCGGGGATGCCGGCGACCGCCAGTTCGGCACCGCCGCCAGACCCTGACCCGCCGGCTCCGCGCGGAGCGGGCTTCACCACGCGACCACCGCCATGCGAGCCGTCGACCTGATCCGCCGGAAGCGCGACGGCGGCGATCTGACCGCCGCCGAGATCGGGTTTCTCGTGGGCGGGATCGCCACCGGCGCGGTGCCCGACTACCAGTGGGCCGCCCTCTGCATGGCGATCCTCTGGCGGGGCATGAGCCGGGAGGAAACGGCCGCGCTCGTCGAGGCGATGCTGCATTCCGGCGCGGTGCTCGACCTGTCCGACATTCCCGGCCCGAAGGTCGACAAGCACTCGACCGGTGGCGTGGGGGACAAGACGAGCCTCATCGTCGCGCCGATCGCGGCGGCCTGCGGCGTGAGCGTGCCGATGGTCTCGGGCCGCGGCCTGGGCCATACCGGCGGGACGCTCGACCAGATCGTGTGCATTCCCGGCTTTCGGGTCGATCTCGACCTCGCGGCCTACCGGCGGATCGCCCGGGAGTGCGGCCTCGTGCTCGTCGGCCAGACCGCCGAGATCGCCCCGGCCGACCGCGTGCTCTACGCGCTGCGGGACGCGACGGCGACGGTCGAGAGCATCCCGCTGATCACCGCGTCGATCCTGTCGAAGAAGCTCGCCGAGGGGATCGACGCGCTGGTGCTCGACGTCAAGACCGGCGACGGGGCCTTCATGTCGCGGGAAGAGGACGCCCGGCGGCTCGCCGAGAGCATGGCCGGCATCGGCCGTGCGCTGGGCAAGCCGGTGCGGGTGGTGCTCACGGACATGCACGCCCCGCTGGGCCGCGCGGTGGGCAACGCGCTGGAGGTTCGCGAGGCGATCGAATGCCTGCGGGGCGGCGGGCCGGCCGACCTGGTGGAGGTGTCGCTCGCCCTGGCTGCCGAGATGCTGCTCATCGGCGGCGTCGCGGCCGACCTGGACGCCGCCCGCGGCCGGTGCCGCCTGGCGATCGCCGACGGCTCGGCCCTGGACCGCTTGCGCCGGGTGGTCGCTGCGCAAGGGGGCGACCCGGCCGTCTGCGACCAGGCGGAGGCCGTCCTGCCGCGGGCGCGGGCCATGCTGCCCTACCGCATCGATCGGCCCGGCTTCATCACGCGACTGCTCGCCTGGCCCGTGGGTCAGGCGGCGATGCTCCTGGGAGCCGGCCGGCCGCGGGTCGACGCCGCGATCGACCCGGCCGCGGGCATCGTGATCCACCGCCACGTGGGTGAGCGGGTGGCCGCCGGTGACGTGATCGCGGAACTGCACTACGATCCGCGGACGGCCGACGTGCAGGCGGCGCTGGCCATGCTCGAGACCGCGGTCACCGTCGCGGCCGAGCCGCCGCCGCCGCGGCGGCTGATCCTCGACCGGCTGTGAGACGGTTCCGCGCGAGCAGGGGAGTGGGCGATGGGTGACCTCGACCGGTTCCGCGGCCTCTTGGGCGTGGCGGCGATCCTGGGGGCGGCCTGGCTGTTCTCCGAGAACCGACGGCGGATCGCGCCGCGGATGGTGCTCGGCGGCCTGGCCATGCAGGTCGTCTTCGGACTCGTGCTCCTGCGGTCGGCGACCGGCCGCGGGGCCCTCGACGCCGCGACCCGCTGGGTCGAGGCGGTGCTGGCCTGCGCCGACTCCGGGGCCCGGTTCGTGTTCGGTGACCGGCTCGTCGACCCCGACGGGCCGGCGGGATTCGTGTTCGCCTTCCGCGTGCTGCCGACGATCGTGTTCGTGGCGGCCCTGTTCGCCGTCCTCTACCACCTCGGGATCATGCAGCAGGTGGTACGGGCGTTCGCCTGGGTGACCGCGAAGATCCTCGGCTCGAGCGGGGCCGAGACGCTCAACGCCGCGGCCTCGATCTTCCTCGGGCAGACCGAGGCGCCGCTGGTCATCCGCCCCTACCTGCCGCGGCTGACGCGATCGGAACTCGCCGTGGTGATGGTCAGCGGCATGGGCCTGGTGTCCGGCGGGATCCTCGGCGCCTACGCCGCGGCCGGCTGCGACCTCCGCGACCTCCTGACGGCGATCGTCATGAGTTTCCCGGCGACGATCTATCTGACGAAGATGTTCGTCCCCGAGTCCGGCGTGCCGGAGACGCTCGGCACGGTCCACGTGACGCGGGAGCGGCTCGACGCCAACGTCCTCGACGCCGCGGCCCGCGGCACCCGCGAGGGCCTGCTCCTAGCGGCCAACGTCGGCGCCATCCTGATCTCGTTCATCGCGCTGGTGGCGTTGGTGAACCTCGCGCTGGGCTGGATCGGCGGCCTGGCCGGCCGGCCGGAACTGTCGCTCCAGCGGCTCCTGGGCCTCGTCTTCGCCCCCTGCGCCTGGCTGATCGGCGTGCCCCTGCCGGACTGCCAGGCGGTAGGGGGGCTGCTCGGCACACGGACCGTCCTCAACGAGCTGATCGCCTACTTCGACATGGGGCGGATGAAGGACACGCTGTCCCCCAAGGCCGTCTCCCTGGCCACGATCGCGATGTGCTCGTTCGCCAACATCTCGAGCATCGGCATCCAGCTCGGCGGCATCGGCACGCTCGTGCCGGAGCGACGGGGCGACCTGGCCGGTCTGGGCGTGAAGATGCTCGTGATCAGCACGCTGGCCAACGCGCTCTCCGCCGCGATCGCCGGCGTGCTCATGGCGTGAGCGGCCGGGTGTCAGGCGAGGATTTCGTTCACGACCCTGCCGTGCACGTCCGTGAGCCGGAAGTCGCGGCCCTGGAAGCGATAGGTGAGCTTCGTGTGGTCGAAGCCGAGGAGGTGGAGGATCGTGGCCTGCAGGTCGTGGACGTGCACCGGGTCGCGGGCGATCCGGAAGCCGAGCTCGTCGGTCGCGCCGTGCACGTGCCCGGCCTTCACGCCGGCCCCGGCCATCCACACCGTGAAGCAGTCGGGATAGTGGTCGCGGCCGAGGATGGTGCTCTTCGCCGTGCGGCCCTCGCGGAAGGGCGTCCGGCCGAACTCGCCCGTGCAGAGCACGAGCGTGTCGTCGAGCAGGCCGCGGGCCTCGAGATCCTCGATCAGGGCCGCCGCGGGACGGTCGAACGTCGCGGCCTTCTGCATCAACCCGTCGCCGATGCCCGTGTCGGCCGACGTGCCGTGGAAGTCCCAGCCCCAGTCGAAGAGGTGCACGAACCGCACGCCCTGCTCGACCAGCCGCCGGGCCAGGAGCACGTTGTTGGCGAGGCTCGCGCCGCCGGGCGTCGCGCCATAGGCATCGAGCACGTGCTTCGGCTCCCGCGCGATGTCCATCACCTCCGGCACGCTGGCCTGCATCCGGTAGGCGAGTTCGTACTGCGCGATCCGCGTCAGCGTCTCTGGATTGCCGAGTTCGGCCGCCTGCAACTCGTTGAGGTCGCGGAGGGCGTCGAGGCTCTTCCGCCGCAGCGGCCGGTCCATGCCCGGCGGGTCGGAGACGTAGAGCACCGGATCGCCCTTGGAGCGGCACTGCACGCCCTGGTAGACGCTTGGCAGGAAGCCGGCCCCGAAACTGGCCGTGCCGCCGTTGGGCTGCGAGCCCGACGAGATCAGCACCACGAACCCCGGCAGGTCGGCGTTCTCGGTGCCCAGGCCGTAGGTGGCCCAACTGCCCAGGCTCGGCCGGCCGGCCCGGGGCGACCCCGTGTAGACGAGCAGTTCCGCCGGCGCGTGGTTGAACTGGTCGGTGAACATGCTCTTCACGAAGCACAGCTTGTCGGCGACCCGGTGCAGATGCGGGATCGCGTCGGAAAGCTCGATGCCGCTTTCGCCGCACCGCACCCACTTCCGCCGGGTGCCGAGCAGCTTGGGCGTGCCCGTCGTGAAGGCGAACTGCTTGCCGGCGATCGTCTCCGCCGGGCAGTCGGTGCCGTCGAGCCGCAGAAGATCGGGCTTGTTGTCGTACATGTCGAGGTTCGGCGGCGACCCCGTGAGGTGGATGACGATCATCCGTTTCGCCTTCGCCGGCAGGGGCGGCCGCCGGGCGGCCAGCGGGTCGGTCGGCGCGGCCGGGTTCTCGGCCGCGAGCAGGTCGGCCAGGGCGAAGCCGCCGATGCCGCCGGCCATGCCGCCGAGCAGATGCCGCCGCGTGACGAGCAGTTTGCGTTCGAGGATCGGGTCCATGCGAACTTCTCCCAGGAGCAGGAACGTGCCGGTGGCGTCGCAGGTTCGGGCCGCCGCCCGGGCGCGGGCGATATCGACCGAGCGGCGATCAGGCTACGGACACATGAAGGCTTCGTCGAGGTTCAGGATCACGTTGGCGACGACGCTCCAGGCGGCGAGATCGGCCGGATCGATGTCGAGGTCGCCAGGGATCGGCCCGAGCGGGTCGGTCGCCATCTTGACGGCGGCATCGGCACGGGAGCGATAGTCGGCCAGGGCCTCCCCGTGGAGCCGCACGAGCCGGGCGACCTCGGCCGGCTGTGGCCGCCGGGCGAGGACGAGCCGGAAGCCGCGGGCCGCCCGGCCGGCCGCGTCCATGCCCCCTTCGCGGACCATCCGCCGGGCCAGCGCCTGGGCCGCCTCGATGTAGACGGGATCGTTGAGCGTCACGAGCGCCTGCAGCGGCGTGTTGGTCCGCGGCCGGCGGATCGTGCACACCTGGCGGTCGGGGGCGTCGAAGGTCGCCATCGAGGGATAGGGGTTGCTGCGCCGCCAGGTGGTGTAAATGGCGCGGCGATAGCGGTCCTCGCCGGTGCTCGCCTGCCAGTCGATCTGCCCGCCGAAGGCGGCGCTGAGGCCGAGGTTCGGCTGTGGCGGATGGACGCTCGGCCCCCCCTTCTTCCGCGACAGGAGGCCGCTCGCCGCGAGCGCCTGGTCGCGGATCACCTCCGCCGCGAGGCGGACCCGCGGCCCGCAGGAGATGAGCCGGTTCTCCGGATCGCGGGCCAGGGCCTCAGGCGACGGCTTCGACGACTGCCGGTAGGCAGCGCTCGTCACGATCAGCCGCTGAATGGCCTTCGTGTCCCACTTCCGCGCCACCAGTTCCGTGGCCAGCCAGTCGAGCAGTTCGGGATGGCTTGGCAGATCGCCCTGGCCGCCGAACTCCTCGCTCGTGGCCACGATCCCGATGCCGAAGAGCCGCTCCCACATCCGGTTGACGATCACGCGGGCCGTGAGCGGGTTCTTTGGGTCGACGAGCCAGCGGGCGAGGGCCAGCCGGTCGAAGCGGTCCTTCCCGGCTGCGGCCGCCGGATCGAAGACCGCCGGCACGCCGGCCCGCACCTCGTCGCCAAGATTCTGCCAGTTGCCCCGCAACTGGATCTTCGTCACCCGCTGCTTGTCGCGGGGCAGTTCCTCGAGCACCGGCACGGTCGGCGGTTTTGCCGCGTCCATCCGCCTTCGCAGGTCGGTCACGAGTTCGCGGGCCGGTCGGAACTCGGGCGGCTCGACGACGCCCGGCGCCGGCGGCGGCAGGCGGGTCTCGATGGCGGCGATCTCCCTCTCGAGCCACCGGCGGTGGTCGTCGATCGGTGGCCAGGGAATCTCGACCACGGGCGCCTCGTCCGGCCGGTCGGCATCGGCCGTGTTGTTGAGAATGGCGTACAGGCCGAAGAACTCCCGCTGCGAGAGCGGGTCGTACTTGTGGTCGTGGCATTGGGCACAGGCGATCGTCGTGCCCATCCAGGTGCTCATCGTGGTGTTCACCCGGTCGACGACCGCGACCGTGCGAAACTCCTCGTCGATCGTGCCCCCCTCGGTGTTCGTCAGCGTGTTGCGATGGAAGGCCGTCGCGATCCGGTCGTCGAGCGTCGCGGTCGGCAGGAGGTCGCCGGCGATCTGCCGGATCGTGAACTCGTCGAACGGCAGGTTGGCGTCGTAGGCGCGGATCACCCAGTCGCGCCAGCCCCAGATCGTGCGCGGCTGGTCCTCGGCGTAGCCGGTGCTGTCGGCGTAGCGGGCCAGGTCGAGCCACTCGCGGGCCTGGTGCTCGCCGTAGCCGTCGTGGGCGAGGAGCCGGTCGACGAGCCGCTCGAAGGCGTCGGGTGCCGGGTCGGCGACGAAGGCATCGACCTCCTCCGGCGTGGGCGGCAGGCCGGTGAGATCGAGCGCGAGCCGGCGGGCGAGCGTGGCCCGGTCGGCCTCGGGACGGGGCGCGAGGCCGGCCGCTTCGAGCCGGACGAGGATGAAGCGGTCGATGTCGTTCCGCGGCCAAGCGGCATTGCGAACGGCCGGCACGGGAGGCCGCACGGGCGGCACGTAGGACCAGTGCGGCTCGTAGGCGGCCCCGGCGGCGATCCAACGCCGCAGCAGATCAACCTGGGCGGCGGTGAGCGGGTCACCCGCCTCGGGTGGCGGCATCACCAGGTCGGGATCTGTCGAGGTGATGCGGCGCATCAGTTCACTTGACTCGGGCTCCGCCGGAACGATCGCAGCGTGGCCGCCGAGGTCGGCGGTCGCGCCCGCGAACGTGTCGAGCCGCAGGCCGTCGTCACCTCCGCCATGACGGTCGGACGCGTCGGGGCCGTGGCAGCGGAGGCAGCGATTCGAGAGCAGGCCGCGGATTTCGCGGTTGAACGCGGGCGGGGCCGGCGCGGCTGCGGCCACTCCGGTCAGGGTGATGGCCGCCGTCGAGAGCCCGAAGACCGCAGCTCGCGCTAAGCCTGCCACCTGACTTCTCCACACGAGTGCGGCCGCCCCAAGCCCGTTGTGGCGGCTTGCCGCGAGGGTTTCTGCAGCTGAAACAACTGGATTATATCGTCATCCTTGGCCGAAAGGATGCGGTGACGTGTCGCCGAGACCTCCTGCCGGAAACGTACTGCAGGCCGGGATTCATGCGGGAAAACGCCCCTTGTTTGTGGATCGGGCCAGAACAGCCGACTATAAAGGGGCTAGGCTGCTTTCGCCCCGCCCTCGCCCGAGCAGCGCCATGAAATCGTCTCTGCCTGCTGCCGTGTTGCTGATCGCCTGGCTGGCCGCCCCGGCCGGCCTGTCGGCGGCACCGCCGGAACCGCTCGTGGCGCCTGATCCAGCGGGTGCAGCCTTCTTTGAATCCCGCATCCGTCCCCTCCTGGCCGCCCGCTGCGAGGAGTGCCATGGGGAGAAACTGCAGCACGGCGGGCTGCGGCTCGATTCGCAGCCGGGCTGGCGAGCCGGATGCGATAGCGGCGCCGTGATCGTCCCTGGCGATGCCGATGAGAGCCTGCTGATCGAGGCGGTGCGGTATGCGGAGGACGGGCCCCAGATGCCGCCGGACGGGGCGCTGTCCGCGGCCGAGGTGGAACTCCTCGTCGAGTGGGTCCGCCGCGGTGCGCCTGACACGCGGCTGAAGCCGCCCGGCGAAGGGGCCGGCAGGCGGCCGATGACGCTCGAAGAGGCCCGCGACCATTGGGCCTTCCGCCCGGTCGCCGCCCCGCCGATTCCAGCCGCGACGTCGGCGACCGGCCCCCACCCGGTCGACCGCTTCGTCCGCACGCGGCTGGCGGCCGAGGGGCTCGCGGCCAGCCCACCGGCCGATCCGCGGACGCTTGTCCGGCGGGCCGCGCTCGTGCTTGTCGGCCTGCCGCCCGCCTACGAGGAGGTCGAGCGGGTCGCTGCCGGTCCGTGGCCCGCGGCGTACGAGTCGTACGTGGACGAACTCCTCGCGCGGCTGGAGTACGGCCAGCGGTGGGGCCGCCACTGGCTCGACGTCGCCCGCTACGCCGACACGACCGACAAGTCGACCGACGCCGAGCGGCGGATTCCGTTCGCCCACACCTACCGCGACTACGTGATCGAGGCGCTCAACTCCGACACGCCGTTCGACCGGTTCGTGCTGGAGCAGATCGCGGCCGACCTCCTGCCTGCGGAGGAGCATCCCGACCTGCGGGCCCTGGGATTCCTCACGATCGGCCGGCGATTCGAGGGCAACGCGGACGCCGCGCAGTTGGTCATCGACGATCGCATCGACGTGATCGGCCGCGGGCTCATGGGCCTGACGATCTCGTGCGCCCGTTGCCACGACCACAAGTTCGACGCGCTGCCCACGGCCGACTACTACTCCCTCTACGGCATCCTCGCCAGCACGACCGAGCCGTTGGATCTGCCGGAGGTCGGCGGCCCGCCTTCCACCGAGGACAAGGTGGCCGAAGCGGTGCGGGAATACCGCGTGAAGCGGGCGGAACTGCTGGCCAAGCACGAGGAGGTCACGGACAAGGCCGTGGTCAGCGCCACCAGGCGGATCCGCCAGACGGCGACGGAATACCTGCGACACATCGTCGAAGAATCGCCGCAGCACCGCACCATCGAAGGCAGCATCCCGCTGGGGACGCCCCGCGGCGTCCTCATGCGATCCGGCCCGGGCCGCTGGTCCGCCTTCATCGCCGCGAGCGTGGACCGCGGCGAGAAGCCCTTCCGGCTCTGGCCGCAGCTCCTCGCCCTGCCCCGTGAGGGCTTCGCGGCCGCGGCCGCGAAGGTGCTCGGGGAGGCCGCGCAGCATCCCGAGGAGCACGATCCGAGCGTGCTGGCGGCGCTCGTGGAGCGGCCGCCGACCTCCATGCTCGACGTCGCCGACGTGTTCGGGAAGTTGATCGAGGCCGCCGCGGAAGCGGACGGCCACGCGGAGATCGCCGCCCTGATCGCCGCGCCCGGCTCGCCTATCACCTTCACGCGGGACGCCGTGGCCGAGGACATGTTCCGTGCCGTGAACGAGACGCAGATCGTCCTCTGGGATGAGGGGGCGGCAGCCGGCGAGTTGCGAGACAAGCTCCGCACGCTCGAGGCGACGGCGCCGCTCGACCGGGCCCAGGCGATGACGGTCTCCCTGCGCCCGGTCGATCCGCACGTCATGCCCCGGGGCGACTTCCGCCGGGTCGGAGCCGAGGTGCCGCGGCGGATCCCGCAGATCCTCGCCGCCGTCGACGACCGCAGCTTCACCGACGACGGCCGGCTCGACCTGGCCCGTGCTGTCGCCAGCCGGCGCAACCCGCTCACCGCGCGGGTGATCGTCAACCGCGTCTGGCAGCACCACTTCGGCACCGGACTCGTGGCCAGCGCCGACAACTTCGGCGCCACGGGCGAGCCCCCCTCGCATCCCGAACTCCTCGACCACCTCGCGCACTGGTTCATGGAGCACGGCTGGTCCCTCAAGGCCCTGCACCGCTACCTGATGGCTTCGGCGACCTGGCAACAGTCGAGTGCCGCGGTGTCGCTGGCCATGGAGCGGGATCCCGGCAACCGGCTTCTGTGGCGAATGAGCCCGCAGCGGCTGGAGTTCGAGCCCCTGCGGGACGGGATCCTGCTGGTGTCCGGACGGCTCGACACGCGGCTCGGCGGCCGCAGCGAACCGCTCGACGACACGAACTTCCGTCGGGCCGTCTACGGCTACACGGACCGCTTCCGGATCCCCGCCCTGCAGCGGAACTTCGACGTGGCCAGCCCGGACCAGTCGATCGCCCGGCGGTCGGAATCGATCCACCCGCTGCAGGCCCTGTTCCTCATGAACAGCCCGTTCTTGTGGCAGCAGGCCGAGGCGGTCGTCGCGCTCCCCGCGATCGCCGGTGGGGATGTCAACGAGCGGATCGTGGCCCTCTATCGGCGGGTGCTCGCGCGGAATCCCGCGGCCGACGAAGTGGAACTGGCCAAGCGATATGTGGCAGGCGCTCCGCAGGAGAAGGCCTGGCCGCTCCTCGCCCAGGTGCTGCTCTGTTCCAATGAGTTTTGTTACTGCGACTGATGGAGACGCCAGCCATGAACCTGCCGCTTCACACCGCCGCGGTCTCCCGGCGCGAAGTCCTGCGCCGCTGCGGCGCCGGCTTCGGCGCCGTGGGCCTGGCCGCCGTGCTCGGCGAGGCCGAGGCGGCGTCCGGACAGACGACGGCGGTGCGGGGCCCGCATTTTCAGCCCCGCGCAAAGCACGTGATCCAGATCCTGGCCAACGGCGGGCCGGCCCAGATGGACACCTTCGATCCGAAGCCGATGCTCACCCGCTATCACGGCCAGCGGCTGCCGCTGCACCTGGAGACGGAGCGGCCGACGGGAGCCGGGCTGGGCTCGCCCTTCGCGTTCAAGCGATATGGCCAGTCGGGGCTCGACGCCAGCGAGTTGTTTGGGCCGCTGGCGGCGGCCCATGCCGACGACATGTGCGTCATCCGCTCGATGCACGCCGACACGCCGATCCATGAGAACTCGCTGAAGCTGCTCAACTGCGGCGCGAGCATCATGGCCCGGCCGAGCATGGGCGCCTGGGTGACCTACGGCCTGGGCACGGAAAATCGCAACCTCCCCGGCTTCGTGGTCCTCGTCCCCAAGGGCATGCCCGTCGCCGGGGCGGACAACTGGCAGTCCTCGTTCCTGCCCGGCAGCCATCAGGGCATCTACATCGAGACCGAGGGCCGCAAGGCGGCGGAATTGATCGAGCACCTCGGCAGTCGGCACGTCGACCCCGCCGCGCAGCGCGACCAGCTCGATCTCGTCGCCGCGCTCAATCGCCGCCATCTGGCCTCCCGCCCGGACCCGGCGCTCGAGGCGCGGATCCAGGCCTTCGAAACGGCGTTCCGCATGCAGACCGCGGCGACCGACGCCTTCGACGTCGACCGCGAGCCTGAGCACGTCCTCCGGCTCTACGGCGACACGCCGCAGGCCCGGCAGATGCTCCTCGCGCGGCGGCTCATCGAGCGCGGGGTGCGGTTCGTGCAGGTGTGGCACGGCACGCTGCAGCCCTGGGACAGCCACGAGAACATCGAGAAGGAGCACCGCAAGCTGGCTGCGGAGAGCTGCCAGGGCGTCACGGCCCTGCTCACCGACCTCAAGCAACGCGGGCTCCTCGATGAGACGCTCGTCATCTGGGGGGGCGAGTTCGGCCGCACGCCCACCGTCGAGTTGACGCGAGGCGAAAAAGTCAGCCCCACCGCGGGCCGCGACCACAACCATCACGGGTTCACCATGTGGCTCGCCGGGGGCGGCGTGCGGGGCGGCATGGTCCACGGCGCGACCGACGACTTCGGCTTCAAGGCGGTTCAGGACCGGGTGCACATCCACGACCTGCACGCGACGGTGCTCCACCTGCTCGGGATCGACCACGAGCGGCTCACCTACCGGCACAGTGGCCGCGACTTCCGGCTCACCGATGTCCACGGCACCGTCGTCAAGGCGATCCTGGCCTGAGCCGGTCTGTCCGTTCGGCGGGGCGTTGAACAGGCCGGCCGCCGGGGCCGTAGAATGCCGGCAAGGAGACCCGATTCATGGCCCTTGGGGATCGCCTGGAGGTCGAGCAGCGAATCGGCGGTACGACCGTCACGTACATGCACCATGGCGTCGACGTCGGGGACGGCACCGTCGTGCACGCCCGGCCCGACGACTTCCGCAACCCCTTTGGCGGCGGCCGGGTCGTCCGCACGGCGCGCGAGGAGTTCTTTGCCGGTCGGCCGATGCGGGTGACGGCTGATCCCCCGGCCTGTTTTCCGCCCGCTGAGATCGTCGCGCGGGCCCTGGCCCTCGTCGGCCGGGAAGGCTATTCGCCGCTCGTCGACAACTGCGAGCATTTCGCGACCTGGTGTGCGACCGGCCGGCGGGCGAGCCGGCAGGTCGACATCGTGCTCTCCCGGGTCCGCATGGCGGCCAGCCGGGCATTCGCCGCGGTGTCGGCCCGGGCGGTGATCGGCGCCGGGGAGCGGGTCGCCGTCCGCACCGCCCTGGGGACGACCGTGCGGCTGGGCCTGCGGACGCTCGTGCCGGCGGCGGTCGCGGCCGAGGCCGCGGCGCTCGTTGCCGAGTGG
>SXGQ01167845.1_pt1 | contig 22645 bp, 13 predicted proteins | sample 3178371 | NCBI WGS metagenome assembly SXGQ01 (sample SAMN11356859, study PRJNA531348) | freshwater metagenome | isolation source: freshwater sample F1-20 | place: China: Fuxian Lake, Yuxi | collected 2017-12-25 | reverse complement strand
CTGATGAAGTATCGTTTAGTTATTTAACATACTGAGTGATGCCCACTCACATCTCGCTCTTGCGCTTGCTGGCCGCCTTCATTGCATCGCCCAGAGATGCGCCAGGGTTCCTCCTCTTCAGCTCAGTGTGAATCTTCTTCACGAATGCAGTCCAGGGGGTGCCCTTGCGGGTGCTGCGCTTCTTACTCTTACCAGACTTACGACTTGCAGAGCGACGGGCCATTTGGATTCTACTTAGCCCACCGAAAATCTTCTGGCCGGTGGTCTACCAGCCCCAGCCCCCCGCAGGAATTCTTCCGCGCCCTTCCGACCGACATCCATCAGCTCCATTTTCCTTTCCTGGCTCGCCTCGAACATGACAATATTTGTCTTGCCGCACTCAATCTCAATAACATTCCGTTTCCAGCCAGAGTTCATCTCGCGATTCGACTGGTAATCCGTGCTGAAATAGAGTTGATAGAGGAAATCTGGGAGAGAGCCTATATCCTCCCGCGGCTTATGAGAATCTCCAAAGGTGATGGAAAGCGTGTGCTTCCGCTCCTCATCCGTCAAGAATCTGAAGGGGGAGGAGCAGATGACTCCTCCATCCACGTAGAGGTGATCCGTAGAGGGGTCACGCACCGGCGCAAAATACAGGGGAATCGTCATGGACGCACGGACACCCATGACCACTTCCGCGTCGGGAGTGGTCGCCACACCGAAGTCATGTGGCAGACAAGTATTCATATTCGTAGCAATCACTCGGAGGCGCGGACCGAGTTTGAGCGCATCCAGCTCGGCGAATGTAATACGAGGATTAATCCGTCTCGCCCGCAGAATCGCAATGAGAAGCTTCTCCAGATTTGCTCCGGTGTCGAAGCCGAATGTATCCGGAAAGTTCATCATTGTTTCTGGCTCGAGGTCGCGAATCCGGCCGAAGTCGAGCAGAGATATAATCATCCGGAGCTCCGTGAGCGAGCAGCCGATACAGAGGCACATTGTGCAGAGGGCTCCCGCACTGATTCCTATGTATTCACGCACGGAGCCGAGGAGTTTATTCTCTGCGAGCACCTCTAGCGCACCAATGTGTGCTATGCCCTTGAGGCCTCCGCCACTCAGAGTTATTCGATACGGTGGAATAATCATTCGCCTGCTCGTTAGATACGTCTTTCCTTAGCCCACAGAAACTCTGCTCCTAACAAGAGCATGTCCGGAAGAGATGATACACCTAAGCTGGAGCCACGCGCCCTGTTCGAAAAGAGAGTGCAGAGGGACCGCGCACGCCTCCGCTCGTATAACCAGATTCTGAACCAGATTCAGGTTCGCATTCGCACGACATCGGAGCTGCCTGGGAATCCGAGCTATTTGCTATATACTGTACCCCCCTTCATTCTCGGCCTGCCCGCCATTGACCTGCAGGATTGTATCGTGTATATAGTGCATCAGCTTCGCACAGGGGGCTTTATGGTGCGATTCACTTACCCGAATCTTTTGTATATTTCCTGGGGGCATTATGAGCAGGAGTATATGCGCGAGCAGAATCCCATCACACAAGCCATGAAGCCGCCCGCGCCTCCTACGAACTCGAGCAAAAAGGGGGCTGGAGGGAAGCGCGGCAGCGGCGGCCCAGGTTCAGGAACATCAAAGATTACGTTCGCGCCTGACCTGTCTCGTATCGGTGGAGGTGCTGCGCCCCCGAAGTCGGCCGCGGAATATCAGCCTCCCGATTCCTTTTTGGATGGAATTCAGAGACCGGCGAAACCCGCGGCTGGGACTCGGACGGAAAGCGTCTTGGCCGAGTTGTGGAAATTTTAAATAGCGGGTTATACTAAGGATGAGTAAAACCCGTCGTAACAAGCCCTACAAGTTCCCCAGGCGTTTCAGTCGCTCCCATTGCATGAAAAAGTCCTGCAAGAAAATGGGATTCACGGAGCGCGCTTCTTGTCGCCCCTATAAGAACTGTTATACCCGAAAGCGCTAAAGCGGGAAGTCACACGATATGGTATCTATCGCCTGAGGTGATAGATATCATATCTACGGATAAATATAGGGTTAAAAATCTCTGTATAGAGTAAATGACAACTGTAGCACCAGTTGGCACGACGTGCCCACCAGACTATATTTATAATGCTGGAAGGCGTGGAAGAGATGGAGTAGGTTGGCTGATAGCACCTAGTTGCATAGAGATAAAAACAATGTCTTTATTGACAATTACAAATTATTTATCTAAATTTAAACCTGAAAATATGCCTTTTCTAACAGGGGATCAACTTAATGCACTAACCAATCAACAACTTATTTCATTAACCACTCCCCAGTTACAAGCACTAAAGCCTACTCAAATTCCTTCAATAGAGGCTTCACAGCTTACCCAGCTAACTCCTGATCAAATTAAGAGCCTACTACCTGAACAGATTGCTGCGCTAACAGATTCACAGATTCGTTATATGAGCCCTGAGCAGGGAAATCTTTTACAACCAGAACAACTTGCATCTATGTCATCGGAACAGCTTGCTAGTTTGGAAGATGTTAAAAAATATAAAGAGGCATATCCCGCATTCTCGACAAGATTAAATAGGCAAGTTTGTCCATATGGATATACTATAAAGACCATAACAGAGGGTAATGAAACATTAGATATATGTCAAACACCTGCTCAAGCAGCTGCGGCTGAGCAAGCGGCGGCTGAGAAGGCTGTGGCTGACCAAGCATCTGCAGCACAGGCTTCTGCGGCCCAAGTCGCAGCTGATCAGGCATCCGCAGCCCAAGCGGTGATAGATCAAGCTTCTGCAGCGCAGGCATCCGCGGCCCAAGTAGCAGCTGATCAGGCTTCTGCTGCACAAGCGGTAATAGACCAAGAATCCGCAGCCCAGGCATCCGCTGCGCAGGCATCCGCTGCCCAGGCATCCGCGGCAGCAATGCCCTATGTTGTTATAGAGAATGGAGGCAGATATTTATCATATATACAAGAGGTTATTGATAATAATATGACTACTCAAGATATTCAAGCGAAAACACGCATACAAGATGGGACTCAAGGCAATTGGGGACAAGTTCTTGCAGAGTTGGCAAACAATAATCTACCTCTAGATGCTGTTGGTGCAAAGAGATGGCTATGTAGCAGGGGCTACTTGGATGAATGCGATGATTATACACCCTATATGATTGCTGTTGCCAACTATGACAAGTGCGCAATAGCAACATATTTTATTGATCCTGCCTCCCAGTTTTTTCAGATAGGTCAGGAGCTCTTGAGAATTAAGGTAACAACTGATTCAGATGGTGCAAGAAAATGGTTATGCCAAAATGGAACTTCATATTATTGTAGTGCGTCTGGTGCCGCCGCGCCTAAATGCACTTTATCTCTGAGAGAAAATGGCACGGTGGAATCGGTTGGAGAATTGTCTAAGGTTGCCGTTGGAGGAGGCACGGTGATTGATTCTTCTTTTAGTAATGAGGATATTCATAAATTATATGCCAGTAATTACCCATCCCTTCCTGTTATGCGCGCCATTGCGGAGAATGATTCTTCCTATGATTCTGACCCTGTTACTCCAAGTTCATTAGCATATACACTTCTCAGATCATATGGATTACCAGAAAATGCGGAAGGTGCAAAACTCTTTTTATGCGTAACAAGGGGTGAATGCAGCCTTATGCCTGTGTCTGATTCTGTTGCAAAGGACATTACTGATATTGCAAAAGATGGTATTAAAAAGCATCATTCTATAAGGGATATATTACGATCGGTAAATGAGGGTCTTGCATCTGCAGCTAAGGCGTCTGCGGCCCAGGCAGTTGTATTGCAGGCATCCGCGGCTGAGGCAGCTGCTGCACAGGCTGAAGCCTACCAGGCATCCGCGGCCCGAGCATCTGCTGCACAGGCATCCGCGGCACAGGCAGCTGCTGCAGAGCTGGAAGCCTATCAGGCATCCGCGGCACGGGCATCCGCTGCCCAGGCATCTGCTGCCCAGGCAGCTGCCCAAGCAGCTGCAGAAGAGGCTGAGGCATACCAGGCATCGGCTGCACAAGTATCCGCCGCACGGGCATCCGCGGCTGAGGCAGCAGCAGCCCAGGCATCCGCCGCACAGGCATCCGCGGCTGAGGCAGCAGCCGCATATCAGGCATCCGCTGCTCGTGTTCAAGCATCTGCAGCTGAAGCATTTGCAGCCGAAGAAGCTCGTGTCCAGGAATCCGCGGCTCGTGTTCAAGCATCCGCCGCCCAAGCAGCAGCATACCAGGCATCCGCGGCTCAAGTACTTATAGATAAGGAACTTGCAATCCAGGCAGCCGCTGCAAAAATTCTTGCGGATCAGGCTGCAGAGAATCAGGCGGCTGCCTCCGCAGGCCCATATACTGTTAAAGAAGATGGTGGAGCGCTGGCTCCATATATGCAACAGGTTGCGACCTCAAGTATGAGCGAAACAGATGTTGAGGAAAAAACACGCCTAAAAGATGGTAATGAAAGAAACTGGTATAGTCTTCTTATAGAGTTATCAGGTAATAATCTAACACATGATTTTGTTGGTGCAAAGAGATGGTTATGCACTAGGGGATATCTGGAAAATTGCCCCGATTTTACACCCTATATGATTGCTCTCGCGAACTGCGATCAATCTGCCATAAAGTCCTATCACATCGATCCCGCATCTCAGTTTCTACAGGTTGGTCAAGAGTTAGCCAGAAATAATTTGGCAAGGAATTCAAGTGGTGCAAGAAAATGGTTATGCAAGAATGGTAATTCATATTATTGCAATGCATCTGGCGCTGCTGCGCCTATTTGTACAGGTTCCCGCGATCCTTCTATGACTAGCTATGACGTTGCCGAAATATATATGGGTAACTATCCATGTCTGCCAGTTATGCGCGCAATAGCAAATAATGATTCTTCCTATGATAATAATCCTGTGACTCCAACTTCCTTAGCCCATACTATTTTGAGAACCTTTCAAATACCAGAAACTGCAAGAGGCGCACAACTCTTTTTATGCGTAACAAGAGCTGAATGTAGCCTTCTTGCAGGCTCCGATTCTGTTGCACAAGAGATGAATGACGTTGTAAGAAATGGTCTAAATAATAAACTTTCTACAAGGAATATATTACTCTTATTACGTGATAATCGGCTAGCTGCAGCCCAAGCATCCGCGGCCCAAGCTATTGTGGGTCGAGCTGCTATTGCGGCCCAAGCTCCAGCTGCCCAGGTAGTATCTGGTCAGGCAGTCCCTACACAAGTAGCAGCCGAACAGGCAGTCGCAAATCTAGAAGCGGAGGAGGAAGCAGCCGCAGAGGAAGCAGCGGAGGAAGCAGCGGAGGAAGCAGCCGCATATCAAGCACCATTTGAGGATGCAGTAGCTAACAATGAAGAAGCAGCAACAGCAACAGCCAACAATCAAGCACCCTCCTATCAAGCAAGCTTCGACGAAGGAGCAGGCAACAATGAAGCACCCTCCTATCAAGCAACCTTCGACGAAGGAGCAGGCAATAATGAAGCACCCTCCTATCAAGCACCCTACGAGGAAGCAGTAGATAATAACAACACTGCAGCCGCCTATCAAGCACCCTACGAGGCCGTAGCCAATGAGGCCACAGCTAATCAAACCGCAGCTAACGAAGAAAATCAGTCTGGAGGTAGAAGGCGAGCAGTCAGCAGAAAAGGCCCCCCAAATCGTAAGAATAGGGTCCCATTCGGAAAGAAATCAAAGAGGGCCCCTCGCAGAAAATGGGCAACGCGTCGCAAGGCCTCAGCCCCCGTGAAGAAGTCCAAAAAGACGTTTCGCTACCACAGGGCCTAGCTTCCTCTTTCCAACTGGAACAACAGCTAGAGCAGCCTCCTCTGCAGCCCAGACTCCCGCAAGAGTTCCACCACACGCGCCCAGAACAGCATCCGCAGCGGCGGAGCTGACGCCTGGACACCCCTGTAGAGCACACGCCGCAAAGTTCTTAGGGTCATCCTTATTCCCTCGCTTCGATACTGAGACTGTAGAGGAATACGAGAGAGTCGCAGGGTCCGTCGCAACGAACACACTGGACTCCGCAGAAATCTGTGAGGCCAGAAGTTTGCACAGGTCCGCTGTTCCGCTCAGACTATCCGTATGAATCACCGCGACTCCATAACGGAGCATCAGCCTATTCAGATATTTCTGGAGTGTATCCTGGGAAAGTTTCCCCCAGATACGGTCCATGATACCTTCGATGATGTAAAGAGGTCGTGCTCCCCTCTGCTGGCAATAGGTTGTTAGGCGAGTGCGTTGCTCTCTGTAGCGTCCATCCAGAATAGACGCCTCCAGGTCATCCGTCGATTTGCGCTCGGCGACAATGCCTCCCGCGCTAACATCCTCGCCGCTCAGACCGATCCAAATATCCCCCACAGGGATTGTTCTGGCCGGCCAGGGGCTCAAAAGAGGTAGTAGGTCTCGCTCGCGTGTATCAACAACACACGAGACAGACATCTTTGTAGGGAATGAGAGGGGGCTTTTAGGCTACGGTGGGCGCGGCCGCGCCCTTAATACCAATCCTGCTTCTGATTTGTCGGCGCGGATTCGGCAAGCATAGCTTGCCTTCATCGCGCCCTTAATACCAATCCTGCTTCTGATTTGTCGGCGCGGATTCGGCAAGCATAGCTTGCCTTCATCGCGCCCTTAGTACCAATCCTGCTTCTGATTTGTCGGCGCGAACATCCTCTCCAGACCAGGTGTCCAAGCCTGATAGTCCCACTTTCCAATACGGGCCTTTCCAGCCCCAGTTGTAGTATCATAGAAGGGGTCCTTCGCCGCTGCAGTATCATATGCAGTAGCTGGAACAATAATAGTAGCCTCTCCTGCACCCCTTACTGGTGCAGCCGACGCCGGAGCCTCTTCATCTTCATATACAACCTTCTCATCCTTGCGACGGACGCCCACAATCTCATACACATTTGTTCCCTCCTTGTGCATGACGGTAGGAACCAGACCCTTCACTGCATACAGCTTCTGTATCATCTTCTCGGGGTCCTCCTCGGCGCTATAGGATCCCAGCTCAGATGCTGATGCGGGCTTGTATGTCTGCAGCACCTTGCGCTCCTCCATTTCTACCTCGTCCGTGCTGGGAGGAACCATATTGCCACCATCGATATTCTGGAAAGGCTGTGCATTGTCGGGAACAGTAGGTGTTGCATTCTCAAACGATTCGCGGAGACCGGCCTGGAACTGAGAAGAGGATGGTGGCAGCCCTGCCCACTCCATAGGGCGCTGCGATATCAGCTTATTCTTCAGCGCCGTAGAAAGCTCCCTATCAGATTCATTCTGATAGACCAGATTCATCTCATAGTCGTCCAGACTCCTGACTGCCTCGCGTGCAACAGGGTCCTTTGTAGTATATTCCATCAATACCCGGCTAGGCTGTGGAGACGGGTCGGCAAGAGGTGGCGCAATAGGAATAGGTGTGGGATACAGCTGCGCGACGGTTGGTCCTCCAGCCCCTGCATTTTGGAACGACTCGCGTAAATAGTTACGTCCCCCCAAATACAGTATTACATATCCTATTAAAATCATTCCGAATAAGAGCATGAATAGTTTCTGACCGTCCATGAAACACGGACCCTTTCTAACGTTGTGTGCCAAATTTAGTCTCGCATCAAAATTCTAAGGTATCATTGATTTGTTTTACCGGTTTATAGAACATAGCTCATTCTAATCATTAAAACAAATCTAACATACCGAGTAGATGGCACGGACCTTTTTAAATACAATCCTTGGAAGAAAGGCTAAAAAGACTCGGCGCCACAGCAAAGCCAGTGCCAAGGGCAAAAAGGGTCGCAAAGCCCCAGCCAATATAACTGTAGAGAAGCCCGCCGATATTAAGGCACTCGTGGATCTCATCAAAGAGAACAAGATTGTGCTCGTATTTATCGGGGCAGAGTGGTGCGGCCACTGTAAGACATTCAAGCCCCTTTGGGATGAACTCGCCGAGGAAGAGGGTCGTAAGCTTCCTATGGCACATGTGGATGAGGCCGTGCTGAAGGATACTCCTCTCGCCAATGCAAAGATTAACGGATTTCCCAGTGTCACAATGATAGGAAATGACGGGAAGTTCGCCACATTTCCTGATGGAACGAATGCCATGCCCAACACGAGGGATATGAATCACATGAAGGCACTCGTGAAGAAGGATCCCAATACAGTTGCCCCTGAAAATGGACTGGATGATGCACCTGCTCTATCGGCCACACCCATTCCCAGGGTTGAGGCAGCTCAGAATAGAGCCGCCGATAATATTATAGCGGCCGTCAATGCTGGAAAGGGTATCCCTGAGTCCTTTACACCTGCTCCTGTCACCACTCAGCCACCCGATGTGAATGATGATATTGTTGCAAAGAAGGCTCCTGCGGTCGGTGGCAGCAGAGGTGGAGGCGCTCTGTATGCATCTCTTGTGCAAATGGCAAAGAGCGTTCCCGCAGGGGTGGCCACACGCAAGGGTCGTCGCAGCCGCTCCAAAGCCGCCAGTAAAAAATTGAGCCACAGGCGTCGTTAAGCGGGGTTCATATAGAACTCGGCATGCAGACTACTCTAACATATCTCGAGAGCGCAGGACAGGGACAGGCGGCCCTCAGAATCGTCGCACCCAATACTGACGCACGCATCGCCTCTCACTTCATCGCGCTGATTGATGTAAGCGAATCCATGTCAGATAATAACAAGCTCGGCCATGTCAAACATTGTCTGAGCTTGCTGTTGAAGTTCCTGCAGCCCACCGACGAGATTTCAGTGGTCAGCTTCGGCAATGAGAGCCAGATTATTCTGCGGAGACTGCGTCCAACCGTCGATGCTCTTCCAGTAGCCGAGCAGAAAATCGCCGGCCTCGAGACTGCCGGCTGCACAAATCTGTCCGCAGGTCTCGCATCCGTCCGCGAGCTTCTAGAGGAGTGCGCCGATTCGCCCTTGAAGCCCGGTCTCCTCATTCTCACGGATGGCCACGCAAATCGCGGAATCACAGATGCAGGTGGGCTGCGCACAGTGGTGAATCGCATCCATGAGCTGTATCCTGCCGTCACCATGTCCTTTGTAGGATACGGAACGGACCACAATGGTGCCCTCTTGAAGTCAATGGCCGAGGAGACAATGGGCTCCTACAGCCTGGTAGAGAGTCTGGAGGGTGCCGCACTCACAATGGGTGATGCCCTCGGTGGAATCATCTCCTGCACAGCACAGAATGTGGTCATTCAGTGCCCTGTTGGAGCCACGGTGGAGGGACCCTATACCATGACGGACGGGCGTATTAATCTGGGTGACGTCTATGCAGGTAGCGAGACACTCATTCTGCTGAATCTCCCTCCTGGTCCCGTGTCGATTCGCGGAGCTGCCTTGCCGCTGCTTGACACCTTCGAGCAGACTGTTGCGGGTAGCCTCGACACTGGTAGAAATGTCCTGATTGAGCTGACTCGCCTACGCTACAGATGCGCCGACCTCTTCAAGAAGATTCGCACGGCGGGCTCTAATCTACTGCATGTTACTCTTGCCATTCAGAAGTTTCGCGATGACCTCATGGACCCTGTATTTACCGGCCATCCTATTACGGAGATGCTCCTCACAGAGTTGCAGTCGCTGGATGCGGCGATTCGCGAGGCAACGTATGGGGTGAATGCCCAGCTCCAGAGTCACCTTCTGCAACATGAGGCATTCACTTCACTCGGTCGCGGAACATCGCTTGGTATTCAGTCCAGACCAATGCCCGATGCAGAGGAGGCACTCAATCAGGACCCTGTTGAGCCCCTGCAGGCGCAGAATACCGTGTCCTATATGAGCCCTACGTCCTCACGCGCCAGAAGACAGCTGGCGGCTACCATGTCGGCCCTCTCCCAGCAGGGCGGCGCAGCTCAGTAGGGGCCATACATGGATACAAACCGAGCTTCTTTAATGTTTTTTAAGGCCATGGCTGAACCCTGAAAAATTGCCCGGCTAAACTCCAAGCACGTAGTCATACAAATGACCAAAACCATCTTTCACATTCTCGACGCTATCGCACAGGACGTCGAGGAGGAGGGTCACCTCGAGCCATCTGGAAACCTCACAGATGATGACGACGAGGTGAAGCCCGTGCGCGGCGGCAAGAAGGCCGGTCAAAAGGTCGAGTCCTCCGCCAACCCCGCCACGCTCAAGATGAATGTGTATTTGTTCGGAAAGACTGCAGAGGGCAAGCCTCTCCGCGCCTGTGTCCAGGGATTCAAGCCCTTCTTCTTTGTGGAGCTGCCCGATGCAACCGATAAGACCCGAAAGGACTTCAAGGAGCGTCTCAGTGGCGCCCTCTCCAGAAAAGAATGGCTGCGCTCTGTTATCAATCTCAAGTTCATGAGCCGCAAGGTTCTCTACGGCTACACCGCGGCCAAGCGCTACCCTTTCGTGCGCCTGTCCGTTCCATCTCTGACGGCATTCCGCGCCCTGAAGCGCTTCTTTCTCGACTCAGACACTAGCGCCCCGACCTTTCAGCTCTATGCAGGCGAGGACCGCCTCAAGGTCTATGAGGCGAATCTGGACCCTATGCTCCGCTTCTTCCACTTGCGCAACATCAAGCCCTGTGGCTGGGTGGAGACCGATGCGGTCCTCGGCGGAGGTGAGCTCGATACAGACTGGGAGTCCATTGGCCCTGCAACACCTCCAGTCGCCTCCGCGCCCTTCCTCATGGCCGCCTGGGATATTGAGTGCTATTCCGAGAATGGCGAGTTTCCTCTCGCCAAAAAGGGCTATGACCGTCTCGCGAAGCAGCTCTACAGCCTTGCGGATACTCCTGCAGAGGCCGCCAAGCTCATTCTGGATGCGGCCACCGGCTCGCCTGCCCCCGGAATGGATACTCTCCGCAGCAAGAGCAAGCTTGTGACGGCGAAGCTGGAGAATGCCCTCAGCAGCGATGTGCTGCTGGAGAGCCTAGAGCCACTCCTGGCAAACAAGGACGGCCTCAGCCCCTCCTCCCGCGACGACAGAATCGGAAAGATTCGCACTCTTCTCGGTGGCACTCTAAAGGGCGTGCTCCCTCTCGCAGGAGACCCCGTGATTCAGATTGGTGTGGTCCTCGTCCGCGGCACCACCGTGTCCGAGAAGCACATCTTCGTCCTGGACACCTGCGACCCAGTTCCAGGCTCTACACTCCACGTGTTTGAGAAGGAGGAGGATCTCATTCTCGGCTGGGCAAAGGCCATGGTGGCCTGGAACCCAGATATTCTCATGGGTTACAATGTCTTCGGCTTTGATGAGCGCTACATGTGGGAGAGAGCGCAGGAGCTGTCGCTCACCGACAGAGACGCCATTCAGAAGCTGTCGCGCATGGTGGATCTTGAGAAGAAGGTGGCCCTGGAGGAAAAGTTCCTCTCCAGCTCGGCCATGGGTGACAATACACTCTATATGTGGTCAGTGCATGGCCGTCTCCAGGTGGATCTCTTCCACTATGTCAAGCGCAACTTCAATCTGCCCGCGTATAAGCTCGACTACGTCTGTCAGCATTTCATGAGCGGAAAGTGCGGAGGCGTGGAGACGGGCTCGGCCGCCGAGTGGGTCATCAAGACAAAGAGCACTGACGATGTGGTGCTCGGCCGCTATCTTGTGCTGCTGGACGAGACCGGCGATGTGGTGCTCGACAAGGCGAAGATTCTCGCGATTGACCCCGGAAAGTCCCTGACAGTGGAGGCTCCACAGGGCGACGATGCGGACGATATTCGCGCCTGCACGGCGGATGCAGTCAAGTGGGCGATTGTGAAGGACGATGTGTCTCCACAGGATATCTTCAGACTCCACCGCGACGGAGGAGCAGCGGGGCGCGCAAAGGTTGCGGCCTACTGCGTGCAGGATTGCGACCTGACCGTGGAGCTCTACAAGAAGCTGGACGTATTCAATAATGCAATGGCAATGGCGAATGCCTGCTCCGTGCCTGTGGGCTACATCTTCACCCGTGGCCAGGGCATCAAAATCGAGTCGCTCATCTTCAAAGAGTGCTATGAGCGCGAGCAGTGTGTGCTCGTGCTCCCTACACAGCCCCGCGGGGCAACGGCCGAGGGCGCCGCTGAAGACGCCCAGGATTCCTATGAGGGTGCGATTGTTCTCACGCCCAAGCCCGGATTCTACTTCAAATCTCCTGTGGGCGTGGCCGATTTCGCCTCGCTGTATCCCAGCACAATCATCAGCGAGAACATCTCCCATGACACACTGGTGTGGGTGAAGAACTACGACCTGCAGGGCAACTTCCTCGGATTCGACTACGGCTCTGAAGAGGGTGAGCGTGCCGCCCCCCCCGGTGTGGCCTGGACGGATATTGAGTTTGACGTCTGGGGCGTGAAGGACGGCGACGTCCGCAAGAATCCCGAGAAGGTGAAGCGCGGACTGCGCGTCTGCCGCTACGCCCAGTTCCCAGGCGACGATAAGGGAACACTGCCAGACATTGTGCAGAAGCTGCTCGCCGCGCGAAAGGCGAAGCGCAAGGAGGCGGAGAAGGAGACGGACCCTTTCAAGAAGGCCCTGCTCGATGCGGAGCAGCTGGCCTACAAGCTCACGGCGAACTCCCTGTATGGGCAACTGGGCTCGGGCACATTCAAGATTCGCCTGCAGCATCTGGCGGCGTCCGTCACTGCCTACGGCCGCAAGCAAATCATGTTCGCCAAGGCCGTCATTGAGAGATTCTACGGACCCGAGGCTGGGCGCGCCGACTGCTCGGCGGAGACTGTATATGGCGACACGGATTCTCTGTTCGTTTCATTTAATGTGCGGAATCCGGCCACGGGCGCAGAGCTCCAGGGGCGGGAGGCGATTGTTGCGACGATGGCACTTACAGAGGAGGCAGGCAAGCTGGTCACAACCTGTCTGAAGCCGCCCCACGATTTCGAGTATGACAAGGTGTTCTCGCCTTTCATCATCTTCAGCAAGAAGCGCTATGTCGGCAACAAATACGAGGAGTCCCCCGATGACTTCTACCAGAACAGTATGGGTATTGCGACGAAGCGACGCGACTATGCCGGCATTGTAAAGGTCATTTACGGCGGAGCGATTCGTATTCTCCTGTCTGACCGCGACCCCGTCGCAGCGGCGACATTTGTGAAGGACAAGCTGATGGACCTGGCGAATGGCAAGGTGAGTATGACGCAGCTGACACTGACCAAGTCGCTGCGTGCAGAGTATAAGGCCGCCACGCCACCTGCGCACAAGATGTTGGCGGAGCGTATCAAGGCGCGTGACCCTGGCAACGCCCCCGCCTCTGGCGACCGTATCAGTTTCCTGTATATTCTCCCACAGGTGGGCCAGCTGGCCTCGAAGCTGCAGGGAGAGCGTATTGAGACGCCCGCGTATTTGAAGGAGAAGAAGCTGGAGGTGGATGCAAAATACTATATGGAGCACCAGCTCATGAATCCCATTTCGCAGCTGTTTGCGCTGATTGTGGAGCAGCTTCCCGGCTGTGCGGCACCTGGAGGACGCACGTGGGCCAAGGCGGATGAGTCAGACCGCGAATATGCGGCAACAGAATATCTGTTTCGCGAGGCGCTGAATCAGTGCGACCGTGGCGCCCAGCGCCGCCTCGGACAGAAGATGTTTGGCCTCGGCGCCGTGGCCGCTGCTGGGGCCCAGGGCCCCGCGACAGCTCCAAAGCCCCGTGCAGCACTCAGGAGGCAGGCAGCGGCCGTGAAGCCGTCCGTGCAGTCCAAGCTCACATCCCTCTTCGCACAGCAAATGTTCATTAATGCCCTACAGAGTGGGACAAAGGCAAGCCCATCGCCTTCGCCCTCTCCACCCCCTTCGGATACGGATGCAGCACCAAGGCGCTCTACACGCATTTCCGCGAAAACGCCCCCGAATTAAACTACGCCAGGACAGCAGGAAATGTCTGCAGCACGAGATGCGCTGGCAAAGGCAGAATCAATCGACGGATACAGGGCCGCATGTAAGGCTTCCGCCCTTAATAGCGCCGCACGCGAAGGTGACCTCTATATTCCATACTCAATAGATAGGGCCGATGTGAATCGCCTCAATAAACAAATCTTTTCTATTGAGCTCATGGGCGATGTAGATATTGTTGTGTTGCATCCATCTGCGGACAATGGATATCCCCACACACGCCCTAATAATATTGTCTGTATGCCTACCAATGCCATACAGGGTGTCTCGGACTCGGCCCTTGCCGATACACTCCGTCACGAGGCCGTGCATATTCATCAGCGCCGCAATCCAGAGCAGTGGGTTGGAGCATGCCTCCATGAAGGGTGGTGGCCCGTCCAGTCCCACCAGATTCCTCAGCGCTTTGCCGAGCGTTGTCGTCTGAACCCGGATACAATGGGGGATAGACAATTCTGGGCGTGGCAGACACATTATGTTCCTCTGCCGATGTTTATCCGCGAGGATGTCCCTACCATGGAGGGCGTGCAGGTCAAATGGATGGATCTGCGGAATAATACTCTGTCCTCGGAGCCTCCTTCCTCCTTCAAAGCCCGCTACGGAGCAAATCCGTCCCAGCCAGAGCATCCATATGAGCTGCTGGCCGTCGAGTCCGCTGCCGCTGGCATCTCCACCGTAGGAGCTCTCCATTCAAAACTCACGCAATAATAGATGGAATTCGGTCTGCAAGGACCTTTCCAGGTCGCTCATACAATCCGTATAGGAATATCTGATTGCAGTATTCCGATTGACCTGCTTCCAAAAGAGCAAATCACAGGGGATATTATCACGCCGAAAAAAGAGTTACGCTGCCATATCCGCTATGGAAAGACCACACATCGCGGAGGATATGGCAGCATACGCACTGCCACTCGCACCACAGCGAGCTCCACAGGAATCGTGGCAGTGAAATGTCCCCATCAGACCGCCTACTCCCTATGCCCCGAGGCCATTCTGCAGTGGATGGCGAGCCAGCAGTTGCGTCAGGCTGGCATTCTCGGTGCTGTCCCTCACGTCTATGATATTTTCCAGTATGCGGGCGAGTCCCGCTTCTCTATGGACTTTATACCTGGATACAGTGCAATCGACGCTATTGTATCCGCCTCCGACCCTGATACTCTCTGGCTCCAGATTCTCGCGCAGGTGAGCCTCCTTCTCGGCTTTCTAGAGGAAACGATGCGCCTCGACCACAGGGATCTGAAGGCGGATAATCTCTGGATATGCCGTCGCCCTGCCAACTATTCTCTGACGGTAGGAGGGATACGGTGGCATCTCAAGGCGCCTTTCCAGGTTGTCATCCTCGATTTCGGATTCGCCTGTATCGGCGACAGCACTGGAAATGCGGTAGTAAGTCTGAGCGACGGCATTGTTCCGAAGATTGACCCCTGCCCCAAAGAGGGCCGTGACCTCTTCCAGTTAATCGCCTCTATGTGGTCTGTTCCTTCTGTCCGTGCAAGAGCATCCAAGGAAATTCAGATTATAATGGAGGGGCTTCTGGCATACGGAACCACAACCTATGTAGATCTCATACGGCGAACGGCAGCCTCTCACTGGATATATATGGCCGTCAGCGACTCCAGTTTTCGTCATCCCCCTCTACATCCCTTGGAGCTCCTAATAAAATTGAGCCGTGACTGGCCCTGCACCTACCTACATCGAGAATGAAAGGACCATGGGTCTCTATCCTGACACCCCTATGCAACGGAGAGCAGTTTCTGGAGGAATGTGCTATGAGCGTATTCCTCCAGACAACCTCAACAGGGGATGAGACCCCTCCTTTCACCTGGGAGTGGATTATAGGAGTCAATGGGCACGGATTCAGCGGCGGCTCGGCCCTACTGCGAGCCAAAGCCATTGAAGAGAAGGCAAAGAAGCACATCGGTGACTGCACAATGCGCGTAGCGAATCTTCCTCGCGCCCGAAGCAAAGTGGAGGCCCTAAATGCTCTCGCACGGGAAGCCAAAGGAGACTGGATAGCTCTGCTCGACTGCGATGATACGTGGGAGCGCGACAAGCTCGCCCACCAGAAACTCGTGGCCGACGCCTTCGGCAATACAGTAGATATTATCGGCACGGCCTGCCGCTACATCGGTGACGTGCAAAGTGACGGGCCCTCGCTGCCTTCTGGGTGGCTTAGCCCCGAAATCATCGCGCGCTCCAATCCCATCATTAACTCCAGCGTGATTCTGCGAAATGAGCTCGGATTCTGGGTGGATACATTCGGCCTCGAGGACTATGATATGTGGCTGAGATATTCGAAGCGGGGCAAGCGCTTCTTCAATGTTCCTGAGCGCCTCGTGAATCATCGGCTCCACGCGGGCTCCGCGTTCAATGGAAAAGGGAAACAGGATTTGGCGGGCCTGCGCGCATTTCATAGGGTCTAAAATTCCTGTAGGTTGTCTCTATAAGAATGGCTAACCCAGGCCCATTTCGTCTGGCAACGGTCGTATCGGCATATTACCCGATACCCAGTAAATCCTCTATAGAGATTTATATTAAGCTGATAGAGGGTTTCTGGCCGAAAGTTTCATGTCCTCTCGTATTTTTTACGAATCCAGCCCTTGTCTCCACATTTGAGAAGATGTTTTCTGGGCGCCCAGGGCCCACCCGTGTGATTGGAATCGCCTTTAATGAACTGGCGGCATTTACGAAGCTGTCGCCCTATGTATGGCTCCACACGCAGCAACTCGACCCAGAAAATGGCGGCGGACATTCTCCTGAGCTGTATGCGACATGGTATGAAAAGAAGGAGTTCGTGCAGCGCGCCATTGAGCTCAACCCTTTCGATTCGGACAGATTTGTCTGGTGCGACGCAGGAATCGGTCGCTATCCTGATTGGACGCAGCATCTAGAGCGCTTTCCCTTGAGTGCGCTTATTCCTGCGGATAGAATGCTTGTGCTCCGTCTAGCCCCAATAGAGCAGTGCGAGCCTGATGCGAATGGTATTCGCGGCGATTTTTCCAGAGGTATTAGCGTGGGCGGAGGAATCCTCGCATCCGGTGTGGCAGGATGGAAATCGTGGAGCAAGGTGTATGACGCCATGCTGCTTCGATATTATCTGGCCGATCGCTTCATCGGCAAGGATCAGAATATTATGGCATCTATGATTCTAGAGAATCCTGGCCTTACAGTGCTAGTGGATCCTCCACCATGCATGTCTATTTTACAGAGGTGGTTTTACTTATTATTCTTTTTAGCAGCTGTGCATGTTGCTTGAATGTATTGCCGCGTTTCAAGGATGCTGCTGCCTTAGTTGCGGGGGCACCACCAGCCTGTCCTTCAGAACTTTCGGTATTATTAGCGTAATCGCCATAGTCCCCATAGTCCCCGTAGTCGCCATAGTCCCCATAGTCCCCATAGTCGCCATAGTCGCCATAGTCGCCATAGTCCCCATAGTCGCCATAGTCGCCATAGTCGCCATAGTCATCATTAACCGTTACAACTCTTACATGTTTTGGGCGTAAAGATCCAGATGCTGTAACTGCTCCAGAAACAGTAGTTCCCTGTATAGCGGCTGCAATCCCCTGTAGTTTAGCAATTATAAATGCCTTATTATAGCTTGAAAGATATGTTGATTTATATCCATTTGTGTATCCAGCATCATAATCCTCAGTAGGATTTACAACTCCTCCACCATGTTTAATGGTAATATCTTCTCCCCCAAACCCTCCTCCAGCTAATACTGTTTCTTCTTCATCCCCGTATTCATCCCCGTATTCATCCCCGTATTCATCCCCATAGTCGTCCCCATATGCATATTCATATACAGTCTCCCCTGTTAAATTTATAGGATGATTTGCAAAATATGTCTTGCATTGAGGATATGTCTCATTTATATCAATATCCATACCCACACTCTGTTTCTGTACCTCCCTACAATATGCATTCTCTCCAGCCTTTGCGGCCTGTGATGTAATATCTCCCATAGTGGGTAGTTTTATTGCAGCAAGTCTATCAGTCTCTCGTTGTAGTATAGAAGGGTCATCCATTCCTACTCCTGCTATAGCAGCAGCAAGCCCATCAGATGTTCCATCACGGGTTCCTTCTGCAATACCATCTTTTGCACCCTGTGCAAACCCTTTATCATACTCCGAGTTTCCTGTTAATACCTGGCCTGAAACGGCACCTGAAGTTGTAGTTGTACCGGTAGCCATCGCTGCAAGCGCCCCTGAAACTGCCGCCGCCCCAGCAGCACCTGATAATAATGGAATAAGCGCGTTTTGATTTGGTGTAATACCCATCTGTGTTGCTAGTCCTATTAATGAAGCAACGCTAAGTAAGCCTAAAACATAATCGCTAGAGTTCATATTATCAAATAGGTTCTTTTTTTGGAGTTGTATATCATCTTCTGCAGCTTTTTTCAGATTCTTATTTTCTTGTAGTTCAGCATCGGCTTCCGCCTTCCGCTTCTTGAGCTCGGCAGCATCGGCCTCAGTTAGCTTCTTTTCTTTTATTTTCTCAGGTATATCATCATCAACCTTCTTCTTACTATCTTTAGCTGTATCCCTTTTACTCTTTGCATTATTGTACTCTGACTGCGCTGCATCCCTCTTTGCCTGCTGCTGCTTTGTTTTTGCATCTATCTCTGCCTTCTTTTTCAAGTTAGCAGCATCTTCAGGGTCACGTTTGGGCCTGTTAGCCTCTGCATTATCAAGCGCCGTATCGCGGTCCTTCTTGAGTGTGGGGGCATCGCTGTTCAACTCATCCAGTTTCTGCTTAGCCGATTTACCATCAGATAAGTTCTTCTCATTTGCAGCCTTTGCATTTGCTTCATCAGCCCTAGCCTTACGTAACTTGGCATCGACATCATCAATCTCTTTCGCATTCTTTCTCGCCAAGTCATCCTGCTCGCTCCGTCTAGTAGTTTTAGCATCTGCATCCGCCTTTTGAGTACGAAGGGGTACTTCCTGTTCAGCAAGTTTATTACCGAATTTCTTAACAGGCTCTCCTGTGAAACTAAGTACTTCATCCGTCAGTGCATGCGCATCATCTGCAGCGCCCTTCTTACTATTTTCTGCATCACTCTTTCTTCCAAGCGCATCCCTCTTCTGAGCATCATACGCTTCAGCATCTGCAGCATCAGAGCGACGACGAGCATCAGCCGCCTCTGCATCATTATTCCTGCCGCGCATTTGATTATCCTCTTTAATGCGTGTCTCATCTACTCTCCTAGCGGTTGCATCTGCCGCTTCGGCTTCATCTGTAGTCCGCTTTATTTTTTTGGTTTCAACAGATATATCTCCTGTATTTGTATCACGCCTGGCTTTTCCTGCATTTATAGCATCATTCGTATCATCCCCATTTTTTCGCGCCTTAACTGCATCTGCCTCAGCATCTCGTCCAAGCCGTCTAGCATTTTGTATATCATTCATGGCCCCCTCCCGTGCATTCATATGATCGTTTGTAGCGACCTTTTCTCTACCTACATTAGCGTCTAAATTATCACGCTGAGCAGTAAGCTCTTTATTTTTCTTAAAAGTTCCATCCAACATCCTAGTCTGAAATTCAATACGTCCATTTATCTCTTCTAGCTTACCTCTAACAGGTACTGCATCGCGTGCTGCTGCAGCACCATCATCCGATGCTTTCGCACGCTTAGCACTAAGAAACTTATCACCCTCGCTAGGATTTAACTCTTCAAAGCCCTGCTTCTTAACCTCCTGTTTTGCCTTAATAATATTGCCTATTTCATCAAGATGCTGTGTATCCCTTCTAAAGGTGTCAGAATCTTCTGCAAGATGCCTTTCTGCAAGACGCCTATCATTAACTGCAGAATCATGTTGAGATTTTGCATCCTTTAAAGCAATCTTATTATCTTCCAAGTTTCTAGTTGTAAGACTCTTAGTATCTAATGCATCATTTAATTGTTTATCTACTGCAGCCTTCTGTTGCCTGAATCCGCCAGGCTCCTCTATCTGGCGTTGAACTCTGTCATGCTCATCTTGTGCATCCCCCTTTTTAGTACGCTGCACAGGAATCTCTATTCCTTCAATGGCGTCCCTACGAGCCCTATTAATAGCATCTCTAGAATCGACGCTAGGTCGAACAGCTTCTGCTCGTGTCAAAGCCGAATCGCGTGGTGCCTTTAGAGCAGGAAGAGTATTATTCAAAGCCTTTAGTTCCCCTGTATTTAGATTTACTTTAGCTATAGCAGCATCATGCTGTATTCTTGTTCCAACTTCATCCTTCAATCCATTATTGCGAACAGTTGTAGCCGTATCAATATCATTTTTATTTCCTGAGGCCGCTGATTCTCCTTGATTACGTATAACTCCCCTAGAAATAAGATCGTCACCTTGCTCTGTATTTCTGGTAGTCGCATCGTTCAGCTTATTTCTTAAATCATTCACATTCGTGTTTGCATTATCTGTCATTGATTTAATTTGTTTCGTATGCGCGGTTGCAGCCCCTCCAATGCCTTCCTCGGCCGCCGACTTGCGGGCCTCTGCTGCGGCCTTCTGCTTCCCATGACGATCTCCAACAGCATTTTCAGACTCACGCGCCCTGGCGTTATTGTCTCTATCGGTGATTCGGCGAGCCCTATTATGTGACTCTGCTGTGCGTAAGGAGTTCTGCTTAGCCGCAGTTTCATTTGCAGCAGCCGCATCATTCTTCCTTTTAGTAATCAGTTTATTCGCTGCATCAACCTCGCTATTTGCCGTATTCCTTTTACCTATTGCAGCATCTCTATTTGTGCCTGCAATATCTCTGGATACACGGGCAGCCTCGGCCTTTGAAGCAGCATCATCGGCCCTAGCCTTATTTTGATCACGGCTCTTTGCTGCTGCAATACGCTCGGCATCATGTTGCCCCTTATTTCTAGTTTCCCTAGGTATAGACTCATCCAATTCACCCCTTCTTTTTCTGAGGTTTGTAACCGTATCAGCCAATGAAGCAGATGAAGCCCTATATGTTCTTACATTCGCCTCAGAAGCAGCGTGTGCAGGCCTTGTTATCTTATATTTTCCCGCACCAGTTGATAGTTTTACTTGCGCATCGGCCCTACTTGCAATATTCAGCTTATCCTGTCTCATATTTTTCAATCTATTAAGCTTAATATTGCTCTTTATATTTGCAATACCTCTGATTCGTTTTACCCTATCGAGTAATGCCTTGCGCGTTGCATTTCTAGCTACTTCGGCTTTTTTTGTTGCGCTTTGTTGCGTGCTAGCACGCCTCGCCTTCGCGGCAGCAATTTTCTGCTCTGCTGTTTTTGGAGCCTTCTTACGAATAGCTCTTCTAGAACGTGTCGCCAGACGTTTAGCAATAGATTTCGAAATAACTTTCTGTTTTTCAGCGCCTACTTTACTTTTTAATAGCTCGGCCCTCGCCGCTCGTTGAACTTTTGCCTTTTGTTGCCTAAGAATACCTTTTTCTCTTACGGAGAGCTTTGCGGCTGGTTTTTGACCGAGTTCCGGTTTTTTGCCCAAGAGTTGTGCAGGCTTTTTCACTTTTTTTAATGAGCCTATTGATACTTTTTTGGCTCCTACGCCCTGCTTTAAAGCCTTCAGTACCTTCTTAATAACACCACCTTTCTGCAGAACCTCTTCGAGGCTGTCTGTCATCCTGATGGGTCATTTGATATTAAATTTGGAACTGCTACCGGATAGTATAAGATATATAATATATCTTATAGTATGTTGTTACAGTGTTCGGGATGTTAGACTGCGAGCAAATCTCTACTATATCTCATCTGCCCAATAAGCTGAGACAAAATCATCAACAGCTTCTTCAAATTCATCAAGCACTTCGTTTGAATCTGTAAAATCATCTATTGGGTTTCCATATTCATCAGTAGGGATTGGATTTCCGTGTTCATCAGTAGGGATTGGATTTCCATCTTCACCTAATATTACAGGATTTCCATACTCATCTAATATTTGTTCTCCATCTTCATCTACTGGTATTCTTTCCCCCCTATCATTTATTATGATTTCTTTTCCAGGAGGAACCACAAATATTTGATTTCCATATGCATCTGTCATAGGATCTCCATTTTCATCTGTAGCTACGGTTATTTGTTCTCCATTTGGACCTATTAATATTTGTTGTCCATTTGCATCTGTTACTGGAGTTCCATTACCAGTTGTAAGTACTGCTAACCCTCCTGCGGCTAACGCTGCGCTTCCCAATCCTACGCCCAAACCTTGCCCTGCAGTTAATCCAGAACCTGGTGGCTTTGGTCCCTTTGGTGGCTTTGGCCCCTTTGGCCCCTTTGGTCCCTTTGGCCCCTTTGGCCCCTTTGGTGGCTTTGGCCCCTTTGGCCCCTTTGGCCCCTTTCCCCCTGGTGGAGTTCTTCCCCCTGGTGGGGTTGTACCAGCAGGAGTTGTACCACCTGGAGTTGTTCGAACTGGAGTTGTACCACCAGGCGTACCAGGCCTTGGCCTACCAGGCCTTGGGCTACCAGGCCTTGGCCTACCAGGCCTTGGGCTACCAGGCCTTGGCCTACCAGGCCTTGGCCTACCTTTAGTTCCACCAGGACTACCTTTAGTTCCAGCAGCAGGTGGAGTTGTGCCAGCAGGAGTTGTGCCAGCAGGTGGAGTTGTGCCAGCAGGAGTTGTACCAGCAGGAGTTGTACCAGCAGGCCTACCAGGCCTACCAGGCCTACGTATAGTTCCACCAGGCCTACCAGGCCTTGGCCTACCAGGCCTACCTCTAGTTCCACCAGGCTTACCTTTAGTTCCAGCAGGTGGAGTTGTGCCAGCAGGTGGAGTTGTACCAGCTGGAGTTGTACCAGCAGGAGTTGTACCAGCTGGAGTTGTACCAGCTGGAGTAGTTGGCTTTGG
>SXGQ01062686.1_pt1 | contig 22648 bp, 18 predicted proteins | sample 3178371 | NCBI WGS metagenome assembly SXGQ01 (sample SAMN11356859, study PRJNA531348) | freshwater metagenome | isolation source: freshwater sample F1-20 | place: China: Fuxian Lake, Yuxi | collected 2017-12-25 | reverse complement strand
CCGAGGCAAGGTGAACCACGCCCATGTTCCGCCGTCGCGCCGACACCCCCAAGAAGTACGAGCACATCGACTTCACCCCGCCCGAGGGTGCGGCCAATGCTGCTGCGAAAGGCTTGGAGTACCGAGAGAAGGCCAGCCCCTCCAACAAGGGTGGGCTGACGCCTGCCGAGGCGAGCAAGGAAGGCATCGGTTCGGGCGTGCAGCGCGCGGTGAACTTGAAGAACCGCGACACGCTCTCGCCCGACACCATCAAGCAGATGCACGGCTTCTTCTCGCGCCACGAACAGAACAAGGACATTGCCCCCGAGAACAAGGGCGAGCCGTGGAACGACAAGGGGCATGTATCGTGGCTGTTGTGGGGGGGAGACGCGGCCCGGTCGTGGGTTGACAAGGTGCTCGGGCAAATGGAGAAGGCCGACGAGAAGGAGAAGGCCGACTCCAAGAAGGCCGGGCTCTACAAGGGTGCCGGGTCTGACCATGCCAAGTCCTTGGCCCTCGCCAAGTTCCTTGGGCGGGTGGCCCAACGAGCCGGTGTAGCCCAGCATGTCTACATCGTCGGCGGCGCAGTACGGAACTACCTGCTCAACCAACCCATCAAAGACATAGATGTAGTGGTGGATAGCGTGGCCCTGCGTGGCTACGACAGCGAGAGGTTTGCCAAGGAAGTGGCCCGCGCCATTCCTATGACGACGAACCTCACGACGAACCAGTACGGTGTCGCCATCTTGACCGTGAAGGGGCCTTGGCTCCTTGACGGTGAGGACATGGAAGGCGAGGTCATTGAAATCGCCAACGCTCGGGGCGAGTCCTACGGGGGTAGTGGGGGCAAGGGCTACAAGCCTTCCGAGGTGGTTCCCGCGACCATTGAGGAGGATGTCTACCGGCGGGAGTTCACCTTCAACACGCTCTTGTGGCGGCTCATGGACATTGTTCATGGCCCCGAGCGTGCCGAGGTCATTGACCTTACAGGCTGCGGGCGCTCGGATTTGGAGCGCGGGGTCATGCGCTGCCCCCGTGACCCCGACGTGGTTTTCTCGGACGATCCGACCCGTATGCTCCGAGCCTTGAAGTTCTCTATCAAGTACGGCTTTGAGGTTCCGCCCGACCTGCAAGCCTCTATTCGGCGCAACGCCCCCAAGTTGGCGAAGGTTCCCTACGAGGCCGTTGGCACCATTCTCGTTCGGGACATCTTCGGCACTCCCCGCGCCCGTGAAATGCTCCGCTTCATGGACAAGTTGGGCTTGCTTGAAGTCGTCCGCGACATGCTCGCCGCGAACAAGGGCTTTGCCACCTACTTGTCGGGACAACTCTCCGCGCAGGAAGCAGCGTTCTTGCTCGACATGGACGACTACAACATGGGGCTTCGCTTGCCCTTGTCGTTCTTGTCCCCGGCGCAGCGTGTCCGCGTCCGAGAGGTCTTGGACGGCCTGACCGCGACGGAGCAAACGGAGTACATCGCTGCGTTGACCCGCCCGCAAGTGGACAACGGGCGGCTCATTCAACAGTTCTCCCTCAAACCCCAAGACCGGGGCCGCATTCAACCGCTTGCCCGCGAAGCCTTGCTCAACGACCCCTCCCTCGCAGGCAACCCCGAGGCGCTCACACAGGCGGTGGCGCGGCGGCTCACGGCGACCACCGCTCGGGTCGCAAGCACGACGGGCGACGGCACCTCGGTCGGGTTCTTCATTCCCTTGTCGGCGGACCTCGCTTCGCAGTACGAAGTCAAGCCCGAGGACACTTCGCCTCCGCATGTGACCTTTCTCTATGTGGGCAAGGTCGCACCCGAGCAAGTGCCCACGCTCCTGCGGGTGGCACGCGAAGTGTTGCGGGACACGCCGCCCGTGTTCGGCGTGCTGAACGGTGTGGACTCCTTCGTGAAGAAGGACAAGAACCAGCGGGTGTTGTACAGCCGCGTGGTGTTCTCCCACGACCTCAAACCGCTGCGTGACCGCTTGTGGGCGGCGCTCACTGAGGCGGGCTTCAAGGTCGAGCAGGCGTTCCCCAACTTCACCCCGCATGTCACCATTGAGTACCGGGACGGGGTGACGGACGCCGTACTCGACTCCGCGCCTCCTTCGGGCTCGTGGGACTGCAAGACCATTGAGGTGTGGGGGCTTCCCAAGAAGTACAGCCTCCCTCTCGGTGAAGGCGGACATGCGCGCACCGCGTCCGGCCCGGCCCTGTCCTTGGACGACCTTGGCTACGGGAGCCTCACGACGGACGAGGAAGCCTTGTTGCTCGCCCCCTCGACCGCTTTCCCGGCGAATGTGCTTGCGTTCATTCCGCAGGTGCCCTGCCCCGAGAACTCCTCCAAGGAGACGCGGCGGGAACTTGCCCACTTGCTTCGGTTGCAGCACACGGCTCGGCCCTACCTCGCACAGCAGGTAGCCCTGACCGACGAGAACGCTACGGCCACCTTGGAGGCGTACTGCGTCGAGCACGGGTTGGACGCAAGCGGTGTGCTCCCCATCACGAACGCTGCGCGCACGGTGCTCTTGCAAGTCAAGCGGCTCTACAACCGCCCGCGTCCCTACCAACTGGCCGAGTTCTTGGAGCCGGGGTTCCGCCCCATGTCGTCCACGACGGCACACACGCCGTCGTACCCGAGCGGACATTCGGCGCAGGCGGTGCTCGTCGCGCTGCTCCTGTCGGGGCTCTACCCCGAGCACCGGGAAGCCTTCATGGCTCTCGCACAGGAAGTAGGCACGCACCGCATGATCGGCGGCTACCACTTCCCCTCCGACGTGGTGTACGGCGAACAAGTCGGGCGGGCGCTCTATGAAAGCATGGCCCGCGCCTCGGTGCGTACCGCCGCCGCCAAGTACAAGGAAAAGAAGAAGGTTCCCAAGGCGGACGGGTCGGGCAAGACCACCGTGTATGTCTACTCCGAGCGGCAGGTGGCGAACCGGCACCGGGAGAAGGCCGAGCGGTTGGAGGAGTTCAAGCCCGCGCTCGCGGAACTCCGCGCACAGGTCAAGAAAGACCTCGACGCGAATGACCCGAAGAAGAACTTGGTCGCGCTCGCCGTGGGCCTCATTGACGCGACTTACGAGCGGGTCGGCAACGAGGACAGCGCAGACAAGGGGCACTACGGGGTCACGGGGTGGCTCCGCAAGCATGTGACCTTCAAGGGCAAGCGCGCCGTCATTCGCTATGTCGGGAAGTCGGGCGTCAAGCACGAGAAGTCGGTGGACGACGAAGCCCTCGTCGGCGCATTGAAGAAGTGCTGCGGTGACAAGGACGGGGAGGAGGCCGTGCTCTCGCTCGGGAAGCACGCGGTCACCTCCGACGAGGTGAACGAGTATCTCAAACCCTACGGCATCACCGCCAAGGACTTGCGGGGTCTGCACGCCAACCGGGAGATGCAGGAACGCCTGCGCGCTATCCGAAGCAAGGGGCCGAAACTGCCCCGGCTTCGGAAGGAGCGCGACCCCATTCTCAAAGAGGAGTTCCAGAAGGCGTTGGAGGGTGCTGCCGAGGCCGTGGGACACGAGCCCGCGACCTTGCGGAAGCAGTACCTCGTCCCCGGCATTGAGAAAGCCTACATGAAGGACGGCACGGTGACCCGTGACCTCACGGCGAGCACCCGCCGTGTCGCTTCGCTCTACTTGCGGGCCACGAAGTCCGATGCCGAGCGCGAGGACGAGGAGGCCGAGCGGCTCATCAAGCCCGAGCCGAAGTACAAGCCACCTCGGAACGACTTGCGCCGTCGCCGGGTCGAGACGGAGGGTGACGCCGACCCCGACAAGAAGCAGGACGACAAGGACAGGTCACAGAACTACAAGGACGCCGCGCACCGGGCATTGGTGCAGCGCGTGGCCGCACGGTTCTTGTTCGCGGAGTCCGGTCCCGGTGGGGGCGGTCCCAGCGCCTTGCAGGAGCGCGCACGGAGGGAGTTCGACGCCTACGCGGAGGAGCACCCCGAAACCGAACTCACGGTCGCGGACTTCGCAGAGCGCATCAAGAAGCAGCAGGGGTCCGGCGGTGGGGCTGCGCCTGACGAGAAGGCCCAAGCCGCACAGCGGAAAGCGGAGTTGAATGTCTTGGAGGCCAAGCGAAAGGCCGAAGGTGTGCAGAAGGCCGTGGACAAGGTTTCGGAGATGTGGAAGGACATGCCGGACATCCCCGGCATGTCCGAGCAGAACCGCAACCGCATCAAGGAAGCCGTCTCGTCCTTTGGTCCCAAGAAGCGCGAGGAGTTCCTTGCCGCCTTTCAGTCCGAGAAGGACGCCCTCGTAGACAAGTACGCCGGAAGCGAGAGCGAGTACGACCCGGCGTTTATCGAAGAAGCCCTGCAAAGCATGGAGAACACACCGAAGGGTAAAGACCCCAAGGCCGTGGGAAAGAAAGCCATGCAGGCCATCTTCACCGACCGTGTGCTGCTCAACCCGCTCATGCTCACGCCCTCGGACCCCTTGTCGGACAACCCCGACAAGGGTGACGAGCCGCACTCCCCTGCCAAGGCTGCGAAGCGGGTAGGCCAAGCCGTCAAGCGGTTCTCTCGCGCCTCCAAGGCCGAAGTGGACGCTATGAGCGGCAGGCTCAAAGCCGCCCTCAAAGCGTGTGAGCCCGGCTCCCCCCAACACGAGGAGTTGCTTGCCATGCAGTACGGCATGGCCGTCGCCGCTGCCATGCCCAAGGCGAAGCCCAAGGGCAGGCATGGGGACGACTCCGAAGGAGAGGACGAAGCGAAGCCCGAGAAGGCCGTGAAACCTCCCGAGGGCATGTCGGGCGTTGAGTTCGGCTTGCTCCAACACCTGCACAAGAAGGGGGGTGACACCTCCGAGTTGGTGGGGTTGTCGTTCCGCAACAGCCGGAACGACAAGAGCGCGGTGGCCGACACCAAGAAGTTCGTCCGAGAGCAGGCCGAGGGCATGAGCATGAACGAGTTGAACGCCGTGCTCCCTCCGAGCATGAAAAGCCTCTCGGCGGCGTTCGTTGACTTGAAGAAGTCGCTCCCCTTCGTGAGCGAAGGCTTCCTTTCGGGGTTCTCCGAGAAGAAGCGGGACAAGCAGCGCCAAGAGCGGGACGACAAGTTGAGCGAGGACGAGGCCAAGGTCGCCGCCGAACTTCGCACGACACTCGTGGACTGCGTTTCGGAGACGGTCGGTCAAGACGAGGAAGCGGTCGCAAAGGCAAGCGCCGCCGTGAAGGACTACGCCCGAAGCAACACCCCGCCCAAGAGCGGCACGGGCAAGTCCAGCAACTCGTGGGACGACTGGTTGAAACGCTTGCGCGAGGACTTCATGAAGGCGCTCAAGGCCAAGCCCTCCAAGGCCGCCTCCCGGCGTGAGTGGTCGCCCACCGTGCCGGGCTACACCTTTGACTCGCCGTCGCCCTCGGTAGGGGGTCTATACACCCGGTAAATGGTAAGCCCCCTTGCGCCTCGCATCGGGCGGGGCAGTCTCACTTCCATCCCCTCCGAAACCGCAGGAGTTCTCCAATGGCCCGTCTCACCCGCCAAGGGGCGCGCAACCTCACCGCTGCCCTCGACAACATCGCCCAAGTCGTCCAGCACCGCGCTGCGCTGCTCGGCCTCGACAAGCGCACGGCTACCGACTTCGCGTACCGTTGCGACCTCTTGTCGGACGCCATTGAGCGCACCGCCTCTGCGAACTTCCCGCTCTCCCGGCAGGCCGGGGAGAAGGGCAGCGACGACGAGGGCATGAGCGTCGAGCACGGCGAGGGCGGGTTTGACCCGAACCTCATTGGGGACGAGGTTCCCGGCCCGTTGGAGATCATCGAGCCTCCGAGCGAGCCGTGGATGGACGGGCACTTCACGCAGGAGAAGTACCATGTCCTCGGTGAGTTGCAGGAGGCGGGCGAACTCGGCCCCGTCCACCTTGCTTCGCTTCTGACCAAGGCTGCGGGCCTCATTCTCGCGCAAGAGAGCGACAAGGGGGAGCAGGAGGAGCAGGAGGAGGAGCCCAAGAAGGGTCAGCAGGCTCCGAAGCAGGCCAAGAAGGGCCAGCAGCCTGCGTTCCTCAAGGAGAAGGAGGAGCAGGAGGCCGAGAAGGAGGAGCAGCAGGAGAAGGGTGCCAAGAAGAAGGCGTCCGCTGCGAACGACTGGGGCTTCAACCTCACTCGCTGAACTTCACCCCCGCTGCGAGGCGTGCCCGTGAGCCGCACCAACCGTACCGCACAGAACTACGTCAACTACCAAGAACGGGCTTCCGAGTTCGCGGTGGGAGATGTGGTCGTGCCCTTTGGCTACTGGCCGGGGGTCGCGGGGCGCGTTGTGGCCTTGTGGCCCGCCATTGGCATGGCCGATGTCCAGTTCACGGGCGGGACGAAGCGGTATCCCGTCGAAGAACTGCAACGCATTGACGCCAACGGCGATGCCAACCCCCCGCGCACCGAGAGCGTGCCGGGGGGCAAGGGCACCGTGCCGGTGCCCACGACCTCGCCTCCGCAGCGGGACGACCTCGACGCGCTTGCTTCGCGGGTCGCGCACGGCTTCGTGCGGAACGCGCTCTACTGGTCCGCGCCGGGCCGCAAGTACCGCCTGACCCGCTCCGAACGGGACAAGGGCTGCTACAACTGCCCCAAGTGCGGGGACGCCGCCCAACTGCGGCGCACCGTCTACAAGCGCATGAACGGCGTGAGTGAGCGGCTGCTCGGGTGCCCCGCCTGCCTCTTTCTCATCAAGGAAGGGGACATTCTCGGACATGACCACGAGGGTGAGTGACGCATGGCTTTCATGAAGTACGCCCGCGCACAGGTCATGCACCCCCGCATCACGGGGGTTGGGTGGCAGGGTATCCGCAAGCAGGCTTCGTCCGCCCCCACGGCGTCGAAGAACCTTGTCGCGCAGGTGGGGGAAATCCTCGGGGAGACGTTCTCGCCCGACCGCTACCTGCTCACGCATTGCTCCATTGTGGCGAGCGTCGATGTGGACACGGTGCCGAACGTCAAGTTGGGCACCGAGAAGGTCGGCTCTCGCACCGTCACGCGGAAGTGGGCTGACTACTACATCAAGCCCGAGTGCGCGCAGTTCGTGAACAACAACGGCGACTCGTGGTCCCGTGAAGTGCTCATGAAGTCGTTCCGCACCTTCATTGGCGCGCACAACTTCTTGGAGCATGTGCAAATCGAGGAGCAGTCGAAGGGCCGCATCATTGACGCGGTGGCCCGCGACATTGGCCCCTCGGTCTACGTTGACATTCTCGTTGCGACCGACCGCAAGCACGCCCAACTCGTGCAGGACATTGAGAGCGGCAAAATGGGCACGCTCTCAATGGGCTGCTCCTGCGAGTTCACGCTTTGCTCCCAATGCGGCAACGTCGCGGTGGACGAGACGGACCTCTGCGAGCATGTGAAGTACTCCAAACTCAACACCTTCTTCGACGCACGCGGGCAGCGCCGGGTCATTGCCGAACTCTGCGGCCACGCCTCGCACGGGGAGACGGGTGGGGTTCACTTCATTGAGGCTTCGTGGGTCGCGGTTCCTGCGTTCGCGGGCGCGGTCATGCGGAACATTCTCGACCCCGGTTCCGTCTCGCCCGAGAAGGCCAAGCAGTTCTCCGAAGTGCTCTCGGCACCCCCCGCCGAGTGGGGCACCAACATCCTCCGCGCTGCCTCCGAGCACCGTGTCGCCCAAGAGTTCGACTTCGGTGCGGACGAGGGTGGCGACGAAGGTGGTGAGGGGGACGCCAAGCCGCCCGAGAAGCCTTCCAGCCCGTTCGCGGACATGGAGGACGAACTCTACACGGCGGTCAAGAACCGCGTGAAGGAGCGGTTGGAGAAGGAACTGCGGGAGCAGAATGTCGAGAAGGCCCTCGACACCCCGACCGCCCCGAACGAGAGCGTCATCAAAGAGGCGGCTGTCGCCAAGTCTGCCATTCAGAAGTTCGCCCGCGAAGCCCACGCGAGGAGTGTGGACACGCTTCTTCGGGTAGCATCCTCGGACGCGGCTTTCGTGGACGGGCTTGTGGAAATCGACCGCTCTTTTGGGCTTCGCGTTCCACAGTCTGTCTATCGCACGGCCCTTACGGTAGGTGCGACTGCTAACTACCTCTCTCCTGACGAATACTTCCGCGCTTGCCACAAACAGGCGCGGAGGGTGCTCTCCCCTTCCGAACTTCGGGTCGCATACCGAATCGGCAACCTGCTCACCCGAAAGGGGAGCATTCAACCCCCGCAACCGAGGACATAGCCATGCGTGAGCGTCTGACTTGGAAGCGCGGCGGGGCAACCAATGCTCCCGCTCGGCGTGCTTCTGCCCATCCCGCCTACCCCGACGAGGGCGCTGCTTCGCCCGCCTACCAGCCCGACCCCGAGGCCGACGCCTACGAGAACGGTGACCCGTCCTCTTGGGCCGAAGACCCGAACCCCGGCCCGTACCCGCAGTCGGCGCACCCGGCGTACCCCGACGAGGGGCCTGCCTCCCCGGCCTACATCGCCAAGCAGGGCAGCGTTGCCCTCGCCTTGGAGCGCAAGGCCGCGAAGTGCGTGCGCCTCGCTTCGGCCATGCTCGGGCCGGGTGCCTCGCAGCACGAGTTGGAGAACCAAGCGTTCGCGTTCATGGACATGAGCGAGCGCGCTCTCCAAGCCTCCCTCTCCCGTCTCGCGCAGCAGGACGAGGGCGACGACGCCGAGGCCGAGGAGCAGCAGGAGCAGCAGGCCAAGAAGAAGGCCGCCCTCCGTCGCCGCGCGCAGCAGGCGAAGAAGGACGAGGAGGAGCAGGAGGCCGAGGAGCAGGAGGCCGAGGAGCAGCAGGAGGTCAAGGGTGGCAAGAAGGCCGCTCTCGCCAAGGCTGCTTACTTGCGCCGTCTCGCGCAGCAGATTGAGGAAGAAGTCGAGGAGGAGGTCGAGGAAGGCGACGAGTCCGAGGACGACGAGTCCGAGGACGAGGACGAGAAGGAGGCCAAGAAGAAGGCTTCCCTCAACGCCCGCCTTGCCCGCATCGAGCGCCTTCTGACCGCTGGCGTCCCCGGCATGTTCATGCAGCACAACATGGCGCAGCAGTCTCCCGAGGAGATGCTGTTGGAGTCCATGCAGCACGAGGAGCAGCAGGCCGACGAGGAGCAGTCCTTGGAGGAAATGCTGTTGGAGTCCATGCAGCACGAGGAGCAGCAGGCGCAGCCGTTCGGCATGATGGCCCAGCAACTCGCCATGCAGGGTGACAACGCTGGCCCGATGGTCGAGTCCATGCAGGGCATGAAGGCGCAGCAGGCCCTCAAGGCCCAGCAGGTCGAGGCGCAGTTGGCCGAGATGCTCCAAGAGGAAGGCATGGCCGGTGTGCTTGGTGCCGAGTACGCCGACGAGGCCGAGGCCATGCTCGTTGACCCGAGCGGCGACGACTACGTTGGCGCGGACGGGATGCTCGTTGACCCGAGCGGCGACGACTACGACGACGGCATGGTGGCTGACCCGATGGGCCTCATGGGCGAAGGTGGCAGCGAAGACGACGCGATTCTCGCGTCCCTCTTTGGCGACACCGAGTCCATGAAGTACGCCAAGAAGGGCCAGCAGGGCAAGGCCGACGCCGAGGAGCAGGAGGAGGAGCAGGAGGCCGACGAGCCCAAGAAGGGCCAGCAGAAGGCCGCCGCCCTTCGCCCGCAGCCCCGCAAGGCGTCCACGGGTGCCACCCGCCTCGGGGGCATCACGAAGGAGGCCGCCGAGGTCAGCGACCTGTCGAAGTTGTGGGACTCGGCTCCCGATGTGAGCAAGTACTTCTAACCCCTTGACCGGGTGAGAAGGCTCCAACGGGGGGCGAGGGGCACAACCCCTCGCCCCCCCGGTTCATTTTGGCACCCGCTTTCGTCAATAGTGAGTGCATACCGTACCGCATGGGTACAGCCGCAACTTTCTTCGGGAAGGTGTGGTTGCGGGTTGGGGGGCAGTTCCGCTCACCACTCTGACTTCGGCAACACCCCATCCCTGTAAACAGGGAGCAACGCCAAGAGGTACATCATGGCTATGCTTGGACAGGCGAGTGGTGGGTTTACGGAGTCGTCCTCGGCTTTGCGCTTGCTGCATGTCGGCATTCGCAACACGAACGCCATTCTCACGGACGACGCCTTCACCCAGACCAACCCGCCCATCATCACGACCGCTTCCACCATCTCCGACACCGTGGACACCTCGGTTCTCGGCGTTCTGTCTGGTTCGGTCGCCATCGCGCGCCCCGACCAAGGCAGCAACTACGTTGGTGGCCCCGGTTCCTCGACCACCATCGCGGCGAGCGGCGGTGGTTCTGCGAGCACGGCGTCCGCGACGAGCCTCCCGCGCAACTACACGCCGGTCGGCCTGTTCATCAACAACGCCGTTGGCAACGCCTACGAGAACACCCCCGGCCCCGCTTCGGGCCTCGGCCCCTACGTCTCCGCGATGGGCACCTACGCCTCGCAGTTGTACGAGACGCAGGCTCTCGCCGCCATCGGCGCGCTCGGCATTGGTGCTGACCTCCCGTACATCTCGGGTGTCGGCCTCATCGCCTCGTTGAACGGCTACCTCATGCCCTCTCGGGTGTGGACGGGTGCCGCCGACGCGAGCGCCGACCTCGTGACGACCGCCCTTCAGTCCGCCGTCGTGAACTCGGCTGGCGTCTCCACCACCATTGCGATTCTTCGGATGCCCGCTGACAGCGCGCAGCCCGAGATCGTGTTCGACCAGCGCATCTGACGGGAGGGCACGAGCATGTCTGTCAACAACAGCGTCAAGCAGAAGTTGATCTCGGAGTACATCAACACTCCGCAGGGTCGCGCCAAGTTGGCCGCGTCGATGACGCAGCCGCTCCGTCTGCGCCGTGACTACATGGCGGTGGGTCGCAAGACCTTCCTCGTGGAGCAACTGCCGGATGGTGCGCTGCCCATCTACGACAAGGATCCCGATGTGACCGCGTTCGTGGTTGGTGAGGAGGGCGAGAACATCGTCGCCATCACCAAGCCCCGCCGCGTCATCTTCCCGCTCTTTGAGATTGCGTCCAACCCCGAGATTCCCCTCACGCAGATCAAGGAGCGTCGTTTCGACCTCATTGAGCGCGCACAGGACTTGGCTCGGGCGCAGATCCAAGCAGCCGAGGACGAGCGGGTGTTCTCCGTTCTCGACGCCATCGCCACCAACGGCTTCGACTCGGTTGCGGGGCAGTTCAACCCCGACATCCCGGTTGTCGCCCCCATCAGCGGTGCCGTCCTCGCGGACGCCTACGCCGAGATCGAGCGGAACGACCTCCGCGTTGCCCGCGTGTTCATGAACGCTCGGGACTACGCGGACCTCCGCAAGTTCGGTCGTGACATTCTCGACATCGAGAGCCAGCGCGAACTGCTCAAGACGGGCCTCATGGGCACGCTTTGGGGCGCGCAGATCATCGTGTCGCGTCTCGTCCCGGTCGGCACGGTCTATGTCTGCTGCGAGCCCGAGATGTTCGGTCGGATGCCCGTCCGTACCGAGTTGACCGTGCTCTCTGCCGACGACCCGAAGGCCCGCACCATCGGCTTCAGCGTGTTCGAGAACATCGGCATCGGGGCCTACAACCCCAAGGGTCTGACCCGCCTCACCATCACCCGCGCTTGATAGCGTAGGGTGACCGGAAGGGTCACTTGAACCCCCGTCGAGGGCAACCTCGGCGGGGGTTCTCGCGTTTGAGGGGACGGTAGCCCTTCGATACTCAAAGGGGGTGGTACACACCTCCTTGTCGAGTAGGCCCACATGAACCGCACCGCAGCCGAAGAAGTTCGTCTCGTCGCCTACCTTGGCAAGACGCCCGACCCCACGCCTTCGGCCAAGTCCCGCTACGAGTGGGAACTCGCGGGTGACGACGCACTTACGCCTGCCGCCGAAGCCGCTCTCGTGGACAACTTGCGGAAGCGCATCTTCGGCCAGCGCACCGTGGGGCTCGTGGTTCGCATCCCCTTGTTCGGGAAGTCCCCCGTCTCGTTCTCGGGCGTGACCCTGCAAGACCTTCCGAAGAAGTTGCAAGGCGAGGTGGCGAGTGTCGTCGCACCCTCGGGCGGTTCGCGCACCGTGAGCCACCCCAACCCCACAAACCTTCCCGAAGCACCGCAAGGCACCATGCTCCGCGAGTTCTCTACCCCTGCTCCCGACCCCGACAGCCTCACCGCTCGCACCACGAAGTTGGCGGCGACCCTCCCGCACGGCTCTCCCCTGCGCCGGTTCCTTGTGGCGACCGTGAAGGCGGCGTGCCCCGGTCACCTCGGGAACCCCATGCAAGTGCCGCCGCAGTTGAGCAAGGCGAGCGCGCCGGGCGTGTCGTGCGGTTCCTGCACCTACTTCTGCCCGACCCGCAACGTCTGCAAGGCGTTCGGAGACTACCCGGTGTCTGCCGACATGGTGTGCGCGGCATGGCAGGCCGAGGGTGAAGTGGGAATGGGCCAGCCTTCCGAGTTCGGGCTGCTTACGGCTTCGACCAAGGTGGCGAAGGGCACGCCCCGCTCTATGTTGGAGCAGAACCCGACCGCACAGGTCGAGGTCATGCCCGAAGCAGGCATCACCGTCATTCGGTACAACGGTGCCAAGTCGGGCAAGCCCGCCGCAGCCGTCTACTCGGGCAAGAGTGACAAGCCCTTGTGGGACTACTTCTTCGGGTCCGAGAGTGCCCGCGAGCAGTACATCGCAGTCCAAGTGGAACAGAGCAAGGCGGCTATGGCTGCTCGGCAAGAGCGGGCACAGGCCAAGCGCGACTTCCAGCACGGCATGAAGGACGGCGACATTCTCTACTCGTCGTGGGGCTACGACCAAACGAACATCAACTTCTACGAAGTCGTCGGCGTCGTCGGCAAGCAGGTGCTTATCCGCGAGGTCGAGTCGAAGGCCGTCCGCCATGAGCGCGGCGCTGACTATGTGGTGCCGGTCCCCGGTCGCTACAAGGGCGTTGTCTTGAAGAAGATCCCGCAGAAGGGCTACCGAGGCGAGCCGTATGTGAAGGTGACCCCCTCGCAGAACGCCTACCCGTGGGACGGCAAGCCCAAGTACGAGACGGCAGGGGGCTTCGGCCACTAACGCGGGTACGGTGCTTCCGTAGACCGTGGGGGGTATGGGTGCTCGTAGCCATTTCGGGAAACATCGGGGCGGGGAAGTCCACCCTCGCCAAGTCCCTCTGCGAACGCGGAGGGCTACAACTGATTCCCGAGCCGGTCGAGGACAACCCGTACCTCGCGGACTTCTACGCCGACCCGGTGCGTTGGGCGTACCACGCGCAGACCTTCATCATGGCCGTTCGGCACGAGCAACAGAAGCGAGCGCATGAACTCTCCCGCTCGGGGACTTCGTGCCTGCTCGACAGGTGCTTGCACGAGGACCGCATCTTCGCTGCGGTGGCACGAGACAAGGGCTTTCTTGCACCGAGGGAGTGGAGCACCTACGCGACCTTGCACCGGGCGTTGCTCGCGTCCGCACCACCTCCCGAAGTAGTGGTCTACCTTCGCACTACACCCGAGGTCGCCCTTGCGCGTACCATGCTGCGAGCGCGCACAGAGGAGGCCACCATTCCGCTCGACTACCTCGCGGCGCTTCATGCCGAGTACGAGCAATGGGCCGAGAGCATGGAACTCACGACCCGCGTGCTCATCGTGGATGCCACAGAGAACTTCGCTGACCCCGACGCCGTGTGGGCCGAGGTTCAAGCCTTCCGGTTGTAACGGGCGAGCAGGGCGCGGACGGCTTCTTCGTCCGAAGCGTTCTCAATGGCACTCGCCAAGTCGTCGTCCCCTTCTTCGGGGTCGGGTTCCGCGCTCGCAACCTCGGCGTCGAACTCGTCCTCCTCGTCCTCCTCGTCCTCCTCATAGGCGAACCTGTCCTCCAAGACAGGTTCTTCGACGGGAAGCGGGGGCACCGGCTTGGGGGGTGCTGCGGGCCTTGGAGCCGCGACCACGGGCTGTGCCGGAAGGCGGTTCAACAAGTCCTTGAACGCGGCCACCTGTCCCGCAAGGAAGTCGGCCCGGCTCTGCACCTTCTTGCGAAGGTTCTCCATCTCGTCGTGGAGCGCCTTCACGCGCCCTGCGGCGTCTTGCTCGACTTCGACAACCTTGGCGTCGAACTGCGCTTTGAGGTCGTTGAACTGCTGCGGTAGCGCGCTGCGCTCTTGCGTCAGGGTGTTGATTTGCTCGGTCAGATGGGCGCGAAGGTCGGTCATGGGCTAACACACTCCCGGTTTCACGAACGATACCCGTAGCCCGGCCCCCGCTCCTCCCCCGGTGCCGCTGAACAAGTCCACCTCTTGTTCGGTGCTAATGACGAGCGAGGTGGAGGGGTCCGTCCCCTGCATGACCGCGTAGACTTCAATGGCGTCCGAAAGATACGAGGGAATGGTCACCGTGTAGGCGAACCGCCCCGTGTCTCCCGGCACCGCCGTCATTGAAGTTGCAGGAGGCACGAGCACCGTCTTGACGCCGTTCAAGAAGTAGAAGGCGTAGATAGTCGGGTCGGGGGGCACAACGGGGTTCCCGCTCCCGTCAAGGAACAGGACCGTGAAGGTGAACGGCTGACCAATGACTGCCTTCGCCATGTCGGGTCAGTCCTTCTTGGTGCGTGCTTCCCACGCTGCCTTCGGCACCCAAGTAGACCCGTCCCACACCATCCCGTCCCGCTCCTCACCCACCGCTGCGGAAGGTGCATGGGCGTTCGGGAGGCTCGTGGACTTCGGTGCCGTGACGGACACGCTGCGCTTCATGAAGGCCATGTTCTGCTCCTTTCCACGCCGTAGCGCATAGCACCGCTACCGGAGCAAAAAACTTCTGCGGTTGCCCGCCTATGCGAGCGCCTATGGGCAAGGGCACCACGGCACGGGTCGCTCGACCTACGGTACGCCGTACAAATACTTACCCCGTCGCGCTTTCCCCTCGGGCTTCGTTCACAACCCGCTCCCAAGAGGTAGTCCACATGGCTACGCAGGACAAGAACCTGATCGTTCTCAATGACGGTCAGTTGGAGAAGGCCGCCGCAACCGACACCATTCAGGTTTACAGCCTGACGGTGGACGCGGGCGCTGCCATCACGGGCGACACCAAGATCACCGGCGATCTTGAAGTCACCGGCACCATCGTCAGCAAGAACACCGAGAACGTCATCATCAGCGATGCGTTCCTCGACCTTGCTTTCGGCAACACCACGACCACGCCCTCGGCGGGTGGTATCACCGTCACCATGAACCGCACCTCGGGCTTCACGCTTGAGTCGGTGACGGACTTCACGGCGGGCTCGGCCCCCGCGACCCCCCCGACCTTCACCGTGTCGGGCGGCTCCACCGCTCTCGCCGCTGGCGACATCGTTGCCATCACGGGGGCCAAGGATGTGAACAACGACGGTCTGTTCGTCGTTGCGAGCGTTGCCGCTGGCGTCGTGACCATCAAGGGTGTCGGCGGCTCGTCCCCGAGCGGCGCGGTTCCCTTCGTGCAGAACCAGTTCACGGCTGGCACGGGCGAGACGGCCTCTGCCTACAAGGTGGACATCTCGGCCTTCGCGTTCGCGGACGGCACGGCTTCCTTCAAGGATCCGAGCGGCGCTTCGTGGGGCAAGGGCACCTTCGTCACGGCCTACGCTGCCAACGCCACCGAGGGTGACTTCACCGGCAACGGCGATTGGGACTCTGCCGCGCAGACCTCCTTGCAGGAGGCTTACGTCACTGGCAACACCATCACCACCTCGCTTGCCGAGGGTGATGTTGTCATTGGTGGCACCGAGAAGTTGCAGGTCACCGCGACGAACGGCGTGGAGATCAGCAACACCCTCGACCTCAACGGCGCGATGGACGCCGATGTCACCTCCTACGACGTGAACGCCTCGGGCGCGTACACCGTGGTTGCGGGCGCGGCCTCGTCCATTGCCACCTCGGCGGGGGACTTGACCCTCGACGCGCAGGCTGCGAGCCTCATCCTCGACAGCGGTGAGGCCGCTGCCGACGCGGTGCGTATCGTCGCCTCCGACTTGGCTGGTGGCATCGACATCGACGCGGGCACGGGTGGCATTGCCCTCGACAGCACCGGGGCCATCAGCCTCGCCGCTGCCGCTGCTTCGGACTTCACGGTGGCGGGCAACCTCACCTTGGAGACGACCGGCGCGGGCATCACCGATGTCAAGTCGGCTGCCGAGGTGCAGGTCACCACGCTCCTGCTCGACGTGAACGCCTCGGGCGCGGTCGAAGTGGACGCCGCTGCGGCTTCGCACTTCACGGTGGCGGGCGCTGCCCTCACCCTGTCCACCACCACGAGCGGCAACCTCGTCCTCAACGCCGCTGGCAACATCGACGCCGACGCCGTGCAAGTCACCGTTGACGCCACCAACATGGTGTCCATCGACGCGGGTGCCGCGTCGAACTTCACCGTGTCCTCCGGTGACCTGACCTTGAAGGCCACGGCCTCCTCGGTGGTCATTGAGGGCGGCGAAGCCGTTGCCGACGCCGTGTGGGTCAAGGCTTCCCACGCCGCTGGCGGCGTGGACATTGACGCGGGCACGGGTGGCATCACCCTCGACACCACGGGCGCGTTGAGCCTCGACTCGACCGGCACCGCCTCCAACCTGACCCTCGCCGCGAACGACGCTGGCACCGCCACGTTGACCATTGCCGCGAGCAACTCGGGCGCGGGCGTTGCCGACCTCGACATCGACGCGGACGGCGCGGTCACCATCGACGGTGCCTCGTTCAGCGTTGACGGTACGAGCGCGTCCAACATGACCGTGACGGGTGGCAACCTCACCGTCAGCACGGTCACGAGCGGTGTCCTCGCCGTCTCGGCGGCGGGCAACCTCGACATGGACGCGGGTGGCACCGTCACCCTCGACTCGTCCGGTGGCACCATCAGCATCGGCAGCAACGCCGACGCCTACGGCATCAACATCGGCACGGGCGCGGCGGCGCGCACCATCACGGTCGGCAACACGACGGGGGCCACCGCCCTCGATGTGAACCTCGGCACGGGTGGCATGACCGTTGACACCGAGAGCGGCGGGGCCATCAGCCTCGACGCGGTGGGTGCGGCCTCCAACTTCACGGTTGACGGTGCCGCCCTCACCCTGTCCACGGTCACGAGCGGCAACCTCGTCCTCGCCTCGGCTGCTGCCGTGGACATGGACGCGGCGACCGATGTGACCGTTGACGCGGGCGGGCTCATCAGCCTCGACGCGGCGACCTCCTCCAACTTCACCGTCACGGGCGCGGGTCAGAACCTCACCCTCGCGGCGGCGGGCGGCGGCGCGCAGCGGTTGAACCTCGGTTCTGCCGGTACGGGCGCGGACGCGGTTCGCGTCAACGCCTCGGCGGGCGGTATCGACATCGACGCGGCGGCGGGCGGCATCACCGTGGACACCACGGGCGTCCTGTCCCTCGACGGCGGTGACAGCACCGACCTGACCATGAGCGCCAACGCCGCCGGGGCGAAGAACCTCACCATCGAAGCGAAGAACGCGGGCGCGGGCAACGCCAACGTCTCGGTGAAGGCCAAGAGCATCATCCAGTTGGGTGACTCGACCGCCTACGCCTCGGCGTTCATTCAAGCGCAGCACTTCCTCGTCTTTGAGCAGGCGGCGGGCTTGGACGCCGAGGCGGGTGAGGCGCTGGCGCAGGGTGATGCGGTCGTCGCCAAGTGGGACGCGGGTGCCTCCAAGGTCCGCTACTTCAAGGCGGCGAACAACGCCGGTTCCGATGTTGAGCGCAACGTCCACGGGGTCGCGCAGACCTCGGCGGGTGCTGCTGGCAACATCTTCAAGTTGGGCTCCGTGCCCGGCGTGAAGATGGTCACCGCGCTCACCAGCCTCACCAGCGCCGACATCGGCAAGCCCCTGGTCCTCGGCACGGGTGGCGCGCTCTCGGTCACCCCGCCGACCGCTTCGGGCACCTCGGTGTTCCGTGCGGGCTTCGTGATCAGCCACAACGGCGGTCCCGGTGGCAAGGCCATCGTGCTGTTCCAGCCGCAGTTCATCGCCAAGATTCTCTGATCTTCCGGTGAACTGAAACCAGCGGGGGTGGGGGGTGAGAACCCTCCACCCCCGTTCGGTTTATGGGTATTGTCTACCTCGGAGGCTACATGGCTACGCCGTCTACACCACAACCTGTCGCCAACAAGCAGATGCGCGTCGGGCTTGGAGAAGCCCTCCAACGGCTCCTGCGCGTTGAGGCTCGCCTCATGAACGGTTTTGCCGCCGTCGAAGAAGAAGACCTCGCGCAGCGGCAACTCATTCTCGACGCCCTCAACCTCACGCAACTGGACCTCGGGTTCGACTGTGACGGGGACGACATTCCCGACACGGTGGACATCTTTGAGAAGGCGGCGCAGACCTCCTGCTGCCGCATTGTGACCGAGGCCCCCAAGCCGAAGAAGGCGAAGGGCAAGTCCCGCGTGGCAACCGAGGAGAAGGCGGCGGCTCCTGCTCCCGTTTTTGAGGTCGTGGCACCCGTGCCCCCGCCCCCCGAACTTCCGCCGGTTCCCGCCCCGGCTTCCGAGGCGCAAGCAGCCGCCCTTGACCCCACCGCCAAGAAGCCCAAGAAGCCCAAGGGCTTCTTTGGAACGCTGTTCGGTGGCTCCAACGACGAGTGAGGTGAACCGTGCCGACCTTCCTGTTTCTTTGCGCGGCCTACGGGTTGTGCTTCGGCCTCATGAACGACAAGGCACCCCTCGTGCCCTTGCTCCGCAGGCTCCCCTTGTTCCCCGACGCAGAGGGGCGGACCTTCTTCTCCCGCATGTTCGCCTGCCCCTACTGCACGGGCTTCCATGCCGGGTGGCTCACTTGGCTGCTCCTGCGTCTGCCGGGACACCTCGCGGCGGGAAGCCTTGACCCGCTCGTGCTCGGGGGTGAAGTTCTTGCCCATGCCTTTGCCGCAAGCGCGTTCTGCTACCTTGCGGACATTGTGGCCCAATGGGTTGAGGAACACACCGCGTGACGAGCCTCCCTTCTACCGGGTGCGCGCATGTCCCGTTCTACTGACAGCAGGGCAATGGTCCGGTGCGAGGTGGCAATGGGGAGTGAAAGCCCCTTCGGCACCTACGCCAATGCCTTCCGCATCGTGCCCGACAACGAGCACGAGGTGTTCTTGGACTTCTGCATTTACTCGGCGCACACCAACACCGCCCAAGTGGTGTCCCGCGTCCGCGTTGCTGTGGAGTTCCTCGCCACCGTGCAAGAGCGCATTGCTCGGGATGTGGAAGCCGCGCCGACGCGGAACACGCTGTTCTTGGTGAACCTGCCGAACGGCGGCGAGGAGAACTGACATGCCCGTTGCTCGCGGCACCAACGCTATCGGCACGGGAGCCTTCATTACGCCCCCCAATGTGTTCGCCTCGGAGCCGTTGGCAGCGGGGCTCGCCGTGGGGCTGAACCCTGCGGGAGAAGTGGTCCCCTGCTCGGCGGCTACCCTCGGCTACACCTTCCTTGGGTTCATGCTGACAAGCGCGGCGACCGGCGCTCCCGTTTCCATTGTCTCCATGCGCGGGTCTGCCGTCGTGCCCGTGGTCGAAGGTGGGGGGCCGCTCACTCCCGGTGAGAAGGTGTTCCTTTCGGGGACTTTGGGCGAAGTGTCGCACACGCCTCCTACGGGCGCGGGCTTCACCTCCGTCCAAGTAGGTATTGCGACCTCGGCCACGCAGATGGTGTTGCTCACCGACCAACGGGTGCTGTTGCGCGGGTGAGGCGGGTACGGTCCCCCACCTGTCCTCGCCTTTCCTTTCAGTCAGGAGAACTTCATGCAAGCCGACACCGCGTTCCGTGCCTACCGCGCCATCTACAAGATCCATGTGGGAGGCTTGGAGCGGGACATCCTCAAAGACGATGTGGTTCACTTCGACGGGACGAGCATGAAGGTGGGTGAGAAGTCGGTGGAGGCCCCCACGCTCGTCGCCGCCATCAAGGTCGGGTGGCTCGTTCCCCTTGACCAGCAGGGGGGCGAGTACAAGCCCGCTCCCGCCAATGTGCAGATGCACAAGGCGGCTCCCACCGGCCCCGAGCGCAAGCCCATTGCCAAGACCGTCGTGCATGACGAGGAGCGCGATGTGGGGCACTTGTCCCGCGTGCGTGGCGCGAACGCCCCCGAGACGCACACCGCGAAGAACGCGGGCATGACACACAAGGCTGCGAGCGCCAAGGAGGAGGCAGGCTCCGTGGACGACGGGGTGGTGGTCGGGCGGTTCAAGACGCCCGCGAAGTCCGGTGCCATTGAGGTCGGCAAGGACGACCAGCGTGTGATGCGCGACCTCGACCCGCTCACGGGCCGCAAGTTGGGGACCGTGGTGGTCAAGACGGCCACGGGGGATGTGCAGGAGCCGCGTGTGGGCGACACGCTGGACGAACTTCTGCCCGACGCGGCCTCGTCCTCCGTGCCCGAGCCGGGGACCGCTGACCCTGACGCCCGCGCCCGCAACTACCGGGACATGGACACCCGCGCCAAGACCGCTGTGGGAAGTTCTTCGGTCGGCGGCATGGAGGAGGGCACCGTTGTCGGCAAGGTCGGCCCGAAGGTCGCAGCCGCCGCCCCCAATGTGTCCGAGGCCCCCGCTGCCGAGAAGCAGGAGGAGGCCGTCGTGGACGAGGTGCCGCCCGAGGCTATCGTCCAAGCCAAGATCGAGATGATCCAGCAGTTCGTGCCGGGGTTCTCGTGGGACATGAAGGAGAACTGGATGGTGCGGGCCAAGACCGCCCTCGACAAGTACAAGGGCAACATGCCGGTTCTCAACGCCATCCTGTCCATTGAGACGCCCCCCGTCCGCAAGCGCATCATGAAGGCGCTCTACGGCGAGTAGGCTCTTTCGGTGGCGCGGCTATCCCTCGCTCTACCGTGAGCGTCGAGAAGGAGCGGTAGCCGTGTCCCGTAAGTTCGCCAGTACAGGTACGCCCCTCGCGTGGTCGCTCCTCACCGAAGGAGCGACCAACGCCTCGTTGGAGGCCCACCGTCTGCGGCAAATGGTGAACCGCCTGCTCGTGCTCGTGGAGGCTTCCGAGAAGCGCGACCACCTGTACGAAGTGGCCGGGGACATCATCGTGGACTTCCCGCGCCACTTGCAGAACCTTGAACGGCACCTCGACCGGCTCAACTACGCGCTTGCCTCGGTGGGGAAGAAGCAGTACCGCGACCGCATTCCCCTCACCGACAGGTACAAGGTGGACTACGCCATGCAGGACGCGGCGTTCCCCCTTGTCTCGGACGAGGCCCAAAGCCCCTTCCCCCCGCCCAAGCCCGAGACGGCGGCGCAGCGGGTGGCGCGGCGCTACGCCCAACAACGGCGGGCGGACCTGTCACCTCCCCTTGGCGTCCCCGGCGGGCCGTGCCAAGTCATGAAGCGCATCGAGGACCGGGTTCGGAACCCGAAGGTGCGGGAAGAACTCATTGAGGATGTGGAGAGCGGAGGCGACCTCGACAACCAAGAGGCGTCGAAGGTCTACTCCCTTGAAGGTGAGCGCGGCGTCGAAGGGACTCCGTTCAAGAGCCTCGTGCTGACCGCCCATGTGCAGTTCCGCATGGATCAGCGCGCCGTGTCGGTGGGCGATGTGAAGGCGGCGCTGCTCAAGTTCCACGAGGCTTACGGCAAGGAGAAGTCCCGCAACTCCCACCTGTATACAGGGTGGGAGAAAGACCTCGACCGGGGCGAGCCTATTCGGTGGGACTCGCCCACGGGGCTGACCGTTGTGTTCTCCACTCGCAATGTGGGCGTGGACCCGAAGGGGCGCAAGTTGCGGCAGGCCACGCTCGTGACGACCTACTGGACCGGCAAGCCGAACCCCCGCCCGACCCCGGTGAACTCGTGTCCCGCCATGTGAAGAACGCGGCGAGCGCCGTGCCGGGCATTCAGACGGTTGTTTCGGACAAGTCGAAACTCAACCTGCCTACCGACATTGACCGGGAGAAGGAGAGTGTTCTTCCCCCCGGCTCCGCGCACCCCGGCAGCGGCGGGCGAGACATTCGACAGCGGTTTGAGTTCAACACCCCTGACAACGACATTGACAAGCGACCCCGCACCAAGGGCGTGGACGGGGACCAGTACGGCAACCCGTCGAAGGACGACACGGCAGGGGTCACGCGCCGCACCATGACGGCGTTCCTGACCAAGACCGCCTTCATGGAAATGGTCGCTCGGGTGGTCGAAGCCTACAAGCGGCGGCGTGGGCGCACTCGCAAGCAGCGTGGCATGGCTCGCACCAAGTCGCGGCAGTACTACCAACGGAACCGCACGAGAATCAAGTTGCGGAGCCGCGCTTGGCGTAGGCGGAACAAGAACAACGCGCAGCACAAGGCGAATGTCCGGCACTACCGGAAGCACCCGAGTATGCACCGCCGTCTTGCGTGGCAGACCACGACGACGCAGCCGACCTTCCAGCACAAGCAGAACCCGCAGAAGAAGCGCGAGGACAACCGCGCGTACAAGGCGCAGCGCAGCCTCAAAAACAAGAAGGCGCTCATTCGCTACCACAAGTTCTGCAAGCACAACTCCATGTGCTTGCGGCAGCGGGAGCAGCAGCGTGAGCACCCCAAGCGGTTCAAGCGCAGGCCCTTCCGCACCGAGGAGCAGGTGAAGAAGGAGCGGCGGGAGCGTGAGCAGGAGCAGCGGGACAAGCAGGCGCAGTTCGACACGGGCGGGTCGCTCTTGGTCGGTCAGAGCATCGGCTTCTCGCTCGCCCCGAGCATGGACGCCGCGTATGTGAACAACCTCAACCCCGAGACGGGTGAGGTGACCTTCACCTACGAGGTGGAGGACGCCACCGAAGT
>SXGQ01539858.1_pt1 | contig 22649 bp, 23 predicted proteins | sample 3178371 | NCBI WGS metagenome assembly SXGQ01 (sample SAMN11356859, study PRJNA531348) | freshwater metagenome | isolation source: freshwater sample F1-20 | place: China: Fuxian Lake, Yuxi | collected 2017-12-25 | reverse complement strand
TGATGCTGGCATCACTGCAAAAAGTGTTAAATATAATCCTGAGCGAGGAAAAAAAGTAATTGAATACGCAAGAAACTTTTTAGATGAAACTTTTCCTCTTAATAATGATAGCTGGAAAAATATTTCCAAAATTTCAGTCAACAATCTAAATCTAAAAAACAAAAATCAATTAATGGGTTACAATGGAACTAAAAATAACCCAACCTCAATACTATTAAAAAATAATAATTTACATGTCGATATTATTATTGATGAAGAAAATAAAATTGTTAGTACTGATAAATCACAAGTTAGAGATGCCGATAAAGCACGTATTAGAGACATTATAATCGAGTCTGCTATTTCAACAATTATTGATAATGAGGACTCTATAACGGCAGTTGATGCTGAAGATAAAGTAAGATGTTACAGAAACTGGCTTGGTATTATGAAAGGTAATTTACAAACCGAGATGGAAAAAAATGGAAAAAAATTTATAAGAAAATTAAATCCAGATAGAATTTATGAAGGTATCGATGGTCGAAAACTAAAACTTCATGGCAGGGCCTTGTTATTAAATAGAAATGTTGGTCACCTTATGACTAATCCGGCAATTACTCTAAGAGATGGTTCGGAAATTCCCGAAGGTATTATGGATGCTTTTTTCATTGTCCTATGTGCAAAACATGATCTTAAAAATAAAACCAATTCAAGAACGGGCTCTGTTTATATTGTCAAACCTAAAATGCATGGACCTGAAGAAGTTGCTTTTGCAAATACTATTTTCAGCAAAGTAGAAGATATTTTAGATTTAAAAAGAAATACAATCAAAGTTGGCATTATGGATGAGGAGCGAAGAACTACTGTTAATTTAAAAGAGTGTATTCGTGCGGTTAAAGAAAGAATAGTTTTTATTAATACTGGATTTTTAGATCGAACTGGAGATGAAATTCATACGTCATTTGAAGCTGGACCAATGATTTTTAAAGGAGATATGAAAAAATCTTTATGGCTAAGTACTTATGAAGATTGGAATGTGGACATTGGGTTAGCTTGTGGTTTTTCTGGCAAAGCTCAAATAGGTAAAGGAATGTGGGCTATGCCCGATCGAATGGCAGATATGATAACACAAAAAATAGCTCATCCCTTAGCTGGTGCAAATTGTGCTTGGGTACCATCGCCTACAGCTGCAACACTTCATTCTATTCACTACCACCAAGTAGCTGTTTTTAAAAAACAAAATGAAATTAAATCAAGAATTAAAGCAAAAGTAGAAAATATTTTATCAATCCCAGTTGCTGACAGGCCAAATTGGTCAGCAGAAGATATTAATAAAGAATTAGAAAACAATGCCCAAGGAATTTTAGGTTATGTTGTCAGATGGATAGATCAAGGAGTAGGCTGCTCTAAAGTGCCAGACATTAACAATGTGGGTTTAATGGAAGATAGAGCAACACTTCGAATATCTTCTCAACATATGGCTAATTGGTTGCATCATAATATTTGCAGTAAAGATCAAGTGATGACCATTATGAAAAAAATGGCACTTGTTGTAGATAAACAAAATAGTGGTGACAAAAAATATATACCTATGTCAGGAAACTTTGATAAATCCATTGCTTTCCTAGCCGCTTGTGACTTAGTTTTCAAAGGTCGTACTCAACCTTCGGGCTATACAGAGCCATTACTTCACAAAAGAAGATTAGAGAAAAAATATTAAAGATTTATAAAAGCTTTAATCCCATTAAGAATATACTGAATACTTAAGCCCGCTAAAATAATAGCTACTATTCTGGAAATGACACTTATAATTCTTTTATTAATCATTTTTTCGGATTTAGCTGCAACAAATAAAATAATAAATGTCACAACTGTTGCAACAACTAAAGAGGCCATACCAATTGCTTGTTTCGTAAAATCAGGTCCTACTGAACTTACTGATACAATAACAGAAGTTATTGCTGCTGGCCCCGCTAACAGAGGAGTTGCCAACGGAAATATACTTAGTTTGTCAGAAGTAAAATTAACATTTTCTTCTTTTCTCTGATGTCTTTTGTCAAAAAGCATTTCCAAAGCAATAATAAATAAAATTATTCCTCCAGCAATTGTAAATGCTGGAAAGGATATTTTTAAATAAGCTAGAATAGCATTACCTAACAAAGCAAAAAATAATAATATTAATGTTGCTATAAACGTTCCGTGCAAAGCTGTCTTTATTTTTTCTTTTATTGAAAGGTGTTCTGTTATTATTAAAAATACTGGCGTGCTTCCAATTGGGTCGATGACTATAAAATAAAAAATAAAAGTTTTAATAAAAATTTCAATCATAGTAAAAATTGCTACTCGCTAGTCACAGGAACTCTATTTTTAAAAGCTGAATATAAAGTGCCATCATCTAGTTGCTCTATTTCACCACCCACCGGCAAACCTTGAGCAAGTTTTGTAACAATAATTTTGTCATTTTTAATTGCATCTTCAATATAATGGGCGGTAGTTTGTCCTTCGATAGTTGCACTAGTTGCAATAATTACTTCTTTAAGACTATTTTTTTTAACTCTTCTCAATAAAGAGTCTATTAATAAATTTTTTTGCTCATAATTTTCGTTTGAATTTAAAGTGCCTCCAAGAATGTGATAATGTCCTTTATAAATATTTGAAGACTCGATAGCCCACATATCAGCTAAATTTTCAACCACGCAGATTTTATCAAAAGTATTCTCACCCTCACATACGCAAGCCTGATCTATTATTTTTAGATTTCCACAATTTTGGCACCTCAAAATACTTTTATAAACTTTAGCTAAAGACTGGGCTAAAGGTTTAACCATACTTTCTTTATGGTTAATTAATTTTAAGATTATTCTTTTTGCAGATTTTGGGCCAAGACCCGGTAATTTAGCAAAAAGTTTAATTAACTCGTCTATAGCTGGAATATGATTGTCCATTTAAAAAGGGAATTTAAAATCGAATGGTAAATTTAACCCACCTGTTACTTTTAATAATTCCTCTGATGATTTCTTTTTTAATTTCTCTTTAGCATTATTATAAGCGGCAATAATTAAATCATTGATAATTTCGTGTGACTCTTTTTTTGCTTCTTCGCTTACATTGATGGCTTTAATTTCATAATCCCCATTAAGAATAACCTTCACTAGATTTCCACCAGCCTCTCCTTCGACTTCAATATTTTTTATAATATCCTGAACGTCTTTCATTTTAGCTTGCATAGCTTTTGCCTTAGAAAGCATTTCTGTAAAATCAGGCATCATTATCCTCTTTAATATCTACAAGTTTTGCATCAGGAAAAGCAGCAATAAAATCTTTAACGACCTGGCTATTCATTTCTTTTTCTAACTTATCTTTTTTATTATTAAGATTTTTTTCATAAATAGTTTCATTACCTTGCTCTTTACTTAAATAAATAATCCATCTTTCGCCTGTCCACTTTAATAATTTTTCAGTTAAAATCTTAATAAAATTTTTATTAAGTTTTTCATTAAATGAAATATTTATTTTACCAATTGCAAAGCTTACAAGCTTCACGTTTCTTTCTAAATCGTATTTAAGTTCAACCTCTTTTTCTCTACTTACAGCTTGAATTAAATCTTCAAATGTTTTAATCGCTAAAGTTTTCAAAGGTTCAGAATTGAGTTCGGGATTTTTTACAAGATTGGTCTTTATTTGATCTGTATTTTTAAGTTGATTTTTATAAACACTCTTTATTTTTTTATCATCTTGCTCATCGCTACTTGGTGTTGAAATTTTCTGTATTTCTAAAGATTCTCCGTTAGAATTAGGGTCTGCTGATACTTCTTGATTTTGATCAATATTTTTAAGATGCATTAATTGCATCACATACATTTCTAAAGTTAAATTTTCATTCCCTACAATCCTTAAATCATCCATAGTTTTAATCGTCAGTTGCCAAAATAAACCTATATCTTGCGAGTCTATATTTTTAGAGTAGTCATTAATTAATTTTATTTCAGACTCTGAAATCATTAAATCATTTTCGATTGGGCCTAGGTTTATTCTCCTATTAAATAAATAAAGAATTTCTAAAATATCATTTAAAAAATTTTTGGCATCTAGGCCGTGATCGATCATCTCTTTTAAATAATTAATTGCATCTATTTGATTGCCTGACAATATTTCTTTAAAAAGTAAAATTAATTTACTTCGATCTGCAAGACCTAGCATCTGTCTAACGTGTTGCTCTTGAATTTCTTTATTGTAAATACTTTGACTTAATAGAGCGCGATCCAGTAAAGAAATACCATCACGAACTGAACCTTCTGAGGTTCTGGCAATAAGTTGCAAAGCGTTATCGGAAATGCTTCCATTTTCTTTGTGTGCAATATTTTTAAGATGTAAAAATAATTTTTCTAAATTCACTCTTCTTAAGTCAAACCTCTGACATCTTGAAAGAATGGTTACGGGAATTTTTCTTACTTCTGTTGTTGCTAAAATAAATTTTAATCGTGGTGGCGGTTCTTCCAAAGTTTTTAACAACCCATTAAACGCTTGTTTAGACAACATGTGTGCTTCATCGATAATAAAAATTTTAAACTTTGCACTAGTTGGGCTATATTTAGCGTTTTCAATCAATTCTCTAATATCATCGATACCTGTTTTGGATGCCGCATCCATTTCTAAAATATCCATGTGATTAGAATTTACAATCTCATCACAGTGGCAGTATTCGCCTGCTTTACACTTTTCTCCTTCATCAAATTTCTTTACGCAATTCAATGCTTTTGCAATTAGTCTGGCTGTAGTTGTTTTTCCTACTCCTCTTATGCCCGTTAATAAATAAGCATTAGGAGTCTTACCGAGTTTAATAGCATTTGTGATTATTTGTGCCATCACTTCTTGACCAATAAGATCTTTAAATTCTTGAGGTCTGTATTTTAAAGCTAAGATTTTATTGTTTATCATCAATTTTTTAAGAGGCAGGCAACAACCTGAAAAATTTTCACTACGGCTGCTTCTTTTCAGACCTGACCGGGTTCATGAAACATCCACCTGATGCCAACCTCAAAATGATTATATCAAGATCAATTTGATTACTACAAGACTAGATTAGAGATTCTGTGAATTATTTATGTCTAAATTTTGAGGCTTCATAAACACCTAAAATATCTAAATTCTCAGTATGAAAACCAAGCTCATCTAGGCTTTTTCGAACTGTCTTTTCCTCAATATGTCCTTCAAGATCTAAATAAAAATTAGTTTGATTAAAAGTATTTTTAACTGAATAACTTTCTAACTTAGTTAAATTAATTTGATTAGTCGCAAAACCTCCTAAAGCTTTGTACAAAGCCGCGGGTTCGCTTTTTAATCTAAAAATACAAGTCGTCATATATTTTTTACTCTTTTCATAATTAGACTGTTGAATATTTTTGCCCATTATCAAGAAACGAGTAACATTACCGGTTTCATCTTCAATATTTTTTTTTAATATTTTTAAACCGTAAATTTTAGCTGCTAATTCTGAGGCAATAGCAGCAATGGATTTGTCTTTACTTTGAGCTAAATCTTTTGCTGATCCTGCTGTGTCAGTTGAAATAATAGGATTAAATTTATTTTTTTTAATAATTTTTTGGCACTGACTAATAGCTTGAGCATGACTTCTTACATATTTAATATCTTTTATCTCTGCTTCTTGTTTGCTCAATAAACAGTGTTCAACTTTTTGAAAATGTTCTCCATAAATTTGAAGTTTATACTTTGGTAATAGATAATGAATATCAGCCACCCTGCCTGCTAATGAATTCTCTATTGGAATAATTGCTTTAATATTTTCATCATCAAAAGCTAACTTGAAAGTTTCCTCAAAAGTTGCACAGTTTTTAATCTCAGCATGTTTGTAAATTGCCTCGCAAGCAATGTGTGAATAGGCACCTTTTTCTCCTTGAAAAGCTATTTTAATTTTACTCATTTAATTTTCCATAATTTTTTTTACAGCTTTTAAATCTGCTTCGGTATCAACACTTAAAGGACAAGAATCAATATAACCTACATCCATCTTCATTTGATCTTCAAGTGCTCTCAACTGTTCAAGTTTTCTTTCTATCTCAAGCTTGCTTCTTTTTAAACTTACATATCTTATTAAAGCTTTATTAGTAAAGGCATAAATTCCTACATGATGATAGGTCAGTTTACTTAAAGGTTTGTTAGAAGTTCTAAAAAAATCTAAAGCTTTTGAAAAAGTTTTATTTTTAATCTCATGGCTCGCAAGAACTTTGACAACATTGGGATCTTTTTCTTCATCTTTATTTTCGATAGCCGAAGCTAAAGTTGCAATGTCACATAAATTTTTTTTCATATAAGAAACTAAATCTTTAATTGCTTTAGGATTTAAATTTGGCATATCGCCTTGATAATTAATTATAATTTCTGGTTTAGATTTTAGTAAACTTTTAAATACTTCAAATACCCGGTCTGTGCCCGTTTCATGTTTATCACTTGTTAAAACAGCTTGGCCATTATGAGACTTAATAAGATCTAAAATTTCTTGATCAGGAGTAGCAACTATAACTTCTCCAACATTTGATGACTTGGCTATATCGTGAACATGAAGAATCATTTCTTTATTATTAATAAGCTTTAATGGCTTATTGGGCAGTCGTTCTGCCTTTAATCTTGATGGTATTACAATTGCAATTTTTTTCATATTTATGCGTCCCTAGGACGCAAATAAAGTAACTAAATTTTAAGTTTTTTTTTATTAAGCCGTGTTATACGTCAAACACTAACTAACAAATTTATGGATGGTTTTGAAATAAATAAAATTATAGGTGCTATTCTTATGACTGCGTTAATAATTATAGGCATCAATAAGTTCTCAGATACAATTTTTCATATCGAAAAACCAAAAGAATCAGCTTACAAAATTGAAGGCGTAGAATTAGAATCGCCAGCTGAAGCAGCAGCAGCAACTAAAGAAGTCGTTCAAGTTAATATAAAAGAAATTTTAGCCATGGGAGACGTTGCTCATGGTGAAACTGTTTTTAAGAAATGTACTGCCTGTCATATTGTTGCTAAAGGTGGAAAAAATTTAATAGGTCCTGCTCTTTACGGAGTGGTTGGTAGAACTTCTGGATCAATTGATGGTTATGCTTACTCTGCAGCTTTAAAAGCCCATGGAAAAAAATGGAGTTTTGAAGAATTAAATGCATTTTTATTAAAGCCTCAATCTATTAAAGGAACAAAAATGGCTTACGCTGGATTAAAAAATGATAAAGATAGAGCTTCAGTCATTCTATATTTAAACTCACAAAGCGATAGTCCGCTTCCAAAACCTTAATTATTTAAACACCAATTAATAATACTTTTTTGCGCATGAATTCTATTAAGCGCTTGTGTCCAGACAACAGATTGTTTTCCATCAACGACTTCATCTGTAGCCTCTTCTCCTCTGCTCACAGGTAGGCAATGCATAAAAATTGCATCTGATTTTGCTAACTTCATTATTTTTTTGTTTATCTGAAAAGGTTTTAATATTTCTTTTTTTTTCTTTTTATCTACTTTATCATTCATTGAAACCCACTTATCCGTCATAACACAATCAGCGTTTTTAACTGCATCCCTTGGATTTTTAGTAATAGTAATATTAGCTTTATTTTTCTTAGCCCAAAGTAACATGTTTTTATTTGGCTTATATTTATCAGGACAACCAATATTAAATTTAAATCCAAATTTTGCTGAAGCTTCAATAAAAGAATTCGACATATTATTATTCCCATCTCCTAACCAAGCAATTGTTTTATCTTTAATGTCTCCTTTTATTTCTTCAAAAGTTAAAATATCTGACAAAATTTGGCACGGATGACCCTCTTCGGACAATCCATTAATTACAGGTATTTCAGAATATTTAGCAAATTCCTCTAACTTCTTGTGTGATGAAGTTCTAATCATTATAATATCAGCATACTCAGATAATATTTTAGCTGTATCTTTAATTGACTCATCGCCAAGTCCGTAATGGATGTTGTCAGTATTTAGAATAATTGTTGATCCACCAAGTTGTTTAACCGCAATATCAAAAGAAATTCTTGTTCTCGTAGAAGGTTTTTCAAATATCATGATCATAGATTTACCTGCAAAAGGCTGGTCTGGATCAGAGGCAGATTTGTTTAAACTTATTCTTTTCAATTTTCTAGTTTTTGCTTCTTTTATTATCTCTTTTAAATCGTAAGAGGTTAGGTCGGATATATTTAAAAAATTCTTCATTTAAAAGTTTTACATACCATTCTTAAAATTACTATTGCTTGATCTATATTTTCTTTTTTAACATTCAAAGGAGGTAATAATCTAACAACATTTTCAGAGGCTTTTACCGTTAATAATTTATTATCCATAAGTTTTTTTATAAATAAATTTTGATCAGGAATTAATTTTATTCCAACTAATAATCCTAAACCTCTTACTTCTTTGATTACGTTTGGAAATTCAGATTGTAGTTCCTGAAGTTGGGCATGAAAATAATTTCCTATTGATTGCACATTTTTTAAAAAACCTTTTTTTAAAATTTGATCTAAAACAGCATTACCAACGCTCATTGCTAAAGGATTACCTCCAAATGTTGAACCGTGTGAACCAGGGTCCATACAAGCAGCTACTTTTTTTGTCATTAAACAAGCACCAATTGGAAATCCTCCGCCAATACCTTTGGCAATAGGTACGATATCAGGTTTTATTCCAGCATATTCAAAAGCAAAAAATTTCCCTGTTCTACCAATTCCACATTGAACCTCATCTAAGATTAATAAAATATTTTTTTTATCACATAATTTTCTAAGTCCTTTTAAACAATAATCGGGAATAACTTTAATTCCGCCTTCTCCCATTACTGTCTCGACCAAAATTCCAGCAGTTTTCTTTGTTATAGATTTTTCTAAACCCTTATGATCGGCAAAATCAAAATGATCAAAACCATCAACTTTAGGTCCAAATCCCTCAGTCGCTTTTTTGCTATTGCTTGCAAAAATTGTAGCTAAAGTTCTGCCGTGAAAACTATTATTGATACATAAAATTCTATTTTTTTTGGGTAGACCTTTTGAATAAAAATATTTTCTAGTAACTTTTATCGCAAGCTCTGTTGCTTCCGCACCAGAGTTTTGAAAAGCTACAAAATCTGCAAATGAATTTTTTGTAAGTCTTTTTGCCAGTTTTTCTTGTTCGGCAATAGTGAAAACATTTGAGACATGCCATAACTTTTTTGATTGTTTGTTTATTATTTTAACTAAATGATCGTGGCAATGACCTAGTGAATTAACTGCAATACCTTGAACAAAATCTAAGTATTTAGTTCCTGTAGAAGAATAAAGGTAGCAACCTTTCCCTTTTACAAAAGAAATTTTTTTTCTAGCATAATTATTAAGTAACGCACTCATGATTAAGATTTTAATTTGTAGCCTTTTTTATACAATATATAAGTAACCGTGAATATAATAAAACTTAATAGCGAAAGATAAATTAAACCAACCGTTATAGATCCATCAGACTTTTCTAAAAAACTATATCTAAATCCATCAATCATGTAAAAAAATGGATTGACTTTACTAATGGTCTGCAAATAATCTGGTAATTTATCGATAGTATAAAATGTTCCAGATAAAAAAGATAAAGGAACAATAATGAAATTAGTAACAGTTGCCATATGGTCAAATTTCTCGGCCCAAAGCCCTGTAATAATACCAAGGGCACCTAGGATAAAAGAAGATAAAAAAGTAAAAGCAATTAGCGTAAAATAATTTTTAATTTCAAGATCAATAAGAAAATAGAAAGTACAAATTGAGACAAAAGCTATTATTGTACTTCTGCTTACCGCTGCTAGAGTAATAGCAAAAGTGACTTCTGCTGCAGATAAAGGGGCATATAAAATATCAACGATATTGCCTTGCATTTTGCCAATTATAAAAGTTGAAGATGAATGAGAAAAAGCTTGCTGAATCACTTGCATAGCAATCAAGCCAGGAGCTAGAAAACTAATAAAAGGAACACCTAAAACATTACCTCTGTCAGTGCCTAACGCTAACGATAAGACTAATAAAAAAAGCAATGCAGAAATAAGTGGTGAAAAAACAGTTTGAACCCAAACAATTAGAAATCTTAAAACTTCTTTTTTGTATAGTGTCCATGCACCAATCCAGTTAATTAAACCAAATCTTCTTGTGCCTATTTTATATTTTGAACTGATTTCAACCATGAGCAGATTTATATCTTTTAAATTTAAAAAAACTTGTGCAAAACTTTGAATTTTGTAGATTTTAATAGCATTTTTAGCTGCCTCATACTAGATAATGGAATAAATTAACTAAATAGACTATATATAGTAAAATACTTTTTATTTCGTATTATGAGCTGGACAGACGAAAAAGTACAAAAATTAAGAGAACTTTGGACCAAAGGTCATACCGCAAGTGAAATTGCAGGAATGTTTGGTGATACAACTCGAAACGCAGTTATTGGAAAAGCGCACCGATTAAATTTAGAAGAACGAGCTCCGTCAAAAAAAAAAGTAAGCTCTGAAAAAAGAGATCCAACAGAAACTCAACCAAAACTTAGAGGATCTGTTAGTAGAAAAAGTAAATTTAAATCAATTTTATTAGATAAAGATTTTGAGCCTGAAAAACCAACTTTATTAGAAAACTTAACTGACCAAACTTGTAAGTGGCCAACAGGTCACCCTGATGAAGAAAGCTTTTATTTTTGCGGTCGAAAGCCGGTTGATACTTTTCCTTATTGCAAACTTCATATTTTATATGCCTATCAGCCTAAAGGCCAGAAAGAGGAAGAACTTAGTAAAGACGATGAGTTGCCACCATTTATCGAGAAAAAAATTAAATCTGCTTAATTCGCAAAACTTTAATCATAAAACATATATAGTTAAATATTAAAAATTGTAATAAATTTTTAACAAAACTCACATATTGAAAGGAAACTATGTTTATTAATAAGAATCTAAAATGGATCAGTACTTTTCTTGTTTTAACAGGAATATTATTAACTAATTTAAATATCTACCCAATGAACATTTTTTTCCACGGTTTAGGCGTTGTAGGTTGGACTGTTGAAGGAGTTAGATCAAAAAATAAAGCTATTCTTACAAACTTTGGCTTACAGATACCATTATTTATAATTGGAATTTATAAAATTTTTGCTTAATGAAAAAGGTTTTATTTGTTTGTACTGGAAACTCTGCAAAACTTAAAAGATTACTTCGATTTATTAGACCGAAAAGTTTTCAGGCATCTAAAGAATAACCTGCTGATCTGACTGTTCTAATTAAATTTTTTTTATCGTCGATATTTATAGCTTTTCTAAGTCTTCTGATGTGAACATCGATAGTTCTCTCTTCAACATGAATATTTTCTTCCCAAATATTACTTAATAATTGCTCTCTAGAATAAACACGTTTTGGATTTTTAATTAAAAAATTTAATAACTTAAATTCTGTAGGTCCTAATTTTATTTCTTTATTAGCTCTAAATACTTTTATTTCAATTCGATCGACTTTTAAATCTTCATGTTGAACAACATCTTCAAAGACAGATGGTTTAGCTCTTCTTAATAATGCATTTACTCTAGCGATTAATTCTTTATGGCCAAATGGTTTGGTAATGTAATCATCTGCTCCACTATTTAGTCCTCTTATTTTATCCTCTTCTTGTCCTTTTGCTGTCAGCATAATAATTGGTATATGTTTATATTTTTTTTCGGTTTTTAAAATTTTACAAATCTCTATTCCAGATAAATTTGGCAACATCCAATCAAGTAAAATCAAATCTGGGTTATTTACTTTAATATCTTCAATAGCTTTTTCACCATTTGAATTAAAAAAAACTTTATAGCCTTCTTTTTCTAAATTGTATTTAACTAGAGTAACGATCGACTCTTCGTCCTCTACAATCATTATTTTAGCTTTCATTAATTTTAAACTTGGGTGTCTTTACCTTTAGGCCGATGTCCTTTTAAATATTCACCATTAATTAAATAATATATTGACTCAGCAATATTGGTTATGTGGTCTCCTGCTCGTTCTAAATTTTTAGTCACAAATATTAGATGAGTTGAGTAAGCTAAATTTTTTTTATCTTTTGATAAAAAAACCATTACATTATTCATTGCTAAATGAGTTAAATCATCAACTTTTTCATCCCCTTTCCACACGGCTAAGGATTTATCTAGAGATAAGTTTACATAAGAATCAATTACATCTTTAAGTTGTTTTTGGACTAAATCACCCAATCTTTTTAAACTTTGTATCAATGTTTCGGGTAAATCTAAAGGTAAGGGTTCAACTTTTTTTGCATTACTTTTTGCTAAATCGCCTATTCTTTCTAAATCTTGAGAAATTTTTAAAGCACTAATTGTTGACCTTAAATCAATTGCCATTGGCGCTCTCTTCACTAACACATTCATTATTAGGGTATCTATTTTAGATCTAAATTTATTTATCTTTTCATCGTTCTTAATTATTTTTTCTATGGACTCTTTATCAACTTTAATCACTGCTTCTAAAGAGTCTGACAATTGACTTTCAGTTAAGCTTCCCATTTGGATCAAAGTGTCATGTAAATGCTGAAGTTCCTCTTCGTATGATTTAACAATATGTGTTTCGTTATTCATTTTAATTTTATCCAAATCTACCAGTAATATAATCTTGTGTCATATTATTACTAGGGTTTTTAAAGATTTTTTCAGTAGTTCCAAGTTCAATTAATTTTCCTAAGTGAAAAAAACCAGTTTTTTGAGATACTCTTACTGCTTGGGCCATAGAATGAGTAACAATAATAATTGTATAAGTTTCTCTTAACTCATCAATTAATTCCTCTATTTTCGCTGTTGCAATTGGATCAAGAGATGAACAGGGTTCGTCCATTAATATGATTTCTGGGTTAATAGATATTGCCCTAGCAATACACAATCGTTGTTGTTGACCTCCTGATAAGCTTGTTCCTGGCTCATTTAGTCTATCTTTAACCTCATTCCACAAAGCTGCTTTTTTTAAACCACTTTCAACTATTTTATCTAAATCATTTTTATTATCTACTAGACCATGAATTCTTGGTCCATAGGCAATGTTATCATAGATACTTTTTGGAAACGGATTTGGTTTTTGAAAAACCATTCCAACTTTTTCTCTAAGCAAGTTTACATCTACATCTTTTTTATTTATTTCTTGGCCATCTATTTTTATAGAACCTTCAACTTTACATATTTCAATAACATCGTTCATTCTATTAATACATCTTATAAAAGTAGATTTTCCACATCCTGAAGGTCCAATTAAAGCTGTAACTTTTTTTTCCTCTAATTCTAAATTTACGTCAAATAAAGCTTGTTTAATTCCATAAAAAACATTTAAATTTTTTGTAGATATTTTTATTTTTTCATTTTTCATATTAGTTCCACTTCTTTTCAAATTTGTTTCTTAAGTAAATTGCAAAAGAATTCATAAATGCTAAGAAAAAAATTAAAATTATTATAGTGGCTGAAGTTTTTTCAACAAATCCTCTTTCTGCTGACTCCGACCACAAATAAACTTGCACAGGCAAAACTGCCGATGGGTCAAAAGGGGTGGACGGGACAACATTAATAAATGCTACCATTCCTATTAGTAAAAGTGGAGCCGTTTCTCCTAGTGCTTGACTAAGTCCAATAATTGTTCCTGATAAAGTTCCGGGCATGGCTAAGGGTACAACATTGTGCATGACGGTTTGAACTTTAGATGCTCCTAAAGCTAAAGCCCCCTCTCTTATTGATGGTGGAACAGCTTTAAGTGCTGCCCTACAAGGTATAATAATTCTGGGCAAGGTCATTAAAGCAAGAACTAAACCGCCCACTAACGGGGTTGATCGTGGTAAATAAAAATAATTTAAAAAAATACCAAGTCCTAATAGTCCAAATACTATCGATGGCACCGCAGCTAAATTATTAACATTCACCTCGATGATTTCTGTAATTTTATTTTTTGGAGCAAATTCCTCTAAATAAATTGCTGCTAAAATTCCTAGTGGAAAAGATAAAAGTAAACATACAAATAAAGTTAGAAACGATCCTGCTAATGAAGCACCAACACCAGCAATTTCTGGTTCTCTTGAGTCTGCATTAAAAATAAAAGGCCAGTTAAATTCAGAGATTATTTTATTTTTTGCATCTTGTTCATCAAAAATCTTTAATTGAAAATCTGAAAACTTTCTTTTGTCCTCTGGAATATCTCTTGGAAAATTGCCTTTATATAGTTGGTCTAAGTCATCTGATAGAGTTAAAGCAACCTCAGCTGTTTTATTCAAAACATCTTTATTTTTTAAGTAAAACTTTTTAATTTCAAATGTTGCGTCTATACTTACTAAATCAATTAAATCAGCTTGATTTAACTCTGGGGTATTAGGAGCTAAATTCAACAGTGCTTCTTGCAAAATTTCATTAAAATTAGCTTGTTTAATTTCTTTCTCAATTGAATTTAAATTAATACCTAATTTTTTTTCATTAAAATTGATTTTTAAAAGTATTTGAGTTCTTGAAAAAGCACTAAGACCATTAGTGAAGATAGTAAAAATTAAAATACATAAAAATGATAATGCTAAAATAATTGATAAAATTCCAAAAAATCTAAATCTTTTTTCAGCACTGTGTCTTTTCTTTAATAATTTTTCTTTTGCTTTGCTATTCATATTTTTCTCTAAATTTTTTTACAATATTTAACGCAATAATATTTATAACTAGGGTGAAAAAAAATAATGTAATTCCCAATGCAAAAGCAGCCTGTGTTTTTGGATTATTAAAGGACTGATCACCTATTAAAATTGTAACTATTTGTGTTGTAATAGTTGTAGATGCTTCTAATGGATTAATTGTTAAATTTGCCCCAAGACCAGCGGCCATGACAACAATCATGGTTTCTCCAACAGCTCGCGAAATTGCAAGAAGAATTGATCCAACAATTCCAGGGAGAGCAGCGGGTAATACAATTTTTTTAATTGTTTCAGATTTATTTGCTCCCATTGCATAAGAACCCTCTCTCAAAGATATTGGAACAGCATTAATTACATCATCAGTGAGTGACGAAATATAAGGAATAATCATAATTCCCATGACCATTCCAGCTGCTAAAGCGCTTTCTGATGATACATCTAATCCAATGCCTTCTCCAATATTTTTAAAAAAAGGACCAACTGTTAGCGCTGCAAAAAAACCATAAACCACCGTTGGAATTCCTGCTAATATCTCAATTAATGGTTTTACGATTTTTCTAACTTTGCGTGAAGCATACTCAGCCATATATATTCCAGAAAAAAGACCAATTGGAACCGCAACACACATAGCAATCATTGATATAAAAAAGTTCCCCAAAACAAAGGGACTGCTCCAAATACATTTTCGACATCTGCAGTTTGAACTGATGCATCTCTTACAAATGCTCGGCCAGGTGCCCAATTTGTACCTGTAATAAAATCAAAAATGGATACCGCAGTGAAAAATTTTATGCTTTCAAAAAGTAATGAAAGTACAATGCCAAATGTTGTAAATACTGCAATAGCAGCACATAAGAACATTACAACTTTTATTGTTTTTTCAACACCTTCTCTTGCTTTAATGTTTTTCAAGATTTGAGTATAAGCAAAAGATAAAGAAAATATTATTGCACTAAAAATGACCACAAATTTCGATAATTCGAAAATTTTATAAATACTTAAAAATTTTTCAGAATAGTGCACTAAATTCTGAGGAACAGTTCCTGAAAATTTTTTTTCTGCAATTGCTTTGATCTCTGAAAATATCAAATTTAATTTATTGTCATTAATTGAAGGGTCAGCTCTGAAATCTGATAAAATGAGAGTTTTTACAATATACAACTCAGAAAAAGAAAAAAAGAATAATATTATTAGTGCTGGTAAGCCACACCAGGCTGCTAAATAATAACCATAATATTCAGGAAGTGAGACAAATTTTTTTCCACTTATTTTTGTTTGTTTTAAAACTTTAGATTTTCCGAAAAAATAACAAGAAAGACTAAAAATAGTAATCAAAAATAGTATTATAAGATTCATTTAATTAATAATTTGATGCTTATTTTATCTAGAGCCGAAAATAATTTCGGCTCTAAATTAAATTAACTATACTAAAGTTTAGTTCTTAAGTGCTACTAATTTAGAAGCAACGTCTCTTACCTTATCTTCTGTTTCTTTAGTATTTGGAACTAAACCAACTCTAAAAAGATAACCTGATGAACCAACCGCTGTATTTCCAGTGTATTCTGTTAAGAATTCTTTAAATCCTGGAATAACACTAGCATGAGCTTTTTTAGCATACAAAAATAACGGTCTTGCTACAGGATATGTATATTTTTGTATTCCTTCAATTGATGGAGCAATTCCATCAATTTTGGCTGCTTTAATTTTATCTTTATTTGCAACTAAGTAGCTATATCCGAAATAACCGAAGGCATTAGGAGTAGAAACTAATTTTTGTACAATTAAAGTATCATTTTCTCCTGCTTCAATAACAGCAGTGTCTTCTCTATATTTTGTACAATTTTTAGGATCAGCTGTTAATTTTTTAAAATCTTCGTCACAGCCTTTAGCCATAACTAATTCATCCCAAGCGTCTCTTGTGCCAGATGTTGGTGGAGCAACTAAAATTTCAATTTTTACATTTGGTAAAGACTTATCTATCTCATTCCAATTTTTATACGGATTTTTAACTAATTTTCCATCAATCACAACTTCGCTTGCAATTGCTTTCCAAATTTGAGCTTTTGAGAAATTAACATCATTCCCTTTTACGGAGAATGCAAACGTTAAGCCGTCATTGCCTATTGGCAATTCTATAATTTCAGTTACGCCATTTTTAATGCAAAGTTCCATTTCATCTTTTTTAATGGCTCTAGATGCTCCTGTCATGTCAGGATGCTGTACACCTACACCACCACAAAAAGATTTAAACCCACCGCCTGTTCCTGTACTTTCAACAACTGGTGTTTTGAATTTTCCCTGCTTTCCAAATCTTTCTGCAACTATTGTTGAATATGGATAAACGGTTGAAGATCCGACTATTTTTATCTGATCCCTAGCGTTAGCAACATTAGCTAAGAAAAGTATGCTTGAAATTAATATTATATTTTTTAGTATATTCATTTTTTTTTACCTTTTTTTATTTAATTCACTTTAAATACTTTAAAATTTTTACGATTCTATTACAAAAACATTAAATATTTATTACAAGTATTAAATTTAAGGTTGTGTTACTCACTGAGATGGAAATGAAACGATGAATTCTGAGCCTTTACCTTCTTCACTTAGAATGTTTAATTCTCCTCTGTGTTGAAGCACTAAGTGTTTAACTATAGCCAAACCTAAGCCTGTTCCACCAACTTTTTTGCTCTTTTCAGGATCAACCCTAAAAAATCTCTCAGTAACTCTCGGTATTAATTCTTTAGGTATTCCTACCCCGCTATCTTTAACTGAGACTAGTATTAAGCCATTTTTCTTTTTAGATGAGATATGAATATTTTTTCCTTTTTCACTGTATTTTATTGAATTTTCTAAAAGATTAGAAAATATTTCAATTAATTTATCTCTATCGCCAACAATTTTTCTAGCATCTTTTTTACAATCAAAATTTATACTAATTTGATTTTTATTAAGTGCTTGATTTTGTGTTTGGATGACGTGATCTATAATATCTTTAAGATCTATATCTTTATTTGGTCTAATGTGTTCTTCTAATTCAATTTTAGATAAAGACAAAAGATCTCTAATTAGATTTTCCATTCTTTGAGCTTGATCCAACATTATAGTTATAAATTTCTTTTGAGCCTCAAAATCATTTTTTGCATGTCCTTGGCTGATTGTTTCCAAGCCCAATTTAATTGATTGTAAAGGAGTCCTTAATTCGTGAGAGGCGTTAGCTACAAAATCTGATTTAAGCTTTTGAACCTTAGCTATTTCTGTAAGATCTCTAAGGACAATAATTATCAAATTATTATTTACTGGATGAGGAAAAATTGTTGCACTAAAAAATTGATAAATTGGATTTTTAATTTCAACTTCTACTACTTGCTTTTCATTTGTATCAAGACATCTATCAAAACTTTCTAAAATTTCAGGAGCTCGCAATAACGAAGCTAGGTGTTTACCTTCAAAATTTTCACCAAATCTTAAAACTGCCTGCTTATTTAAAAAAACAATTTCTTTAAACTTATTAATGATTAAAATTTGATCTAAAAATTCATCAAGAGTATTTTCGATTACATAATGCTTATTGTTTAAAGTTTCAGGAAATTCTTCTTTATTGTTCTCGTGTATTATTTTTTTTTTATCAACATCAGATCTTGCATCTGAAACCTCGCTAAGAGACCTAATGATCAAAAAAATAATCAGAAAAAAAATTATGAAAATTAATATGTAAAGTAATATTTCCATAGAATGTTTATACGCTATCTAGATTAAACACTCAAATATGCTACATAACAAATAGATGAATGAGAGAATTAAATTCTGTGTTGTTGTAAACACTAATGCTTTAAAAAATCAAAAGCTTCTTGATCAAATTATCAATTTACTAAAAAATAATCATGATATTGAATTTATTGAATCAAAATCAATTATTGAAGCAAAAGAAATATATAAAAAACTATCTTTAAAAAAATTTGATCGATTAATAATTACTGGCGGAGATGGTTCTTTTAATTTTGCAATTAATGAAGTGATAAAATATCCATCTCTTTTAAATAAAGAAATGGGATATATTCCTTTAGGCACAGCCAACATTCTACAAATTGAAGCAAACATTAAAAAAAAAGCTAAATTAATTTATGAGACTTTAACCTCTAAAAAAATCAAAAAAATTTATTTGTCTAAAGCAAATAATGACTATTTCTTTTTAATGGCCGGTGTTGGGTTTGACTCTAAAATTGTAGAGTCGATTGATACAAATATAAAGAAATATTTAGGTAAAATTATTTTTGTTTATAAGGGATTGGTGCATTTTTTATTTCTTAAAAATGAAAAAATGGAAATAGAAATTGACAATGAAAAACTATTGGCAGATTGGGTGCTGTGCACTAACGCTAAATATTATGCTGGACCTTATTCTATAACTAATGAAACTAATATTTTTAAACCTAAAGTAGTAATATATATTTTTAAAAATTTAACTCGAATAAAATTACTTTATTACTGTTGGTTAATTTTTACAAAAGGCGATCTTAGTTCAGCCAGAAGTGTTGTAACCAAAGATTTAAGTCATTTAAAGATTAATAAAGTAAATCATCAATTACTCTCCCAAGTTGATGGGGAAAACTTTGGTTATAGTGAAAATATAAAGATACAAACTACCGATAAATATATTAATTTACTGGTTCCTTAAAATAATAAACTAAAAATTTTAGTTATTTTTTTTTTTGAATCTCATCATACATTTTTTTGAGATCATCAGGCGATAAGTTTTTATCTTTTAATTTTTCAAGAATCTTATTATTTTCAGCATCTTCTTTGCTTTCAAAAATGTAATCATCTTGTCTATTCTGATCAAGCGTACCATCATTTTTGTTTTTATTTCTTGCATCAAGTCCAGCACTAATTGCTCTAAGGCCTAAATAAAGAACTATACCCAGAATTATTAAAATTGCTGCGTAAAAAAATAAGTATCCCATTTTATAATTATATATAATCTCTCTTTATTTGTAAGTATTTGATTTTAACTAAAAAATATTAATTTTATATATAAGATAGTCTAAATACTCAAGATTTGAAAAAAATGAAAATAAATTATTTTAAAGTTATTATAATTTCTTCTCTTTTAATAACTTTAGTTTTTAATTTTCACCTTTTTGAACATTTTGAAACTAATTATCGCCTTAAGTATGCAGATAAATTTAATGATAGATACTTTCTTTTTACTTTATATTTTTTAATTTTTACAATCATTGCTTCTTCTTCTTTTTTAGTAGGCCAAAGATATTTATTAAAGCCACTTATTGTTATTTTAGTCTTTGTAAGCGCAATAAATTATTACTTTTTAACTGTCTTGGGCATTATAATTAATGAAGACATTATTCAAAGTACCATCGACTCTTTAAAAGAAAGTAATTGGGGAGAGATAAATGATTTATTAACTTTTAAATATTTTATTTATTTATTTTTCTTAGCATTTTTACCTTCTTTTTTTTTATGTTTTGTTAAAATAGAATACCCAAATTTTAAAAAAGAAATAAGTATTCGTTTAATATCGACTGTACTTTTGTTTTTAATTACCTTTGGCTTAATTTATGCTAATTATAAAAATATTGCTTTTATCTCTGGTGGAGCAACAAAAATAAAAGAACATATCGTTCCTCATTATTTTATATCAAATATTAAAGATTATTATGACTTAAAACGGGATGCTAATCGAACATTTGTAGAATTAAAATTTAATGCAGTTCAATTGTTTCCTGAAGATAAAATGATTGGTGTCATTGTTATAGGAGAAACTGCACGTGCTGATCGATTTTCATTAAATGGTTATGAAAAACATACTAACCCTTTGTTAGAAAACCAAAATATAACTAATTTTAACAATGCTTATTCCTGTGGGACAGTAACTAATGTTTCTGTACCTTGTATGTTTACTCTTAGAAAATATGATAGTTTTAACTCTCATGAGGCTAAATATGAATCTAATATATTAGATCTTATTAAAAGTTCTGATGTTGAGGTTGTTTGGATTGAAAATAACTCAAGTTGTAAGAACGTATGCGATAGAATTAAAACTATAGATTATGTTGATAAAAAATCTAAGGACTATATTGGTTATGGAGTTCATGATGAGGTTATGCTGAAAGGATTAAGAAAAGTATTAGCAGAAAATAATGCAAAAAAATTACTAGTTATCCTACATACAATGGGAAGTCACGGGCCAGCTTACTATAACCGTTACCCTAAAAAGTTTGAAAAATTTAAGCCCACCTGTACAACTAACAATCCAAAAAGTTGTAAAGCTGTAGAGTTAAACAACACTTTTGATAACACAATTGTCTATACTGATTATATTCTCTCAAGTTTAATAGATATTTTAAAAGAAGAAAAAAAATCCCAAAACTTTTTAATCTACTCTTCAGATCACGGTGAATCTTTAGGGGAAAAAGGAATTTATTTACATGCTGCACCAATGAGTATTGCACCAAAAGAACAAATACACATTCCATCTTTATTATGGTCTTCTGAAAATTTAAAAGAAAAAAGGAAGCAAATAAATAAAAATTATCCAACCTCAAAGCAAATTAATCAAAAAATTACACACGAATATCTACCTCATACTTTATTAGATTTTTTGAACTTAGAAACTTATTATTTAAACATGAATAAAAGTATGCTTAGCACTGCAAAAAATTAAGTTGGGTTAGTACAGCTTGTAAATTTAAGTAATTTTTATTAAATCTTAGCAAACTCTCCGCCATCTCTAAATCTCCAAAGCCATTTAGACATGGATTGTTCAACATCTTCTGGTTTTATGTTTAAATCTTTTAGCGATAAATAATTGTTGGAGACGATATTATCTGCCTCATTTAAGATCTCACACTGATCTTTTGTTAGTAAAGGTTTTGGCATAAGACTTAATAAACTTGCTTGTACTTTTGCAAGCGGCATAGGTAAATCAAAAACTAATCTTTTTTTACCAATCGTATTTAAAATAGATTTAACCATGTCGCCAAAGCTGATAATTTTAGGTCCTCCAATTTCATAAATTTGTCCTTCATTTTTTTTTGTCTCAATAGCTTCCACAATGGCTATAGCTACATCATTTACTACAATAGGCTGAAACTTATAACTTGTTTTAACGACTGGAATAATTGGTGACATACTTAGTTTTGCAAATAAATTAGTAAAATTATCTTCCGTTCCACAAACTACACTTGGCCTAATAATAATAGTATTTTTAAAATTATTTAGTGCTTTTTGCTCGCCTTCAAATTTTGATCGTTGGTATAAAGATTTTGAATTAGCATTAGCACCAATGGCACTAACATGGATAAATTTTTTAACTTCTGACTGTGAACAATATTTAGCAATTAAACCTGGCAAATCGGCATGTAAATCTGAAAATATTTGTTTACTATTTTCAAAAAGAATACCAATTAAATTAATTACGATATCTGAATTTTTGATTGCCTCTTCAATTTTAGAAAAATCTTTAAGATTAAAATCAATAAATTCTATAGCGCCCGGAGGGGCTTGTGTCTTTAAATAACCTTTTAAATAAGCGTTCCTTGTTGGAATAATACATTGGTAATTCTTCTCAGTCATTTTTCTGACAAGATACCTTCCTATAAATCCTCCACCGCCAAGGATCGTTGCTATTGGGTAATCGTTCATGGTATTTAAGATAGTTATATGAAAATACATAGGATTCAAGGGGACATAAGTTCAGAAGTTGCAAAATCATTTAAAGATAGTGTGGCCATTGATACGGAGGCCACAGGTCTGTTGATTCCAGAAAGAGATAAATTAAGTTTAGTTCAAATTTGCAATGAAGGGGGAGACGTCTATGTGATTCAACCGGACCGAACCAATTATAAGATGCCAAATTTGGTCTCTATTTTGCAAAATGAAAAGATACTAAAGATTGGACATTTTTTAAGATTTGATAAAAGTGCACTTGAATATTTTCTTAAATGT
>SXGQ01685082.1_pt1 | contig 22653 bp, 15 predicted proteins | sample 3178371 | NCBI WGS metagenome assembly SXGQ01 (sample SAMN11356859, study PRJNA531348) | freshwater metagenome | isolation source: freshwater sample F1-20 | place: China: Fuxian Lake, Yuxi | collected 2017-12-25 | reverse complement strand
TTTATATCAGCAAGTAACTTGGAGTGAACCTGTTCATCGCATTTAATCAAGATCGTGGCCTGCCTTGGAATTTGCCCCTTGATCCTCGCTGCAACCCGGAGAATCTCATTTTTCCCAACCATCTGCCTGGGTATTGTGACCTCGATCTGGGTTAGGGTGGGCCAGAGTATATTTTCATAAGGGAACACAATCCTTGCCAATGCCACACCCGAAAATGGCAAATAACCGAAAAACCCCACAAGCAACAAAACCCATACTGCCCCTGAAAATAGAAAACTAGCACCAACCCAGCGAACATGCCCCCTGAAAAAAACATTGGCATCCATGACTTTTTCAAAAGCTTCAGAGACCGCGTTTACAACTAACTCGGGCGATGCCCCATCGATGCTTTTCTTATGTTCAAGAAAATAAATCGCACTAGCCAACGAATCGCTCAAACCCGGATGCAACCTTTCCATTTTCAATGCGAACTGTGTTGGGGTCAAAGCCCCCCGGTTGACGGGCTTGAAAAGTATGAAAAATGAAAGGCTGGAAATCGTGAGCCATGAAATCAGCAATAGTGCCCGCAACCAGGATTCCAGGTGAAAACGATATTCCACCGCAGTGAAGCAAGCCAAAACAATGCCAGACAAAAAAGCCCATATCAAAACCGCCCTGAACAAACCCGCCAACTTGTTTTGCAATAAGATTGAATCCATCAATCTTTGCAAACGCTCAGCTTCCTGGGAGTAGCCGATATCATTGGATAAAAGAGTCATGGTGGTGTTAAATCCCTTATGAAGATTTATTTAACTATAACAGTTGCAGGCGCCTTCCCAGAAACCAATTCAGGGTCAAAATCAACAAAACAAGGATAAAGACCAATGGATGATTCCATAAATCCCATGGGGGTGAGGGTGCCCCGGAAGACATCTGGAATCCCCTGGAAATATCAAGGGGCATGGAAGCTGCCTGCTCGGGGTAATAAAACTTGCCCTTGGTGTTTAGCGCCAGCCTGGTTAAATCTGCCTGTGCCATGGTAAGTTTCTCCATTTCACCAGGTGGTGACAAAACCATGCAATCAACAAAGGGAGCTGGTTCCTGCTTCAATGGTTGCAGCAACTGAAAACTATATTTCCCTTCCCGGGCGTTATCGATCACAGCCTCGTAAGTTCCCCGGCTGCCCGAGACCCTGGCAAGATCAATCGTTGATATCTCCCTGCCCTTGCCATCGATCAAATTTTTTCTTTCCATCGACACCCTCACTGGAATATTATTTTCGCCAAATGAGGAATCCAAGGGAAGTCGAACCAGCACCCGGATGGAATCACCCCTCCTGTAATTTCCAGTCTTGTCAAGTTTGATGGAAATTCGGGAACCGGCGTTTCGGGAAAGGAAGCGAAGAGCCTGGATCCAAAAATTATTGTAATGCACCTGATTTTCCCTGTAAGCCCACCGCCATGATTCATCAAAGGCAAAAAACAAAACCCGGCCCGCGCCATAATACTGCGAGACCATGAGTGGCGAATTTCTCGCTCCACCAGCATTACCACCCTCCAAAAAAGCAAGAACCTCCGCGCCTTTCTTTGGAACCGCTCCTGAGAAGTGCCAGTACATTTCCCTCATTTGATTCCAAAGTTCCAAATTTTCCCTGTCGTCAGAGTTAATCCTGAAAATCGGATTTGAAATTGCCGCGGGAGAAGGGATCAACTTATAACCTTGGGTGATCCCCTCCGGCATTTCAACAAGTTGCCCGGGCGTGATTTCCACGGGTAGCAAGTCACGCAATGAAGAGGAACTGTATTCCGAGGGGAAAAATCTCTGGCCCGCCATGAAAAGAACTCCCCCACCTTTTTCCCTGACAAATTCGGCTAGGTCACCCAAAAACCGTTTGAATTTTGATGCTTCCCGGGACTTGGGGTCAACATCTCCAAAAATCACAACATCATACTGGAACAATTCACCCCGGTTGGGCAGATCTGAAATCGCGGTTTTATCCTGTGAGGGAAAGTCAGGATCTGCCTCCAAAAGAAGAACATTAAGTGAAAAAAGTTTCCTGCCCCCCGGAATCTCTGCCTGTCTTTCAAGGAGGGTCTTTAGGTAATGGTACTCATACCGCCTGCAACCCTCGACAAATAAAATTTTGACCGTGGTTGCCTGCTGCACGACAATCGCTTTTTCGAGAACATTATTGGAGACCTGAGATTCATCCATCTGAACGGGGATTGAGATTTCATATTGTTTCAAACCCTCAGTTTTTGGCCTGTCCACCAACCGGATGGTCGCGGGGGTTCCGCTGCCATCAAGCGTCACTTCCTGTCGATCAATCACATCAAGTTTGCCTTTTTCTTTTAATAGCACTGATGTGCGGATATTCTTATAGCCCGCGGAGGAAACTCTCACATCCAAAACTACCCGGTCACCAAACGCAATCTCGTCAGGCCCCTGGACATCCAGCACCGCTAGGTCCTTGGGTTCCATTTCCTCACCAAGACCAATCGCATAAAAAGGTATGCCACCTTGGGTTGCAAATTTGGCCAATTTGGATATTTCCTCGCCCTCTGTGACAACCCCATCGGAAAACAAGACAATGGCACCAAGCGGACTACCCCTAAAATCATTGATAACCTGCCTGCAAGCCCCGCCAATTTTACTGCTGTCATGGGAAGAATCAGCCTTGAGTGACCGAATTAGGTTCAAAGCATCGGGGATTTCATCGGTCTTTGATACCACTGCGATTTTTTCCGCCCCGCGCGAAATATGGTACAAGTGAATGCGGAATTTTCTCTCGAGAACATCTGCAAGGAATTTCCCCTGGTTGACTGAAAGTATTGATTGCGCGATGCCTACCCGGGTGATCTTTTGACTTTGGGAATCCGCGATTTTTCTTGAAAATGCCTCCCGGGTATCATCCTGGTACCTGTCCACCACCGACATGCTTTGGGAATCATCAATCAATATGGCGATCTCAGGCCAGCTAAACCTTTCAAACCCCATCCCGACCTGTGGCATCAAGACCCAAAGCAAAATCCACCAAAAAGCCAGCCTTAGCCCTACAAGAGTTGCAGCCCCCAAAGTGCATCGACTCATTATCAATCTAATAAATGCGAAGACCGTGCAAACCATTAGAAATCCAAACAACAGCAACCTCACCCTTCCAGTGGTTAAAAAAGCGGAAAATTCATTCTGATTTATGAACCGGGTCTGAAGGGTTTCCCCATCCCCCACTTCCATTCGACCACGCAAATTTTCAAAACTTTCAACCACAGCGGAGGGCAGAAATGAAAGTGGATTATCACTTGAGAAATTAGCGAGCAATCCAGCAAGGCCATAAAAAACCGGAATCAAAACCAACCAACTAAAACCAATCAGCAACCATGGGTTCACTCGATTTGGAGCAAGAGACCTGCCAATACCCATAAGCCACGAGAAAAGGAATTCAGCGATCGAAAATGCAAGGAAGAACAACAGGAAAGCACCTGCGATTTTCTCCCTCAACATACCCTTGCCTTGGTTATCACCATCAGCATCCGGTGGATTTACTGCGAGATCACCCGAGGATTTCCCTCCTGAAAGAAACTCGGCTTCGGGATAAAACTGGTTCAATTCATCCAAGGAACAACGGGCCAGGTCAGATTCCGAACCAGATTCCCCCATGGGGCTAAGCATGGGGTTTAAAGCAAAGCAATTACCAGCCTGGGTCGAAAGATAACGAACGATATAAAAACCGGACCTTGATGTGTTTATGAAGTTCATGCGGGAAAAATCTTCATCTTGAATCAAGGCAAGTGTCTCTGAAGTTCCACCCGGAATTGATATTTTGACCTCTCCAGATTGCTGTGATGGAAAATCCTCGATAGGACTCCCACAAAACTGGGACTGTTCCTTGAATTTGCCGGCGCAACTTGCCAACATCAATTCTTGCGCAAAGGGTAAATAACTGGGATGTGCCGGCCAGTTGTTCCATTCGGTATTCGCACTGGTGCACGCAAGGTAAACCCAACCCTTGGATCTCAATTCCAAATTATTTGTTTTCTTTCGAGAAAACCCCATTGGAGGTTGCCAACCCAATAACGCGGGAGTCGTTTGTGTAAAGCTACTGTCAGTGTTCTTTCCAAGAGAAACACTCTTGAAATTTGCCAGAATCCTGACAAGGGACTTGGGAAGTGGTTCAGTTTGAAAAACAGTGGTGAACCTGGGACCCAGTAAAGATTGCCTGTCCTCCGTGGTGCGAAAAGCATTGAGGGGAGGAAACTGATAAGACGATGGCTCCGGTTGAAACTGAAAAAGCTGGTCTTTTAAAGCGGGAAATGGCTTTACCAATTTGGCTGGAAGGACACCCCTGCCTTCCTGAAAAAGGCTGTCATTGTATGATGAAGTCTCAGCCTGGTCACCCAACCAGAACACCACCCCACCGCCTTTGCGCACAAAATCTGAGATTGCCCTGGCCTCGGAACCACGCCATCTAGCCAGATCACAAAAGAAAACAGAATCATAGCCCGCAAGGCCTCGATTTAATTCATCAGCCAATCTTGGTTCATCAATTGACTTGGCTTTAAACCTCAAGGGAACAGAGTCCGCTCCCTCGTTATCCAAGGCTATTTGCAAAAACCCTGTGGATCTTTCAAGCTCATTCGGGGAATACCTGCCATTAACGAGTAAAACATTCAATTCCCGGTTCACCCGGACAATTATTCTCGAAGTATCATCCACCGAAAGGTTATCCTGTTCGATTTGAATCTGAACCGCGTAATCACCAGGCTCTGTGAACTTGTGCCGTAAAAGAATGGCGGCCTGGGAGGAAGCCCGCATATCAATTGAATCCTCGGCAGCCTGAGCCATGGGGAATGTCTCAAACCCTGGAGTTACTTTACCCACAAGCAACCGAGCCTTGACGCGGTTTTGCGGCTTTTCTCCAAATGACTGGAGCTTTGCCGTGAATCTTGTTTCAGAGCCAACACCAGCGACCTGCCCATCCATTTCGAGATTTGAAACGGAAAGATTAGAGGGAATTTCAAGACCAACATCCACAATTTCCAAAGTCGCCCTGGAACGAATCTTGGAAATCAGAGCCTTGGCGGGAGCCGCATTACTTCCCAGCCATGATGCCTTTTGAAGATCGGTTATGAAAACAACTTTTCGAGTTCCGTAGCGTGGCGGTGATCTCTGTAAAATATTGTCCACCAAACCCAAAGTGCCCGTGAAATCGGCGCATCCATGGGCACAAGAAATCAGGGCAATCTCAGAGTGAATCCTTTCAAAATCCTCAGAGGCCTCATTGATGATTGTTCTTGGGGGAAAGGACATTTGAACCAGGCTGATGGCATCTCCGGGATTACAATCCTTCACCAATTGATCAGCATGTTTCCTGGCTTTTTCAAAGGGACTGGCCCCGTCCTTCAATACCAGCATACTCAACGAGGAATCAACAACAATAGTCGTGTGAACCCGGATTGCACCTGTGATTTGTTTGCCCTGCATCTCTGGGAACAATTTACGCCAATAAGGTTCCGCCCATGGCATTGCAGCGGTGCAGGCGGTCGCAAGCAGCAACACCATCAGACATCGAAGCGCAAGCAACAACCATTGTTCAATTCGCCATCGTTTGTCCTGTGCTTTCCTGGCCTCCAGAAGAAATCTGATGGTGGGAAAATCAACAACCTGCCTTCGAAATCTTCTCAGAAGATGAATGACCACTGGGACAGCGACTGCCCCCGATGCGGCAAGCAAAGCCGCAATGGGAGATTCAAACAAGAAGCCAAACACAGGAGAAATCAAGTGAGTGGCCCCCGCATTTCTTTTCTCTGACGCGACTTTCTTCCGCGCAAATAAGCGGAAATCAAATCTCCCAGAGGTTCATCGGTTCTCAGCAGAATATAATCGCTGTCCAATTTTCTTAATTCCGACTGGAGATTACCGCGCCATTCTTCCAAGTTATCCAGGTAACCCTGCCTTAATGACGCGGGATCCACATCAACTTGAGGCTCACCTTCCAAGCCTCTGAACAAGGTTGGATCTTGGAAGGGAAAATCAAGCTCCTGGGGATCCATGACATGAAATGCTACAACCTCATGGCCCAGATGATTCAGATGCCTTATGCCCTGGATGACTCCGTTCATGTCGTCAAGAAAATCACTGAAGACAAACACAATGCCTTTTCGAACCTTCCTTTCACAAATCTCATGAAGCAGAATGGGCAGATTTGTTTTACCTGTGGTGGGCCCTAGGGATAATATTTCAAATATCGCCTCCAACTGGGAACCCCTGCCTGAGGGTGACAATCGATTCAAAACCTTGTCATTGAAAGTGTACAAACCAACGGAATCACCATCATGCTGCAGCATGTAAGCAAGCACACTTGCAGCGATTGCGGCATGATCAAACTTGGTCCGGATACCCGACTTGGATTCCATCCAGTTTTCAGAACCAAACGCCATCGATTCGCTGCAATCAACCAGCATTGAGCATGCCAGATTTGTTTCCTGCTCATATTGCTTGAGATAAAGCTTCTCGGTACGGGCAAGGACCTTCCAATCGAGTCTTCGAAGATCATCACCGGCGGCGTACTCCCTGTGCTCAGCAAACTCGACTGAAAATCCCCGCATTGGACTGCGGTGTTTGCCGGATATCATTCCCTGGACAATTGTCCTGGCCTCAAGTTCCAGTCCCTGTAACCGGGCCAGCACATCAGCATCTAGATATTTTCGATTAGTGGTCAAATGACACTCCGAAACTAAACATCCGACATTGGGACTGAATCAATCAATTTCCGAACGATTTTATCAGTGGTCATTCCATCTGATTCCGCGTGATAATTCACAATGATCCTATGCCTTAAAATGGGAGGGGCAACAGCCTTAATATCCTCCCTTGAGACAAAAAATCTCCCAGCAAGGGCTGCCCTTGCCTTACCTGCCAAAACCATTGCCTGCCCAGCCCGGGGACCCGCTCCCCAGGCGATATATTTCCTTACAAATTCCGGACCAGAAACATACGAGTCGCTGTTACGCTCTGGCCTGCTCATTCGCACTATGTCCATCGCATACTTCACAACATGAGGAGAAGCTGGAATTTTGCAGACCAGGTCCTGCATTGCTTGAATCTCTGCTTCCGCAAGAACCTGTTCGACGGGACTAAAGCGGCCTGATGTGGTCCGCGAGATGATTTCTAGCTCTTCCGATTCAGTTGGATAACCAACCAAAATCATGAACATAAAGCGATCCAACTGTGCCTCGGGAAGTGGATAAGTCCCCTCCTGTTCAATTGGATTCTGGGTTGCAAGCACAAAAAATGGCTTGGGCAATGCATGCTTCTGCCCACCGACAGTAACCTGCAATTCCTGCATGGCTTCAAGCAACGCGGATTGGGTCTTGGGTGGAGTGCGATTGATTTCATCAGCAAGCACAATGTTTGCAAAAACAGGGCCGTTGATAAAACGGAAAGCTCTCTCCCCGGAGGCTTTATTTTCCTGCAATATTTCCGTGCCGGTTATATCAGAAGGCATAAGGTCGGGAGTGAATTGAATCCTATTGGATGATAAACCCAGGCTGGAAGCCAAAGTTTTGACAACCAGGGTTTTTGCCAACCCGGGAACCCCAACCAAAAGACAATGGCCCCGGGAAAAAAGCGCGAGCAATAGTTGCTCGATCACCTCGGAATGTCCCACGATAACCTTGGAAATCTCCTTCCTGATTTTAACACCCGCCTCCATGATCTTTCTTAATCCTTCAAGATCGCTGGCTTCCTCCAGTCCTCGTTCAATTTCCCCCATGTTTAATTCTTCAACCACAAACACCAGACCTTTCTTGAAACCCGGAAAAATCAGAATCCACCAAAAGCTTTCGCGGACATATAAAAATTATAGTCAGGGAGCTAGCGAATAAACCTCAGAGGCCAATCCCACCAGTAAACCATCGTGGCCGACCAGGACCTTTGGCTGATGAACCACCACCTTGGGAAAACAATTCATTTCAATCCCTGGCATCAAATGGAATTCTCCCACATTTCTAATATTCCAACGGGCTCCACCCGCATAAGTTTCAAGATGGATATCCTTCACAGAATCGCCATTCAACAGAAAAAACATGGGCATTCCTTTTCCCTTGGGATAAATACCATCCGCATTCCGAGTGATTTCCCAAGGGCCCACTTTAAATGTTAACTCTGGCCCGGGAGTCGGCGAAGCCCAAGCCACCAGATACTTACCCGCTTGATCCATTTTCCAATCAGAGGTCTTAAAACCAACGGGTAAATTAAAGCAACAAGTCTCCTTGAGAGAGTCCAAACCCCACGACTTCAAGGAACCATCCGCGAATCCGAGAAGGCTATCCCCAAAAATCCGCCAGGCATCAATTTTCAAACCTTTATCAAATATCAAAAGAGGTTTTTCCCAAACCTGCATTCCTTTGACCAAATCAAATAAAAACAATGCGGTGGCAACATTACACTCAATCCCCACCACCACGCGATTATCTTTGACTAGAATCGAACCCGGTTTCCCTGTTTTCATTGAAGCGGGAACAAGCGGATATCTGGAAACACAATCAAAATTTTTCGGTTCCAAAAGACAAAGTTCCCCATCCGAATTCAGGGCTAGAATATTATCCCCTGCCCTGACCATGGTCTCCCAGTTCGCATTGCCGATTTTGGGAACCAGGGTTGGCCTTGAAACACCTGCCCTCAAACACCAATAATTATTCATTGTGTCAGGAAGAATAAATGCATGGTCGATTTCAAGTAATTTTGAAAGCTGCAGGCGGTGCCCAAGAAAATCATGACGAATTATCGGGAAATAACGCTCGAAAATGACATTTCCACCCGTGGAATCCAGGCAATAAACCTTCCATGATCCATCATGACAAAAGATCTTGTCAACCGACAAGCTAAACTCAAAAACAGTTTGATTACCAGAAATCAAAGGCTTGAAATGCCACAATTCCCCACCCTTTTCCAAATCCAAAGCCAGCAAGCTTTCATTGAATCCCAGGAACAAAACTTCACCCAGAATTTTCACCCAATTACATCTCTTCAAAAAATCTTTGTCCCAAATTATAAAACCATCTGAATTGCGGACCACTTTGACATTTAAGCCCTGGGTTATCGCGGAAACTTTTGATTCTCTCGCGATTTGGACCTCGCCTGGTTGAAAACTCTCACCTCTGTTTATCAATCTTTTAGTCCACTTTACCTCATTGATTGCTGGTCGGGGAACCAAGGCAATATCATCTGATTTCGAACTCGTTTCCCGATTTTTTCTTACCTGTGGTCCCGTGATTGACAAAGGTTCTTTTTGAACATTTGGCTTCTGATTCTTTGCCCCAACATAGACACGAATGGCATTACGATCCACACTTAGTAAACACTCATCAAACAAGAAAAGGTTTCCCGGTTGAAGACGATGAAACAAGGAAAGATCAGCGGCAGGCATCCCTGTTTTCAAGTCCACCACGAAAACACCCTTCACCGTGGGCCATATGTAATTATTGCCCAAAACAAAACCCCTCCCCGCAGAAGGGAGAGAACTTCCATCAGAGGGGATGCTCCATGCCTGATTATCCAAACCATTGGTCGAATTTAATGCCCTGAGCCCATTGCCCGTTCCCAAAAGCAAAATTCCATCTTTCACAGCAATCAATTGATCCACATTTGCAATTTCCCTGGACCAAATAAGGGCACCACTGGCATTATCCAAGGCTTGAACATTTCTACTTTTCAAATCCAAATGGTAAATGGTCGCTTCATGAAAAATCGCCCTTACTGCAACTGAGGATTTGATACTCCGCGAATTTTCAATTTGTTGGGAAGGTCTTACCCAGACAATTTTCCCTGTTTTATGATCGATGGCGGTCAGCGCCCCGCTCATACTTGTTGAAAGCAGATTGTTTCCGGCAAGAGTCAAAAATGACTGCTTGCCTGCAAATGAATCAACCGGGGTGGATTCCCCAGAAACAATGCATGTCCAAAGCAAATCTGGCTGATTAGAATCAAGATTATAACAAAGGACCTTCAATGATTCCCTTCCATTGATCCTCTGGCTTGCGAGAATATAAACCTTTCCATCATGAACCAAAGGATCACTTTCAAATCTGACTTGATCAACTGGGGATTGCCTGGCTTGCCAAAGCATTTGACTCCCAGCCGCGTTTAATTCCAGGCAGGCCAAAACACCTCCTGCAAACGAGATATCCTCATTGGAATCAGCAATGGTGGTTTCTTTATTTTTGGCAGGGTAATCAAACGCCACCAGAATTTTATCAGGAGCTGAAAATGTCAGGGCCATCTTCCTTTCCAATCTGGATTGCTGGCCTGAATTCAAATTGGGGAATTGCTCTTTCGGTTCATACAAAATCTTTCTATTCCCCGAAACAATGTCAAAAGAAACAAGTTTAAAACCATCTTGGAACAATATTCTCGAGCCCACCCTAAGGGGATGGAGTGATAAATCAGGCGACCGTAAAGGGGCCATTATATTTCTAGGCGCATTCTCTTTTGAATTATCCTGCGCATCAGGATAAATACTTATCTTCCAAGTTGGTGGGTTTGCACACCTATTAGCCAACTCATAAACGGATGGGCCATGGAAAATTATCGGGTTTCTCTCCTTGTTTAAGGCATAATTACCCCAACTCGCACCCAAGGGCGGGAATATTTTTGATTTTGAAAGAGTTTCCAGTGCCTTGACCATGTTTCCGTTTTTCGAGGCTATGAATCCATCGTTATTGGGAAACTCAGAAGAAAAGCTTTCAAATCTTTCACGGGCATTTTGCCCATTTCCATCCCTTGCCAGGGATGCAGCCACCAGCCTTGCCCTCAGTATCGGAAGTTGTGCAAAAACAATCGGCTTGGCGAGTTTGAGTTTTTTTTCCGCCTCCTGCCTCAAAGCCAAGGGTAGATTCCACCAGTTCTCGGCTTCTTCAATTTTTGATTCTTCAAATGCCTTATCCCCAAGAAAAATGCAGGCATCTATCCCGGAATTTGTAAAAAGGCTCTTTCGCGCGATATCCTGCATCAAGTCCATGTTGTTGTTTAGTTTTGCAGTTTCAAACTGTTTATTGAAATATGAATCCTTTCTTTTGAAATCCATACTCCCTAGGTCCGTGCCCAAAAGTAAAACCTGGCAAGCCCAAGATGCTCGGACTATTTGATTCTTTGATTCCATTACAAGGGAGTCAGGATTGGTTTCTATGATTCTTAAAAGATTTTCCTGGATGGATTTAGACGGGATACCAAGAATATCTTTGTGATATTGAACAATTTTTGAATCCAATTCCTTGTCGATTTGAATTGATTGGCCAGTCGATGGATTGGCAAGCAACCCACCAATTATTACCGCGGCAATTAAACGAAAAAGAGCATCCTGGCATTTCTTCATCGAATTAAACCTCGTTGACCAACTATTTATGGTACCAAGACTATTGAAGGATAGAAAACTAAAAGCTACTTCTTCTAACTCAAAGAATTACAACATATTCCAATAAGATTTCTTATAAATGAGAAACCAAATCGCTTTCTTCTCAACAATAAGACTGGGTAGGTTTTTATTGAACTTGTTCTCCCATCTTTCGCAATTGTAAATAAAATGTTAGTTGGCATGAGGTTTGCCCGGTTTATTATTTAATTGGTTAATATTGATTCAATAAAATGTTAAAGTACTTTGGGCAGGGGGTAATTCCCCACAACAAGGTTCTTTTTGGATTCAAGGATTGCCTGACACATGGCAAAATGTCTCATCAATACATTTGAAAATATTCACAAACTATTTTTGTTTGCGGTTATAACATCGACGGTGGGCATTCTTTCCGTATCTGGATGCGGGAACAGTATTGACTCCTACCCAGATGATGTGATTTATCCGTTTCGCAGCGACCTGATTGTGGATGAACTCCCCAAACTGACTCATGACCGACTACCCGGACCAGGTCAATTGGACAAGGCAATTGCGAGGATCAAAGAGTTAGGGGGTAAAACCATGAACCCCAGGGATCTTCCCGAAAACCTCAGGGTCGAGTTAGACACAGAATTGCAGCAAAATTTTGGTACTCCTCACAAGCCAACAGTTGGGCTTTCCACCAACTCCGAAATTAACGCCCTTGCCAAGAGCTTGAAACTTGATGAGGAAACCCTTGCGGCGGGTAGCAAATTATATCGAAGAAATTGTCTTCATTGCCATGGACTGGCCGGTGACGGTCGTGGTCCCACTGGACCATGGGTGAACCCACATCCAAGAGATTTCAGACAGGGAAAGTTTAAATTCATTTCATCAAACCCCGGTGGTAACAAGATCAAGCCCCGCAGGGATGACATTATTCGAAGCCTCAAAAATGGTGTTGAAGGAACCTCGATGCCTGCTTTTGGATTATTGGGAGATCTAGCAATCGAGCAATTGACAAGTTATGTGATCCATTTGTCCCTCAGGGGCGAAGTCGAGTTCGAAACCACCCGAACCTTGTTGAAAAAGAAAAACAATGTAAGTGAGCTTTTCGAATTGCTTCCAGATGAGGAACCCGCCAAGGAAACTATTTCTGAATTCGTAAAACTTTATCTCAAAGACCTTTTGAAGTCTTATCAGAAGGCTGACTCGAAAGCAATCGAACCAGCGGTTTACCCAAATTTCACTGATGCGGAACTTGTCGAATCAGTCAGGCGTGGATTCCATCTGTTCAGCAGTAGTGCTTCCGATGCTTTTGGATGTGTAAGCTGCCATCAAGATTTTGGAAGACAGCAACTTTACCAATATGACGAGTGGGGCACTCTGGTAAGGCCCTCAAATCTGACCCTTTCAGTGTATCGGGGCGGCAGAAGGCCAATAGATTTATACTGGCGTATCAAGCGCGGTATTCCGCCATCAAAAATGCCAGCAGTGACTATCCCCGCAAATGAAGAAAGCCAAAAAATCTGGGATCTGGTCAATTTCATCGAGGCTTTGCCTTTTCCCGGTTTGTTACCCGATGATGTTAGAGGCAAAGTGTACGGGGAAGCCCCGCGTGGGGTTGCTTCACTTCCGGAAAGCAAAAAGTAAAAAGGCAGGAGCAGACGCAGTGCAAAAATGTTGGGGTCTTTTATTTGCAGCAGTAAACATCGCAGCAATTGCCTTGTTTGCCATTTCCCCCGCCATGGGATGGTGGTTGCCAAGAAACATCGCCAGCTATGGTGCCGATGTTGATCATTTGTTCAATCTCATCCTGATTGCAACGGGTTTTTTCTTTGTCTTGACTCAGGGAATTCTGGTCTATGTGATGATTCGTTTCGCTGCCCGAGATGGGCTAAAAGCCAGAAACATCCATGGAAACACAACCCTCGAACTTGTTTGGACACTTGTCCCCGCATCCATTCTTATTTACATTGGTTTCGCACAAATCCCAACCTGGGCAAAAATGAAATACATTGAAATCGACACTCTTTTCCCAGTGACTTACAAAGGATCAAACATCGAATCGGACTTGCATGTGACGGTACTGGGCAGGCAATGGGAATGGCGCATGCGGTACCCCCAGGGCAACATCCCGGCTGAACCCTCCGTCTGGGCTGACTCAGGCAATCTAAACGATCTTCACCTGGTTAATGAACTGCATGCATGGAAGGATGCAAGGGTCAAGATTCACCTTAAGACCCAGGATGTTATCCACAGTTTTTTTCTTCCCAATCTTCGACTCAAACAGGATGCGCTACCGGGGAAAATCATGCCCATGTGGTTTCAACCGATTGAGGCAAATGTCCGTTACAATCCCAGGACCAAAGTTCTCGAGGAAATCGGCTCCTTACCATGGGAAATCGCCTGCGCGGAACTGTGCGGGGGAAACCACTACCGAATGAGGGGCAAACTTTTCATTCACGAATCGAAGCAGGATTACGAACTTTGGTTCGCTGACGCATTAAAAAACCAACGCCTTCATGAATCACCCCGCCCGCAACCTATTGTTGCCGCTGGAAATGGAGGCCAACCATGAGCCACAACGATTCCCACGGGACAAAGCCAGGCTTCCTTAGCACCTATCTTTTTTCCGAAGATCACAAGATCATAGGTATTCAATTCCTGTTTTCCGGTTTGATCTTTTTTGCGATTGGAGGGATCCTCGCCCTTTTAGTGCGTTTACAACTTGCATGGCCTGATGGCAATCTGCCTTACATCGGCAGGTGGTTCCCCCAAAGTTGGGGCGGAAAAATGTCTCCTGAATTCTACACCATGCTTTTCACCATGCATGCGAGCGTGATGATTTTCTTCGTTATCATCCCTTGGCTTACCGGCGCTTTCGGTAACTTTCTCATCCCACTCATGATCGGTGCAAGAGACATGGCCTTCCCGAAGCTTAATATGCTTTCTTACTGGGTGATGTGGCCGGCCTTCATAATCATTATGTCCAGCTTTTTCGTAGACGGTGGCGCCGCTAGCTCCGGTTGGACGGGATATCCAACACTTTCAAATGTGGGTGCTGAGGCCGGTCTGGAAAAATCCCTCCCCAAGGCTGGAGACCCCTCCACCCCTTACTCGATTCTCAAGGATGATTCTTACAATTCACCCGCTGCCCCGGGTGCTGGCATGGGCCAGATTTTCTGGCTCGTTTCACTTATTTTTGTAGGCATTGGCTCAATGATGGGTTCTGTGAATTATATCACAACAATCTTGAATATGCGCGCCCCGGGCATGAACCTTATGCGAATGCCTCTCACTGTCTGGTCCCTTTTTATCACTGCGATTCTTCAAGCACTTGCACTGCCCGTTCTCACTGTCGCATTGATGCTCCAACTTTTAGACAAGCTAATAGCGACAAGTTTCTTCCTTCCCCCCGGTGGATTAAGTTTTGGAAACTGGCACACAACCCCCGGTGGCGGACAACCCCTTCTCTGGCAGCATCTTTTCTGGTTTTACTCCCACCCTGCGGTATATATCATGATTCTTCCCGCTATGGGCGTGGTCTCAGATATAATCGCGACTTTTGCAAGAAAGCCCATGTTTGGCTATAAACCCATGGTTTTCTCCATGGCTACTATTGCTGGACTCGGATTCATAGTCTGGGGGCATCATATGTTTCAAAGCGGCATGGACCCAAGGCTTGGCACTGGATTCATGCTTGCAACAATCCTGATCGCGGTTCCCAGTGCGATCAAAACCTTCAACTGGCTTGCGACTTTGTGGGGGGCGGGAATCCTTTACTCCACCGCCATGCTTAATGCTCTTGCCTTTGTATCCATGTTCGTGATAGGCGGCCTGAGCGGCATATTCATGGCTGCAACCCCTGTTGATGTTTACTTCCACGACACCTACTTCATCGTGGCACACATCCACTATGTGCTTTTCATGAGCAGCATATTTGGAATCTTTGCAGGTATCACTTTTTGGTTTCCCAAGATGTTTGGAAAACTGATGAACGAACCGCTGGGAAAGATTCATTTTGCCCTGACATTCATATTTGGAAACCTTACATTTTTCCCAATGCATATCCTGGGAATTGGAGGCCATCCAAGAAGGTACTACGATCCCACGATTTACCAGTATCTTGAGAATCTCCAACCCCTGAACCAGTTCATGACAATATCTGCAATACTTTTGGGCCTCACCCAGATTCTATTTGTGATCAACATTTTTTACTCGGTGTTTTTTGGCCCCAAAGCTGACAAAAACCCTTGGAACAGCAACACACTCGAATGGGATGCGCCCTCGCCTCCACCACATGGGAACTTTGAACAAATACCGATTGTTTCAAGGGGGCCGTATGAATACGCATTGGAAGGCCCCTCGGATCATCTGATGCAATCAGCGACCACTGGCGAAGGTGAAAAAACCCATGAATAAACCCATTGAGATGATTCCCGTCAGGAAACCCATCATTGCGTTATGCTGCTGGTTTTCCACTTTCTTGGTGCTTACGCTTCTCACCCTGGGAACACTTATCACAACGTACCGGGTTGGCATGGTAGACCCCATATGGCCAACCGAACCATGGTATCTCCTAAGCCAAGATTGGTCAGAACCGTCTGCGGGTTATTTCATTGAACATATCCACAGGGTTGTGGGTTATATCAGTGGCTTTGCGATTATAGGAATGATGCTTACATCGTTTCTTTCTGATGGGACCAAAACCCGCAAGGCTTTGTCTACTTTATGTATTCTGGGTGTTTCACTGGGGGTTGCGGTCGCCATGACAAGTATTGACAGGGCCAAAGCCGTTGCCGATCCATTGGGAGCGGTGAACCATATGAAAATGAGAACAGGAATGGTGATAGCTCTTGGAAGTGCCCTGATTCTTCTGATCCAATCAATCATCATTCTGAAAAACAGGGAACCAAACTCAGGCATGAAATTACTGGCTCTTCTCTCCTATCTTGGGGTCATCGGGCAAGGATTGCTGGGTGGACTTCGTGTTTATCTTAATGCCCTTGTAGGCCCCGAACTCGCCACCATTCATGGTGCAACTGGACAAATGGTTTTCGCCTTGGTGGCAGGTACCGCGACTCTGGCTACATTTCCTGGCATATTTCCAAAACTTGAAGACAAGGAAAAAAAACTTCTTCCCATCATCGGCTGGGTCCTTGTGGTCGCGCTTTTATTTCAACTTGCATGGGCGGTGATCGTCAGGCATGGTGGGCAGCCATGGGCACAAAGATTACATATGATTGGTGCGTTTATCGTGTTTGGAATAGTGGCATGGCTTTCATTGAGGATGGCGGGCTCGACTAATGGGCGTCTTTTTTTCAAACCTTACACCATCCTTCTTGGACTTGTTGTTTTTGTTCAAGTAATCCTTGGAGTTGAGGCATACATCGGTAAATTCGCGACAGGCAAACCCCTAGTCCAGGAAGCGGTTACATTTGGACAAGCCACTGTTAGGACTTTGCATGCATTGACAGGGGCTTTACTCTTGGCAATCGCTTTTGCTGCCGCTTTAAGAATCAGCCAGACTGCTACAAAAAAGTGGGCCTCGAATGAAAACTAGCGCGACTTTACAATTAAACCTTCCATCGCGAACAAAGTCGCGTGCAATGGATTTCCTGGACCTGACCAAGCCACGCATCTCTGCCATGGTGTTATTCTCTGTCGCCGCTGGCGGGCTTTACGCTGGCGCTAGAGGATCCCAACTCCTTGTGGTTTTAAATACCGTGATCGGAACCACCCTGGTATCGGCGGGCGCTGGCGCACTTAACCATCTTTGGGAAAAACACACGGATTCCCTCATGCAACGCACTGCGAACAGACCTCTTCCCGCAGGCAGGTTGCAGGCAATGGAAACCTTTCTTTTCGGTATGCTTTTGGGGCTTGGAGGAACCGCCTACCTGCTGGTCACCATACCGAACAAACTCACTGCGTTACTGGCTTTCGGGACACTTGTTTCTTATGTGCTTATTTACACCCCATTGAAACAAATAACCACTTGGAACACACTTATTGGCGCTATCCCAGGTGCAATGCCTCCTCTTATCGGCTGGGTGGGCGTAAAAGGAACCCTTTCTCCTGAAGGATTAGCGCTTTTTATGATTCTTTTCGTTTGGCAAATCCCTCATTTTCTCGCCATCGCCTGGCTTTACAGGGACCAATATGCCCAGGGAGGGCACAAAATGCTCTCCTCGTTTGATCCAACAGGCGATGTTACCTCACTGCAAATGCGCGTTTACTGCCTGGCACTTGTCCCGGTAAGTCTTTTCCCAATTTTAATCAAAGCCGCCGGGCCCTTGTATTTGATGGGGGCTTTGCTTTTGGGACTTTTTTTCTTCCTGCGAACCTATCGTTTTCACAAGGAACGCAGCATGCAAAACGCCCGAAGTGTTTTACGGGCATCCCTTATTTACCTGCCCGGTATCTGGGTTTTACTTCTTATTGACCACACCCTTAATCTTTTGTTCCGCAGTTAAGGATAAAACATGATTGCCGGCGAGAACTCAACGACCAATCTCCCCATAACCAATGGCAAGCTTGCCATGTGGCTTTTTCTTGCAACAGAAGTCATGTTTTTCACCGGGATGCTTGCCACCTGCATGCTATTGAGGGAAAGCGCGCCGATTCCCGGGTCTGGAATACCCCAATGGCCGGCCCAAAAAACCGTGCATGTTGAACCATGGCTTGGCGCCATTAACACCGTGATCCTGATTTGCAGCAGCCTTGCCGTGCTTCTTGCCATCAAACAATTAAAAAACAACAACACATCTTCATCAACCATGTATCTTGGCATTTCACTGGTACTGGGAACTGTATTTCTCGGGGTCAAAGCTTTTGAATACAAGGGGAAATTCAGCCATGGCATCATTCCTGGAAATATTGGGGAATGCCTACCGGGAATGTCCACCCAGAGAGAAAAACTTCTGCAACAAAACGGGCTTGCATATGTTCGAAAAGTACAGGCACAATTGCGGATTATTTGCGCCAATGTCAATAATGATAATCTCAAAGATCAGCCTGAAGCCATCCAGAAAGCGCATGGCATTTATCTCCTGACCCTCGATGGCAAGGATTCGGAAAACAATTACATGAGGCCGATTTCGCCCGGTCAACTCGGCGAAAAAGTTAACAGTCTGATAGCTGAATTCCCGCAACTACATCTACCTCCGGCGATTCCAAATGGCAATTTGTGGGCTTCCTGCTATTTCGCCCTCACTGGCGTACATGCAATCCATGTGATATTTGGATTACTGTTCCTTTTTGCAATTTTTCTTAACGGACTGCTCGGCAAACTCAAAACCATGGAAGCCAGCTTGGAGGTAACCGGATTGTACTGGCACTTTGTTGACCTCGTTTGGCTTATACTTTACCCGATCATATATTTCCTTTAGGCATCAAACATGGATAACAACGAAACAAAAGATAGCCAGCCAATGGTTTTCATAACTGCGGCAATTCTTGCTGCTAATGCACTTTTACTTCCTTTAATTGCAGCATACATTCAAAACAGCATCAGAAATTATGTGGTCATCGGGGTTATTTGCCTTCAAGTTTTATTGGCGGGATTTAACTTCATGCACTTGAAGCGAGATGGCAAGAACATCTGGTTCATCATTTTACCAACCGCTTTACTCTGTTGTTTTTTGATCATAGCATTGCTCCCCGACACTGTTTTTTATCGCCAAAGGTAATCACCATGAGAAATTACCTTTGTATTTTAATAATATCCGCAACCATGCTCCAAGCTGCTGGATGCCATCAAAAAAACATTCCGGGTGATAAACTTGAAGACTTTGGGCTTGTGGGGGATTTTTCATTTCTGGAACGGAGTGGGTCCCAATTTTCGCAGGATAATCTCAAAGACAAGGTATGGCTCGCCTCTTTTGTTTTCACCCGGTGCACAGGTCCCTGCCCACAGGTTTGCGCCACCCTCGCGCGGTTGCAGGAAAAACTAAAGGATGTTCCCGACTTCAGGATTGTAACTTTCACCGTTGACCCAGAACGGGACAATCCAATGGAGTTAAATCTCTATGCCGAGAATTTCCGTGCCATCCCCGGACGCTGGTTTTTTCTCACCGGAAAAGAAGAAACCTTGCATCAATTGATCAGGGAAAAATTCCGACTTGCAGTAGGTCGCAACGCACCCGACCAATCCAAACCGGGAAATGAGTTCATACATAGTCCCAGGATCGCACTTATAGACAAATCAGGACATATCAGGGGATATTTCGAGGGGACCCCAACCAACCTTGATGGTACCCCGGTGGAAAATTTTGAAACCAAAATTAAGCAGTTGGAATCTAGCATCTTGAAACTTGCAAAGGAGAATTGACAGCGTGAACTTTCTTAACCAGCTAATCTGCCCGGGCTGGAACGCCAGTCTAAATGGCCTTGCCGGCTTGCTGATCATTGCCGGATTTTTGGCAATTAAACTAGGTAAAAACAAAAAGCTTCATTCAACCATCATGTTATCCGCGGTTTTGGTTTCCGCAATTTTCCTGGCTTCCTATCTTTATTTCCACCTGGTGATCAAAGGCAGTGTCGCAACCAGATTCCAAGACAAGAACCCTTTGGCCCCTGAGTTTGTAAAATATCTTTACTACACAATCCTTATTTCACACACCATACTGGCCATCGTGGTCACCCCGATGATATTGTTTACCGCCTACCACGGAATCAAAGACAATATCGCCAAACACATGAAGCTTGCCCGTGTGACTTTCCCAATATGGCTTTATGTTTCAATCACTGGTGTTGTGGTTTACTGGATGCTATATAGAATGTACTAGTAGGTAAACAATTATGAAATTCAGACGCTCGATTTTTTTAAATGCTTTTCTGCCAACATTTCTTTTTCTGATTTTAAATCAATACGCAACAGCATGCCCAAATTGCAGGGAATCTACCAAAAACACTCCTGGTGCCAGTATTGATGAACAATACAGCGAGGCCAGGGCTTTTAACAAAAGCATCTACTTGATGGCGGGCATGCCTTTTGCGATCGTTGCTGGATTAGGCTTTTTCATCAGATCCCTTGTTGTTAAACAAAACTCCGTATCCAACAATCAGTCGCCCAAACATGATGCTTGATATCGATTTGTCAAGGAACAGGAATTGCCTCAAATTTAAATGGTATTTCTTGATCCTTCATACCTTTGACAGATTTGTAGCCCAAATCCCAATCTGAAAAATCTCCGATAGATTTATCCCTCAAAAGAAAATGGTATGTAAGATCAGCTATTCGGTTTTCAATTTTCTCAAGGATGTAACCATCAGCAGGAATGACTTTAAGGGTTTTCCTATTAACAAATTTTAATTGATTTAGAACCACCCAATTCTGGCTAGTGTCAAACTCTGGGCCATTCGGTGCAATTTCGCATCGCAATCCAAATGAAATCCTCGATGTCCCCGAAATCACTTTGTTTATTTTGCATTTAGAATCATCTGCAGCAAATGCCGTTTTTTCGGTTGCGCCTTCCGCAATCAATTTTGACAAACTACCGAAATTCACATCATGAAAACCAGTAGGCATTATGGCTTTGATTTTTCCATTCACAGAAAAAGTCTCCGCCATGTTTCTTTTCAAGTAAGAAAGATTCAAAACTAAGGGAAGTTTATTGGTGGATTCAACAGGTGCTAATGATTTACCCTTTGTCTTTGAAGTCGGTATGATTTTTCCCTCATACTTAACCTCAATTTCATGGGCAATAGTGTCAATCAAAACCGGCTCAACCTTTTCATTCCACTCGAGAAGAAACTCTACTTTTGTAGAAGAGTTGGAAAAATCCAAGTCAATCACTGAGGAAACACGGGTCAATTTTGATTTAAAAAAAGAATTGATTGGAACCAAATCTTTCTGGCCAAAAGCAAAAACATCAAAAAAAGAAACAAAAACAAGCAAGCAAACAAAGGCCAGAATTGTCCACCTAAACATTTATGCCACCCTTAGCCATCAAAAAAAATCAAAAGTTTTTTCAAATCAAATAAACCAAAACATCCAGGCACCGTTCATAAATATCACTTCAGGTCCCATCTGTTGTGATTAACAAGGAAGTTTTAAGCAGTCCTCCCCATGCGCCAGCAAACTAAAAGTATATCCTGACAAAAAACCATCCAATCACTAAAACAATTTTAAAGTAACGCATCAATAATCAGCGATTTAAATTCCCCAAGAGTGGGAGTTTGCATGCCGGGAACTTTCCCCATGTCATCATATTTCCTCAAACGAACAGCAGATTGATGGTAAGGGTTCTCCTCAAATTTAGCCGCTTCGAGGTCCGACATGGGCCCGCCTTGAATTTTAAGACTTAGAAGTGAGGCTGAAGAAAGACCATCAATGTAAGATTTACTTTTATTGCACAGATACCTCTTGGCAGCAACATGCAACCTGATGGGTTCAACAATTTCAGGTCCAAAAAAAGACTTCAATTTAATTGCCCCAAGGTTTTCATGACACATATCAATACCCCGCAACGCGACATCCTCACCCGCATCATGTTGAAGGTGACCAAAATCATGTAAAAGTGAGGCGACCACAACAGAATCAGTATCATTGAATTTCATGGCGAAAGTGGCAGTTTGAAGAGCGTGCTCCAACTCGGTCACAGATTCACCATACTGGCGCCCACCATTTCTATGAAAACAATCAAAGATCAATTTAACAACTTCGTCAGAAGACATTTTAAACCTCTCGTAAACAAACAACTGAAACCATGATATCATTCGTAATCATGGATATCCCATTAGAAAAAATGGGACTGTTGATATTTTTGACAACAACCAAACATAAATGATCACGACAATCCGAAAGTGCCAAAAGGAATAAACAGGAAGTTCCGAAAACCAAGGGGGTGGTAAAAAATAAGATAATAAACATCAAAAATATAAATAATTGCAAGTATAAAAAAATAACCTCCCCGAAGGGAGGTTATTTAAAAAGCCGGCAATAACCTACTCTCGCCCTTGACGGACTACCATTGGCTCTAGATGCTTAACGGCCGTGTTCGGAATGGGAACGGGTGTGGCCATCTAGATAAGCTCACCGGCAAGATCGTGACAAATAGGCAGCGGTAAGAAGCGGAAACATTTGGAGAACCTGAAGAGAAAAAAGGATCAATGCGTCCAAACAATCGACTATTAGTACTGGTCAGCTAAGACTATTACTAGCCTTGCACACCCAGCCTATCAACCTGGTGGTCTTCCAGGAGTCTTCGTTCTAAGAACATGGATACCTAATCTTGCAGAGGGTTTCACGCTTATATGCCTTCAGCGTTTATCCGAGCCGTACGTAGCTACCCTGCAATGCC
>SXGQ01557254.1_pt1 | contig 22653 bp, 34 predicted proteins | sample 3178371 | NCBI WGS metagenome assembly SXGQ01 (sample SAMN11356859, study PRJNA531348) | freshwater metagenome | isolation source: freshwater sample F1-20 | place: China: Fuxian Lake, Yuxi | collected 2017-12-25 | reverse complement strand
TTCTGCACGTTTGACTAACTTCATGCTGATATCAACCGCGTAACTCGGCATGTGCTGGCACATCGGAGTCTATTTAGTTATATCGAATGGAGAGCCTTCCCACATCTTCTTCATTCTATTAACGATTCCTCTGGACCAGGAGAACCCCGCGTCACCGCCCCAGGCATCCCACATGATCTTCCCATTAGATGGATAGCCTTCCTCACCAGGAGAGAATCCCTTACCTTGCTTGTCTACTTCATGTCTAGAGAAATAAGAATACATTCTTTTAACTGTATCAAGAGACAGAGATTCTTTTCTTGCTAGTTGTCCTGCTCTTGTCCAGCCAACAGATGTTCCTGCTCCTTTTGCCTTACCCTCTTCTTTCCACTTCAAGGCTCGTTTTGCATTCGATGCCATTGAATCGGTGGGTGTAAATGTTTCAGCCATTTATTTTTCTCCACATCCAAAAACTAATATAATATGCATGGAAGTGTTTATGGCAAACTTCTGTTTTGGAGTTATCTCTTTCTCCTTGCCATTCCGCAGGGCTGCCACAAAATTTACATTCCATGACTAATTATAGCATTCCAAGTTTTGTCGCGTAATCATACATCATAATCCCACTTGCGACACTAACATTTAGACTGCGAACACTTCCAAGTTGTGGAATCATCACAACATCGTCTGCCATCCCAAGACCCATAGGGCTTACACCCCTTGCCTCTTCACCAAAGATCATAAAGGTGTTTGGTCTCCACTCATATTGAGTGACTGGAGTAGCCCCAGGAACATTATCTACCGCCACCCACCTCATATCTCTGAGATGAGGTTCATTTAGATAAATATAATCTAATGACGGAGCATATTTAAGATGAATATAATTGTGTGTACCTACAGCCCCGCGCCTATCCCATTGCCTCTTACCAATAATCCAAGACTCTTTTGCTAGAAATGCGTTGCTGTTGCGAACTCCAGATGCTTTATTAAAGTCACCGGAAATATTCTCAAAGCCTACAACAAATGGAAGTCGGCGGGTATCAAGATCTGCTTTAATTTGATCATTCTCCCACTCCTTGTAGTAGTCAATGACATTCCTAGGGTCCTTTCCAATTTCCACCATGATACGCTCCTGTACTATAAATGAGATACATCATTGATTTTTCATCGTCTGTAAGTTTATCTGTTTGCATCCATTCCTCAGACTTGTTAGTAAGATAGATGTATGCATCTCCTTCTTCATCCATCTTTAAATCTAGAAATCCTTTAAACCATAATGAATTCATAATATCAGAATCCATTGTCCTCATATACTCAACTACCTCTTCCTGCTCTTCATAAAAAAGTGGAGTAATCTTATACAACGGATCACCTACAGGATTATATCCTACCACCTCAATGTACCCTTTTTCAACAAGTATCTTGATGAGATCTTCATTCATATCCATGCTACACCAGACCTATTGATTGAATGTAGTCGTCTATGTTATTATTGGGGGATGGCGGTGTAATCACATTTCTTTCTGCCTCTTCTCGGCGTTGATCTCTAATAAATTGCTTATATGTATGAACCTCTATCTCTATTTCTTCCGATTCTTTTCTAGTATTTGAGATAGAGTTATAGATAGAACCACAAACAGCATCAGAAAGGTCCTTTGATCCTTTTCTTGGATGGTCAACCTTGTCTCTAATTATTCTTAGTTGTAGCAATTCATCTGTTAAAAGTCTAATGTCTGGGCCTATAATTCTTTCTTCCCCCACTAACATAGCCATATCATCGTAATGCTTTTTGGCTACAGAGAGTGTTTCTGTTTCCATGCCAGCCATTCTTAATTCTGCCATTATATCGTGAGAGTTCCATCTATCAAAGGTAACCTTCTTGACATTAAATCCCCTAGACCTAAGATCAATAATAAACTGTTTAACCTCTGAAAAATCTACGGACTTATCGGAAGTGGGAGTCCACCACCTTACACAATCCACTACAACAATGGGACTCACAACTTTGTGGCTCATAAATGATTTAATTTGTACCCACCGATTCACATGAGACATGGCTACTGCACAATGATCGTGCTTCTGAGCAAGATCCACATGGATATAATATTCTTTGCCCTCTTGAGGAATAAACCAATCTTTAAATCTTCCTTCATCGTCTACACCATTCATTGGCTGATTAAAACATGCAAGAATCTTCTCTCTTGATTTAAAGAATGCATCTACTGCGTCTGGAGGCATACATGCAAATCTTCCAAGAGCATCTACAGGATTGTTGTAGAAAGAAATCTTAAAGTCATTGATTGATCTTGTTGGATTAACATCCCATGTCGGCCTCTTTAATGCAAATACTTTAGGATACTTGTAAGCATTAATTTGATCTTCTTCCCACTCAACGGTAAACTCATTTTCTTTTACATTTTCCAGTTCTTCATCCAGTTTAAATGTATGAGATTTGACAATTACCTCCTTATCCGCCACCACCGCATCATACCTCTGTTGAATAAAATCATTTTTATATCGTGGAAAGGAAAGGAGTACGACCTTGCCAAAGTCGGGGAAGCGAGAATCTACAGAGGCTCTGTACATATCATAGATCGCTTGTCCAGTTTTAGACTGCTCACTTCCACTTGTAGAAATTGTACTAAAGCCAGAAATCTCATCAAGAATTACACAGATAACATTATAGCCCTCCCAGGACTCTCTTTCTGAGTGGCCTGAGTGACAAGTAATAGATTTATCAAATGTAATACTTTGAGCGGTGATGCTAAACTTTCCAAAGAACCATGGTGAATCTTCAATTCTTTTTCTAAAACCTTTAAAGAATACATTCCTCGCCTGCTCAGAGTTGATAGCAATATTGATAATATCAATTGCGTCGCCTGGGGGCTTGCCGAAATATTTTGCTGGATCTCTTAGACATAGTAAAAGATATACAAGATAGGCCACGGAAATAGTAGAAAGATAATCCTTCCCCGATCCCTTCCCTAGTTGAAGAATTACCTCATTGCAAGTCTGACGGTATCGTTTAATACCTTCTTCTTCACCATATAATTTAACAAGAGTATCTTTTTTATAAATTTGAGTCATTGCTTTAATAGAGTGATATTGGTGCGAAGATAAGGGAGGTAGATGTAAGTAGTGTTCATCTGTAACAAATTCTTCAATAGTGACAGGCTTTTCATCGAACTCGTCTTCTTCTAATGCTGAAAGAAAATCGTCAAACATTAAAAGCCTTCAGCCTTGCCTGTGACTTCTTCTAGCCGTCTGAATACTTCCCTTTTACAATGATCACAGTCTGCAACTACTTCTTTAAGAGTTTTTACAAGAATTTCTTGTTTTCTTTCAGTCTCAATAATCTGCTGTGCAATTTCACTGTCTTCAATAAGTCCAGCCTTCTGGAGCATATCAATTTGTTTTTGTTGAATGTCGGCAACAATTTTGATGCCAGCCGTCTTTTTAGCAAGATCTGCGGCGACCCCCGCCTGATTAATTACATCCCAACCCTCTTGCATAAGCATAGAGTAATGTCTATCGGCGCCAGCCAATGCTTCTCTTGCACGCATTTGTACCTGTCGATCACTTTGAATAACAGAGCGCCACTCGTCAAGATACTCCTGTACCTCTGTACGTTTAAACCCTGTGGCCCTAGCAATGGCAGAAGGATTAGTTGTCCCTTTAAGGAACACATCTACAACCTTATTAATCTTTTCCCAGCGTTCTGCCAGAACTATGTCAGTTGACATTCATCTTCTTTCTAATACTTTTCTTAGCGTGGACCACGCCTTTGAGACGATTTACATAGAATGATCGGTACTCACCAGTAGTAGGGCTATAGCAATCGATCCAGGTTACGTCTTTCTTAACATTGTGTGCAACATTAATAAATCTAAATGTCCCACGAACATCTTTAAACTTAAGTGTATCCCCTGGTTCAATAATTTTATTACCAAACTTTAACTCGTAGAACAATGAGATATCTGTATTCACCCCGTAATGTTTACTAGGCTCTGTAGGTTCATTTTTTTTCCTGGACATGCTATCTCCTATCAGGTAGCGAATCCGCTGCCGCCACGAGTTGGTGCCCAAACTAGACCTGGCTTATCAATATTTCTTATGATCCTGATGCCACAGTCTGGACAAATTGCATTGTTTCTTTCTTCCATCTTAAGCATTAGTTCATGCGACTTATCACATTCTAGGCATGTAAAAGTATATAAAGGCATTACTTCCATGTCTCCTTTACTGCAATACTCAATAATACCAGATAACCCATAAGGTCGTCAAGATCATTTTCTTTAAAGGTGTCATCGCCATTCATAAATCTAGATAACTTATCGTCAATCCTTACCTTCAACTGCTCTGTTGTATCTGATTTAGAAAATACTCGCACTGGATTCAGGGCTGAGTTTCCATAAGACCTATTCTTCTCAATTAGCAGGGAAGCCACCCGATTACATTCATTTTGTATTGCTACCTCTACTGTATTCCTTGGGATAGTAGAAAGGCCCTCTTTGACATTATCCATAGCAGCCTTAGTATACATACGTTGCACGTCCTGTTCAATCATTTTTTACCAAACTTCCTAGGGTCTCGTATGAGATTATATTTTACTAGATAGCGATAGATAGTCTGATGACTTACGCTGCATTCTTTAGCAATCTCTTCTAAAGATTTTTTTTCTACAAGATATCTTTTTGTAAGGTACGCTTTGTTCTCATACAATTTAGCCATGCTGCACCAAATTATGATACGAGTAATAAGCAAGTCCAAAGGCATCTCCAACATCATTATCTTTTAGATGAACATCAAACTTATTATTAAAATAGTCTAAAGTTTTTTGTTTTCTTAAAGTTCTAGAATAATTTCTGTACCAATTGTCTGATTTGCCAGGAAATTCTAGTTTAATGGCATCTTTATCAGCCTTTGTTAAATTCTTATTGTTTATGTATGATTGCCACTGAATCGGGGGAACAGTGATGACACTATTAGAATCCTTTGCTAGTCCGCCCACTAACGCTCCGACAATCATAGCCATATGAATAGCCACTGCCTGAGATTTTACCATGATCGCAGACTCTATACAAATATAATCTGGCTGAACCTTTTCCTTAATAAAAGGAATCTTATCCCTACAATCAATTACTTTGTCATAGATATTATTCCCATGAAACTCTACCTTACCCCACTTCACGGGCCCTCCATCAAAGAGACAAAAGGCAAAGGAATTAGTAGATGAATCTACCCCTAAAACCGTACTAGCGTTTTGCTTTATAAGTTTTCTTAGCGACATTTCGTATAATCTCTAGGATATTTCCTTTGTATAGTTCTTTGTTACGTTCGGTACATAAGAAGCAGAAATCATTTTCATTGTATCTACTAAGCAATTGTCCACACCCGCAGTATCTTTTTTCTCCACTAAGCCTACGTTTGTTTTCATAATACTTGGTCATAATCTTTTTATTTGTGGCTAACCGACAGCAGGCGGGGGTGCAGTATTTTTGATTCTTTTTATTAGAGTCGAATGATTGCCCACAATTGGCACAAGTTTTCATTCAATGCCAACTTTAATATTAGATATTTTTACTTGTCCTTCTTCACGCTCTGCACAGGCATCAAATACTGGACAGCCCTTGCATGTCCAGGTAGATTTCGTGTACCCACGCTTAGGTGGAACATTATTTTTGTACGACTGATGGACTTCTTTCATCCAAGAGAATACATATTCAATATATTCTTTATTCTTATCTGTCATCTCAATGGGTAGAGCAAGAAGTTCATTGTCATTCTTATTTTCATAAAGGACAAATCCTTCCTCCGCACCCTCAATTTTCATATAGATCAATAGTTGAAGAAGATGACTTGGAGAAGGGTGTCCCTCACCCTTTCTTTGAATGAAATATTGGTCTTTGATCGTTTTAATTTCCCCAATAATTTCTTCACCGTCAACCTCCAATACTAGATCAGCGAATCCTCTCACGGGAGGATCTACATTCTTGATCTCTCGCTCATTTTGCTTGAGAAGACCAGTTACTTGTACTAATTTTTCAATCCGTTCGTGTGCTGCCGTACCAGATCTCATAGATGCAATATTAGCGGGGGGAATATTATCGGTAAACTCTGCCCCATTAAATGCTATCCACCAGTATCTTGCACAGGTTCCATGACCATATCCAATTGTGCTGGGAGCAAAAGATGTTTTTCTTTTAAACTCTTTATTTGTATTAGATTCTTGGTATGCAGAGTTAAGCATCTTAACAAATTTTCTTGAATTCAATTTAGTATTCTTAGGTTTAGTCATCAGTGATGATAATAGATTCTTTGTCATGTTAACCTAAATTATACCTTACGATGTACTTCAGTGAGTCTACAACTTTATCTAAACTATCTTTTGTAGAATAGTAGACATTCTTTTTAATATTGTTTGGAGATCCAGTTGGGCCTTTAGCCGCCGTCGAATACCATGCAGCAAGAATTCCAAACTTAGCAGATAGAGCCTGTAGTTTTGCAATAAGAGTAAGAGCCTGTGTCGGAGGAATGTCTGGCCTAGAAATAATCTTTACGATAGCAGCCATTGCTTCATCAAGACCTTCATCTTTAATAAAATCATGAATGTCGGTAAACTCCGACACTTGATTGATTAAATCAATTGTGTTTTCCATTTAGTTCCTCCAATAATTCTTCTAATATTTCCCACTCAATGACGGCGAGCCTAGTTCTTCTGCCGCCGTTGCCTAGGACAGCCTGAAGCAAAGGATTTTTTGTGTTGTCTGTTTTAAGACAGTCGGTTACGATCTTTGCCCACATATCCTGGCTTAGTGATATGGATTTACCATATTCTTTTATGTCTATTACGAATCTATCTATACTTCCATCGGCCTTTTGATACTGACCGCGACCACTATTTTTATGAGCCTTTGCACCCATACGTCTTAATTCTGCACGCTCACTCATAGACTAGCCTTGCTCCACCATCATGTCCATTCGGGCATGTCCAATAAACCTTTTTATTTTCTGAATCATATTTACCCGTAGAAACGGTTTCAAAGCATCCTGGCTCAGAGCATGTGAAGGTGCCTTCTATATCTTTGAGGTTACTAGATTTATTTGGAGAACTAGTAATAAATCTTTTAGGGTCTATCATATTTTTTCGTACACCAATTTTGTAAGTTCTTTTTTCATATCAAGGTCTTCTCTCACCCTGGAAATAACATTAGCGCGACCTTGAATACGATCACCTAGCACTGTGTACCATGCACCGCCGCGCTCAATAACGCCCAGCATTTCGGCGCTATCAACTAAATCAGCAACCTGATCCACTCCTACATGGGGTCCCTGGAAATAAAAATCGTATGACCCCGTAATAAACTGTGGACCAGTTTTGTTATAGTCAATAGTCCAATTAACGGGGCGACCAACCTTCTGTTCAATTAACTTATCTCCTACTGCAATTTTGTCTTTGATACTTGAAGCCTCTGCCTCACTTGACCATAGTTTAACAATTGTACTAGAAAAGAACTTTACAGCCATTCCACCTGTAGGAATATGGCTGGCGTGCATAGAGCCAAACTGGTTACGTTGTTGAGAGATAAGGATGAGAAGCGTCTTATCGTTAACGTAGTTAAGCATCTTGACAGCGTGAGTCATATCTTTTGCTTCTGCTCCAATTTGTTTAGTATCTTGTAATTGTTTTAGTTCAGATCCATCTTTTTCAAAGTAGATGGCTGGCAGTAGTGCAGAGATAGAATCTACAACAAGGAGATCCACTCCCGATTGAATAAGTTGCGTACCAATATCAACCATTTGGTTGATTGTCTTGGCGGGAGAGTAGATTAAGGATCGTGAGTCTACGCCTAGTTTTTGTGCCCACTCTGGGGAATAGGATTGCTCTGAATCTATCCAAGCGCATGTCTTGCCTTCTTTTTGTGCATCTGCAATAAGTTGCAGGCAGAATGAGGATTTTCCAGCACTTTTATTGCCCCAGATAAGAATTTGCCGACCATACGCTAACCCTCCTTTTAGAGCAACGTTTAAGGAAAGACTTGGAGTTTTCTGCTTATGTATTTCTACTTCAGCGGCGCTTCCTACCATTTTTCTTATCTTTGGATCTAGTTTCGATAGAACTTCCTCCATCATCATGTCGCTCATTAAAATGATTCTCCAATACTTCCGATAAACTCTTTATCTCGTCGTTTCTAGAACGACCTAATGTTGCTATGATTCGTTGCATAATTTCCTCATCGTGTCCACGGATGACTAAAAGTTTTTCTCCGTCTGCACCATGTAGGAAGTAGGCATCCATTATATCATCCACGCACGCCATGTAGCCGTGGGCGACTGTTATTAAATTTGGCCTTACGTCTAATAGTTTTTTCTAATGAATACATTACCTCACCATTAAGACGCAACCCTTCATATAAATCACAAACTCTAATGACAATATCTGCTAGTTCTTCAACTACCTGATCTTGACCTTTAGATTTTCTTAATGCTTCTAAGACTTCTGTTGCTTCTGAGTGAATCATTGCAATTTGTTTTGCAAATAAAATAAATTTATCTTCTTTTGGAAGGACTCCAAGCGCGTCCCAAAATCCTTTTTCCACCGCTGTTTCATGCAGTCGGCTAGATAACTTGTCTAAGTTCATTTTATAAATCCTTTAAGTGTAGTGGCGCCAGAATTGGTTTCACTTAATATAGGCTTGCAGTGCATTCCTGGCCTCATTTTTGCTAATGCTTCTCCATACATGGAGGGGAAAATTACGATAGACATAAGTTGTTTGTCTTCATTAGCAATGACTGCATTAGCCATTTTGTCCCCTTTTTTAGTTCTTCTTGGCTCCATATCTACAACAAAATATTCTTCTGGTCCAAGAGTCATAGTCTTTGCCTTTAGAAATTGTACAAAAGAACTGGTACTAGAGTCAAGGGAATCGGGGGCAAGGTAGGATAGAATCCTATTGTCAGATATAAGCATGATATACATCTTTCCAGGTTCGATGGTTGTGTCCTGATTATGAAAGACTCCCACGCTACCTGTCTTATCTACAATCTCCACCCTACTCCATCCGTCTCCGCGCTTAATAGATTTAACCATAGCCATGACAATGAAGGCCCCATTCTCATCATATTCTTCTAGCGGTCGGAAATAAGATTCTACCCAGCGGGGTATATTTGTAACAAACTCTGGAATGTTTAAGAACTCATAAAGGTTTTCTCTCTCGTTGCCAGTCCTGGGATTATCTACAAACGCCGCCGAACCAATTCTATTTAATGCATCTACCGCACGACTATTGATCCCTGAGTTTTTCTTTGTAGTAAACTCAATAAACTGTTGGTAGGAATTAAATGGGCGACCTGTAATAATTTTCTTGGAAATACCAGCCGATAGATACTTAATATTCCCTAGACCAAATCTAATAGCATCTCCCTCTAGAGTAAAATCTTCTCCAGACTCATTGATATGCGGCAGACGAATTTTGATATTCATTCTCTTGGCTTCGATTAGGTAATCTGTTCGCTTGTCCTTGTCTAATTCATTCTTAAGCAATGAATACATAAACTCTATTGGGTAGTATCTCTTAAGCCAAGCCGTCCAATAAGATAGCGTAGAGTAGGCCACAGCATGACTCTTATTAAAAGAGTATCCAGCATGGGCCTCAAAAGTATGCCAGAGTTTTTCTGCGGCTTCCTTAGAAATGTGCCGTGAAGCGCCAGAAACAAATTGATCTTTGAATTGGTCAAATTCTTTTGCATCCTTCTTCTTTCCAATAATTTTACGAACCTTGTCTGCCTCTGCCATTGTCATCCCGCCTAAGTAAACACAGGCTTGCATAACTTGTTCCTGATAAAGGATACACCCATAAGTATCTTCTGTAAATTCTTTAAGGATAGAGTGAATATAAGATACTGCCTGCCGACCCTTCTTTCTTTTGATATAATCTGCACCAATAGTATTCATGGCACCTGGACGGACCAGGGCATTGGAGGCAGCAAGTTCATTCAAATTACTCACACCCATCTTTACAAGAAGGTTTGTATAAGGAGTTGCTTCTGCCTGAAATACACCCTTAGTAAACCCAGCAGATAGATCTGCATATACTTCGCTATCATTCATGGGAATATCATTAAGAGTAATCTCAATGCCCCTGCGCTGCTTCACACTTTCTAAGGTATCTTTAACAACAGTGAGAGTCTTAAGACCAAGAGCATCGATCTTAATCAAACCGATTTCTGCCGCCTGCTCCATGTCTACGGCAACAACAGAGATCCTGTTATCGCTATGAGAATCTTTACGAGTTTCAATCGGAGCGTACTTAGAGATATCGTCCTTAGACGTTACAATTCCTGCCGCGTGCAATCCTGTTCCACGGATACGTCCACGCAACCTATCGGCATACTCAACTACCTCTGGGTAGCGTGATCGGAAGTCTGAGGCAGTAGAACTACGAATAAATTCATCCCAGGTCTCAATACCCTTCAGTGCTTTGTTTACTTCCGACAGGGGGATGCCAAAGGCTCTTGCAACATCTCTAACGACGCCCTTATCCCTAAAGGTATTAAATGTAGCGATAGCAGCCACATGCTGATATTCAGAAATTAAATAGTCTTTTACCTCGGTGCGTCGGCGGTCTTCATAGTCTGTATCGATATCGGGGAAGTCGTTTCTTTCAGGATTGATAAATCGGAAGAATAGAAGCCCGTGCTCAATGGGGTCAACCTCTGTGATACCTAAAGCGTAGCAGACTAGGCTTCCTGCTGCCGACCCGCGACCTGGACCTACGAGGATTCCATTACCCTTAGCCCAACTAATCATGTTCGCTACGATAAGAAAGTATGAGGCAAAGTTCTTTTCTTTAATGATCTGTAACTCTTCTTTGACACGCTCAAGATACTTTGGCTCAATAAGTTCTTTCTCTCTCAGCCCGTCCATGACTCTAGTCTTTAATTCCTCGTCAGGGTACTTGTGCTTTACAGGTAGAAGATCTAGGTTTTCTTTAACGTCGTACCCAGCGATCTTATCTGAGATTTCTAGGCTGTTCTGGTAAATATCCTCGCGCTCAATTCCTTGTGCGATCATGCGATCCTTAACATCCTGGTATCCCATCAGCCAGATATCAAGATCCTTGAATGACATTTGCCTTTCACCATATAGGTAGTCTAGACGCTCCATCAGACCCTTAATCTTACGACTCTTATTAAAATCTGATTCTTTAAGAACATTAGGATGAGTCCCAAGGATAAGCATAATCTCTTCTGCCACCCGATCTTTTGGAGAAGCAAAGTGACAGTCTAATGTCACTACAGGCTTAATGCCCATGGAATCCGCAAGATCTAACAAATTATGGTTTAAATCAGCGGGGTTATGCGGCTGAATCTCCATATAAAAATCACCACCAAACACATCTTTAAACCAGCCAGCATACTGTCGGGCAGCGGTAGGGTTATCATTTTCAAAAGCCTTAGCAATAATACTATTCATGCAGCCAGAAAGAATAACGAGACCATTTCTATTCGCCTCAATCATGTCAAAATCAGTACGGGGCTTAACAAAAAATCCTTCTTCCCAGGCATTCCTAGAAATAAGATTAAGATTATCTAAACCAATATCATTCTTTGCAAGAATAATAAGGTGATTATAAATTTGATCATCTGTGGCACGCTCTTTTCTAGACCTTTTATCTAGTCGGTCGGTAGTAAAGTATGCCTCTATTCCAAGAATAGGCTTAATATTATTCTCACGACCCGCTCTAATTAAATCCCTATGCCCACTAAGAGTTCCATGATCTGTAAGGCTGAGAGAAGACATGCCCACTTCTGACGCACGCTTGACTAACTCTTCTGGAGATGAATACCCATCAAGTAGCGAGTAGTACGAGTGTGAATGATGATTATGAAACACGGTCCTCCAATAAATGAGTAAGCGGTAGGAGCATATCCTACCGCCACCCAACGGTCAAGCCTTTTTTACCAATCGACATTAGTGCTGGACGAGGTGTCAACGTCTACGCCCATGTAGAATGCTTCCTGATCAGGGTACGAAACATTACGAACGGCGACCTTCTCTAGATCAAAGGGGTTTACGTCCTTCCACTCAAACTTCTCTGTGTCTGTAGCAAGCGGGATGAGTGTATAACTTGTTTGAGTCCCTGTACCACTACGCTTGAGACGCCACTGTAGATTGGAGATAGATTCTGTGTCTCCAGCATACTCAATCAGCATGTTAGTGGCAGGAGACTTCTGACCTACGCCTTGTGACCATACGGCAACATACTGCTCAGTACCGTCATCAACTAGTACGTTGGTGTAGAAGCGCAAGCGTGCCTTCCAACCAGCCTTAGGGTCCTTACGGTGCATCTCGCATCCAAAGCAACGACCCTCATCATCCAGGCTACAAAGACCCTTACGGCGATAATCTCTAGGGTTAGTATGTTCTGCTACAACAATGGCAAGCCCACGATCTTTATCATAACTTGGGGAATCGGGGTCAAGTTCATTGACAAAGCGGATCTTCACGCTCTGACCGTCTTCCAACTTAAGCCACCGTGCGCGGGAGCCTTCTTCTACCTGGGGGCGCTCCATCTTACTCTTAATATTCTTTAGACCTGTAATAACTGACATGATAGTTCTCCTAAAAAGTATTTGACTCTATACATGAGCCGATTTTCATATTATACCGCTAAAATTAAACTATTTCCAGCATTTCTAAACATAACTTCGATCTCATTATCATTAAGATCTCCTACATCTTTACCAGTTTTAAGGTTGATTATCTCTACAGATTTATTCTTAATATTGCTGGTAATCTTATCAATCATTTTTACTCCAGCATCATCGTTGTCTGGACATATAATGATGCTAGTTGCGTATTTTTGAAGCAAGGAAATTTGATATCTACTTACCGTCGCCCCTAATGTAGCCACTGCTTTTAGCCCCACTTGATGTAATCTAATCGAATCAAAGGATGACTCTACAACAATGACGGGGCTGTGCTTAGATTTATTAAGGTTAAACAACACTTTGCTTTTCGGCAGACCAGTGCTATTTTTAAATGACTTTCCCTCTACTGAACGACCCACAAAACCTAGGCACTTATTAAATTCATCAAAAACAGGAACAGTTACCATATCTTGTTTGAGGGAGTATCCTAGAAGGAATTCTTTCATCGATGATTCATTAATATTCCTATTTAAAAAATACTCTTTAGCCCGATCACTACTATTTAGATCATCGTGCAGCCTACGGATAAGACTCATGTCAAACTCTGGCGCATTTAGAGGTCGATCGATTTCTTTGTCAATAACTTGCTCAATATTAATATCGTCCTTCTTGGAATTGATAAGACGAGTTGCCTCAAAGTAGTTTCTACTAGTCACTCGCATGACCATATCTACCAAGGTCCCCGACTCTCCACAGGAAAAGCAGATAAACATACCGTTTGACTTATCAATTTCGCAGGCAGGAGTATGCACATTATAGTGAAATGGGCAAAACAGAAGAAAGTGTGTGTCAATTTCTCCACCAATTTTAATGTCGGCGGACCTAAGGATGGACTCTATTTGTCCTTCTGTGTAAAATTCATTGGTATAAGATTGTTTCCGCTTACTGCCAGATAACATTGTGCCCTAGCCTTTCCAACATATACTCCATATATAGTCAACAAGAACGTGTAGTTTCCACCTCTGTATTCTAGGCTAAAGGCTGGGTCTACGTCAAGATGTGGGACATAACCATTTGATCTCATTATATCGATAAGAATGCTTTCATATCTTTCACGAATTTGTGGAATAACAGAATCATCTTCGATCATTCCATCGATATGAAATTCTTTTATTTTTTTATGTCCTACATACTCCACAGTTATATTATACTGTAGTTAACTATTCAATCGGGTCAATGATCTCTTTAAATATTCCTCTATCAAGATCTATGTCCAGGTAGAATGCGCCCATATAGCCGCTGCGATTTTTACGCAATACTGCTTCTAAAACTGTAGAATTAGCCTTGCGACCCATGCCTAATACCCAGTCACTGTCGTAGGCAATCTGTCGTGACCACGCCACCTGACCAAGTTGTGGAACAGATTCCAAATCAGTAGCGTCGTCAGGGGTGGCAGATGCAATAGCAATAACAGGAAGTTTTTGAGAAATAGCAAGTAGTTTTAATTCTCTTGAAAGATTTTTAATTTTTACTGTTTCATTGTTTGACGTTCCTGAGTTATCATTCATCAACTGCAAGTAGTCAACAATAACCATGTCTGGCTTATACTGGTCGATTTTTGAAGTAATAACATTCGGCGTCATCTCTGCCCCAGTATCATTTGAAATAATCTTGAATGGTGGACGACCATCTAAAGCCTTCTCAGCCCAAAGTTTAAACTCATTGTCACTTACCCTCCCCGCACTAAGAGCGCGATGACTAAAGAATCCCCCTCCAATGATGGCAAAGATTCTATTACGAACCTCTGTCTCAGTCATTTCTAGGCTGACAATCATTGGCTTGTATCCATGCTTCCAGGCTTGAACGGCAAAGTATAAGGCCAACCAGGACTTACCAATTCCAGGATACGCCATAAGAATACCAAGTTGCCCCTTAGCAATACCCATAGGAAGGCATACATCGAATGAGGTAATGCCTGTCTTAATTCCTACTTCGCCATTTTCAGCAGACTTTCTTATCTGTTCAAAGTGGGCAAGGGCGCTGTCAACATCTGTTACATCGATATCTTTTACCTTAGCACCTAGTCGGGACATAATAGTAACATCCTTAGATAATTCTTTGAGCGCATTAGCCGACTCATTATTATTTACCAGATTGGCGGCACGACGCAGGGAGTTACGCAACGATTCATCTAAGTACGCTTGTCGTAATTTATCTACATGATAGACAGTGGGGCCAGAGTCTACTGGGTCAAAGTCTTTGAACCGTGTGATGAGTAGATCAGCATCCGGAATTTGACGGGTCTGATCATAGTAGTCCTTAATAAATCCCCACACATCTGCACAGTCTTTAATTAACTCGTCGGCATTATTGTCAAACACCACATGGATATCTTTATTTTTACAGACTGAAGAGATTACCTCTACTTCTTCAGTGTATGCCATTTAAATACTCCGCTCGTAGTTCTTGCGTCTTTTGTCTTGCCGCCGCCTTTATCCTATCATCCTTCTCCGCAGATAGTCTAGAGATATGAATGGTGGAAAAGTTATTATAAAACCAAGGTAATGAATGGCCCTCACGATTAATTTTAAAATAATAATTTAGAGTGTCTGACACCTCTTCTTTGCCAAAGTCTTCTACCAAAGAAGCCATCCCCCACTTCTCCTTATATTTATTGATAATCGGAGCAGAACGGTAGCGAGCCCTGTACATGACAATATATTGTGAGATAAGGGCAAAGGCTTCTTTGTCTACTTTACTTGCTGCCACTTAAATCGGCCTCAATTTCTTGCACGCGCTGAATGAGTTGCTCTTCTACAAAATCGTATACACGATCCATAGCCTGAGATACATTTTCTCCCTGTCTGACGTTATCTTCAACACCTACGTCAACGTGGATGTTCTCGTAATTACCAAGATTTCGTACGAACTTCAATCCCACTCTTACCCTCGTCGGGGCCTGTTCCTGTGTCATCTACTGTCTCCAATTCAGCAAGGAATCCAATTGGATTACTTTTATCTTCGTCCTCTTCTCCACCTAAATACTTCGCCAAATCATACCATGCCTTAGCCACCTTGAGCAAACCATCAGAGTCTGCGGTTGCCTTCGCAATATCTCCTGCACGCATAAGATTAATTGAGCAAGCAAGAAGGGCGCTCTCTGTGTTAATTGTTTCACCAATTAAATTTACTAACTCTTCTTCTTCAGTTTTCTTTTTAACCACTAAAATTCCACCGTCCTCCATACAGGAATATATTCGCCCTTGTCATTTTGAACGTACAAAACATCTCTGCGCCCTAGTCTAGCATCTACTTCCTCTTTTGTCACGGTTCTATGCAAAGGAGTTATAGAGCCATCTTTACGAGGCCGCCCATAATGAACATTAGCAAAATAATCTTGTATATCTAATATGTCGTTTTCATTAAAATAAAATTTACCATTTGGACCAGACTGCTGTGGTCTTTTAATATTTCCTTCTGTTATAGCAATTCTAATTCTTTCGGGATGGCGACTCACCATTTTTGCAACCTCATTAATTAGGTATGCCTTTTGAGAATGTTTCTTCATGCTTTTATATGGATATCTCACCATCTTATCTTGTATAAAATTCCAGGTTGTTGCTACGTCAGCGGGGACATTTATATGAATGACATGATGCAACTCGCCATTAATAAATAATTTTCGACGGCGCTTGGGGGTTTTTAATACCCCATATCTTTTCCCGTCAGATACAGAGTCTCTTTCTTTATAATCCATTTACCAAAGCCTCCATACTTCTCAGGGTACCGCAAAGACCATCTTTTCCCACATCGCAGACAGTATAACTCAACATGTATTTCTGAGCCTAATGTTCTATCTACCATGACTTTACCGTCACATTTTTTACATAACATTATGCAGTAAATACTTTCCCGTCAACAATACAGGTGTAGTCATGGATTTGAATAAGTTGAATATAGGGGTAGTCATTAACAACATGTGCTACTGCAAACCCCGCCTGCCAATTTTTTTGAATACTGTAATCCATGGCGTCTACGTCACAAAGATGACCAATCTCAAAGCCTCTTAACTCCTGCCCTGTAAGATTGTATGTCTGGAAATACGCACCCATTCTATGAGAATGTCCACGGACCAAAGAAACCCCCCAATTATTTACATCATTACGAACAGATTCTCCTGCGTGCTTAGAAATAGATTCTCCGTGGTGAGCATAGATATCACCAAACCTTTTTACCGGAGGATCTTGATAAAGATGCCATTCAAACCCTACTTTAGAATACTCATACAGTGAGTCGGGGGTAACAAAATCTAAAAATGCTGGGGCCTTCTTTGCAAGATAGTCGCCGTGGCGAGTCCAACCATGATTCCCATCATGAAAATGGCAGTCAGCCTTCGGGACGATAGCCCGTATGTCTTTAAGGAATTTCTTTGTTCCATCGACTCCTCCATCATTAATTGATACTGACATTTCTAGGGGCTTATCTCCTGCCCAACGACTAGTAGAGTCAGCGTCGTCAATATCACCCAATAGGTCTACTGCATCAGGCTTCCACCATTTCATTACCTTAAGAAATAGTTCGACCTTCCTGGGGTCATGTCGTGGAAAATGTACATCTGAAACCATCATCCACTTAAGATCGTTTGTCATTATTAGCCTTTCGTCGGCATAAGCGTGAGCAATAATCCCACAGATGTTCTGTAATCACAGGGACAGTATAAATCCTATCACACCAGCCACAGATTTTGTCAATCTTTATGGCCTTGCAATTGGAACTACATTTTACTCTGGTCTTCATTATGGAAGGATATCCATAAAATTCAACGCCGCAATTCTTACAATTTTTTTTAATCCATGAAGAATGTAGTTTATACATAGATACAGTCTTCATGCCATGCGCCTTGTCATGCTCGCGGCGGTGGCACACAAAAAGATTTTCTAACCTATTATCTGTTTTTATTTCATTAATATGATGAACAGACTCATAACTTTTTAATGGTCGCTCAAGATACTGCTCCATAATAATAATATGTTCATAGTACATACTATTGATTGCTTTTGGATGTTTTGACGGTATTAAATTATAGCCAGACATTAACTACTTTGAAGTCACGCCGATAGCAACATAATTTATTTCCATATTTGTAGTTTTTGTTCTTTTTCGTATTAACTTCACTCTGTACTCAAAAGACTTATTACTTACTGAAGTAATAACCAAGTACCCAATAGGTGTTGCACCGCCATCTTCATTATCCACCAAACTAGCAATTACTATAGGGTTTTCATTATTAAAATTAGTTCTGAAAGTGGCCTTTCCTGATTGCCCAGTTTGATTTTCTGGAATAGAGATTGAGTCTCTATCAAAAATAATCATGGGCTTATTTTTACTACCCAGACCTGGGCCAACAATTTTTACTAGTTCAGTGTCAGCATCGTCACCTTCAGGTATTTTAATATCATTTACTGCTTCAATTATGTGATTAAGTAACTGATAGGTAAAGGGCTGACCGTCTGCAAGAGTATTAAGCCTCGCCATCTAGTTTAGCCTCTAATTCAATGATCTTCTTATCTCTTGCCTGAATTTGCTCAGTGGCCTGAGCCTTCATTACTGCTAGTTTTGTCTCATAGTCGCTAGTCATTTGACCGATACGCTGCTGTAGTTCCTGAACAATAAGTTCTAATGTTTGTGACATTTTATATCCTTTCTTTGGTTAAGAGTATACCATTGCTTATGATAAATCTCCAGATAAAAGCACTGAATTTGACGACCTTTTTCTAACGGTAGCCGAAGCCCATTTGCCAAGTAACACTTTTTTATCTAAATAAGCATCTATAGATGCACTATTAGTTTTAAAAATTATACTGCCCGTTCCTATATTAACTACATCAAAGTAGTCTCCGTTTACGAGGCCAGACTCAGCAATTGAAAAGACGCAGGACGCTGTTATTGGATTTATTTCATATATATAATTTGTTATTACACTTTCAGAATCAATTTTTTGACTAGCCCCTTTACTCACACCAGTACTGGGACGGAAAAAACTAGCGGAGACTGTTTGCACGGGTCGCATATTTTGCAGGCTACCTCTAACATATACTCCAGTAGTAGTTCCACTTGCTGTATTTATAGTATTTCTTATATATCCGTTTGCTAACCTCAATCTTCCAGATAGATCTATAAAGTCTGGAATATAATCATTCCAAGTTGTTCCAGCATTTATAGAAGAAAATGTCAAGCCATCTACTCTTGTGATTGCTGAACCATTTTTTACATTATATTCTCCAGAAAATAAGAATCCGTTAGTAAAAGATCCTGATGATGCCGACACATTTTGAAAATTATATGTAGGATTAGAAGAAGTATACGGAGTATACCTTACACAAAAATATCTATCCACAACTAAACTTGCACTAGTTTCTACAAAGCCTGCAGATGCTGATTCAACTCTCCAGGTATCATTTAAAATAGAGTTAGTTTGGCTTTGACTGTACGGCTGACCATTATTATTGTTAATGGCTGCCCCTGAAGCGCTTACCCCGCTTAATTTAAAATAATCACCCTTAGCCATATATCTTTTAACTTCAGTAGTTGTAAGTGATGGATATTGAAACCCTGAAAGAGTAAACATAGGAATATTAGGGTCGTATTTATATTGATAGATTGTTAGTATTATTGCGCCATTGTATACATTCTCCGTTGAGTATGCTGGTTGACCAATAATATTGTGTATTGGAAAATAATTATCTCCAATAGTTAAATATTCTAACGATCCTCCGCGAGCATGAATGTTACCAGTGAGTGTAATTTCTCCGTCTAAATTATCTAGATGAAATCTACCGCTTGCAGTTACTCCTAAAATTCCAGAAGCAGATATTTGTACAAAACCTAAATTAGTAGATGCTGTTAGCGAACCACCTAGAGTTAAATCGCCCTCAATTGCCCCTTCCGTTGCTTCTACCCTACCTCGCACGGCAACATTAGAAAATATTGCATTACCCGCATTTGTAATGCCCCAGCCCTGAGTTCCTAGTATTTTATTATTCCAGTCCTCATAATTAACATAAACTGAACTTGTAGCATTATAAACGGCAGATGTAATATACCCTTGATCATTAATATAATTAATTGTTACTGAATTAGTAACCTCTAAATCTAGATCATCATACTCTACCGACAAAACTTGGTAAAATTCATTATTTAAATTAATATCTATCAGGTACCCTGCCTGTACCTGTGATGCTGAAATAAATCCATCATATTTAGGAATTAGTCCATCAAAGTTCATTGAGGAAAGCATCGGGGTGTTTAATTTGAACGCACCGTCCCCATCGATAAAAGCAGGTAATGGTTGAACCTGTAAATTAATTTCTTCTGGATCAAATGTATTATCTGACACTATTGGGCCCTTCCCCAAATAACATTTCCTGATTCATTGACCTGAAGCCACTCACCCTTCCATTCACTTCCAGTATATGTATATCTTGCCACAGCGACATAACATATAATTTTACTACCATTTTCATCATTTAATGTAAAAAGTTTACTATATGATCTTTTCTCTCTGTAATCTATAACTGAGGATCTTTCTGGAGGATTCTTAAGGTTAATAATTTCATCATTAGCCATTGATTTAAATTTAATAGAAGATTTATTTTCTCCGTCAAATTGTTTATATGCAAAAACAATTATATCTTCTACATTCCCCTTAGTGGGTGGCCCAGGAGTTTTTTCAGATACTAAAGATCTCATAAATTCTTGTGGAACCTCTACTGTTATTTTTCTTTTCTTAATTCTTTTCTTTATTTCAGTTACGGTTCCCACCGTACTATTGTCCAAATTTTGGGATGGTTGATTTGAAGTGCTTATGCTCAAATATAAATAATTTTTTCTTTTATTTGCTGCGCTTAAAACAATGGCTGGAGTGCTACTAAATCCTGCCTCTGCACATGTAATAACAACATCATCTTCTGGAGCAAGGTCGCCTGGAACTTTATTAGAATTTAAAACAACTAAAAACTTATATCTATTTGGAGACAAAAGTTCATTGAATTTTTTAAATTTATTAAAGCCATAACTTTTATTATTGCCAGTTCTATATTCGTCTTTATTCTCTATCTTTGCATTAATTCCTTTTAACTTACTAATCAATATTGGTGCGTTTGGCACAGGTAGATCAAATTCGCCGTCTACTGCTTCTCCAAATATTGTAATATCTAATCTAAATGTAACAATTGTTCCTGGATCTAAATTTTTATCTACAGTTATAGGGGCCACTGTCATAATCCTATCTGGTTAAATCCAATAGATAAAGAGTATTCTATTGTTAAAGGAATTCCAGCAGGTTTTCTTACTGGTGTATCTAACACTGCTCTAGAGATCATTCCAATAACAGTGTCAATTAAATAGGAGCCAAAATCTATTTTCAGGCCATCCAGATATATGTAGGATGCGCTATTCTGCCAAATTCTTACTGTAGTAATATTTGACCAATTTGGAGACCCTATACTGACCGCCGATCCTTTTTCTACAGAAGTTATAAAATATCCAGATGATGTTGGTGTGGTAAAAATATAACTAAAATAATTATTCTCGTCGGAGTAGAATCTAAAACTTATACTAGAAGAATATAAGTTTGTGTCTAAACCAGCAAGCCTAAAAGTATCTAAAGAAGTATAGTTATCTATTAAAGACAGGCTGTTGTTTGTAGAGTTATATCCAATGTATGAATTTATTCCATCTGTTTGACTAAGATAAAATAACTGAGATCCAATTCTTGATTCTGATGCATCTACTAAATATGAGGCACTAGCAGTTCCAATTTTTGTAAAAAGATCTACTTGATCAAAATCGAATATCGTTGACCCCGCAACATCTGCATTAGTATTAGTTATTCCACCTGGAAATAAACCCACCTCGTATATTTGATATTGTGATGTTGAATCTATTACTCCCTTGTATACCAAAATATCTGTAGAATTTAAAAGTTCTAAAGAGGAACCAATAACTGGAGTCCTTCCAATTTCAAACTGGAGGTTATTATTAACGATAAAATTTGTAGAAGCGCTAATTGTATTTTTTTCATTTCCTATACCGTAGGAAATAACTCCAGCAAAATTAGGAATAACTCCAAGAAGTGATTTTATAGCAATAGATCTACCAGGCATAGTAAGTGCATTTTTTTGTTCTGCAACGACTTTTTCGTCTAATATAAATTTATAGGTTCCAGTTATCATTTTTCCGTGTCATCCCCATCTTTTACTAATACTACTGTAACGTCTTCTATAAATTCACCATTTAATTCTAGGCTAAATCTATAGTATGGGTTACCATTATCATTATACCTTAATTCAAATAGGTCTAGGTAGTCTGAGTAATTATATTTTACTGTTTTCTTACGATTTCCTTTATCTATTAAGTCCATAATCAGTACTGATATTTGAGACATTCTTTCATCTGCCATCCCTGAATTTATAGTTCCAGGCGCGTTATAGTCAGTATAACTAAAGAATGATTGTCCTGATTCTGTATAAATTTCATTATCTGGAATAAAATCTATTCCATCATAATTGATGCCGCCTTCTATAAATTCTTTTGATGAACTTATTAATTGTTTAGTAATCCTTTGAATTTCTTTGATAATTTGTTTATCAATGTTGGGCATAAGAATTGGTTCATCTGAATCTTTAGGAACAGAATAATTAGCCCGATTTTCTGGCTTAGGGACATTTACAACCTTCCCTCCACCTTTTGTTCTAGGGTTAAAATCATTAACTTCTGGAGGTTCGTCTTCAGTAGTTTCAACAGTGGGCGGTTCGTCTGGCTCTCCTGATGACAGTTCTTGTATTAGGTCATCTTGTTGTTTATTTTTATTTTCTAATTTTTTAACATCATCTTGGAGTTCTTTTATTAATTTCATCAGGCGCTCTAGATCTTTCTTATCTACATCGCCGCCACCTCCGCCGCCTCCGCCTCCTCCTCCTCCAGGCCTTTGACCACCAGGCCTTTGACCACCAGGCTTTT